>Ga0207046_10247_pt1 | contig 14514 bp, 20 predicted proteins | sample Alteio_BWMinCont_66_FD_153303 | JGI IMG/M metagenome (GOLD analysis project Ga0207046, IMG submission 153303) | Enriched cells from forest soil in Barre Woods Harvard Forest LTER site, Petersham, Massachusetts, United States -... | ecosystem: Environmental > Terrestrial > Soil > Temperate forest >...
ATTACAAAGGCGCCGTAAAAGATTACAAAACCTGCATCAAAAAAAAATCAAAATTTGCCGCTGATGCATATTACGCTATGGGCATGATAGCCGTTGGTAGCGCAGCCAATATTTTTGCTGCTGCGCCGCCCGGCATAGCAGTAGGCTACAGCCCTGCAAACACCTATTTTACCAAAGCCCTCGAAATTAAACCCGACTACGCCGATGCTTATTTTCAAGCCGCAAAATGCAAATTTTACTTGGGCAAGCAAACCCAAGCCATCGAGTATTTTACCAAAGCCATACAACTAAAAGCCGACCTTGCTCCCGAGGCCTATTATTACCGCGGCCTTTGTAAATCAAACTCCCACGATAAAGATGGCGCCTGCCTCGATTTCTCTAAAGCAGTATCCCTCGGCAACACCTATGCCGGCGATATGCGCGAAAGAGTTTGCCGATAAATAAATCACATCTATTTTATTCAAACACAGGTTGGGCGTTCCGCTGGTTACAGCGTCGGGCTTTCCGTTTCAAGTTTTTTGGTTTACCAAAAAAGCTTTCCACTTTAATCCCTAACGCGGGGCTGCAATAACATTTAAAACAGATAACTTAAACCTGTATTTAATCCTATGGAGTATAATGAGTAACCCCATAAATTTTCGGAGGAAGTAAACAAATATCTAAAAGTAGGCTCAACCGTAAAAATTAAATGATTAGTTATTTTATAATTTAGCCCCACACTTAAAACCGATGAAAAATAAGGGTTGTTTGAGTAAGGTGTTATAGTTGACGACCCCGGAAGCGGAATGCTATAAGTAACCGGATAATTGTACCTATATAAAACAGCGCCTGCATCATTTACCGATTTAAACTGCATTTTATGCAGCCAGTTTATTTCGGCACCGCAAGCCACGTTAATAATAATTTTTTTGTTTTTAGTATAAAACATATAATCTACCAATAACGGAATGCTATAAAAATTATAGCTAAACACAGCCTTGGCATTTAAAAGATAACTGGGAAATTTTGTGTAAGTAGGGTAAGGCAATAAAGAGGCGAAACCTGGTTCAAAAAACAAGGTGTCCTTTTTTTTTGTTTGATAACCCATATTGTGAACCGATAAACCCGTTTTAACCGATAGGTTTTTACTTATTCTGCATTTTAAATTAAAATAACAACTATAGCCGGGCTTTACTTTGTTTGATTTATCGTAGATGTTGTAGCAGTTTGAATTAGGACTATGAGAACTTGAAATGATATTACAATAATCAGGCGAAAAAGATAAACCAACCCACATGCGAGGTTGTTTTTTTACTAAAGTATCTTTTGTAGTGTAGTTAGTTTTTGCTTGTACGCTTATGTATGCAAAAAAAATCAGGCAAAGCGCAAGTGTTTTATACTTCATTTACCTTAAAACGAATTTTACTTTTATTTATTGTATAAAACAAAACACCACTCCTAACGCGGAGCTGCATTTTGTAAAGCTTATTTACGCAACGAAAAATATATAAAAAGCTTTGGCAAGAATCTTAAAAAAATAAGAGAGGAAAAAAATATTAGCCAAGCCGACCTAGCTTACGAGTGCGGTGTAGAAATTAGTCAGATAAGCCGTATGGAACGTGGTTTATTAAACACCAGCATTTCTAACCTGTATTACATAGCTAAAGCTCTACAAGTAGATCCAAAAGATTTATTGGATTTTTAATTGCCCTCGGTATACTTTTTAAAATTAGTAGCACAGCGCAGAAACTTTAGTAGTTCCATCATTAAAATTTGACGTAAATTTAGTAAGCAATCCAACTACAATGTATTCACATCATATTCCCTATTAAAATGGCTAAACACTCTAAAAAAGAAAAAGGCTTATCGGATGCCGAACTCGTAAATAAATATGAGAAAGGTAAAATTGACTTATCTAAACCTTTGAAAAAAATGCTTAAAACACCAAGTAATTCCGCAAATTTAAAAACACAAAAACAACCTTAAAATTCGGGGTTGGTACATCCAAATATATAGTTACCATAATTAGTTTGGCAATTTCTTGTTGCGCATCGTTGGGGTCTAAATCAACAGCTTTAGGTTCAGCAAATTTTGCCCTAACAAGTACCTGCTCAAACTGAGGCAGCAAGCTAATGGTTTGCATTTGGTGTGTGGGCAGCATTTTTTAAATTTTTAAAATGGTTTATAACAGCTTCGCCGGCACTAAGTGCGCTTTCAATTTTATCTTCGCTGTCGGGCGGGTTTTCTTTTTTTATGGCAGCTTTGTTTTCTTGCAAGGCGCGCTTAACCCATTTGCAAATTGCGCCGTAATCCGATTTATATTCCACGCCCTTTGCTGCTTTGTATGCGTGTAGTGTATCGTACATCCAATTACAATCTTCGTCGTTAAAAATTTCAGCTAATTTTTTTAATTCTAAATCAGACAAAAAAACGAGTGGGCGTATTTCTTTCCTCTCTCTCCTTTTCTTTACTTTCCTCTCCTTTTCTTTACTTTCCTCTTCTTTTTTTTCCTTTCCTGTACTTTCCTTTTCTTTCCTTTGTGTACTTAACTCCGGAGTTATTCCCGTGCAAACATGTTCTGCCGGTATTTCATAACCCACCCGCTTAGCATCACTGCAAATGCGCAAATATCGTTTTTGTATACCGTGGCTGGTAAGTATGGCAAATTGCGTATACAGGGCTTTATCAAAAAAGTCGCGCTTTAGCAATTCATACACCACTTCATTTACGAATCCAAGGGTTACACTGCCCCCCGCAGATTTTGCAAACAAAGCTGCCACATCATCATTCCAGTTAATATAGTATCCGTTATTATATATTTTGCACAAAAGCTTAATGGTTAACAGTTCGCCCTTTTGTTCAAAGCGCATAGCTATAAACTGAAGCTTATCGTCCTCAAAAATATTTACATCCATCGGGAAGTAATCTAAGCCCTTTCTAATAGGTCGTGCCATTGTGTGTTTGTATTATTCCAAATTATTTGTACTTGTATTTTTAACTGCCAAACTGCGCTCCTGTTTGGACATGGAGGCAAAAAACAAACCCCAGGAAGCGCGCCAACTTTTTTTGGATGCATGGAACCAAGCCACTGCCGATTTCGAAAAATTTATTGCCGCTTATTATGTAACTCGTCATCAACACAATGCTGCCGACAAATTAAAATGGATAGAACTAACTTTACTGTATGCCTTAAAAATAAACGACGATTCTGTTCATAGCGCTTTACCTGCTCTGTATTTAAACCGCGCCAAATGTTATGAAGAGTTGGGCAACCACCAAGAAGCAAAAATTAATTACGAATTAGCAACATCACCCGCGGCTGCACCAAGCGATAAAGGTCCTTTTTATCATGGCACAAAAGCAGCCTTGCAAGTCGGCGATTTATTAACGGCAGGTGCAAAATCTAATTACAAAGCCGACCTGGTAATGAATCACATTTATTTCACAGCACTGGTTAATGGTGCAGGGCTTGCCGCCGCACTTGCCAAAGGCGATGGCGCCGAACATGTTTATATAGTTGAACCAACCGCTAGTTTTGAAAACGACCCAAACGTTACCGATAAAAAATTTCCCGGCAACCCAACACGTTCCTATCGCACCACAGCATCCTTAAAAATTATTGGCGAAGTAAACAATTGGGTAAAACAAACACCCGAGCAAATTCAACAATGGCGCCAAAAGTTAGCCAATAACAAAGGAGAAATTATTAATTAGTTTGAAGTCGCATTTTGCGACATCAAAACCATTTATTTTTTATCAGCCCAAAAGCCATCTTGTATAGCGGCTTTAAGCACATCAAGGTTTATGTCTTTTAGCGTTTTAAACTTAATGCAATAACCGCTAAGACTGGCCTTGCCAAGTTTTTTGCTGTAAGTTTGGGCTAAGTAGCTTTTATCTTTTATACCCATTACATAAACCGATATACCTGTTGTGTTTGCACTTAACCCAATTTGGTAAAAGTCTTTGGTTTTTCCATCAGCATATTTTATACTGTAAAGCCCATAGCCAATGTTAGGGTTTGATACTATTTTACCCTCACTGTTTTTACCATCTAAAAACCATAATTTACATGCCGGCATTATTTCCAATATAATTTGGTGCAGGGTCTGCATGTCGTTTTGTTTTGGCTGCGGCTGGCTGATAATATATTTTTTTATTTGTTCGGGTACAGTCATATAAAATTACCTATTTATCTTTTTAGGATTTTGTCTGGTGTCAAAAACCTTAATTACATAAATATTGGTTTTGCCTTCGCGGTAAATTATTTTGTAATGGCTTTGTATAATAAAGCGATACTCTTTTTTAAGCTTAAGCCCTCGTTGAATTGTACCTGTAGTTGGTTGGCTTTTTAGTTGTTGTTCTCTATCCAAAATACTATCCACTACTTTTTTAGCAGCTGTTTCAGAATCTTTGGCAACCAAATTATAAATAGCTACAAGGTCTTTAAACGCTTTCGCAGTCCAAACAACTTCTTTCAAAGCCATTTATTTAGTGTTTAAAATGTGCTTTTACTTGTGCAGTAGTATAAGTGCGCCCGGCTTTAATGTCGGCTTCAGCTTCTTCAATTTCTTTTTCAAGTTGGGCTACCGTCATGCTTGAATTTATAAGAGCACCGGCATTAGCTTCTTCAAAAATTGCTTTTATTTTTTTAATGACGTTTGGCTTTGTTGTGCTCAACAACATCTGAATAAGTTCTATTTTTTGAGCCTGAATATCCATAAGTCAAAGGTACAAAATCAATTTGATTTTACACAAATGTTTTAAGGTCGCAATTTGTGTCCTCAAAACCACCCCTTTGCTCTTGTGGGTGTTATTGCTAACAAGTAAAATCGTCTTGTCATTTCAACTATTTCTCGTTGTCATTTCGAACGAATGTGAGAAATCTGTATTTGCAGGCTGCGGGCTTTCCACTTTAATCCCGCTCCGCAGCGTTTCACCCAAGCGTAAAATGTTTAACTTGCGCTAAGCAAATATTATATGGCAAACATTACTTATTTATTTGGAGCAGGGGCAAGTATAGGGGCTCTTCCTGTTGTTAACCAAATGGCTGATAGAATTGGTCTATTTATTAAAGAGATTGAAAAACCCGTATATGCTTTAAAAGCTGAATTCTATGTTAATACAGAACCCAAAGTGTCAAAACATCAAAATTTGTTGAGTTTTATTAAGAATTTAAAGTGGCTGCAAGAGGCTTGCGATAACCATGCAAGTGTTGACACCTTTGCGAAAAAACTTTATCTAAAAAAACAAGACACTGATTTAAGAAGATTAAAAGCTAGTTTATCGGCTTACTTTATATTAGAGCAAGCAAGAAATTATAACAAAGAAAAACGATATGATGCTTTCTTCGCATCTATTCTAGATGATGATGTTTCTTGATTTCCTTCCAATTATAACTATATTATAGGTTAAAAAATAGGTGTAATGATAAAAATAGATAATATAAAAATTAAAGGCTATAAAAACATTAAATCTGCCGACCTTAAGTTAAGCAACCTCAATGTTGTTGTTGGGGCTAACAACTCCGGTAAATCAAATTTTATACAAGCTATTTCTTTTTTAAACTTCATGGTAAATGCTTCCTTAGATGATGTAGAAAAAGGTTTTACTAAAGGATTTGGATTTAATTATACTAATTTTAAACAAATCATACCGTCTGTTACTTTTTCTGAACTTATTAAGGCAAATAATCTTAAACGGAATGGAGTAATTGAATTTGAATTGGCTTTTTCTAATTCCGAAACAGATAGATTATTTACTTATTGTATTATTATAGAGTGGGACAGCAGTTTAATAGAGAGTGAGTTTAAAATAAAAAAAGAAAAGCTTGATGTCAAAGAGGCAAAAAAAACCGGGCCTGCTGTAAATATTTTTAGTAGACATTATGATGTGGTAAAATATGGGACTGAGTTTTCAAAAATGGATAGATTTGAAACTGTACTAAACCATTTTAGTATTATAAGAGTATTAAAAATTTTAACGGAGGTTAAAGAAGATTATAAATACAAAGATGCTGTTAATTGTTTAAACGAAATTCTTAAAACTCCTATTTTTTATTTTTCGCTTACTGAGTTATTAAAAGCAGATAAAGAAAGACAAAATTCATTTAATGGCAGAGTTGTATCGTTTGAATTAGAGAAAGAAATAATTGCTTTAGAAGAGGGCTCAAAGTGGTCTATCTTTAATGAGGCACTTAAAAATATTTTGAATATTGATACTGTTACAGTTAATAAATATAATTTTGATAACAATAAATTGCCCGTTACTAAAATTTTAACTTTCCTTCATAACAAAAAAAATAACGGGTTAAGCCAATTTTCTGATGGCACGTTATTAATTTTGGCACTTGTTACAAAAATTTTATCTACCGAAAACCATATTTTCTTGATCGAAGAGCCTGAAAATTCTATTCATCCTAAAGCCTTAGTTGATTTAATTAATTTTCTGAAAAGTTTTTCAGAAGAAAAACAATTTATTATCACAACACATTCAATTGCTTTAATTAACACCACTCAAATTGAAGATATTATAGTAAGTTCTTGTGATGAAGATGGTCTTTCAGAGTTTTATAATGTGAGTAGTAAAAAAGAATTAAAAACGAGGCTGAAAAAATCAAGTACAAATTTCAGCGACGAATTGTTTTTTAATCTCGAGGATAAAAACGAATTTGAATAAATTATGGCGGTTAAACAAAACCCACATTCACTTTTGTTTTTATATGAAGGAGAAACCGAAGAAGAATTTTATAAAAAACTATTTAACACTTATATCCCCGCAGGACATATAAGAAGAAATTATAGCAACCTGAAAGGTAATTTCAATATCACTAAAAAAACAGAGCGGAAAATTAATTTATACTTAGATAGCCGTTCGTTCTCATCTTGTCAAAACATACATGTATTTATCGCTTATGATAGAGAGGGTGCAAGAGAAAAAGAACCTTGTTTGGATGCTGAGCGTTTAAGAACAATTTTTATTAAAACGAACTCAAGAGTTGTTTCCATTAATGAAATTATTGCTACGCAAGATTTAGAAAGTTGGTTTTTTCATGACATAGAAGGCATTTATGATCATCTGAGAGCACCACATGCGCAAAGGAAATTTAAAAGCTTATCCCAACGTTGAGGCAACCAACAACAAAACTTTATCGACTCTGTTCCACAAGCACAATAAACATTATCAAAAAGGTAAAAGAGCGCATGGGTTTATTGATAATCTTAATATTGAAAAAATATTTAATAATGTTCAAGAGCTAAAAACTGCTATCGCACATATAACTAAACTTTGCAAACATAAATAGTTGCATTGCATTTCTCCCACCCTTATTGCTGTTATCTCCCACAAACAACCTAAACAAAATTCAAATAATCAAAGCGTTGCCCTAAAATTTTATCGGGTGTAATTTTTAGCCAGTTGTTTAGCAGCGTGGCATAAATGTTTCTAAAATCCAGTTGGTATTTTAAATCGCCTTCATCTAAGTTTGTCAAATCGGGTGCGGCATTATAAAAACCTTTTTTCTTTAAGTTAGAACCTAATACAAAAACATTGTTGGCCGTGCCGTGGTCGGTGCCATTACTGGCATTTTGGTTTACACGCCTGCCAAATTCCGAAAATACAAGCACTGTAGTATCATCTAACTTGTTCATGCTTTTTAAATTCTGAATAAACGCCGTTACACTTTCCGAAAACTGTTTCAGTAAATTTTCTTGTCGCACAATTTGCCCCACATGCGTATCAAACCCCCCTAACGATGCGTAGTAAACTCGTGTGTTCATTCCTGAGCCAATAAATGTTGCAATTTCTTTTAGTTGTTTAGCTAAATTATTTTTCGGATACTCAAAATTGTTTTTGTACGTTTTGCTCGTTTCAAAAATATATTCGGCCGATGCGTAAGTCTCTGCCATCGTTTTATACAAGTAGGCCACATTATCGTGGTCGTTATCGGAGGCTAAATCTTTTAGTTGTTTAAAAAACGGTTCGCGGGTTTGGTTGTATAACTGCTGCGGGTTGTTTACCGCAATGCCTTTTTTAGCATCGCCTTTTAATGCCAACGATAATGTTTGGTCAAGCTCCAACGCCAGGTAAGGGTGGTTACACTCATTACAATTCGAATCTAAATAACGCCCTATCCAACCCGTGTTTTTATACTCGTTAGCATTGGTTGCCGTTTGCCAAATATCCATCGACCTGAAATGCGACCTGTTAGGGTTTGGGTAACCCACGCTATTAAGCACACACATCAGCCCATCATTATACAAACCTTGCAAACCTGTCATCGATGGGTGAAAACCTAAATCATCCGTAAGCTTCAACACCTTATCTTTTGCAACCGAAATAGTTTTGCGGCTGTTATAATAAATATCATTCTCAAATGGCACAACAGTGTTCAGTCCATCATTTCCGCCCGATAGTTGTATAACAACCAGGTTTCTGTATTCATCAGCCACAAAACGCTCTAAGGGTTTTAAAAAATTAGGCATCCACAAGGCAGCCGATGCTAAACTGGTTCGTTTTATAAAATCTCTTCTTTCCATTTTTATCCTAATTGATATTCGGGCATCGAAACTATTTTAAGCACCAATTGTTTATTGCTGCCTGCATTACTCAACAACATATTTTTTTTCGTATCATCTAATTTTGGCAGCAACATATTTTCAATCAGCTCTTCGGGTTTTACTTTTGTATAAAAAGGTTTTTCGTCGGGTTTTACTTGTATGTTTTCGGGCAGGTTAAACGATTCTTCCGGCATATCATCTTTCTCCTCAATATCAATTTTTCCTCCATTCAAAATTAAGGAAGGTGTTTTTAAACGCAACAGTAAGGTCGAGCTGTCAATCCAATTCCTTCCGCCTGCCCAACCTGCCACATTGGGCGGGTAAAACAACACCTGCCCCAGGGCTCGTTGTAATTTAAGCAAGGCACCATCCGGTGGCACAATGCCAAACGATTTAGAAAACCCCACAATAAACTCTATCGGCGATTTAATATTGGCACCCACATTTGCATCATCGTAAAACCAATCGACAGTAAATAATTTTTTTAAAAGTTTACCTGTATCGTAATTGTTGTTGTAATAATAATCAGCCAACTCGGCAACACGTTTTTCATCCACAAGCTCATTCACATAAAACTTATAAAACTTCCTGCACAAATAAACAGCCGTTTGTTTTTGTTTCAATATAACGTCAATAATATCGCCGCCATCAAAATTACCCGTTTGACCCATAAATGTTTTAGTGCCATCATCGTGGTCTTTTTCTCTAAATACAAACTCATACGTGTCGGCCTTAAAACCCCATCCGGTAAATGCCCGTGCCGATTCTTTAATGTCTTGCTCCGTATAATTATCTCTGCCAATGGTAAAAAGCTCCATCAACTCACGCGCAAAATTTTCGTTAGGGTGTAGCTTATGGTTTTGTTGGTTATTTAAAAACTGCAGCATAGCCGCCGATTTAGAAACAGCCAGCAACAAATCCTTAAAAGGTGCAAAGGCAAACTTACATTCAATATTATTTAACTCTTGTACTGTATAGGGGTTTTCAATTCGGCAGGCAAAATGCCCATGCCAAAACAAAGTTGTTTTTTCTAACAAAGGCGTTTGCGATGCAACCATCTGCTTAATCCAACTTGTATTTAGGTTTTGTATTTTACCCTGCGCCTGTTTTCTTAAATCTCTTTTTTCTTCTTTGGTCATCTCTTTTACCTCGGCGCGTGTTGGTAGTTCACTTGGTTTCACATTAGTTAAATAAACCTGCTTACCCTCAACATTTATTAAGGCATCAACCACATCACTTGTTTTTTGCTTACTAAGTTTTTGCGCGTCATCAATGCTAATGCCAAAACCCGCGCGACTATATAAATGGTATATATTTTTTAACTCCATGCTTGTTTGATTAAAATAAACCTACTAGGTTTAATTACATTACTAAAATTAACTTTTTTTATTAAACGCCGTTTTTTACAAAAAAAGGATGTTCAGACACCTCGCACTTGTTATTTCGAATAGGGCTGAACGTAAAGAAAATGTACAGTGTACATTTTTAGTGAAGAGCCGGCTTGTGGGGCGAGCCTGAGAAATCTGTTTTTGCAGGCTGCGGGCTTTCCCCTTTTAGTCTCTAACGCAGCGTTCACGTTCGTAAAAATTGTAACTTGCGTTTACAAATTTTTACAATGCGTTTATGAAAAAAAAAAGATTTTCCACTTACTATACTAAAGGCTTTTGAGCCGTTCGTTAACTTAAAAGGAGATAAATTCGAGATTGTTGAAGACCCTGGAGATGATTTATTAAAAATAGTAGACATCGATCCTAGCTCTGAATTCCATTTTATAATTAGCAAATATCAAAAAACGCCAAATGGATTTCAATTGTTAATGACAAGACAACCATCTACCAATAATAATCAGGATAAAATACAAAATTGGATTGATATATCATCTTTGAACACACAATTTCAAGCTTGGCTTAATTTGCTCAAAGAATATGAAACGGTTAATTCTTTTTTTGATGATCCTATTACCAAAGCGTTTGAGGAAGAGTTTTATTCTGAATTTGAAATAATAGAAGAAAATGCAGATAAAGAGCCTTTTAAAACAAAACAGATTTTATTTTTGGATGAGTATTTAGAGACTGTTAGTGAAGGATTAAAAGAGCAAATTAATGACCAAAATAAAAATGCTTTAGAAGAAATTCAAGAAGATATTTCGACCTTAAGAAATCAGCTAACAGTAAAATCGAAAAAATGGGTCGTTAAGTATCTTTCAAAAATCTGTGCGAAGATTGCCAAACAAGGAATTAAATTTATTAAGGAGTTTCTATCCGAAACAAAAAAAGAAATTATTAAACAAAGCATTAAAAGATTGGTTGATTATGTTAAAGAAAATGGACAAGATTTATTAAATTAGTAACACCAAAAAACTCCGCCCTTTTTGTTATCACCCACAAGGGCATCAGAATTATTTTAAAAGCTTTATTGCTGCTGTTATTATTTGATGAATGGCGGTTTCAAGTATAGCCCCTTCCAAAAAAAAATTGTCGTTTTTAGTTACTAAAACAATACAAAGCACTACAGCAATTACAAAAACCCAAAAAACCAGCATGCCTTTGCTTGTTGTTTTTTCTTCTTGCAGTTTTCGTTGTTTTTTGTCTTCAAGCTCATCGCGGTAAAAGCAAACAACAAGCATTAATTCATTTATCCGGTTTATGCTTACACCATCTTCCAATAACTTATTTTCAATATACTCATTTTTTTTGCCTTTATCAACCAATAATTTTACATCTTTTCTTAACTGGTCTATGTCCATTATCAAAGGCATAAGCCAAATTTAAATAAAAACTAAATCATTAGCTGCAAAAAACATGGCATAATGTTTTATTAAGTCACAAATATTTTGTAACTTAACTAATAATGCCACTAGCCAAACATAAAATACTAAGCCTGCTGTTTGTGTTACTTATAACACCTGCCTTTGCGCAACTAACAAAGAGTGAGCAGCTAAGCAGCACTCTGCAAAATGATGGCAGTTGGAAACATAAAGAAGATAGCTTACAGGAAATTTTTTACACACAATCAAAATTTATTACCCTAAGCTATACAAAAAACGGAAAACAAAAATCACTTAAAAAATGCAAATTCATTATTCATATTAATGGCGTTCCTCATCTAATTAAAACCACCGTTGCAGGGGTATACCTCCTTAATTTAAAAATAGATAGCACCCAAACCATTTTCTTGCATTTAACGGTGGGCACCACAACTATGCGGCAAAAACTTTCCAGTGCAACTCAAATTCAGCAAGGGGCAAATATTGAATTTGGTCAAATAACCAATATACGCAGGCAAACAAAAAACTTTTATCACAAATTTAGGGGCAATAGTGATGGCTTATCTCAACACGATAGGTTTAATAACCAGTTTTTAAACAATGCAAACATGGTTTATCAAATAAAACAAAAAGCAGTAAACTATATAACCTATGTTGAGGTAACACCTACCGTGTGGGCTTGCGGCATAGCTACACAATACGCCGTACACCAAAAAAACGCCGACTAATTATTCCTGCTCCACCAAGTTTCACCCAACCGCTTAATTGTTAAAAACAACCGTTTAAAAACTTGCATTTTTTTATTGCCTGGCTATAAGTACATTTATAAAAAATAAAGCCCTTGCCTCATTTACCCAAGCATAAAATAATAAGTCTGCTGTTTTTGCTAATAGCAGGCTATGCGTTTGGGCAAAACAAAAATAGTTTTAAAACTGCTGAAGCCAACTTACTTAAAATAGATTCGTTATACAGAACACTAAACCATTTTAAAAACTTTAGTTTGTTTTTAAACTCTGATAAAGAAATAGAAATTTGGAATAGTTATTTAGATTCAGCATCACACAAATGCTGGGGTAATACAGTCTTTAGGATTTATAAGCATAAACTATCAGATACCAATGATATCAAAAAATCATGTCAAGAAATAGATTTAAATTATTTAACTGCAATGTCAATTTTTAACTTAATGGCTAAGGAAAAACTTGAAGGGCTTAAATTAGTAACAGAAGATTCTAAAGATTGCGGAATAATAATTTATATAAACACGCGTAACCTATATGCCATTAGGCCTAAAAATGATGTTTGTAAAAACCAGCAAGAATGTTATTGGAGTCTTAAACTCAACAAACATAATAAAGCAAAAAGAAAAATTGAAATACAGAGCGTATCACAAAGGTTGCTATTGCTAACAATTAAAGGTTAACTCGCCCTTGTTGGTGTTATCACCAATAAGTAATTAAGCAAACACGTACAAATAAATCCGGGGCTGCATGTCCACGTACGGTGCGAACCTAAGTTTTGTTGGGCAGTATAGGTGTGCTGGTTTGTGCGCCAAACAAAACGCAGGTTGGCGTTCGTGGGGCCTTTTCTTTGCTTCGTTTCTTTGGGCAAGCAAAGAAATGAAGGTAAAAAAACTCCCTTACTTGTTTAATCTCTCATTTTAAATAACGCATGCCTTATAACTATGTGTAAAAAACACCTACACCCCCCTTGCCCCATTAAAAATAAAGTTGTACATTAGTAATGGAATAAAATTTGCTTGTAATCAATTAAACAACAACATGATTGAAGAAAAGCTATCATCTGCCGACCGGAAATACATTTTCTACGATCTTAAAAATTCGTTCCTTGCTGGCTTTGGCTTTTTGGTAGCAGTTTTGTTGTTTATGGCCATAACCCATTCGGGCTTTGCCTTGTTTGGTTTAAGTCATCATGCAAATTGGCTTAAGCGTATACTTATAACCTTTGGTTTCTGTGTATTTATTTTCTCAATAGTAGCCGTATCGTACTACAACCATTATTTAGATTTAATTGCCGGCAAAAAAGTTTTACTAACCATAAACAAATATAAAATTGTAAGCAAAAAACACAACCACTATTTAGTATCCGATATACCAAACTACAACCGCATTCATATCGATGCCGACCACCTGCCTTACATTAACCGCAACCAACCTTTAAACATACAGTTAGCAAAACGCAGCCACTTAATTCTTTTCATTTCAAACGGCGCCGATAATTATTTGCTCAAGCCCACAGCCATAGCAGCTTAGTTTTACCGAAACAAATTTTGTACCTAAGTTTTCACTAAATTTGTTTATCTATAAATTACCTATGAAAAAAATATTCTCTGCAATTACCATTTGTATTGTTGCTTCGTTAATTATTATGGCTTGTAAAAAAAGCAGTAACAGCACATCAACAAACACATCAACATCATCAACCACATCAACAACTAATGTGGTGCTTGGCCCTTATGTAGCCCAGCTTCAGGTAAACAATCAGTTTAACGATAACACACTTAGCACAGGCACAAAAGATTCAACCGGCTCGGCCGTTGCACTTATTTTTTCCGCAGTAAATATTGGTACTATTAGTGTTAACAGTACTGTCTTAACTTTTTCATACAGTAGTTACTATATTCCAACAGGTGTTATAGCACCTGTGCATGGCAGGCCCACCTGGCAGGTAAGCGGTGGCAATGGCTTTGGTGCTTTTACGTATACAACAGTTAAAAGCGTTCCTTATTTTGGCGATTTACATGTAAGCACAAGCACCGTTACCCGCTCGGGCAATGTAGTAATAACGCATCCCATTATTTATGCCGATAGCATTAGGTACTCCATTATCGATAACAATAGCAACATGGCTACTAAAGTAGTTGGCAATTCTTCAACAGGCTTTACATTTACACCCGCTATGATGACAGCACTGGGTGCAACAAATAGTGGCGCAAGCATACAAATTACGGGCACAGTTTCCGAAAACAGCCTGCAAGGCGGCAAAGTTATAAGCTTTCAAAACGGATGTAGTTATAACAAGTACGGCATTACAATTAATTAGATTTTTTTCTGCACGTATATTTTCGTATATTTAGTTATGAAACGCCTACTACTTATCCCAATTTTATTTTTTGTGCAATTATCAGTAGCACAAAAAGATTCAGCAAACACCAAACCAAAAAATCATAGCATTGGCTTGTATACATGTGTT
>Ga0207046_10248_pt1 | contig 14474 bp, 17 predicted proteins | sample Alteio_BWMinCont_66_FD_153303 | JGI IMG/M metagenome (GOLD analysis project Ga0207046, IMG submission 153303) | Enriched cells from forest soil in Barre Woods Harvard Forest LTER site, Petersham, Massachusetts, United States -... | ecosystem: Environmental > Terrestrial > Soil > Temperate forest >...
TCGGTCCAAACATCGCCACCACCGCTTCTTTTCCGGACCCATTCACCACCGATAATTTTACCCCGCCCTTCTGCACGTACATGACGCTCTCTGCTGCGTCCCCTTGCGCGTAGATGGACTCTTTTCTGCGGTATTCGGCAATTTTTCGTGACACTCCTGCCGTATCGAGAAATACCTGTGGGTCGAACACCTCTAACTTGCTGTTGGTCTTGTGTTTGTGTGGTTTCATAGTAAGGCCAAAACGCCATTTGCGACATGGTCGTTCGGTGGCCACGTTCACCCTACCAAGAACACCTTTGACAAGACTGTCCTAAAGGAGACAGCGCGCGCCAGGTCTTGTCTCTTAAGATAAACGTGTTGGGCGCCTGAAGGAGCGATATTGGCCGGTTACCTGGGCTGGGGCGGGCGATTCCCCCCTTGCGGCTCCGCTTATGGCGGTCCTAGAAGGTGCTGTTTCCCTCACCTCGGCGAGCCGCCGATGTCGGCCTGTTCAAGCTCTAGAATGCTCTCATGCCAGAAAACAAACTTGCACCGACCATTTCATCCGCTACATGCTGGCGCATAACATCCGGGTCGAGGAGGATCTGGTCGATCAGTTGTTCAACTCGAGTGAAAAGCGGCTGGCGCGCACGCTGCTGCTGCTCGCCCGGTATGGAAAACAAGACCAGCCGGTTCGCATCTTGCCGAAAGTTTCGCAGGAGACGCTGGCGAACATGGTAGGAACGACGCGCTCGCGCGTGAATTTCTTCATGAACAAATTCAGAAAATTGGGCTTCATCGAATACAATGGGAAGATCAAGGTCAACAAGTCCTTGCTGACGGTGGTCTTGCACGAGTAAAGCGGCCCGCTCCTCTCCGCTACACGGGACGCCATTCAGGATTCGACAGAAAACCCCATTGTTCCATTCACCCCCCAAGTGCGCGCATCTGGGGGCAGCAGGCGGCGATTTTTTCTCAAGTCAGGGATTCACTGGAAATCGAATGTCTTTGTCGAAAATGGCACCTCTGGCGCAAACCGAAACGTTGATCAGGTTGCCGTCTCTTGTAGTGGAAGAGAAGGTGTCACTGACACCTGTACCGCAACGCGCCGTGCTCCCCAGCCGCATTGCGGTCGTCGGGAACTATCCTCCGAGGCGATGCGGAATTGCGACATTCACGGCGGATTTATGCGACGCCATACACGCGGAATACGGCGTGACGGAGTTATTGGCGCTCCCGGTTAACGACACCGAAGAGGGTTATGAATATCCCTCCAGAGTGCGCTTTGAGCTTGCTGAGGATAACCTGGCGTCCTACCGGCAAGCCGCGGACTTTCTGAACTTCAGCAACATCGATTTGGTCTGCCTGCAGCACGAATACGGAATCTTTGGAGGACGGGCAGGAGGACATATTCTGGAGCTTCTGCGGCGACTGCGAATGCCATTCGTAACGACGTTGCACACCGTCCTTCGCGAGCCAAATCCCGACCAGTACAGAGTGATGGGGGAAATTGCGACGCTCTCGGACCGCTTGATCGTCATGAGCCAGCAATCCGTGGAGATCCTCGAGGAAGTATTTCACGTTCCAGCCGACAAGATCGATCTGATTCCGCATGGCATTCCCGACTTGCCGTTCACCGACCCCAGCTTTTACAAGGACGGGTTCGGAACGGAGGGAAAAGAGGTTTTGCTGACGTTTGGGCTGCTCTCGCCGAATAAAGGAATAGAAAACGTCATAAAAGCGCTGCCACAAATTCTGGCGCGCCACAGCAATGTGGTTTACATGGTTTCCGGCGTAACGCATCCGCATGTTTTGCGGCGGGAAGGCGACAAATACCGGCAATACTTGCAGAACCTGGCGAAAGAGCTGGACGTAGAAGGCAAGGTAATGTTCCGCAATCGGTTTGTGAGTCCCGAGGAGATGGTTGAACTGATTGGCGCGGCGGACATTTACATCACGCCATACAAACACAAGGCGCAAGTGGTGTCAGGCACGCTGGCGTACGCTCTAAGCGCCGGCAAGGCCATCATCTCGACACCCTATCTGCATGCGGTTGAGCTTCTGGACGACGAGCGCGGCGCGCTTGTTCCGTTTGATGATCCGGGAGCGATTGCCGCAAAGACGATTGAACTTCTGGACAGCGGCACGGCAAGGCACGCCATGCGGAAACGCGCTTATTTATACGCGAGAGACATGGTGTGGAGCCGCGTGGCGCAGAAGTATATGAAGAGTTTCGCGCGAATCTACAACGAGCGATTGCGCACTCCGCGGGCCACATTTTCGGCGCAAAACACGGAAAAAGATCTGGACCGCCTGCCGGCCATCAAGCTGGATCACCTGTATCGAATGACCGACCATACCGGAATGGTGGAGCACGCAGTTTTCGTAGTGCCAAACTATCCGGAAGGCTACTCGACCGATGACAACGCGCGCGCATTGATCGTAACCGCACTTTTGGAAGAGATTGGAGTCCACGCACCGGCAAACTCGGCGGACCTGGCGTCCCGCTACCTGGCCTTCTTGTGGCATGCGTTTGATCCCGCCACCAAGCGCTTCCGGAATTCCCTGACTTACGAATGCCAGTGGCATGAGGTTGAAGGATCGGAAGACAGTCATGGGCGAGCCGTGTGGGGATTAGGAACAGTTCTCGGCCGATCTAAGAATGCGGGATTGCGAGGAGCCGCGGGCCGTATGTTTGAACTTGCCGTGCCTGCAGCTGTGGAATTCCGGAGCCCGCGCGCCTGCGCTTTCGCGTTGCTGGGACTGCAGGAATACCTTGATTCGTTTCCCGGAGATCGTGCCGCGCTAGGAGCTTCGGACGCGCTGGCCCATCGGCTTCTGAATTCCTACCGGGCCCACCGAACCGATGACTGGAAGTGGTTTGAAGACGGGCTGTCCTATTCCAATGCGCGATTGCCGCAGGCTTTGATACGAGCGGGCGTGCGCGCCGGGAACGAAGACATGGTATCCGCCGGACTTGAAGCGTTGGATTGGCTGGCCACGCTTCAGCGGTGCGAGGTGAAGGGCCATTTCGTACCTATCGGTTCGCAGGGTTTTTATTCCAAGACAACCGAGAAGGCCCGCTTTGACCAGCAACCGGTGGAAGCCTGCGCGGAGGTGTCGGCGTGTTTAGAAGCCTACCGGGCGACGGGAAAGGGCCGCTGGCGCAAAGAGGCATGGCGCGCTTTCAATTGGTTCTTGGGAGACAACGATCTGCAGATCGCACTGTACGATCCGGCCACCGGCGGTTGTAGAGACGGGCTACATCCTGACCGGGCCAATGAAAACCAGGGCGCTGAATCGACTTTGTCCTTCTTGATGGCACTTTTGGAAATGCGTCAGGTGGAAGAATGCGACGGTACTGGGAAAAAGATCTGAAGCGCGCGGAGCAGTTGCTCTGTCGCTGAAGCAAAATTTGGGGAATTCCTTCCATGAACGGAGTCAAGTATTCCATGAACACCACCACGATGGTTCAATACGAAACTTTGTTTGAGCGGCACACGGGTAATCCAATTCTGACGGGAAAGGATTGGCCGTATTCGATCAACAGCGTATTCAATGCCGGCGCAACGCTTCTGCCGGATGGTTCCACGCTGCTGCTTTGCCGGGTGGAAGATCGCCGCGGACTGTCGCATTTATGCGCGGCGCGTTCGCTGAACGGCGTAGACGATTGGCAGATCGATCGCGAACCAACTCTGTTGCCCGATGTGGAGCGATACCCCGAGGAAATCTGGGGCATTGAGGATCCGCGCATTACCTACGTTCCGGAACTCAAGAAATATGCCGTGGCTTACACGTCGTATTCCCGGGGCGGGCCTGGAGTTTCTCTGGCACTGACGAACGACTTTCGGAGTTTTGAAAGGCTGGGCGTCGTGATGTCCCCGGACGACAAGGACGCAGCGCTTCTGCCGCGAAGGATTGGCGGATTTTGGGCGTTGATCCACCGGCCGATGACCCCGCTGGGAGCTCACGTGTGGATCTCTTACTCTCCCGATTTGCGTCATTGGGGAAATCACAAGCTCATGCTGGAGGCCCGCCGGGGCGCCTGGTGGGATGCCAACAAGATTGGTATGTCGCCGCCGCCGATGGAGACTTCCCGGGGCTGGCTTATGATCTATCACGGTGTGCGAAGGACGCCTTCGAGTTCGATCTATCGGCTGGGTTTAGCCCTCTTCGACAGCGAGGAGCCCGAAAAATGCTTGGTACGCGGAGATTCCTGGATGTTTGCTCCGGAAGAGGATTACGAACGCCTGGGAGATGTGCAGGATGTTGTTTTTCCTTGCGGCTATACGGTGGCCTCTGATGGGGACACGATCAATCTGTATTACGGCGCGGCGGATTCAAGCATTGCTTTGGCGCACGGCAGTATACGAGCTCTGCTGAGCTGGCTGGATGCCAATGGGCATTCGGAACATGGAAACGACCGGCGTCATAGGTGAGTCTTAGGCTTTCACGAGACGAATCTCTAAGAAATAATCAAATGGTCTTCAACGGAGGGCGCCCTGACATTGGACGCTTATTCCGGCTTTGCGATGAACGCATCTGATCGTCATTGTCACAGTCACAAAAATGCCCAAACCTGGCCATGGAAGAACAGGTCCGAGCGCGCTCAATAAGTGAACGATTTAGGATCGGAGAATGCTACCGCACCCGAGTCAGAAATCGACCAGACCCGCCACCGCCACTCACCGTGGACGATGGGAAGCTTCTCGACGGATATCTGCACCGGCCGGACTTTGTCCCGCGACCTCAACCTAACGAACAAACGGGCGTCACCGTTTCGGGCGAACTCGGCGACCTCCGCCACCACGTCGCCGGAAGGACTCGGTTGCCAACGGAATGCCCGAATCGTTTTGCCGACGGCGGGGCTTTCAGCATCTCGTGGAGCAAGCAACTCGGACGGTTGGGGCGCCAGGCCCGGCCTCCGCGGCTTTCCAATCCGCGCGACGATTTCGGGGATTTCCTTCACGAACTCGTCGTTGGAAACCGGGTCGATGCTGCCCGCGAGGAGCTTCCATTTACTTTCCTCTTTCCGCAGTATCACGAGGCTGCTGACCCACCCTAAGGAGTTCATGGCTTGATAGGTGGAATCCGTTTGTACGAAAACCAAGTGGTTGGTTCCCCAAAAACCACAGACCTTCGTTTGCCCCACCTGGTACGGCCAAGGGTCAATATTCACTGTGTTAAGCCGTTCGGCATCGTCATAGCTGGTGAGCGCTGCGGTACCACCCAGATACGCCGGAATAACCGTCCGGACAAAATCGACGAGATCCCTGGGAATGGATGCTCCGACATGGTTCAGTCCACATTCGGGGGAACGGAGAGCCAACAATCGCGCAGCATTGTGGTTCCGAGAAGTTCGCAGCAGGAATTCCCAACTACGAGTGTCATCCAGACTGGCCAGTGAACCCGGAACAGCTTCGAGTGCTCGAAAAAATGGCCCCTTTGCTCGCAATACCTTCCATAGCAGCGGGGGTCCTCCTCACAATTCCACCAGCCAGACCAAGATACTCCCCGGACCGCATCGTAACGCCAGAGACCACGCCCCTGTTTTCGACCACGAGAACATCTGGCTCCTGATGTTTGTCGAAGGCAGCAAAGAACCGGTCGGCGAAGCCAACCGCCGGAAAAACATCGACTCTTATGGCGCATCCTAGTGACTCCGCCCTCAGCTTGAGATCGGCGGAAATGGCCTTGGAGGGAGTGCCGATTTCGTATGGACTGCCTACCTTCCAGACGGTAATGGTTCTTGCTTGTGGTGAGCAAGTCAGCGAACCCGGTAAAGGCTGTTGCCGAGCTTGCGCTGCCGGCAGGAGCAGCGGGATGCTCAGTATCAGTGCTGGCGTCAGCAGGAGTCCGCTCGGGCGGTGCGGAAGGGAACGGGTGGACGGATGTATACAGCGAATCATACGGCCCTCCTTGAGCTAGAGGAATGATCCGGTGCGAAGCGCCTCGGGCGGCATATCGAGAGGAGCGTGAGAAACCGTGCGTGCCGGTGAGCAGTCACCTCTGATCGCCTCAAAGGACCCATATATACCCATATATAAATTGGACGACTAGAAGACAGACTTCGTTACACGAATCTGCGAGTGACGACCACTTGATCCGATAGCGCTCATGAGTACACAAAGCCAGTGATCCGCGCCAATAGCAGCCAGTCGGGGTGCAGCTCCAGAGCCTACGCCCCTCAGGGCAAAGCCTTGCGACTCCACCTCCAGCGGCTGCTCCGTAGGTGTAAGTCACAAACACGGCGTCTAATGGGCCATTTCGGGGGAGGTTACTCGCATTTGCTCCGATGATTTTGAGAAGACATCAGACTTCGGTTTAGCGGTTCACGATGGGCGACAATTTTCTGGATTGCGGTTACCAAACTCTTTCCGCGCATGAGGGACGGTCGTAGGCGGATGATCTCTAGACGCCAAATGCCAGACCGCGAAGTCTGGTCATGCCAGTCTTGTAGGAGCTCTTTGTCGAGGGTCGAGCGGAGCGGGCCGCCGCGCAGATGGTAATGAAGAAGGCCAGTTCGCCAGGAGGAGAGTTCCGGCGAACTGGCCCGTTGGAGTTAACGAGAATTCGAAGCGGAGTGCTCCGATTCGTTGCGGGGTGCGCTCTTGTCGAGAGTCCTGACGAGGTGACGGCCGGTGTCCGGCACGCCTACATGTTCGCCACGGACAATCTCACTAGCCTTCATGGGGCGGCCATATACGTCTCCGCTGGCATCATCGTCGGGGCGAATCGTGGAGCCTTCGAGAGAAACGCCTGCAAACACGCCGCGTGAACGAGAGTAGCTGAGGATTTCAGCCTTCATCCAAGCGTCGGTGTCTGCGGAAGCATCACGGCCCAAAGGACCTGCGGCAACGGAAGCGTCTCCGCCCAGCTTAACCTTGCTGCTGAGGATGGAGTTCATGCCGCTGTCGTTCATGACGAGAAGGATCAAGTCGGTCGCTTCTCCGCCGATTTGGAAGCCGACACTGGCACCTTCGAGCGCGTACATCGCTGGGGCTCCCCAAGGTCCATGGAAGTGCTCGCCCGTGCGGCAAACCATCGCGCCGCGTCCGTAGTCTGCGCCGACTCCAAAAGCCAGCTTTCTAACGGAAGGGATAACGATGACGCACTCGGCCTTTCCCAGAAGGTCATGAGGAATGTTGTCCGGGATGTTGAGGACTTCCTGCATGACGACGCCGCACTGTTCGAGGCGTCTTTGTTCCTTGTTCAGGTGGCTGGCGTAGACAGCGCCTGCCGCCAGAGTAAGACATGCTGCGGTAACCATGAATTTTTTCATTACTGACCTCCAAGGTCAAAACTTCTTCTGCTGACTGTTTGGTTCAAGAAAATCTTGATTGAAGAACCTTCAACACAATTTCATTTGCGAGAGGGTTATGCGTTACCCGACTCTCAGGCGGGCGTTGCTGCAATTTTGAGTTAAGAACTTTTCTTGCCCCCAACGGCCAATAAGACAATCCCGGCTACGAGGGCGAGCCCCCCGACGATGGGGGAAATAGGAACTCTGTCCTGAGTTTCCGTCGTGACATGCATTGGTCCCACATCCATTACATGTTCGTGACGGGTATAGGAGAAACCCTGGTAGGCAAGTGCCAGAGCACCAAGAACTACCAAGACAATTCCGGCTAGAAAGATCGGCTTCATACTTTAGACTTCCGAGTCAGGAGGCCCATCCTTTGGCCCCGAGCGACTCTGAGCAAGGAGATCAAAGCGGCCAAAATCAAAAAGATGTCAAGGAAAGCAGCCAAAAAATAGAATCCGGCTAAGCTCAAGAAGCACAGGACCAGCAGGATCGCCGAATATGTCCAGAGCACGTGAACTCCGCTTAACTTTTTCCGTGTTGAGGGTTTGAAGCCGAGGCCATTAGGCAGAAACGAATGGGCGGATCCGCGAAACAACGCTCTTGCTACCCTGCAGGACGGAATGTTAGACGAATTGAGATGGGTTGTCTGTCCAGTAGTGCACAGCTTTGTTTGCCGTGCGGGATCGGAAGTTGAGTCCGGTGAGAGGCAAAAATGGGGTGCGGGCGGGGAATTGCGGGTCGGCTGAAGAATTCCGGGAATTCATCTAGGGGATGGCCTGCGGTTCTGGGGATGGGGAGAGAAGTTCGCGGGCGTGGACGACAAAGCGGTTGGGGGCTGCGCCTATGTAGTCAAACGGGAAGCACGTGATGAGTGTTAGGGTGCGGCCGTCCGACGAGGCTAAGACGCCCACCTCGCTGGCTGCCACGACGGCGGTGGATTCAACAACATATTGAAAATCACCATCGGCGGTTTTGAAGCTGATCGCGTCACCCAAACGAATATTGCGGAGCGGCCGGAAAAAAGTGTCGCGATGGCCGGCCAGAGCGACGTTTCCTGGTTCGCCCGGCAAGGCTGTTTCGGGGATATGGCCGACGGCGCGGCGCAAGATCGTGTGCGAGGAGCCCTGAACGACAATAGCTTTAAGGTGAAGGCGACGAACCTGGATCTCACCGATCACGCCGCCCTCCACAAGGGGAGGAGACGGAGTTTGGCCGGGACTCACATCTTCGAACTTTGATTGCTCGTAGGCTTGATAGGCGTCCGCGTCCAGGACGACGTAGCCAGCGTAGCAGAGGGCGAGGATGCCGAGCGCCAAAAAAAAGTAGGACACCGCGCGGAAGATTGCGGCGGTGGTTCTCCTGGGCCCAGCTCGGGCGCGGCTGGCAGGTTTCATGATGCGTCCTTGCTGGAGTGCGGGGGAGTTTGGCGGGGGTCCGCGGCAAAATAACCGGGCCGATAGCGGACGTGAAGATTGCTGACCCCGGGGGCAGACACTTTCACTTGTATTTTTCTGAAAGAACTGTCGGTGGTCTGTTTTTCTGGCGCGAAGCCGAGGGTGTATTGATCGCGCAAGTCGCGGGCAATGAGCGCGGAGATGCTGGCGACGGTTTCGGCAGAGCGCGGGAAGTAAGAGATGCCCCCGGTGCTTTTGCTGAGGCGGCGAAGGACGCCTGGATTCTCTTCCTGGCCTTCGCCCTGGAGCACGATGGAGTAGATCACGACTTGGGAGCGTTGCGCGAGAGCGAGGATCTGCGAAAACTTTTGATGGCTGGCGTTATCGCCGCCGTCACTGACGATGATGAGGGCTTTTTTCTCGCAATGGCCGAAACGCAAATGTTCGAGGCCCTCGGCCACCGCGTCATACAGGGCGGTGCGCCCGCGAGCGGAAACTGCCGCGATGGCGGTCTCAAGATCTTTGGCGTTGTGGGTAAAAGGCTTTCCGCCGAGGATCTGGAGCCAAACGTCATCATTGAAGTCGACGACGAACATTTCGTCTTGAGGATTGCTGGAATGCGCGAAGGCGGAAACGGCGGCGGACACTTCGGCGAGCTTCGGAGCCATGCTGCGGCTGTGGTCAACGACCAGGCCAACGGTGACGGGAGCGTCTTCTTGTTGGAAGAGAGTGAGTTTTTGCGGGCGGCCGTCTTCGAAGACGTGGAAGTCTTCGAGGTTCAATCCCGAGACGACAATTCCATGGGCGTCCGTGACGCGAACCGGAAGTGCAACTAGTTCCGACCACACCGAAATAGTCGCGGGAGCAGCGTCCGGAGGCGATTGTTGGGATTTCGAAAGGCTCGCAGCCTCGGAAAAGAGTAGAAGGACGGCGAGGGGATAGCACCAAGGGAGCAGAGAGAAGTTGGGCGGTCGAAGGGTCGGAGTCACTGGCAAATCTCCTTGCGCCGCGGGATGAAAACAATGGATCAAGCCCGCGGCGCACTGGAGTTTCACTACATTTAGGAATGGGCCTTAGCTCGAGAAGCGCTTGAGCAGAAGCGCAGCGCCGAGTGAAACCACGCCGAGCAGCGCGATTAGGGGAAGCTGGCTAGCGGTCTGCGGCAGTTGTTGAGTTTCTGCGACGGGCGCCGGAGTGGTGTCCACGACAGGCGCCGGAGTGGTTGCTGCGACTGGTTCGGGAACGGTTTCCTGAACGACTGGAGTGGTGGTTGCCACCTCTGCAGCCGGGGGAGTGACTTGGATCGCTTCGGCTACTGGTTCTTCCTTCTGGTCGGGAGTTACCGCGACGATGGGGGCCACTTTCAGATCCGTATTGTCGGCGGCGAGTGCGGGAACTGGTTCTTTCGCTAGCAAGGCTAGTTCGATAGCGCGCTGCTTCGGGTAAACAAACTCCTGGCCGAAGTTATCGCCGGGATAAAACCATCCCTTGAGAGCTTCCGGATTGTCGCCCGAGCGCTCCGCGAACTTGACGACCGTGTCGCCGGTCGGTTTGAGCCGGTAGTTGTTTATCGCCAGGACGGTGGTGATGATTTTTGAGCCGTCGGCATTGAAAATCTGGACGATGTGGCGGTCGGAAGGCGAGTCGAGCAGGACGAAGGTGTAGGTTCCGGCAGGCAGAATCTGCCCGGGGATTTCTACAGGCTGACTAAAAGTCATTACCGTTTTTTTGTTCCACTCATCAGCACGAGCGCCAGGAGCTAAGGTGGCGCCGAGCAGTGTGAGTGCAAACACTGCCAAAATTGTCTTTACAAACTTCATATCTATTTCCTCCCATAAAGTTTTCGAATTGAATTCGCTGCTGGAGGAAACAGAATAGTATGCCAGGCGCAAAAAGACTGTGCACTTGCGTACAGTTGCGTGGTTTATTTCTGAATTCGTGGGTGTCGGGAAAGCCCAGAGAACGGAACAACAGCGGCCGAGACGTGATGGAGACAATTCGAGTCAGGCGCGAGGCCGCGGGAAGCGGCTTAGGGTGATTAGCGACCTATGCGGGGCTCATGGTCGCGCGTAGGTGGCGATGAGACGGCGGGAGAAGGCGAGCACCCTTCGGGAGGCGGGCCCACTCCAGCTTGCAAGTTGCTCGCTTGCCCACCAGAGAAGGATCGCTGCCAGAACGGTCAGAGCGAGCGTAAGGAAAGCCACACTAAAGAGCGCCAGGGAGACCAGAAGTTCGCGTACGTAGTATGAGGAGAAACCGAGCCCCAAGATGGCGACAACAAGTCCACAAGCGCATTCTCCGATTTTGGGTGTACGCAAGAAACCCCCTTGATCTGGCGGCCTCATCTAGGTGTCTGTTGAACCGTAGCGGGTGCAGCACTGGCGTTGGGAGTTGCGGACTTCAATTGATCGAGCGAGGCCAGGACACTCTGCCATCGAACATTGTCCTTTTTGGTTTCCAAAGGAAGAGAGAGGTCGGAATAGAAGCTCAGAATGTTTTCGCGGAGATCGGAGGAAGTCAGATCAAATTTACTGGCCGCCAGCTGGCCTAACAGCTTTGCATAGGTTTCGTCGGTCAAAGAGTACTCGGCTGCCTTGGTCGGTTTGCCGGTGTCAAAATCGCTGTTCGGCAGGTCCAGCGAGTCCGCAGCAACTTGCTTCAGATAAATGCGGTATTGGTCGACGGTTGTATTGATGCTCTTGAAGTACATGTCCTCGGTCTGCGCAGTAGGGTTGTTGAACGCCAGCGCCTTGAACGGGCCAATTTTCGGCATGTATCGCAAGATCACGGACCACACGCGGGTGCCGAAATCGGGCTTGGTGTAGTCTTTTCCCCACTCTTTTTCATAATCTGAGCGCGAGAGCCGGTAAAGGAATTTTTTCTTCGCAAAATCCGGCGTCTCTTTCATCATGTCCTTCTGGTGGGTGCGAAGGGCGATCTGCGTCATTTGGGGAATCATGCGGCTGACTGCAAAGCGATAGGACCCGATGGCCATATCTTCGTGTGTCAGCACGTCTTTCAATTCCACGCCGTAGACGACTGGGAAAGTGCGCTCCAGCAGAGGCTTGGAAACCTGGAATCCGATGAAATCGTGATATTGCTGCGAGGCATAACGATTCTTGGCTACCTGCACCATGTCGAACCCGAACTCCGTCTTGAGATGCGCGGAGTGATCTTCGGCATACTTTACGGAATTACCGTACTTGGCGCGCAACTTGGGATATTGAATGGCGACAGCGGCGTTGACGGCGGGATGGCCTGCGATATCGGAAGCATAGTGGGCCAGCGCGCCGAGAGCGAAGGCGTACTCATTGGCATCCTGACTCTGTAAGAGAAGCTCCCGAACGAAGTCGCCGCTGCGGACGTAGTGAACCAAATTGCTGAATTCCACGTTGCCGAAGGGATAGTAGCCGAGGTCTTGGATGACGGCGCCGCCGTAAGCGTAACTGTGTGCCGCCTTGAGTTGCTCTTCCGTAAGCGTAGGAAAGCGCTTGAGAAGAAGCGGGCTGATCTGATCGGTCCAGAGAAGGTCGACGATTTCCTCGTGGGTGAGCACGGAATAGGCCGACAAAGCCGTGGCCGAGAGAAGCAGGACGATAGAGACGGCGGCCAGACGGACACCCCAGGCGTACCATGGAGTCGGAGAAACGGCTGCGCTCGACCGAGTCCTACTTGGTTTTTCTGAGTTCATGGACAAGTTTCTTCGCTTCCTTCATTCTTTCTTTGTAGAAGGCCGGGCTGATCAGGACCTTTTTCTCTCCAAGGCGCAGGTCTGCCTTGATGCCACGCTTCGACAAGAACAAAGAAAGCGCCAAGTATGTCTTGATCTCTTTTTCAAGAAACGCGATTGCATGGCGCCTGGATTCATCCATCGCTTACCTCCAGATTGACCGCAGCGGAAAACTCTAAATACGTCCGAGAAGGACGAGGATTACGACGATGATGAGAATGAGCCCGAGGCCTCCCGTCGGCCGGTATCCCCAATCTCTGCTATGCGACCATCGCGGTAGTGCGCCAAAGAGAGCCAAAATCAGGAAAATGATTAAGATAGTTCCAAGCATTTTTTCCTCTTTCCAAGAAAATTCATTGAATCAAAGGCAAACTACCTGCCCGCCCCCCCCGCAACATTGCTTTTCTTTGACCAATTCCGCGCCTGGCGGAGCCGCACCCGATCACCGGGAAGGATGAGGGGCTAAATCACGACGCTGAGTGAAAATCGGGCGCCGGGATGGTAGGGGTTGTACATGTAATATCCGCCGTCGACGTAATCGATGTAGACGTCGTCGGTGTAGTACCATCCATTCGGCCAGGGTTCGACAAATCCAAACCAAAAGCCGTTGGATTGGAAGCGAGAGTATCCGCCGACCAAAACAGGGTTGCCCATGTGGAACACATGCTCACGGCCAAAATGGGAACGGAAACGGTCGTCAGGAATTCGACCGCTGCCCCTGGCACTTAGGCGGAGCGCGGGCTGAGCGCGTTGTCTATCCACTGCCTGCTGTGTGCGCTGGGGGGCTTGTGAAGACTTTGCTTGCTGCTGGCGCGGCTGTTGTTGCTGCGTCTTGGCTTGTTGCTGTTGTTTTGCGGAGTTGTTTTGCTGCTGTTGCTTTGGAGCTTGGGCTTGCTGCTGATGCTGCTGTTGTTGTTGTTTGGGAGCTTGCGCTTGCTGATGCTGCTGCTGTTGTTGTTTGGGAGCCTGCGCTTGCTGATGCTGCTGTTGTTGTTTGGGAGCTTGCGCCTGCGGCTGCTTTTCAGGCTTAGCTTGCTGCTGTTGGGCAGGTTTGGCCTTTTCCTCTTGTTTCTCTTGTCCTGCCCGGGCCGGTGCTGCGATTCCGAAAAGTAGCAATACAGCGGCTGCGTTTATAACTCGAATTGGTTTCATACGTTTTCCTCATTGTGTCTACGAACGAGCGCGTCACCTGCGTTACACGGTGCGCCTGATGTTCCCGATCGTTGATTCCTATCCAAAACTAGAACATCTTCACTGCGCCTCTCATTGATCCGCCTTGGTCATCCGACGCGGATACGAGAGAGGGAGTGGAACAAACCAAATACATTAAGGAGCCAGAGCACGACGCAGATGACCACGAGAGCGTTCAAAATCGACTTGATACTGCCCGCCATGGGGATGAAACGATTCACCAGCCAAAGCAGGACGCCCACTACGATCAGGGCTATGAAAACTTGCATAAGAGGCATAGCTTTTACCTTTCTGTCGATGCTGCGAGACACTTCCACACCGGGCCGAAGGATTACGGCTTGCTCTGCCTGGTGCGGAGAACAGCGTTGCATTGGTTGCGTTCAACAAAGCGCTGAACTACGAACCAGACAAACGGCGCGAAAGATGTGTTGTTCGATGTCCCGAGCGCTCATGCGGGTCGAGGTATTCAAGCCGAAGGGGATGGACCGGCCAACACTGCGGTCCTTTTGATGCAAGGTAATCCTAATCTTTAGAGACGAAGATGTCTGTCCAATTGTATACAACATCGTAGTTGGTTGCCGCTCGAAACGGGCATCGGCAGGGGGAACCGTCGAAGAGGTCGTAGAATTCCTAGTGATTCCGGAAATTCCCGTAGCCTGTCTGGCAAACTAAAAGCAGAAGAGCGCGCCGAGGCGCGCCCTTCTGCTTCAGTCGGAAGAAATGAGAAATGGAGCGGGTCAGCTTCCGCCGAGATATTGGACGTGGACGTAAGTGCCGAGGCGGACGTTGTAGGCGAGGTACCAGCCGTCGTGGTCTGGGTCGTCGTAGATCACGATTTGGTCGGTGCCCCAGCCCCAGTTGTCGCAGAAGCCGT
>Ga0207046_10250_pt1 | contig 14444 bp, 10 predicted proteins | sample Alteio_BWMinCont_66_FD_153303 | JGI IMG/M metagenome (GOLD analysis project Ga0207046, IMG submission 153303) | Enriched cells from forest soil in Barre Woods Harvard Forest LTER site, Petersham, Massachusetts, United States -... | ecosystem: Environmental > Terrestrial > Soil > Temperate forest >...
CACATCAATCCGAGTAGATTCCGAACCGGCGGCAGCCGCGTCTGCGTGCCCTTAACCGCCGGTGGGCAAATTTTGGGTGTGATCGTCCTGGCGGACAGGGTGGGGGGTGTTTTCCTTTCATTGCAGGATTTTGATTTGTTGCGTTGCGTCGGCGATCAGATCGCGGCGCAATTGCTGAACACGCATCTCTCCCAAAAGCTTCTTCAGGCGAAGGAAATGGAAGCCTTTCAGACGATGTCCGCGTTTTTCGTGCATGATTTGAAGAACACCGCCTCCACGCTGAACCTGATGTTGCAGAACCTGCCGATCCATTTTGACAACCCCGAGTTCCGCGCGGACGCATTGCGCGGCGTGGCCAAAACATGCGAACATATCAATCACCTGATCAGCCGATTGAGCGTGTTGCGTCATGATTTGCAGCTCAAGACCGCGTCGTCGGATTTGAACGATGTCATCGGGCGTGTGCTCTCCACTTGGAACGGCGTCTCCGGCATTACGCTGGTGAAGAATTTGCGGCCGTGCCCGCGCCTGTTGCTCGACCAGGAGCAAATTTTCAAAGTTGTCACTAATTTAGTTATCAACGCCACCGAAGCAGTCCCAGCCAATGGAGAAATCCGGGTGGAAACAAACCAGAATAACGGCTGGGCTGTCCTGACTGTTGCCGACAATGGTTGCGGGATGGCGCCAGAGTTTTTGAGCCGCGCATTGTTCCGACCCTTCCAAACGACCAAGAAAAAGGGTTTTGGAATCGGAATGTTTCAAAGCAAGATGATTGTTGAGGCCCACGGAGGACGAATTGAAGTCCAAAGTGAGTTGAAGAAAGGCACCGTCTTCCGCGTCTTGCTACCAATTCAACACAGCCAAACCGCATGAAGCCAAAACTACTGATAGTCGATGATGACGAAGAAATTCGCACCCAAATGAAGTGGGGGCTGGCGCAAGACTACGAGATCGTCTTGGCTGAAGACCGCGCCACCGCCATTGAGGCTTACCAGGCGCACCATCCAATGGTCGTCTTGCTTGATTTGGGGCTGCCCCCCAGCCCGGGTGATCCGGAGGAGGGCTTGGCGACTCTGTCAGACATCCTTTCACTCGAACGCCTGGCCAAGGTCATTGTGATCACCGGTCAGGGCGAAAAAAGCGTGGCGTTGAGGGCGGTCGGCTCCGGCGCGTATGATTTTTTAGTTAAACCCGCGGACATGGAAGAATTAAAGCTGGTTGTCCGACGCGCATTTCACATGGCGAGCCTGGAAATTGAATTCCGTCAGGTGCAGCAATTGATTTCGGGAAACTCCTTCGAAGGCATGATGGGCAACAGCCGCGCGATTCGGTCAGTGTTTGAGGCGATTCGGAAAGTGGCGACGACGGATGCGCCGGTTTTACTACTGGGGGAAAGCGGAACTGGCAAGGAGATGGCTGCCAGGGCCATACATCAATGCAGTGCGCGCAAAAATGGGCCTTTTATAGCGATAAATTGTAGCGCAATCCCCGAAACTTTGCTGGAGAGCGAGTTGTTTGGTCACGAAAAAGGCGCATTCACCGGCGCCCATGCCCAACGGAAAGGCCGCTTTGAAATGGCAAATAGCGGAACGCTGTTCCTGGACGAAATCGGTGAAATCCCGCTGCCGTTGCAGGTTAAATTGCTTCGTTTTTTGGCGGAACAACGCATTGAGCGCGTCGGCGGAAGGCAAGGGATCGAAATCGACGCCCGCGTGGTGACAGCGACGAACGCCGATCTGCGCAAAGGGATGACCGCGGGAACGTTTCGCGAAGACCTTTACTATCGGTTGAGCGTCGTGGTGCTGACATTGCCGCCGTTGCGCGATCGCGAGGAGGACATTCGGTTGCTGGCCCAGTATTTTCTGCAACGTTTTGCGACGCAATCGGGAAAGGCGGGTTTGGCCCTGGACCATGACGGTTTGCGAGCATTGGATCGGCATCAATGGCCGGGGAACGTGCGCGAGTTGGAGAACTGCATCCGTCGGGCAGTCATCATGGCAGAGGGAAAACGGTTGACGGCCAAGGACCTGGAACTTGTGCCCAGCAAGGCGAGCGGCAGCACAAATTTGAAGGATGCGCGCGAAAACCTTGAACGCGAGCTGATTACATCCGCCTTGCGAAAACATGGGAGCAAAATTGCGCCTGCGGCAGTGGAGTTGGGGGTCAGCCGCCCGACTCTCTACGATTTGATGGAGAAGTATGGGATGGGCAAGGAGAAGGAGTAGCACAGTGGTGTTACGCTATTCATGTGGCGGATTTTAAGGCGTTTACAGGCGTTGGCAAGTTTGACAGTTTGTTACCCGCTCGATTCTCTTTTGCAAAAACTTCTAGTTTAGCTAGTTACAATTGATCTGGGGTAGAAGGTTCCTGCTTGAAGCGTCGAAAACTCTTACAGTTTCCCTCAAAGTGGCAAACCGCACTGAGTGCAGGGCAATTCTCAAGTGCTTAGTGTTTAGATGTTTAGGATTTTGCTGAAGACGCCCGTTGCGATGGCACACGAATAGCTTAAGGGACGTAGATTCTCAAATTGAGACACGCACGTCAAATATTGAGACAGTGAGCAAGCTAAGTATGGCGAAGGCTAAAATTGTTTTGTGTCGGGTTGTGTTCGGCTTGGGGTTGCTGGCAATTGCAGGGAGATCCCTCGCAGGCCCTCCTCCACCCGCGCCCGCTCCAGGCTCCACTAACTCAGTGCCATCGTCGTCCACTAACAGTAACAGTACGTCGTCCAAATAAGAAAGATTATGAAAAGAACCATTCTATTCCTCATGCTGCTGGCGTTGGGAGTCGGCTCACAAACCGCATTTGCGGCGCCTCCTCCCCCGATCCCGGATGGTGGCAGCACAATGTTCATGCTTGGGGTTGGAGTCACAGGGCTTGCTTGGGTCACCAAGCGCCTGCGACGCTAATTCAGCTTCCCAGCGCACGCCAACCGCGACGGCCATCGCGGTTGAGCGAACACTGAGTCACGCACAGGCTAGGGCTTGAGTCGGGTGGAGTTTTATCTCCCTCCCGACTTATTGTCTCCGTTTCTCTTGGGTTGAGCGGTTATTAGAGTGAATTGAGCGGAAAAGCAGTAGATAGAAAGTAATTTGACCCTGGAACAGTTACAGGGCGATCCTGAAATCAGAACTATGAAATCTCCCATATCCAAGAGCCTGTCTGCGCTGGCTATCGTCGCGCTGTCGTGTACAGTATTCGAAAAGTCGGCAGTCGCCCAATGTCCGTCCGGGTTCGTTCCGGCAGGAAGCGCTCTTGCGGCCGATATCAATATTTATCCTAACGGGGGCGGCGGTGACACGTCCCCCAACATCCCCTCAACCTTCATGGTTGACGTGATTAACCAAGGCCAGGCCATTCCGATCGGTTTATATGAGGCATGGTGTGTGGATGAGCAAACTGGGACGACGTTCACACCGGTCTTCGGCACCCCTCCAGGAACCCCCGTCAACGGACTATTATATCCGACCTGCGATTCGGGCATAAACGGCGATCTGAAGGCATTTGACCAGTGTACTTCTCACCCCAACACCCAGAACATATCTTCGACGACCTGGTTGGAGGTCGATTACATCCTCAACTACTATAATGCAAACCCCGGCGCGTTTTTCTATTGGGACGTTCAAGCGGCAATTAATACTTTGGTGGGAAGCGCCGCCGATTCCTTCAACAAATACTGCAACGAAATAATTACGACGCCAGTACCAGACAATTGCGGCGGCTATCCGATGTACAGCGACTCCAACGTGATTTTGCTGCTCGCCAATGCCCAGTACAACGTGGTTACAAAACATTGGGTGCCCGCTTGCGGTGACGTGATTGGCGTGGTTTACGTTACGGACCCGTGCGGCCAGTTTCTTTTGATTGCGGTTCCCTACACGTGTTCGCTTGGACGCGATGATACGGCAACGATTGGATTTTGGCACAATAAGAACGGCCAGGCCTTGATAGATTCGCTGAATGGCGGTTCTACTTCCACAGCGCTGGCCACCTATTTGGCGACCACTTACCCTTGTCTTTACGGCAATTTAGCGGGCAAAGATAACGCCGATGTGGCGGCGCAATTCTTAACCTTCTTTGGCGTCAAGGGCCAGAATACGCAGGCGCAAATTATGGCAGGTGCATTGGCGGCCTATGCCACGGACTCAGCCGTGGCTGGGACGGTTGCGGGGCCTTACGGCTTTAAGGTCACCGGTACCGGAACGGGCGCTGATACTTACAACGTGGGGAGCAACGGGACGGCGATCGGGTTGTTGAACAATACTTCGTACACCATTGATCAACTTTTGCAGCAAGCAAATTTAGACTGTCCTCTTAGCTCGGCCGCCGCCAACGCGTTCAACACCATTTTTAGCGATATCAACCAATCGGGAGATATAAACTAATTCTGCAACCAACGTCTTCTGCGGTGGCATAAGCCCCGGGAACGATCGGCGGGTGGTGAATGGCGAATGGGCGAGGGTCGTTCGCCATTCGCGCAAATCTTCGCGGTTGAGCGGAACTGAGTCACGCACAGGTTAGGGCTTGAGTCGGGTGGAGTTTTCCCTCCCGACTTATTGTCTCCGCATGGATTGAGCGGTTGTTAGAGTGAATTGAGCGGAAAAGCAGTAGATAGAAAGTAATTTGACCCTGGAACACTTACAGGGCGATCCTGAAATCAAAACTATGAAATCTCCTATATCCAAGAGCCTGTCTGCGCTGGCTATCGCCGCGCTGTCATTTATAGCGTTCGAAAAGTCCGCGATCGCGCAATGTCCACCCAGTCTTACTTTCCCGGCAGGAAACTCTCTTGCCGCGGATATTACTATTTATCCGAATGGGGGCGGCGGTGACATGTCCACCAGCATACCCTCGACCTTCCTAGTGGACGTGCCTGCTGGAAACGAGGAAATTCCAATGGGATTGTATCAAGCCTGGTGTGTCGATGAGCAAACCGCGACAACATTCCCAGCGGTATACGGTACGGTTCCTGGCGCACCCGTGACCGGAACGTTGTATGCGACTTGTGATCCCAACCTAAACTCGGAGCTGCCTGGTCATCCGAATACGCATGTTTCCTCGACTGTATGGTTGGAAGTTGATTACATTCTCAAACTTTACAATGAGAACCCGAGCGCCTATTTCTATTGGACCGTGCAGGCTGCTATTAACACTTTGGTCGGAAGCGCTTCCAATACCTTCAACTCATACTGCAATGAAACACTTACGACACCGCTCCCGGATGGATGCGGAGGTTACCCCTCATACGATGACACCCAGAGGATGGCGCTTGTTGCGGCTGCCCAGACTGCTGTTGCCGCCGGGTGGTTTCCAACCTGCCGCGATTATGTCGGCGTGATTTACCAGACGGATCCGAGCAGCCAATTCATACTTATCGAGGTTCTCTACACTGCGCCGCCCACGATCAGCGCGCCGGGAGGGAACCTGGGATGTAGCCCTACGACACTCCCAACCGCGACCAGCGTGCAAAATTCCGTCAAAGTTACCGGAGGTTGCTGCTCCACAGCGCCTGCCATAGTGGCGATCGTTCTATCAACAACCACTTTCGACTGCACCACGACGCAAATCTGGACGATCACAGCGACCGACAGTTGCGGCGATACCATTGCTCCCACAACGGCCACTTATACGTGGAGCATCGACACCACGCCGCCGGTCTTCACCAAGCTGCCAACGGCAGGCTTTGAAGGGTGTGGGTTGACGAATGTTCCCACATCGGCGCAACTCAACGCACTGATTAAATCCGGAGGGATTACTGCCACGTTCCCTTGCAGCGGAGTTACCAATATCATGGTGACCGAGGGAAATGATGTCACCAACGATTGCACGGCCACCCGGGTTTACACGATTGCCGCATTTGACGATTGCACGAACACGACCACAAACCTGACTTATAGTTACACGATTCAGACGAACGTTACCACGAAGACTATCACCACGAACATTACATGCACCTTTACGGTTACCACCAATTGCTGCACGAACATTGTTTGCGGCAACCTGAATTGCCAGAATTTGTATGGATGTCAATGGGTCTGGTTAAACTCTCATATTAACTGCACACCCGGACAGCCCTGCACCGTCTATTGCAAGAACGCCTCTGTAACGATCACTTGCGGCAGTGGCAAGACTTATACCTATTCCTGCCCAGATGGTCAGATTAACTTCAGTTCGACCTGCAACGCAGGAACAAGCTCGTTTGACGGGACGAAGTGGAACACGACGCTTCCCTGCTCCGGGGACAGCGAAATCTTCCTGCAAGGATGCTCGATCCCGTGGAATTCGGATTTCGCGAACTGCAAGAACGTTTGTTGGAGCGGCGTGTTTAGTTGCAGCAATCCGCAAATCAATTGCAGCTTCGATTGGGGCAATTCATGCTACAATTCCAAGCAGCCGTCCTGCGGCTCCATCTCTCCCAAGCCGTGCTATCAAACTCCGTGCCAGAATGGAGATTACAATAACGACGGCAACCATGCGGGCTGCCCTGAAAATTACCAATCCTCCTGCATCAGCGGTAACAGCGGATATGGGAACTGGAGCGGCGGCGGATACAATGAAAAGACCAAGAGCGGAAACACTAAAGACATAAGTGGGAATTGGAACGATAGCGGGAATTGGAATTGCTCATGGAATACCTCGCCAATTTGCTGCGGCAACTTAATCACGAACTGCACTTACGTAACCAACTATATAACCAATATTACAACGACGACGCAGTGCTGCAGCACGACTCCCCCGTGCGTGCCCAAGTCGATTTGCGGGAACTTTAACTCGCAGAATCCGAACGGCGGATGGCTCTGGTGCAATGCGCACATTAGTTGCCAGCCAAACACCAAATGCACGGTGTATTGCCATAATGCAAGCATTACGGTGGCCTGCAACGACGGCAACACCTACACTTATCCGGTGCCGGATTGCGAGGTGGATTTCAGCCCGAACTGCAACCAGGCCAGTTGCTCTTACAGTGGCTCCAGTTGGAAGACTACAGTGCCCACCTGTGGCGATGACCAGATATTCCTGTCCGGCTGTGGAATACCGTGGAAATCGGAATTCGCGAATTGCCATTCCGTCACGTGGAACGGGACGTTCTGCTGCGATACACCTGGAATTAACTGCAACTGGCAGTGGTCATCGGCTTGCTATAACTACAACCTAAGCAATTGTTCCTCAGTCAATGTCAAGCCATGCCACAATCTCTGGTGCGGCTATAGCAATGGCGACCAATGCGGTACGCCGGAAAGCTGCAAGAATTACTGCTGGGGCGGAGGTTGCGGAGGCGGCGGTTCCAATTGGACCGGCTCGTGGTCCGGCAACAGTTCCTGCTGGTAAATACGACGCGTAAGGCAGGAGCTTAACAGCGGTTGGTGAATGGCGGATGCCCGGAAGGTCGTCCGCCATTCGCGCTTTTATCGGAATTGAAGGTCGATGTGGGCTGTTTAATGCTGAATCGCTGCCGTTTCTCTCAATCCCCTGGATAGGTTTGCTCAATTTGTTTTGCTGGCAACGACGGGTGTGACGAGGTCAAAGTTGAAGTTGAGCGTTTCCGGCTTGGCCTCCGGCCTGGTATTTGGAGTTATGACCACATTCTGAATTCGAAAGTACGGAAAGGTGTTTTCGAGGTCGGCGAAGTAGGAGCCAAACTCGTGAAAGTATCCGGTTCCCCTGAGATGAAAAGTGGCCCAACGGTAGGGGAATTCCGGGAGAAGGCCCGAGTCGGTCATCTCTGGCTGGCTATAGCCGTCAATGCTGATGCCGCTGTGGGAGCGGGTAAACGATTTGACGGTGCTGATGACCCAGGAATATGTATCCCAACTTGGAGCAAGGATAGCCTCGCGTCTTGCCAATATACGCCTCCGTGCATCCGCTTTCTCGGCGAGGTCCCGGACCTGGCGGCTGAGTGTCTCGGCGCGCTTCAAGTCACCCGTGGCCGCGACGGTCATCTGCTGAACGGCATCGAGATAGTTCTGTTCGGCAGTTACACCGCAATACCAGAGAAGCAGTATGAGGACTGGAGTTCCAAAGAGAATGCCCCAAATCTGGCCTCGTTCTTTTTCCGTGGCCCGGGTCACGGCGAAGAATTTCTGGTAAATGTGAAACCAGATAAAATCCGCCCTGATATAGAAGTACCAAAACAGCGGCATCAGCACAGGAATCGCGAAGAGCATGCCTATCAGGCGTTCCCGCTGGATTCTGACAAGTCTTTTAGCGTTATTGACCATGCCGCACCTCCGGGAAATGCGCAATCAGCACAAACCTGACGAACTGGCGGGATGGGTCAGACGCTGTGGTGACCGGAAGCCGCAAAATGTCGCCCAGCACGAAGTCGTCGCCGTGTTTTAGAGTGTTGGAAAAGTAGTCGCAGTTATTGAGGCTGACTTTGTATTTGGAAGTGGCGTGCTCATCGGGGCTGGTGTCCACTGCCTGAACTTTCAGGCTGATTTTTTCTATGGTGCAGCCGGGCGTCTCCCCCGTTGTCGATCCTGGGTCGGCGTTGCGTGAATCCTGCTGGGTGAAAGTCTGCATGCCGGCGACGCGCGTGACCTGGATGCCGTCCACCGTGCTTCTCTCCAAGGCGCTGAGAACGGGCGCCCAGAAAAATCGGTTGGTGGAGAGCCTGTTTAGCGAATCGATCTTGTAATCAGCCTTGATTATTTCGATCTGATTGTTGGTGGCAGCCGCGCATTGAGCGGAGATATCAGCCGATCGTTTTTCAATCCTGCTGTAATCCTCATGGGCGAAATAAATATCCACGCCAAGCTTGAGCATCCAGAGAATGACGAGGCACACAAAAAAGCCGGCAATCCAGAAGGCCCGCTTCAACGGGTTTTTGTGCCGCGCTTCCTCCAAGTCTCGCGCGTCGGCCAAGAGATCTATTCTTATGGGCACAGGTCAAAACAGTTCAAGGCGCCAGGTTCAGAAGCGCGGTTGGCGTGGCTATTTCCTGCCAACTGCTGGCCACAAAACCTGTGGACGGTCCGGCAACGGATAGATTTTCGTCGTAGTGCATCGTGGCGCCGCGGGTGAACGAGAACGTGTTTGCGACAAGGGCGCCGGTAAATGTTGTACCGCCGGTGCCCGTGAAATCGGCTTCCGGGGCGTAAATGGTGCCGACATATGAGGCGCCGTTAGCGAATGTAATCGACGTACATGTAGGCAGACCATAAATGGCGATATTGGCCGCGTTGACCGCGTTGACGAAGCTCCCGCCCGCAAGAGTAATGGCGGATGCGCCGCAATAAATCGATAAGCTCGACCCGGGCGCAACATAGATAAAGGTTCCGTTTGCAGTGGAAAAAGCTCCCCCGGCCGGAATATATACAGACACTGCGCCGCCGGTTACGATTGCTTTTTGGATTCCAGTGAAGCTAATGCTGGTCTCGTACATGACGTTGCTTGAGCCCCAGTAATTGTTGCCTTGGAACACCATCGTGTAATTGGTGCCGCCTATGGTCCCGGTAGATGGCGTTTCCACGAAAGTGGCGGTGGGGGTGGATATGTCCGGAAAGGTTACGTTAAAATTATCGTTGCTGCGGCTGGGTTCGATTCCGGGCGTCGAAGCATTCACCCAGGCAAGGTCACCAATGGAGAAAGTGCCAGTCCCGGTAACCGTACCGCCCGCTCCAGTGTTGACATAACCGTAGATATCGACGCTTCCGCTCCCAGTAACCGATGGGGCCGAGTTTGTATCAGTGGCGACAATGGCTTTGTCGTCCCTCTTGGTGGAGCTGTATTGGCCGTTGACGCTGAGATTCGTGTTCGCTGAGTTGAAACTGTCCACAGAGCCGCCACCTTCGAAGGTGATAAGACCCTTTGCCGCCAAAGCTGCGCCAAATAAGGGCTGGGTGGTGGTCTGAACCTGGATTGTGCGCGTCAGTCCGACGGTCGAAGTGGAATTGGTGGCGCTGTTGGTGACCATTTGCGCTCCCCACGGATACTCGATGAAAGGCACCACGCCGGCCGATGTAATAATGGGATAACCGCCGGGAGAGTTGGAAATGATCACTTGATAGTAGTTGGCGCTGGCGACGAGATTTGACTTGGTGGTTGTATTGCTGGAAGATATCGAGCTCCAGCCGTCGGCGGTGAGACTATTGCTCCAAGCCTCTGCGCTAACGATGTTCGGGTAGTTTTTGTTGAGCAAGGCCAGGGCCTCTTCGACGCCTGCTTCCGCCACGGGGATCGCGGAATTGTAACTTTGCGAGCGCGCCACTGCAGTGGCCTGCCCTTGAACGAGAGTGATGTAGCTTCCCAGAACCAGCGCGAACAGGGCGACCACGCAAATGGCGATCACGAAGACGCTTCCTTCTTCTCCCGTGTATTTTGCTCTGATGATTTTCATTGGGACTAATTGCGCATGACAATAGTCGCCGTTTCAGTGGCTTCAGAATCTGTCAAACCTAAATAATTGGTGCGAAGGCAGCTAAAGTTTATCAGGATGCCTTTGGCTGAAACCGCGTTGCTGGCGGTGTAAAAGCTAAACGATCCATTGGTCGGAGTGCGTTGGAATATGCTGAATGTGAGGGAGGTGCAATTGGACAGCAACACGCCGGATTGGCCCAGGCTGCCGTTGGTGTAGGTCAGTATTTTCGCGGATGCCTGGTAAGTGTAGCTCAAGACTCCCCCGTCCAGGTTCGTGAATGCCAGATTTGTGGAAGTCCAATTGGTGAGGTGTCCCGTCTGCCGAATATCGCGCGCCATCAAGTCGAATGTGTTGCGACTTTGTTTGTCCAAGTCGGTATAGTTTGCGAGGGCGTTGAATGAGCGAGACATTACCACAAAAGAAACGATTATCGTGCCCAGTAGAAACACACTGATGGTGGCGGCGATCAACAGTTCCATCAGCGTGAACGCTTGCTGAACGCCGTGTGAGCGGATCAAAGAGGGTTTCGGCACGAAGTTCATGGTCTAATGGCCGTTGGTCCAGACATAATTGTAAAGCCCCTGGTTGGCATAAAACGTTGACATGCTCCGCGTATGGGCCATGGTTCCCTGACCGCCGGAAGTCCATCCAATGTTCACAGTCACTTTTTGCATGTTAGAACTGTAAGACGTGGAAAACGCGACCGAGGCAAAGGTGACCATGCCGGTGTACTGAATGCCGTAGCCCTGTGCGTTTGGCATGCCGATGTTGTTTGTTTCGGAAAACCAATTGGTGAAAGAGCGCACCAGCAGGGTGGTGTTGGTGAGCTGCGTGGGGCTATACAGCCGCACCCCTTCCATTTTACCCAGCATTATTTCGGTGGCCCTGGCGTTCTCGCGGGAAGTCTGGTCGATAAAAAGCCCGCAGGTCATAATGGCAAAGATCGATGCAAATGCCACCGCCATCACGGCAGCAGCCATCACTACTTCGACGAATGTGAACGCCGCTTGGCGGCGGGTCGAAGTGCGAGCAGAAGGCACCGTAATGTTCATTTTTGGGACGCTTCGGATCAGTTTTTCTAAAATTGCCCCGATGCTTCGAAACGCGCTTCGGCATACTAGATAAACGTGGTTAATAAAGCAATCTTCTTGCCATATTAACGGCTTCTGTAAGATTTTCGCCCCAAAATTGACGGGCAGCCGCTTTAGCGGAATTGAAGGTCGATGTGATTGCGCTCCAAAATGCTGCCGTCGTCCAGCGCGAGTTGCTCGATCGCTGTATTATAATCCGATAGCGCGCTGATTTCCGCCGAGCGCGCCGAAGTAAGATCGTCCTGATACTGCAAAACTTGGAATTGCACTATGTTGCCGAGCTTCAGTTCCGCCTGTCCGGCCTGCAAGGCTTCTTCGGCATAGATCCTGGCTTGCCGGGTGTAATCCACCTTGAGCAAGTCCGCTTCTATCACCTTGATGTCGTTGTCAATCGCCGTCACGATGGACCATTCCTGCTTTTTGGCTTGTAGAAAGAGGGATTGGAGGTTGGCCCGATCGGCTTTGTAATTGTATCGGGCTTTGCTGTTGCCAAGGGGAACACTTAGAACGACACCATAAGTATAGTCCGGATGGGTGCCCTGCTGGATGGTGTTCAGAGTCGAGTCGAAGGTCAGCTCGGTGGCATTGCGGCCATAGCTCCCCACCAAATCAAGTTGCGGGAATAATTGATTGAAGTCGTATTTAATGGCGACATGCTGGCTTTGAATCTTTACCTTCGCCTGGATCATTTCCGGGCGCTGATCCAGACCGATTCGCCATCGTTCCTGCTGCTGCGGATGTTCCGGGACGGCGATGAGTTGTTCCGCGGGAACGAGATTAAAATTGTCCAATTGTCCCAGGTTACGGGCAAGCAGCATTTTAACAGTGTTCTCCTGCTGCGCCAAAGTAAGGACGGCTGTTTGCACGAGCGACTGCGCCGTGGCGGCTTGCGATTCCGCCTGGCGTTCATCCAACGGACGCATCGAGCCTAGCTGCACCTTCTGTTTGTCGTCGCTTACGGTTTGCTGCTTCAAGGCAAGGCCCTCCTGCTGCACTTTCAAATCTTCCTGCGCGAACGTCAGCCTATAGTAGGCGGCCTTCACGTTGAAGATGACGTTCATCACCTGGAGGCGGAAAGTCTGCTGATCGGTCTTGAGGGTATTCTTGGCGACCGCAATTTGATAACGCGTGCCATCAATCCAAAAATTCTTCAGCAACGGCTGATCGAGGGTAATCCCTGGGTTCGCCTGGTATGTGCGTGGAAAACCGGATACGTTTTGATCCAGCAGCGGGCCAGTCAAGTTAAAGGTCAAGCCGGTCGGCAACAGGCCGGAGATTCCTGGGTTGTAGTTGTCGCTGCGATACACTGTGGATGGGGACGTAATCACCGCGCCGCCTTCCTCAAATATTCCGCCGGGCTGGGAGTTGTAAACATGCGTCGCGCTCATCGAGAAAGTCGGCTCGTAGGCGCCGTAAAGTCCGTTGATCGCGAATTGGTCCACTTGCGGCTGGAGGCGGCTGATGCGGATGTCCAGGTTGTTTGTAAGTGCGATGTGGACGAGTTCGTCGGCTGTGACGCGGATTTCTTCGGAGTGGGAAATTTGCGCATAGGCGACAACCGACTGCCAACTTAGGACAGCGCAAGCGGCGAATGATAAAATACGAAGGGGGGGATGGGTTCTATTCATATCGCAATGACTCTATCGGGTCGAGGTTCGCGGCTTTATAGGCGGGATAGGTGCCAAACACAATTCCCACCAACGAACAAATCCCAAGGCCGATCAATATCCAATCCAGCGGAAAGACTTTTGGCAAATGCAGAAAGTGAGCAATCAAATCGCCGCCGGCTACGCCGAGGGCCACGCCGATAGCGCCGCCGAATTCGCAAAGCACGACGGCTTCCATGATGAACTGCGTCATGATGCTGCGCTTCTTGGCGCCAATGGCGCGGCGAATGCCGATTTCGCGCGTTCGTTCGGTCACTGACACAAGCATGATGTTCATGATGCCGATGCCCGCGGCCACCAGCGCAATCGAACTGATCAGCGAGATGGCAATTCGAATTTTGAGGGTGAACCCCTTCATCTGCTCGATGAGCGAATCGTTGGAAATGATTTCAAAATCGTCCGGCTGACCGGGAGGCACTTTCCGCAATTGGCGCATAATGCCGCGCACCTGGTCAACCGTCTCGTCATATTCGGCGGGACCGCGGGCCTGCACGAGAACGGCGAGATCGAGCCAGCGCGGGTTTTCGTAGCGGTTGATGGCGGTCGTCAGCGGAATCAGCGCAAAATTGTCCTGATGGCCGCCTTGCATCTCGCCTTTGGCTTCCAGCACGCCGACAACCGTATAATTGACACCCTTGAAAGAGACGCGCTCGTCAATCGGCGTTCCATAGGGAAAAAGGTCATGGGCCAGGCTGTTGCCGAGAACGCAGACATCCCGAACGCTGTCCACATCGGAGTCCAACAACGCGCGCCCCTGTTCGATGGTCCAGTTTTGCGCGGAGAAACTTCCCGGGGTGTCCCCGGAAAGCCAAACCAGTGGCGGCCCCTTGACGTATTGCGAATTCATCTGGCCCGCCGTAATTCCATCGTCTTCCAAACCGACGCTGAGCGGAAGGGTGGCCCGCTTTGCGAGTTCGGTGCCCTGGCGAAAATCGATTCGTTTGCGCCTCCAGTATTTTTGCATGCCTTCGGGGCCTTCCACATAAATCGCGGGCCAGGTTTGAATCTTGAATGTCTGGCCGCCGAGCTGGTTGAGGTCCGATTCTATTTTTTGCTCCGAGGCGCGCATGGAAGTCATCACCACAATGATCGAGAACACACCGACGAGCACGCCCAGCAACGTCAGCGCGGAGCGCAGTTTGTGCGCGACGACTGCGTTGAGCGCCATGAAGAAACTTTCCTTCAATTCCGCGCGCAATATGCTGAGTTTCCTCATGGCGTTATAGCAGTTTAAATAATTCTATGGCCACGCAGACGGCTCGGCAGGAGCCTCGCCCTACCGCAGATCCCGGTAGGGCGAGGCTCCCGCCGAGCCATTGCATCCCA
>Ga0207046_10244_pt1 | contig 14389 bp, 11 predicted proteins | sample Alteio_BWMinCont_66_FD_153303 | JGI IMG/M metagenome (GOLD analysis project Ga0207046, IMG submission 153303) | Enriched cells from forest soil in Barre Woods Harvard Forest LTER site, Petersham, Massachusetts, United States -... | ecosystem: Environmental > Terrestrial > Soil > Temperate forest >...
TCGCGCAGAGCCAGTCCAAGCTGGGGATAACGGCGTTATCATGGCAAGCGACGATGCGGCACAATCTTCCTCCCACGCCTGCGGTCGGTCGTGACCCAGGGTTGACCCTATTTGTGCAGGCACTAATTGTCGGAGCACCAGCTCTCAGTCGCTGGTCTAAGAAAGGCAAAGCGCCTAGGGGTGACTTGGCGTTGGTAGTATCGCTGATACACTTGGGGCCGAACTAAAACGCGGACCGCAATGTCACTACGAGATTTGTTACTCCTTGCGCCTGTCGTCCTGTCGCTGAATTCCGCCGGTAGCGAGTTCGATCGGCCTTGGGCCAACGAGAGTACTGCTCTGGTCATCGATCCTTATGAGGGCAACTCCATTGAGTGGGACAAAGTTGCCACCGACTCTCGAGTGGTCGCGATAATTCACCGTGCTACGTTTGGGAAAGGAGCAGATTCATCGTATTTCATCCGAAAAAAACAGGCGAAGATGAGGGGATATGCGTGGGGATCCTACCACATCGGGAGAGCTGGGGATCCGATCACACAAGCGAATTTCTACCTCGAAACGGCTCAGCCAGAATCGGACGAAGTGATGGCTCTAGATATCGAAGATCTCGACCCCGCTTCGTCAATGACGCTAGACGATGCACGGCGGTTTCTCTTGCGCATAAAGGAACAAACTGGCCGGTACCCAATGCTTTACGCTAACCAGGCGGTCGCTGCTGAAATCTCGCGAAGGTACAAGAAGGACGACGTGTTTTCTCAGGCGCCCCTGTGGTATGCGAGATTTAGGACTCACGTTTCGGATTTCCCGGTCGGAACCTGGAACTCCTACACGCTCTGGCAGTTCAAGAGTGAGCTCAATTGCAAACAGTCAGACCCGTCTGGTTGCCCGTATTGGGTTCCGGGAACAAAGTCGGACATGGATGTGGACGTGTACAACGGTTCAATTGCTGAACTAAAGAACCGGTGGCCATTTCGCTCCGGCGAGCAACACTAAGAGTTCGTTGCGCTGATCGTGCCTAGTTTGTTGTGTCGACTAGGAATTGTCACGCGCCACACAACCCGAACCTGAGAATGAAACACGCTTATTCCTACTTCGAAGTATAATTTAGCCCGTTTTAATTCCATGCCAGCCCTCGCCAACAAGTGTGGTTTCGCCGCTATTTTTCTTTCCTTCGTGTTTTCGTTACCGACATCGAGCCAGCAACCCGTTGTGGTTGGGACCAAAGCGATCGAGCTAACCTCAGGAAACTTAGGTCAATACCTGAGCAGGCTCAGGTCCAATGACGCGCACCCGAGCAACTACATTGTCAAGGAAGCGCTTCGATTGTCAGGGCCGCAAGAAGAGTGGCGAGTGAACAACCTCACATTTGCTCCGACGGGCGTGATCTATCTGGGATCAACGAACCTCAGCGTCGATGTCAAGGGCGTCATTGGCTCGCCATCTAAGGAACAGGTCATATTTCGATCATTTCCAGACGACGAACGCGACGCTAAATCCGGTTCAAATGGAAGTCCAGGCACTCCCGGTCCTACATCAGGAGAACCAGCCGGTCATGGGGGCATAGGGGGAAGAGGAGGAGACGGCGAACCAGGAGTCAATGGGACCGACTCTGGCGATCTAACGTTACACCTGCGAACGCCTCCCAAGCCGGGTTTCAGTGTTTTGTTGACTGGACAGAATGGAGGTGCAGGCGGGACTGGCGGATCTGGCGGTAATGGCGGAAGAGGACAAAAAGGTCGCCCAGGTTCATCCGGAGTCTTGAACTGCAATCGAGGTGGAGACAATGGCGGAGGCGGTGGGGCCGGAGGTGATGGCGGTAATGGAGGAGCAGGTGGGAACTGTGGAAGCGGTGGACGCCTCACAATCATCGCTCCCCAAGCCGTCGTCAGAGAAATTCAAGATCGCATAGTTGTAGATACGACAGCGGCACATGCGGGAGCTTTAGGTGCTGCCGGCCGGCATGGCGATGGCGGTGGCGGCGGTGATGGCGGGGATGGTTCCGGTTTTTGCAGCGGAGGATCGCCTGGGCCGAATGGTCCACCGGGTCGTGATGGGATCTCACAATCGGTCGGGCAGATATCGTGTAAAGCACCTACAACCCAGTTTGTTCCGGTCGATTAAATGATTCGTTTGCGTTTAGGCGGCTGGCTAGCCGAACGACAGAATACGCAGGGCTCATGCGGGTCAAGCGCATGGCTACTTCCTATTTGTTTTGTCACTTTGTGCAGCCCTGTCAGCCGGTGTCAGCAACCTGTCGTGGAGACAGACATCTCGAAGTATCAAGCAAAGGTTTCAACCGCCAAGAAATATCCGGCCTCAGAGCAAGGCACCATCGGATCGTACTTGGGAATTGAGGAGACTTCGCACAACATTAATCAATGCGAGAGTCAAGACATCTGCCCCGATGTCTTTTTGTTCGACAAGCCTGTTCAAGAGCACCACAACCTTGGATTCGAGGTTTTCGGCTACAAAGACTCATCTCCAAAGCGAATAAGTGCCAAGGCAGAGATTGTGGTTCAGTACAACGCTGAGGAACGAGGTACTGCTTTGGCGGGGATTGTTGGTGCGCGGCGAGGCGAAACTGGTGTGATCGGGGTGAATCCTAGGGCTCACATCTTCTCAGCAAATTGGGATTACTACCGTTCCGACAAGAAGCAGAGAAAAGAGTTGACAAATACTCTCGCGGAACGACTTGTTCAGCACACCAATCATTCCCCAATCATGGTCTTTCCTAGTGACTGGCCGGCCGATTTGGGCTCATCTCTGGACCCGTGTAGTCAGCGCCAATATGGTGATATTCTTGGCAATTTCTTGGTCTCCATCACTACTCCCCTGATAGTCGCCGCTGCAGGAGGCGACGAAGGCGGAGCAGGGACAGACATGGGAAGAAGCTACAAAATGGCTCCGGAGAACATGGGAGACTGCGAAAACGTCGTAATCGTTACAGCGTGTCTGGAATGTACTTCAACGACGCCGAAGATACCGGCTTGGGCCAACTTCTCTACTAGTGGGCTTGTTCATGTCGCCGCGTATGGCGACACCGTCCTCAGTACTGGTTTTGGCGATCGACTTACCGTCTTGCCTGCTAGCACTGCACAATCGACAGCTTTTGTGGCGGGAGTAGTGTCGGCGATGGTTTCCAGGTGGCCGAAAACTTACAAAGACTTAGCATGGCAGGTAAAGTTTCGACTGCAAATCTCGTCAACTCCACTCTTGACGGGCACCGACGCAAAGAAAATAACTGCGGGTATTCTGAACGCAGAGTTGGCATTCCAGAATCCAGAACTGGATTACCTATCTGCCGTGACACCGACTAACCAAGAGGACAAGAATAAGAAAGACTACCCGACAGAAACACAGGGCTGGTGCGTCGACCAGATAGAAATATCCAACGACAATGGGACACCCAACCAAATCATCCCTGTCGGTGACATCGCTCGGATCTATTGTTCCCGAATCAACTACTGCACAATATTTCACGCCGACAATCAACAGCGCCGAGCGGGCAGAGTATTCCGGAGCGGTCCTGGGGAACTGATCGGGCATGTCTTGGCGGTCGGCAACGGGCAGTCAGAAGACGTAGACCACCGCGATGCGCAAGTGATCTTCAAAGCCGATCAAAGATTGTTTACTCGATTGCAGTTCACTGATCTGCTCCTTCATGACTCAAAGGCGCGGCTAAGTGCGAGAAGTTGCGAGCCGTAAGCGTGCTTACGGTCCTCTCCCTTTTGTATGAATGACGACGCCCTTGAGGAGTTCAGGTTTAACGGCTCTTAACAACTCTGATATCGATACAGCCTTGTTCTCCGAGCGTATCTCGCACGAGTCTGGATCAAAGTCATACCCCAAGTGATGAAGGCCAATAATTTCGCCGTCTTTACTAAATACCGGAGCTCCCGAGCTCCCCGCATCTGTCGTGCAGTCATGGGTGAAATCAGTCGATTGCTTAGAATCCACCCAGTTTTCAAATAAGTGGGGCATTCCAATTCCAACTCTGCATGCCGCACTATACTGCTTTTTCATTGCCAGTGGATGGTGAATCACAAAGACATGATCCCCTGTGCTGGGCACCCAGTTAGCCAGAGTCCCTGCTGGAACCGGTGACTGCTTCCCAAGCGGCGTGACGCGAAGCAGAGCGAAGTCTAGCAGTTTACTTGTCTGTTCAACTTTTGTTACCTGGAACTCTCGACTGAGATGGCCTGTATCCCAAGAAAGATCAACTATCGCATTCTGAATTACATCTTCAGTCCAAAAGTCTTTTTCCGGCGCTGTCCGAGGATTCTCCGAAGGTGCCCCACAATGCCAGTTTGTCAGGAACAGCGTGTCCGTAAGCATGAATCCAGAACACGTCCAAGCGGCGAGCGGATTGTCAGAACTTACCATCAACAGCCCAACCACATCTCCCGCGATCAACCGCGAGGGCTCTTTGTCCAAGAGCCCAGACTTGTCGTAGAGTTCTTTTCGGTCGCGAGCGTCGGAAGTTTCCGGCGAACCCTCGGCCGTTGCGGGCATTGAGACGAGACGATCTAGGGCGAGTGTCATCATTGGCTCACTGGAACATGACCTCATTTCAACGGTTAATTCTGAGCCCTCGACTAGATTCGTCCACCGGAAGTGGGAGGCAACAAAATCTTCAGGGCCAAGTGTTTGCGTCGGTCTGAGTCTCTCATCCCGTATTATCACCATCCACGAACAGCTGTGATGGCCTTCTACTCGTAGCCTAACCCTTATATATGCAGATCCCGGCTTTGGTAAGGTGACTTGGGGGTGGGTAAAGCTTAAGCGCTCAGTCCGCCGTTCTGCTTTCCCGAAAAGCGCAACGGGCAATGGAGATGCGGCGCATTGAGCGATAACAAATTCGACTGGGCGAGCCAACAGTACAGACAAAACAACTGTCGAGACACGGATTCTCAAGCTACGTCCCATATGACTATTGTGGAGCTAGGTAATCAGCGCAAGAATCTTACTCGTGAACAAAGTGCATCGACTAGTGCCGAACGACCTCGATCTCGTAAGGCGACACTGCGAGAAAGATGTTTCCATAGGCCTCTAACATCAATCGGCCATGAGTCGTCAACGGAGCTTGCTCAGGGATCACAACAGTGATTGAGCCTGTATTGGGCACATTGTCATTCAATGACATACGGGAGTCGGCTTGTCCGTCGATGACGAGACTGACCTTTAGTCGGTCGCAGCTTATGGGACTCTTGTCGGAGTTTGCGACATCCCATCGGATCTCGTGAGCGCTGCCCCGCTCCCAGATTTTGCTGCCACTGAACGGCAACACCCGAAAAGGGCCGCTAGAGGCGTTGACTGTTACATGCTGCTGGGCGATCGAAAAGCCACCGTGGTTATCGCGGCCGGTTACCTGAAAAGTCAAAGTCCGACTCAACATCGGAAGAGCCTCACCGATTGGGAGTGGCGTCTGAAACAGATATTTGGAATCAGGAAAGTATCGCGTAGCAAGGGCCCCCGGTAATACCGATCGGAAAAGAGGGCGAGCGGTTGCGCTTGGCTTATCCTCATCATTGGGCGGTGAAGCGTCGCCGAGATCGAATTCCTCCCACGTATAGCTTTCATTGGGCAACTGGGGAAGCAAGTTTGCGGTCAGGACAAAAGGAGTACCCTTTGGAATAGTGAAGTCGCTATGAACAACCATCTGGGGAGTAGGCGAAGAAGAGTTTGCCCTCGCGACGCCACAAGCATCTCCACCACCGCCTGCGCCTATGTAATCAGTAATCTCCAAGAGACTGGCGACATGAAAATAGGGATCACTATGAGATTGCAGGGATTCGGGATCGCAAATTCCAGCATAGGCCATGATTGTCGAGCCGCTACCGGGCTCGTACGCTGTGCCGGAATTCCGATTTCCCTTGCACGAACCACTAGTTCCGTTGAAGGTATGGTTAGCCCCGAATTGATGTCCCATCTCATGCGCCACGTAATCCACGTCGAAGGCGTCTCCGCTGGGCGTCGAGAGGCCAGTTACACCCATCGCTTTGAAGCCGGACGTGCACGTGACTTGAAGTCTGGCCAGACCAGAAGTCTTGGTTGTAAATAAGTGCCCAATGTCGTAGTTTTTGTCGCCAATAATCTTATCGATTGTTTTTTGGTTTACCTCCAAAGCCTTCCCAGCATCAGCGTTGACAGTCAAGTACGGATCTTTTGCTGGATCAAGAAAAATCAGCTTTGCTTCGTCCTTTACTAGGATTAGGCGAACGCCAAGGTCAACAGCGTAGATCTCGTTCACTCGGTTGACCGTGCGGACGATCGCAGCTGCAGCTTGATCGAACTTTGAAGCAGTAAGGTTTCGATCGTAGACGGCATCGACATAGAATGAATTGGCGGCGAGGGCTAGTCGATACTCCTTCAGCTGCTTTCCGTCCCTCGTGAAATTCTGCGGGCGGGGGGCTGGCCTCCCTTGGGGCCCTTTGCGTCGTTGATCCCGTTTAGTTTGGTCCTCGCTCACCTCGCAGTGGAGTTGATCCTTGGATCTTGATCTCGCCGAAGCAAAGTAGCTGAAATAGGATTCTGTTCTTGAAGTTCCTCTAGACGGGTCGACGTAGAAGACACCGGAGGCGGTCCTTACAACGGCATGAAATCCGTCAAAGGCAGTTTCGAATCTGACTGTTGCAGTCGGATCATCAATCCCCGCACCGGCGAATGTGTGGCTTTGGAACCCTGTGGATCCCAGCGGAACTTCCGAAACCGGAGACTCCTCGACTCGAAACTTCTGAAACGTTCCGTCGGGAAAGGGCAACGAGATTTCAGCCTTCCTCTTTACCTCCCCGGAGAATTCTTTAGGCGCAGAGCGCAGGACTTGATCCAAAGATTGAGAATTCAGCACTAGCGCAGAGTGGGGTTGAGTTTCATCGCCAAATACGGAGAGCAGTTGTGGAGCGCTCCCTGTGTCTATCCGTCGCCAGATCCCATCTGACGACTGACGAGATTCCTGAGAAAGGCCAGGCTGCGGAAATAGGATCACTATACACCATATAACAGTGACAGTAACCATGCCTGATAGCGCTCCAGTCAGGCTGTTCCATGTGATGTCGCCACGACTAGTTTTCATTTGTGGTTCACCTCAAGCTGCTTTGTGAGCCTTCTGTCGTTGCACACTTCGGACGAGATGTCCCGCCCTTGGTACAGCGGAAGGTGATTGTTATATGCCCTGCAAAGCGCCTGCACGTCCTTGATGTTTCTAGTCGCCCGATTCCGGTCTGTGGACAAACTAGTTGGCGGGTGGAGGGCTGCTTGTTTGGAAGGTGGCACAAAACTCTGCACGGCAACCGTAGCCGGAACAGTTACCTGAGTCAATGGAGACGTCGGTTTCGAAGCTGTCTCCTCGTGAAGAAAAACGGATGTGGGTTTCTGTTCCGTCAGCTTCTTGCGGACCTCCCGCAGATATCCCTCGGCCTCTATCGGCTCCCCGCCGGCCGTCCTCCGGGCCAACATCGGAGGTGACGAGGTGCATGAGGGAGCGCTAAGTTTGCTCCATTTGAAATGCATTTCGAGCTCGACGAAGGCAAGCTGTTGCACTGGATCTGGAAGGGCGAAACTTATAACGGGTCCATGCGACGGCCAGTAGGAGACAACGGGAAAGTCAATCTTGGCACCATTGGTCACAAACATGCGCGTTTTCTCTGGAATGACCACCGGGGCCTCACTAGTTGAATCGTCGAGGAGAAGAATGTTCAGCGTGTTGTTCGGAAACTCCACCAGATGGCGATAACGGCTACAGAAACCCTCGTCACCCCAGTTACGAACAAACATCACCCAAGTATTGTCATTGGGATCCGGGTTTGTTTCGACTGCAAGTGCGAGCACTGGATGAATCTCGCTTTTACATCCGTGCTCGCAGTCCACTCCGAACAAACCGACCGCGGCGACACGAGGATTTACGTTAGGATTCGAAGGATTTAGCAATTTGCTGATCTCTGGCTGGTGGCTCCGCTGATCGTCATTTTCCTTCTGTACCTCGCTGCGAAGGTCAGTCCATAACTCTAGTTTAGAATTCACTATCGTTTCGTAGTAATCGAATTCCAGCCCGATAAATTGGTCATTATTTTTCGTGAGGATCGATTTGTATCGATCTGGTGGAAATAACCGGAAATTGTAATCTCCGTCAGCGGACTGGTCTTCCCAGTCCACGCATCCATGCTGGCTCGCCACTATCCAATCGGCATGACCGTTAAACTTTGCGCCGAGGTTGCCCACCTTGCAGATAACGCTGTTGGGAAACTGTGGCGGATCCATCACGAGCCCCTTGTTTTCAGTACAAGAATTGGAGTAGGGGTCTGGTTCGCACGGATACGGGTGCTGACCCTGCTCGCGCGGAGGCATCTCCCTTTGTGTTTTCTCTAAACCCCAATATGGATCTAGAGGTCCACCGTTGGCGTCTTCTTTATCCCAGACCAAGGTGAAATCCTCTTTGGGTTGGTTTATCGAAGGCGCGTGTGGCACCGGTTGCCAAGCGTGAGGATGGCGACATCCCGAGCACATCAGCGCACTCACAGACCCCACGAGAACGAAAAAAGACAGTTTTGCTGGGTTCGTCATTCGCTTAGACCTCCTGCTGCAAGAACAAACATCAACGGTTTCAAAGCAGAGATCATGAAGTCCTTGTACGTCCGGATGCTATTTCCAGATGCCCGTAATGACCGATGCCGTGCCGTCCCCTGATTGCTTGTGAATCGGCTCCAGCCCGAAATTGTCCTCGATGGTGCGCAAGACGCTGTAGTGGTTGTACGGCGCCCTAACCTCTTGAGGTTTAATCATGGCTCCGACAAAGACGGCGTACAGCCGTTCCGGCTTTGTATGTCCTTCCGACTCGTTAAAGGTAATGATGACGAAAGTTCGCTTCATTTGTTCGTCCTTGGGAATCCACGTTGTCTCGTCGAAGCGAAGCCACGTTGTGAGAAACATCCGTAGCCAGTCCGAGGCCTTCTTAAGTCCTGCTGGTGGATCTGAAACTGGGTCATGACCGTCGTCGTCTAGATTTGGACTGTAGAGCATATACTCGGACAAGGGATGCTTTTGGGGATCCGCGATGAAGCTGCCGACGTCAGTCGCAAAAGCATTGTCATTGGCGTGGGTATCCACGGCCACTACGTTGTGAAAACTTTTCGTCTTAACTTCCTGAAAGCTTAAGAAAGGTACATGTTTGCGCGCGTATTTCCCTTTGCTACTACCCAGGAACGGTTGTTGATCCGTAGGCGACGCCGAATAGTCCTCAGCGTAGTTCCTCCAATTAAGCAAATCAGCGATGGTTCTATGAGCGCTATTCTCGTGGAAGTTAACCTGTGCGTCATTATTGAGCCGCTTGTGTGTGTCGAAGTCACTCCCCGCGATCATCGCTAAGTAGTTCGGGTACGAGTGGTGGTAGAGGTTGCCGAAATTGCTGAAGACCGCACCCTTCAGGGAGAGCTTTTTCAACAGATCGCTTCCAATGGCAGATTCGTAGCTCTGATTTTCGAGGACGACGATTAGCACGTGGTCGAAGTGTTTTGGTGTGGGTGTGCGGCCCGCCTCGGTCGGTGCTTTCTGCGCAGAGCTGCAGATTGCAATGCTGCAAAGCAAGAGCCCTCCGATGGCAATCGTAAAAGCGTAGCAGCTACGGAACAACATTTGCGCATTCTCCTGGTCGGACGCTTCCGTATCAAATGGCCCTCAACGACAGAAATACGAATGAACTTAATGAGCCGCGGATGAGGCCTGATTCGCTACCGATTTTCGCAGCGCATCAACCGCTGTCACCGTAGCCTTGGGTCCTGCATTCGTGGCTTTCACTTGTGTGACGGTTACCGTAGCGGCCGTGCTATTTGCACGGCCCGCCGCGTTGGTCACTAGAACCCAAAACCTGGTCGTACTCGTCAGCGCAGGTGTATTGAACGTAGAACTGTTGCCAGATGCCATTGGAGTATTCGTGTCACCGGCGTTACCGGCAAACCACTGATAGCTCAGGGGAGGAGTTCCTGCGGCAATTACTGAGAGACTCGTTGATGATCCCGAAGCGATCGACTTGTCGGCAGGCTGTGTGGTGATTGTAGGAGCTCCGGCTGCATTTACTGTGACTGTCGCAGTGTTGCTGTCGACGTGTCCGGTAGGGCTCGTCACCCGCACCCAATAGCTGGTTGTTACCGCAAGCGCTGGTGTTGTAAAGCTGCTGTTTGTAGCACCTGGCGCCGGGGAACTGGTATCGCCACTAGCACCCTGGTACCACTGATAAGTGATGGCTCCCGTGCCTGCCGCGGCGACCTGGAGCGTCGCGGTCTGACCTCCGCCGATGGCGGTTCCGCTCGGCTGTGCTGTGATCGTGGGAGCCCCGGCTGCATTAACGGTAACAGTCGCAGTGTTGCTGTCGACGTGCCCCGTAGGACTGGTCGCCCGGACCCAATAGTTGGTTGTTGCCGCCAGCCCTGGCGTAGTGAAACTGCTGTTCGTAGCACCAGGCACAGGGGAACTGGTATCACCACTCGCACCCTGATACCACTGATAAGTGATAGCACCGGCGCCTGCTGCTGTTACTTGAAGCGTAGCAGTTTGTCCTGCGGCGACGGCCGTTCCACTGGGCTGCGCAGTGATCGCCGCAGAGCCTTGAGCAGGAGTTGGGTTTGTACCGCCGCTGGTGGACGCACCGAAGATCGTCTGTTCAGCTTTGAGAACGGTACCCATCTCGTAATACGCATCCAGGTCGCGCAAGGCATCTGCCATTGTGTAGTCAGCAATGCTCTTCTGTTCGTTTTGATTGATTACTCCCAGCTCTGTTTGTCTCAGAGTGTCCATCATGCTGAAGACGGCGTCTCGAGCATTGTTTTGAAAGAAATTGGAATTGACACTCTGTCGGGCACCAGTCACCCCGGCTGTCGCGGCCCCCAAAGCTGCTTTGGTCGCTGCAGTGCCAGTCACTGCGGTGACTCCGCTCAACGCAAGCACTGTGAAATCGGTCAGAGTGTCAAAGGAAGCTCGACCCAAATAGATGCTGTTTTTATAATCTCGAAAATTCCTGTTTACGGAAATTATGACCTGGTCTATGTATTGATTCCGAAGCTCTTTCTCAGCGGTTTGATCGGGCTTGAGAACCGCCACGGCATTTAGCATATCCTGCTGATGTTTCTTTAGCTCGGGAGGATATGGTGGGTCCACGCTAAGGGCGCGGTGGGCCGCGCAACCCGACAAAAGCAGGCATACTGTGGCCAGCATGCAAATTGTTAACGAGTGAAGTGACGCAAACTTTAAAGCCACTGAGACTCTCCCCGATCTCGCTCGTAAGGAACACCTTGTATAATCAATGCCCTCTCCGTTCCTCGCACACGCCGGAGTCATGGAACGCTCTGCTGCATGTTCCTGGACCGACGCGGTCCTACAATAGGCAGCAGTAGCGCCTGTTGAGCAAGGTCGTACACACACTTCCAGTTGTGGGGAAACTTCGGCGAGAGAAGCCCCCTCGGACGAGAAGCTTAGACAAGCCTCTCCCTTCCGTTCGCCGAATTGGCATACAACATATGCTTCAGATGTCAGAATGTCAACAACCGAGGGAAGCGAATGCGATTAGTCGACAGTGAGTCGGCCTAGCCAGGGTGTCAGCTGACATTATTCAGCTGGCCTTCTTAAAAAACACCGTGATGGTGTCGCGTTTTGCGAAGGGCAGAAATCCTCGACTGTTGCCAGAGTGAGACGTTTCAGTCATGACTTCCCATCCGTCACTTAGCATACTTGCCATGTGCCGATCCATTGTTTGCATCGTTGGCAAGAACCTTTGGCGGTAGTATCTCCCGGTCCAATTTTTCTCGTACGTAAAAGACTTAACTTTCATCGGTCACCACAACATTGTCTTCTATAGGCTAGGCGCTGCCAATGAGCATTTCAAGATGGCCCGCACAGCGTTGAAGTGCGATGCAGAGCCCGGCTTGTTCCCGTCCGCTCCAGCAGTTCCCTCCGATCCGCCACAGAGAAAGGCAGGCATCTCCACGTTTTGTGTTTCGCTCGCTGTTTGATGGATCTAGCGAATTATTATCTCAACGCTGCTGCATTACACAAGAGGTAGTAACGGCAGGACTTGGTCGTATCAGTCGGACTTGAAGAATGGGAACTAAACCCAATTTACACCTCGAACATCACCGCGTAAGCTTGCAGCTAACAATGCCCTTCGAGTCATCGGGACGTTCGCCGAGAATTCGGCACACTGTTGGCACACTGCTTTCGATCAACATCTCCGTGTTTCCGGTGTCCTTCGCTGATGACGGCTGATGGGCCGTCAGTCATCCATTCTGGTTGATCCCTTTTCTTCGTTGCACCACCAATGTGTCGCCTGGATATTGTCCGGATGATCGTCTCTCCATGCTCCTCCCATACCTTTAGGGTTCTTGTGATCCGGAACGACGTCGTTGTAATCCGTGAAGTCCTCGTGGCAGATGGCGCATATTCCGCCCTGTTGGAGAATCTTTCGGTTCAGAAGTTTCCGCATCTCTGCCGGTGATCGCAGTTCCCGATATCCTCGCGGGTGGTGCGGATCTTCGACGCGCTGGACTCCTAGTCTTACGAGCCGGGGCTTGGGAAGGGTCTCCCGTCCGCAGCAGGAAAGGGATTTGTGAATCGGGCAGAATTCGTTGAGACGGAGTCTCATCGTGGGCCTCCTTCGCTTGCTTGAGGGGTAGTGGGTGAAGGGTTTCAGCGTGGACGGGCGTCAAAGCGAACTGGAAGAACAAAAACGTCGGCGGTTGGGCAGTTTGTCTTCGATAGAATTGTGATGGGATGGGATTCACGATCGAACTGCAGAATCTCGGCGACGCTCAGCTGTGCCGCGATGTTACCGCCCACCTGGAGCACGCATTCAGTGGGCGACAAGGGGAGTGGCGCGTATCTATTGCCGGCTCGCGAGCGGCTGAGAACTGGGACTTGCGAGTGGATGGACCGAATCGATTCGAACGCTCGTATACTCTCTCGGCTGCCGCCGGTGAGCACGAGCCCGCGGCAATCCGGATGCTTGTTCTAAGGCTCTTAGCGACCGCCAAAGCGTAATAACGCCCTCGTTTCCGCAAGATGCGCCACTTCTTTCTTTCCGCTAAAATGCTAGCCGCACGAAAGGAGCACTATGGCGAAGAAAAAGATTGACCCACTGAACAAGAAGCAGTACAGCGCCGTATCGTCCGCGCTTACCGTCTCTGACATTCCGGCTGCGGTGAGCTTCTATCAAAAGGCTTTCGGTTTCGCGAAACGCGGCATCATGAAGGGGCCTGATGGCAAACCCGTTCACGCTGAACTCACGTTGCGTGGCACGACGCTGATGCTGGGGCCGGAGAACGAGCAGATGGGCAGGCGCAGCGCTAAGAGTGTCGGTGCCTCTCCTGCTACCCTCTACATTTACGTGGAGAACGTGGATAAGGTCGTCGATAAAGCGGGTAAGCTTGGCGCAACACCGCAAGGCCCCGTGATGGACATGTTCTGGGGCGATCGCTGCGGCACTGTCGTAGATCCGGACGGCTACGCATGGATGGTCGGTACGCACAAGGCAGAACCGACAGCCAAAGAAATGAAGAAAGGAATGGAGGAGATGATGAAGCACCAGCCAACTGGAGCCGCCGCAGCTGACTGAGAACCCTTCATTCGAAAAGCACTGGTTGTCCTGTGGTCCCTTCCGGTTCGCGAAAGTTGCTCAGCCCGACGCCCACCAGTCGATAGCGTTGCTGCGGGCCAAGGTCCACACGCTCCCGCAGCTTGAGGGCGATATCGGTCAATTCTACGCAGGATGATGGAGGGGAATCCGGCGTATGGCTGCGGGTAAGAATCTTGAACTGGCTCGTCTTCAGTTTGAGAACGACCGTGCGTGCGATCCGTGGTTCTTTGCGCGAAGCAGACCAAAGCTTCTCTGCCAAGCGCCGAATCATGGGTTCGGTTTCGGACAGCGGCACATCTTGCTCGAACGTATCCTCGACAGAGATCGATTGTGTGGGTCGGTCCGGGACGACTTCGCTCTCGTCAATACCACGCGCCAGCCCGTGCAGGCGCAGGCCATAGCGCCCGAAGTGCGCTTCGAGCCAGGGCAAATCGAACGCTCGCAGATCCCCAACAGTCTTTATTTCCAGCTTCGCAAGTTTTTCTTCAGTAACTTTGCCCACTCCGGGCACCCGTCCGACCGGCAGTGGCAGAAGAAACCCGTCTACGTCATCGGGCTGAATGACAAAGAGCCCATCTGGTTTGCGCCAGTCAGACGCGAGCTTTGCTAAAAATTTGTTCGGCGCCACACCCGCAGAGGCTGTCAGATTCAATTCCTTGCGAATTTGCTCACGGATGGTGCGCGCCACCAGCGTGGCGGTCGGCAAACCCATCTTGTTCTCGGTGACGTCGAGGTAGGCTGCGTCGAGCGACAACGGCTCGATCAAGTCTGTAT
>Ga0207046_10255_pt1 | contig 14229 bp, 7 predicted proteins | sample Alteio_BWMinCont_66_FD_153303 | JGI IMG/M metagenome (GOLD analysis project Ga0207046, IMG submission 153303) | Enriched cells from forest soil in Barre Woods Harvard Forest LTER site, Petersham, Massachusetts, United States -... | ecosystem: Environmental > Terrestrial > Soil > Temperate forest >...
TTCAACCAAGCTTAGGTGGCATCTACGGAAACGCCTTCATTGCCAAGATCAATGCCAGCGGGTCGGCCCTGGTGTATTCGACGTATCTCGGCGGCAGCGGCAGCGCTGGTGGCGGCCCCGCAGGCCTCGCCAGTGCTGGTGATGCGGGTAACGGCATCGCTGTCGATTCGTCGGGCAATGCCTATGTGATCGGATACACAAATTCGAGCAACTTCCCCACGGTCAATGCCCTCCAGCCGAGCTTAGGCGGCGCTGAAAATGCCTTCGTTGCCAAGATCAACGCCACCGGGTCGACCCTGGTTTATTCAACCTATCTCGGCGGCAGCGGCAGCGATGGTGGCAGCGGCATCGCAGTGGATTCGGCGGGCAATGCCTATGTGACTGGCTCCACAAATTCGTCCAATTTTCCGACGGTCAATGCCCTTCAGCCAAAATTAGGCAGCAGCGATGGAAACGCCTTCATTGCCAAGATCAACGCCAGTGGGTCGGCCCTGGATTATTCGACCTATCTGGGCGGCAGTGGCGACGGCACAGTTGGTGACGCAGGCAACGGCATCGCTATGGATTCGTCGGGCAATGCTTATGTGACTGGCTCCACAAATTCGAGCAACTTCCCTACGGTCAATGCCCTCCAACCAAGCTTAGGTGGCAGCTACGGAAACGCCTTCATTGCCAAGATCAATGCCAGCGGGTCGGCCCTGGTGTATTCGACGTATCTCGGCGGCAGCGGCGGCGGACGCGCCAGTGCTGGTGATGCGGGTAACGGCATCGCTGTCGATTCGTCGGGCAATGCCTATGTGATCGGATACACAAATTCGAACAACTTCCCCACGGTCAATGCCCTTCAACCCATCTTAGGCTCAAACAGTAGCGGCACCGTTACTAACGCCTTCATTTCCAAGATCAATGCTAGCGGGTCAGCACTGGTTTATTCGACCTATCTCGGCGGCAGCGGCATCATCGGCCCGAGCGGACAAGGTGAACACGGCAACGGCATCGCTGTGGACTCGGCGGGCAATGCGTATGTGACTGGCTACACATTCTCAATCAATTTCCCCACAGTCTATGCCCTTCAGCTAAACTGTGGAGGCGGCGATCAAAACGCCTTCATTAGCAAGATCAACGCCAGTGGCTCAGCACTGGTTTATTCGACCTGTCTCGGCGGCAGCGGGGTCGGCCCCGCCACTGGTGCCGGTGATGCAGGCAATGGCATCGCAGTGGATTCGTCGGGCAACACGTATGTGACCGGAGCCACACGGTCGTCCAACTTCCCGACGGTCAATGCTCTTCAATCCAGTCTTGGCGCGTATCTTCTTGGCGCTACTAACGCTTTCGTCGCGAAAATTATTTCTGCTGTGAGTCTTTCACCCCAGATACTGGTGTTCGTAACTCAGCCCCTTGGGACGCCAGTTGGGACAACCACACCAGCGCAGACTATCGCGCTAAGCAACAACGGCAATTCCACCTTGATTATCTCCAGTCTGGCTTTTAGCGGCACGAACCCCTCCGACTTCGCAGAAACCGACAATTGCGTTGGAAGCGTGTTGGTTGGAGCAAGCTGCACTATCAACGTGACCTTCACACCAACGGCAACAGGAACTCGCACGGGATCGCTGACCATTACAAACAACCTTACTAGCAGCGCGTTGACGGCTCTCCTTAGCGGTACGGGTGTCACAGCCACTCTGATTGCCAGTCTTTCACCAAGCAGCCTGACATTTACGAGTCAGACGGTTGGGTCAACCAGCGCCGCACAGGGGATCACGTTCGGCAACACCGGCAATGTGGCATTGATCATCTCGAATCTGGCGATCACCGGCACGAACCCGTCCGATTTTTCGGAAACCAATAACTGTGGTGGGAGCGTAGCGGCAGGAGCAAGTTGCACCATCAACGTTACGTTTGCGCCCACAGCAACAGGAACATTGACTGGATTCTTGGCCATTACAGACAACGCGCCGGGTAGTCCACAAACCGTAAAACTCGTAGGAAACGGCGAAGATTTTTCTATCAGTCCCAGTTCTTCGTCAAGCGCAACAGTGAGCCCGGGTCAAACAGCGAACTATTCTCTTGCTGTTGCACCGGCGGGCGGATTCAATCAAAGTGTGTCGCTGACGTGCAGCGGGGCACCGGCTCAGTCCACGTGCGCGGTGTCGCCGGATCCGATATCGCTCAGCGGCACGACTGCGGTGACGGCGATGGTCACGGTCACGACGACGGCTGCGTCGCAGGGATCGGTACTGCCGTTAGGGACCGGTGGGACGATGAGCATGAGAGATCGGCCGACGCCAGTGATTCTCGCAGTACTGGGAACGATCATGTTGGTGATCGTGAGCTTAGCACTGCGGCGGCCAGAACAACGCTTCCGATGGGTGCCCATCTTCGGACTAGCAGTGCTGGTGTGCTTGGGGATGACGATGAGTTCATGTGGCGGGGGTTCGGGAGGGAATGGTGGAGGAGGCGGGAGCATCGGCACGCAGGCTGGAACGTACACCATCACTGTGTCTGGGACTTTCACATCAGGTGCGACGACGCTGACGAACACGACGAAATTAACACTGGTCGTGCAGTGAGCAAACGGCGTTTGCAAAGATTCGAGGCAACTAGCCGGATGGAATGACTGTTGGTAATGCAGAGCATTACCGTGGAAATGATTCGTGAACGTCCTGATCCTGACGGTTTTCGACGAGGCGAGAAATCCTGCTCGAACAATACCCCCTGCTACGAGTTCCGCGTTTAGCACATTCGCGAGGTTGTGATGGCTTGCCATCCGCGCCGCGGAATTTGAGGCTGAAGCCGACTGCGCGATTTGGACAGTGGGTGAAATACACAACGGCGGAATCTCAGACCGCGCGAAAAACGAGGGGCCAATAAGGGCGAGCTCAAGGCTCAAATCCCCCAACGACGTCTCAAACGCGTTCTTCTACTCGTCATGCTCCTTCCAATCACTAAATCAGGAATAAGATACCCCTGTATCTCCGCGCCGAATCCTTTCCCGAATCCGCATCAAACACTCCCAATCCCGAATTCGCCTCAAATGGCACCAGCCTCACCACCGGAAACAGCACCTGCTTCTTTTCCCGCACCTCGTCTTTCCTCGCCTTCGCAATCTCCATCTTCACCCATTCGCTGTTCAGGCTTTCCGCCGACATAGTCAGCAGCACTTTCTCGTGTACCCGTATCGCCTCATCAATCTGCCCATGCAGCACGGCCAGTGGCACTCGCCGGCACACTCATGCAACGCTACTCAAGGAGTACCAGAGTCGATCAAGACCGCGCAGGCTTTGCTGCGCCATTCGGATCTTGCCACGACGCTCAACACGGCTCACGTCATCCTCGACTCAGCAACTGATTGCGCAGGAACTTAGTTGGTGGGCCCACCAGGATTTGAACCTGGGACCAACGGATTATGAGTCCGCAGGTCACTACAACGGCGAGAGAGGCCACAGTCCGGGTAGCGCCGCTACTGCAAGAGATATTGGCGAAGTATCGGATAGACCGAAACTACCCTCCGGTGGAAGGTGGTTGGATGTTCTACGGGTCGAAAGAGAAGAAGCCGATGGACATGGATAACCTGTCGCGACGAGAGATTCCGCAATTTATAAACGGCGTATGGCGGGAATGGCACGCCTTCCGTCTAGGACTCGGTTGAACGATGTGGGGATGTCTCTCACGAACATCCAGAGCATACTGCGGCACGCGAGCATCTCAACAACGACGGCACACTATGTGTTTCCGAATCCTGATAAGGCCAAGGCGGAATTGACGAAACTGGCAGAGGCAGTGCGCAAGACTTACAAGATCAAGGTATGATGGTGCCACGGGCCTCTAGCTCAATCCGGTTAGAGCATCGGACTCATAATCCGCAGGTTGAAGGTTCAAATCCTTCGAGGCCCACAGCTACGCAGCTTCCTAGCCTTCGCTTTCCTGACCGCATCAATCTCTTCCTTAGTGCAACGACGGTGGCGGGAGTGAATAATCTTCGGTGATGATATCACGGCGATCGGGACGTTTTGAAACATCTTCGCCCCGGGGAGTAGTGCGTTTCGCGGCGCAGGCGATTAGAGGAGGTAGGGCACCAGGGCGGCAGTCTGTCGGGCATAGGTGGCATATGTCTCCCCAAACTGAGAGTGCATCCATTCCTCCTCCATGCGGAGCTTGACCCAGAGCACGAAGAAGATGAGGACGAAAACGAGGAACCCGCGCACCTGGGAGATAGCAATCGCCATGCCCAAGAAGCCTATCAGAATCCCGGTGTAGATGGGGTGACGGACCACGGCATAGGGACCGGTGGTGATCAGCTCGTGGCCCTGCTTGATGGTGACGGAGCGGCTCCAGTTGCTGCCGAGGTGCTCGCGCGCCCAGACGGCGAAGAGAAGGCCCGCGACGGTAAGGGCGGCTCCCAGCCAGAATGGCCAATAACCAGACGGCCAGAGCTGGACGTAAAGCCAGGGCAGCGGGATGCGAGGTATCGAGAGTAAAACGATCGCGATCAGGAAGGTGAGGACGCGGAAGATGCGCGAGGCTGCGGGCTCGAGACGCTGGGTGGCTTTGGTATCCGCAGCTTTGATCTGCCAGTAGAGAACAAAAACGATCCAGACCACGGGAAAGAAAGATTCGTATAACCAAAGCATGTGGACCTCCGGGCGTAACCCTCTGAGCGGGGTCCGTATTTCAATCCCGCTTCGGCAATATGGGCGTCCGCACAGCATCTGCGGGAAGATCTCTCGTCAAAGTCGGCGGAACCTAAGCCCTGCTGTACGGCAATACCGAACCAAGCCTCGGAAGAACGAGGAAGGGGTAGAGACTGGATGGCGAGCATCCCGTTCACCGGGATGAACGTACAGTCCGACTCTCAGCGAAAGCTGAGTCAGATCGCATAACCCTGCAGCGCTGTCCCGACGATGACTGCCGTAAGCGTGATCCAACACGCCAACGCCGTGTATGCGGGGAAACCATGCACGCTCATTCTTCACTCACCTTTGCGCCCGCGATTCGCGGTGGCGGCCTCCAGTGCCGCCAGCCGTCAATAGGTGAATTTCAGCGAAAACTGGATCTGCCGCGAATTCCCGGCCGTGTGGCTGATGACTCCAAATCCGCTTCCCAGCACTGTATTCGAAGGCAACCCGAAATTCACGATATTGAACACATTGAAGAACTCTGCGCGAAACTGCACTACTCCCAGCTCGCGATTCGCCCTTCTTCCGAACGGCGTGTCCTTGATCAACGCCATGTCGAGATTGTGGAAGCCTGGCCCGCGGAATGTGTCGCGTCCCAGAGTGCCAAACCGTCCCTGATTCGGGCCCGTCCCTCCAGGAACCCCAATGGGGATAAAGAAGAACGAGCTATTATCGGAGCCTCGGCCAAAATAATCTTCGCGGATCAGCCGGCTCGTCGAGAAGTCCGGCATGGTGATCAGGTCGGGGCGATCAGTTCCGCCTGCTCCCGCCCCGGTCTGCTGGATTCCCGAATACACGGTGAACGGTGGGCCCGTCGTCAGCGTCGTGATGTTTAGAAACTGCCAGCCCTTCGTTACGTGGCCGCCCAAGAAGTCGAGAAAACTCACCCGGTCGAAGGGCAGCGCTTGAAACACGCTAATCGTAAAAACATGTGTTTCATCAAATGTCGAAGGCCCTTTGTCCGCGCTCGGGTCCAGGGGATTCTGCGGCAAGGTTTGCAGCGTCACTCCTCCGCTCGAGGGGATCCCTCCCGGCACAGCGCTCGCGTTGTCGAGCGACTTTGAATAGGTGTAGCTCGCCTGAAACGTCAGGCCCATCCGTGCAACATTCTCCGTCGCGCTGGTTTGCAGCGAGTTGTAACTCGAGTGCGACCCGCTCGTCATAATCATTTCCGGGCCAAATCCGCCAATCGGCTGCCCGGAGGCATTGAATTGCGTGAAAGGCGCAAACGCCGGCGTGGCGCCGGTGTAGCCGTTCGGCACCAGCACGCTGGCGAGATGTACTCCCGCCGTGCCGACGTACGATGCGCTGACCTTTAAGTTGCCGAAATCGTGATCGACACCAGCCGTGTACGTGCCGATGTATCCGTTCTTCAAGTGGCGGTCGATCACCCCCAGCACGAACAACTGCACTTCATTGCCAGGCGTGATGGCCGCCAAGTCATTCTGGAATCGCTGCAGGTCGATCGGAATGTTCGCGGGCAAATTCGCGCTGGTGCCTGACCCGAAAAGCGGCTGCCCCTGCGTGGTGTACACCGGCGGCAGCGTCTCCGGTATTACGGAATTTTGAAACGGCACGGCAACGCCGGGCAGCGCCGTGACCACCGGCTGAAAAATGAGCGGGAAGCTGCCCGTGACGTAATTCTGCAACCACAGATTCGGCAGAATCGTGGTGATTGCGCCGCCCGCGTGAAGCGTGGTGTGCTTCGTCGCTGCGAAGTCCACCGAAACGCGCGGCCCCCAGCCATTTGAGTCCAGCGGGTAAATCGGCTGCGGATTGTACATCAGAATCTGCTGCGCGCCCGGAGTGAAAAACGACGTGAGATTCCCCTGCGCGTCCACCGGTTCTGCAATGGAGGTCCGGTGCTTAGCTTCCTTGATGCGGCTGTTCAGGTCGTAGCGCAGCCCGTAGTTCACGCTTAGCCGCGGCCCGGCCTTCCAGGTATCTTCGAAATAAAAGCTGTATGCTTCGCGCCGTACTCCGGCTTCGTCAAAGCGGTTTCCTGTCGGGGTCAAACTCGCCGGCGCGGTGATTTGGTAGGAATACGGCGTGGCCGTAAGGAACTCCGTCAATGAATCGGGCAACTGCTGGCCAGGTTGAATGTCGTGCGTCCCGCTCGCCGAAGGGATGAGCACGGGAGAATAGGCCGGGCCGCCTCCAAACGTGTACATCCCGTTCGGATTCGTTCCAAACACCGTGGCGTCGCGGTTGAACCGCAGCTCCACTCCCCACTTCAAGCCGTGCTTCCCGTGCGTGTACGTCATGTTGTGCTTCAACTGATAAAGGTTGCCGTACGATCCGAAGATCGACCCGTCAGCGGAATTGAAATTGTCGTAGAGTCCATCGGCGAAGGCCATTTCCGGCTGCGTCTGATTTTTCGTGGGAAAGATTGGCGTGCTGCGAATGTACCCCAGCAATGTGCTGGAAGCGAGGTTCGTCGAAATCGTGCGCGTATAACGAATCGCTGCGCTGCGCTGGTGATCGAAAAAATCTACGCCAAAACTCGGATTAATTGCGGTCTGATCCGGATTCGTTGTCGGCCCGTTGATCTGGTTCAAGCTGAATCTTCCGAAAAGGTTCGCTCTCTCCGAAATGCGATGATCGATGCGCACCGAAAACTGATCGGTGTCCGTCGCGACTTTTGAAGACGTCGCATAGGTGCGCGCCCCGAAGGGCCCTTGCGGGTCATTCGGCACCGGATAACCCGCCAGCACCGCAGCCACCGCCGGATTTACAGGCACAAACAGCGTATCGCCGGGATACGTCGTGGTGTCGATTCCTTGCCGTTCCTGCGCCGTGGGCACAGAAAAGACCTGCGTCGTTCCCAGCACTTGCCGAAATCCCTGGTACTCGACGAAGTAAAACGTCTTGTTCCTTCCGTCGTAAATTCCCGGCAGCGCCAGCGGCCCGCCGTTGGTCGCGCCAAACTCGTTGCGCACGAACGGAGGCAGCCGCCCTTCATCAGCAATGCTCTTGTGGTCGAAGAAGTTTCGCGCATCGAAGGCCGCGTTGCGCACGAACTCAAACGCGCTGCCATGCACGTCGTTCGTGCCGGACTTGGTGATGACGTCGTTGTAGCCCGCCGCGCCGTGCCCGATTTCCGCCGGCATCACGCCCGAGCTGGATTGCACCTCTTGAATCGCGTCCACATTGAAATTCGGAAAGGTCGCTCCGCCCAACTCGGGGTCCGTCGTGTCCGCGCCATCCATCGCGAAGACCGCTGCCGAGCCGCGCTGCCCGTTCACCGCGAACTGCTGCGTAAAATTCGCCGCGCCATTGGTGTCCGTCATCGTGCCCGCGGCCAGCAACAGCAACTTGCTGAAGTCGCGCTCGTTCAGCGGCAATCCGGTAACCACTTGGCTCGTCAGATGCTCTCCGCCGCTGGCCTGCACCGCGCCCGCTGGCTTCGCATTCGTCACCACCAGAGTCTGCTCCTGCGCGGACACTTCCAGTACGACCGCTGCCGCTTTCCCCTCCTCCACGAGCACCGGCTTCGCGGCGACGCACGTTTTTCCGTCGACGACTGCCGACACCTCGTAGGCCCCCGGGGCCACCGCATCGAAAGCAAACTCGCCTTTGCCCGAAGTTTTTGTCGAATACTCCCGCCCCTTCGCCCCATCTCGCAGCTTCACTGTCGCGTTCGCCATGCGCGCGCCGCTTTTGTCGCGAAGCACACCCGACCAGGCCGGCTCCGCAGCGCTAGCGCTGGTGGCAAGGCAAGCCAAGGCGCTGAGCAAGCACAAAGCTCGTGCCGCGCAAAGGCCAGCTCGTCGAAGCACCAGAATCAGGAAAGGAACACCCGTCCGGCTGGATTGGAAAAGGAAACTGTCCATTAATCCCGGCGACCCCGGATTCGCCACGCCTCTAGACTATGGTGCGGAAAGAGGAACTTGCCCCCCACGGTCTTTCGGCCACAAAAAGTCGCGTCGACCAAATTGTAAATAAAGGACTTATTGAAAGCAAAGGGACTTATATCTGCACTAGTCGTTCCACATTGCACTACTCGTCTCTGATATACACCCCATTGATTACGGTCTGGTTACACTCCGCCCTTGAAGAATTTTGCTCACCGCGTTAAAAGGAACGCACCCGCAAACCGCACTAGAAAAGGATTCCAGCTACTTGCTCCGCCACCAGATTCGCCTTCTGACGACGCATCTCCTGCGTCATCGAAGGATCGGCCTGAACGCTGGAGCTGACGCTCACAACGAAAGCCTGATCTCGCACCCGGCCCACCACCTTCTCGGCAGACTGGTCTCCCGTGCCCCGAGTGCTGCACATCACAGCCTCATTTCCAATAGCCCTGAGCGGGGTACTGTTCGGGAAGCATTGGGCGAGGTATGCGGGGAATTGTTTGGGGATGTCGGTCATGATGTTGACCGAGACACGCAGCTGATAAACCGAAGCTCCTTGCTGTCGCGAAAATTCGCAAACCCCATCGCCGCGATCGCTGACCTTGACGGTCAGACTTACAGGTCCGCTCAGAATCCCACGCGCCGTCGCTTCATTGATCCACGGACACTTCGCCTGCCCATGGCAGACGCTGGGCACGAGGATCACCAGGCCGAGCAGAAGTGTGTGAGAGCTTCGCATCCCTTGCACCCTTCAGTTTCATCCTTCTCAGAGCGCTACGATTTCATCGCGGGCTTCAGGGCTTCTGACCTGATGATCTTGCCGCCCTCCTGGATGACGTAGAGGCGGTTTACTTCGAGATCTTTCAACTGATCGATTTGCCCGCTTAGCCAGCGAATTTCGACCATGTCGACCTTGCTGGCCTGATCGAGGCCAAAGTGCATACGCATGTCGTTTTGCGAAAAGTAGCTGCCGCCGCTGCGGAGCTCGTCCATCTGGACTAGGGGCTTCTCCGCGGTGGGGACCGTCTTGGCCGTGACCAGGACGCGGCTGCCAATGCCGGTGCGATTGGATTTGACGCCGACGAGCTTGATCTTGATCCAGTTGCGGTTAAGGGTGGAGTCGCATCGCAGGAGCTGTGGAATGGCGTTGACGCAATTGACGGCGATGTCGAGGTCGCCGTCGTTGTCGTAGTCGCCGAAGGCGCAACCGCGGGCCGGGGCGTTCTCCATAATTCCCGGACCGCCTTGATTAGTGACTTCTTCGAAGCGGCCGTTGCGCAGGTTGCGGTACAGATATTTGTGTTCGGCGTATTTAAGGTCAGCCTTGGATTTGTCGACTTCGGGATAGACGTGTCCGTTGGACATTAGGATGTCGAGCCAGCCGTCATTGTCCATATCGAAGAAGCCGACGCCCCAGCCGAGAAGCCGGGTGTTTACGCCGAGGCCACTGGGATAGGTGCGGTCTTCGAAGACGCCGTCGCCGAGATTGGTGTAGAGGGAGTCGGTGTCGCCGGCGAAATTGGTTTTCACGATATCGAGATTGCCATCGCGGTTGTAGTCGCCAATGGAAACGCCCATACCGGCCTGGGGCTTGGCTTCCGCGGAGAGCGCAGCTCCGTTTTCGATGGCGACGTCCTTGAAGGTGCCGTCGTGCTGATTGAGATAGAGCGTGGCGGGGGCGGAATCATTGGCGACATAGATGTCCGGCCAGCCATCGTTATCGAGATCGGAAGCGGCGACGCTGAGACCATAGGTGCCAATGGCGTTCCACATGCCTGCTTTTTGACTTACGTCGATAAAGGTTCCGTTTCCGTTGTTGTGATAGAGAAGGTTTTTTGTGCCGGCTAGTCCTGGAGGACCGCAGGCGACGAAGATGCCTTTGTACGTGCATGGGCCTTCTTCGGGTAGAGGAGCGGTTTTGAGGTCGAAGTCGACATAGTTGGCGACGAACAGATCGAGGTGACCGTCGCGGTCGTAGTCGACCCAAGTGCAACCGGTATTCCAGCGGGTCTTCGGCCCGGGCTGGAGCAGGCCGACGCTTTCTGTGACGTCGGTGAAAGTCCCATTGCCATTGTTGTGGTAAAGGACGTTTTGGCCGAAATAGGTGACAAAGAGGTCGTCGTAGCCGTCGTTGTCATAGTCGCCGACACAGCAGGCTTGTCCCCAACCCGTGCGGATTTCGAGGCCAGAACCTCGGGTAACATCGGTGAAGGTTCCATCGCGATTGTTCTTGAACAAACGGCAATGGGGTTCGCGGCCTTTCGCGAATCCTTCTAAGCGCCAGCCATTGACGAGAAAGACGTCGAGCCAACCATCGTTATCGTAGTCGTAGAAGGCGAGGCCGCAGCCCGTCGTTTCCAACAGATATTTGTTTTTGCCGACGCCGCCATATACGGTTTCAACGTCGAGCCCCGAGCCTTTGACGACATCAACGAAGCTGACGCCCAGCGGCGTGCCTTCGATTGGAGACTTTGGACCCGGCGGCGGAGGAGCGGGCTTCGCGTCGTAGCTGCGTTCGATTGGGCCGATCTTTTTTTTCGGCGGGGCATCCTGCTGTTGAGGAGTGGCGAAGGCCAGAATATCCGCGAACGGAAGCACGAGAGCGCTGCGGCTCAACGAACGCAGAAATTTTCGGCGATCTGGATGCGACACAGACCCTCCTCAGCTAACGCTGACCGGTGCCGTTACCCGCGGCGTTGGCGGTGGCGTTAACGGTCGCGGGCTTCAGGTCCGTGTGCATGTGCCAGGGCACGCTTTCGGTTGATATCTCTGGATGCCTGCGCAGAAAATCGAGCGAATACGTAGGAGCCTCGGGGTCGATTCTCTTGGTGGCATACAACGCAGCTTGGGCAGCGGCTTCGGCTTTCATGCCTTTGCGGCGATATAGAATGGCGAGATTGTAATGGGCCGCCAGATCATCAGGATCGATGGCCTGCAAAGCTTGAAACTGCGCCACGGCGTCATCGGTACGATGCTGCTGGTAGTAGGCGATGCCGAGTTCACGGCGGGCATCGCGCGATTGCGGAAACTGTTCGACGACTCTTTGAAGATCGGCGACCTCGGCCTCAGGATGTCCTTCGCGGCGCTCTACCAGCGCAAGATAGTAGAGCGCCCGAGCATAATCGGGGTGCAACTGTAGCGCTTTCTCAAGGGCGGGCCGTGCAAGCGAATATTTTTCCCACTCGATGTAGGTCAGGCCGACGTTCACATAGCCGTCTTCATAGTCGGGCCGCAGCTTCACGACTTGTTCGAAAGCCGCGACAGCGTCGGAGTATTGCTGCTGGTCGAGGAATCCGATGCCCACGTTATTCCACCGCATCCAATCCTCATTGTCACCGGACGCCGCAGCCGCCGGCAGATTCACGCCCATGTTCAGTGCGCGCGTGCGTGAAGCCAGCTCTACGACAGGATAAAGCGGATGATCCGCACCGAACACGTTGTTCAGATAACTCTGCCTCAGGTGGCGGTAATTCACCTTGGCCGTGACGCTAAGCGGGCCCTTCACGTCCGGCGGAATTTGGAATTCATACCGCACCAGCGCGGAACGTCCAGATTGAATGGAGTTGTCGTAGGCCATGGAATGGATCGTCCACACCTTGTGATTGTCAACGAACTCCCCGCTGAGATTCACGGGGCGGTTGGTGAAGCTGTGCGCACGAGTATCCAGCATGCCATCGGGCTTCAGAAAGCCGCTGTGATAGATGTCCTTTCCTTCAGCGTCTTTGACCGTAACTTCGACCCATGCCTCATACAGATCGCGCACTTCGGGAATCAGCGAATGCCCGATGTTCTTGTTCTGAATCACGACGTAAGCTTCCACCATGTCGTTCGGCGCAAGCTCGAAGGGTACGGAGCCGAGCGGCGCGATCATGTTGTCGTCGCCGGCTTTTTTCAGAGCGAAGATGTCCACGTTAAGGAAGTTGCCCGCCTTCAGGAACTCCTTTGTCTTTTGCAGTTGCTCGTCGAAGCCATAGTAGAACGGAACGGCCGTGTTTCCGGCCAACCAGCGGTGCGACGAGAATGTTCCTGCTTTCGCGCCATAGTCGGGCAGAGTGATCGGTGCACGATGCATATGGCAGCCCTGACACGTATTGAAGTCTGCCGAGTAAAAAGTCAGCGGGTTGCGCTTGGAAAACTTGGAGTTCTGCCATTCGTCATAAACTGTAAACGCGCGGATGAACTTGTATTCGTTCAGCGGATTCGGCAGGTTGGCCTTGTGGCAGGCGGCACAGAATTCCGGCGTGCGGTAAAACGGCTGCATGACGGCCTTGGAGTGACGCTCGGGATTCTCGAGGATTTCGCCAAACTCAACCTGGCCGGGAATGCGCTTGCCGTTCTCGTCCACCATTACCGCAGGAACGCCCATCACGTAACCGCCATTACCAGAGGTGGACTGCAAGCGCTGGATCGAATGACATGTGGTGCAAGTCAAGCCGTCCTTGTCAAAGGCCCGATCGACGTGCGAGTCCTGTGTCAACCCGCCGGAGAGCACAACGATCGGATTGTGGCAGCTATCACAGTGGCGCGAGAACTCGATGCCTTTCGTGCGGACAAGAATGTTGACGCTTGCCCTGTAGAACGGCGTGCGAAACGAATTCGAGTGCAACGCCTGGCGCCACTGGCTATAGGCTTCCTCATGGCAATGGCCGCAGTACTCAGCCTCCGGAAAAGCGCCGGGTTGGATGAAGTCGTTGCCCTCGATGGCAGCATTGCCGGGGAGCGACAAGTTGTCCTTGCCAAAAAGAAAGTTGTAGGTCTTGCGTATCTCCTCGGAGTAATTTTTGCGTTCGGGGTTCTCGCCTGACTGGGCGTGGGTGGTGAACTGCGGAATTCCCATAAGCCAAGTAATGCTAACCAGAAAACCGGCGAGATTCGGTAATATTCTTCCCATTCCTGATTTCATCGCGACCTACCCGGATGAACCAGCCTGCCAGCGCGTTCTGTGGAGTGCGGGCACTCCGCACGTCTTCCTAACTTGCGGAACCCTGCGGCGAGAGGGATCCATGGCCCGCAATTCATATTCCCTCCGCTTGCCATGCTGTGCATACTGGTATAGCGCATACCAAGGTCACTTTGAGATCCTCCCATCCCTAAAGGGATGGGATTCCTACTGGTTCCACGCCAAAGCGAGGATACCTTCGGTGGGTTCCTGCCACGACGGGCTTACCTCACCCGAAGACGACGCACAGGCTAGCGAGGCGAGTCCCGCCTCTCTGATATTCACGGCACTGACGAAATCCGCAGGGGCCGAGAATCCACAACCGCCACAAACGAACTTGGCCTGCGACTTGCGGTTCTCCGCCGCTATGTACCGACACGCGGGACACTTGCGGCTGGTGTTTTGTGGTGCTACCGCTACAAGCAGACCGCCTTGCCACTGCGTTTTGTATTCTAGTTGGCGGCGCAACTCGAACGGGCTGGCATCCAAGATGGCACGATTCAGCCCAGACTTTTGCGCCACTTTCTTTGTTGCCGATCGACTCATGCTCTTGACTTGCAAGTCTTCGACGACGACAATCGCGTGGTTTTTGCTGATGTCGTTCGAGACCGTGTGTAGAAAATCCTTCCTGACGTTGGCGACTTTGGCGTACAACTGGGTAATGCGGGCTTTCACCTTTCGCCAGTTCTGTGAAAACTTTTCCTTCCTGGCCATGCGGCGCTGCCATTTCGCCAACTTAGGCAGGAACTTTTTGAGC
>Ga0207046_10257_pt1 | contig 13966 bp, 12 predicted proteins | sample Alteio_BWMinCont_66_FD_153303 | JGI IMG/M metagenome (GOLD analysis project Ga0207046, IMG submission 153303) | Enriched cells from forest soil in Barre Woods Harvard Forest LTER site, Petersham, Massachusetts, United States -... | ecosystem: Environmental > Terrestrial > Soil > Temperate forest >...
CAGATTACTATTAATCACGATTTGTTGGCAAGTGCATTGGCACTTTGCGGAAACAAATCAGGGATAGCTTGTATTTTAGGTACAGGGTCTAACAGTTGTTATTTTGATGGAAAAGAGATTAAAGAAAACCTTTTATCCTTAGGCTACTTTTTTGGTGACCATGGTAGTGGAGCGCATTTAGGGAAAACACTCTTACAAAATTATTTAGATGGGAATTTGCCTAAAGATTTAGAAAGCATTTTTTCTAACATGCCTGAATTTGACAAAGAACTTATTTTGCATAATGTATATAAGGAACCTTTGCCACAAAGGTTTCTAGCATCATACACCAAAATTATGGGCAACTATATGCAGCACGATTTTATTAAAAATTTAGTGAAGCAATGCTTTGCTGATTTTTTTATACATCAGGTAGAAAAATATAGTTTGCACAAACAGGTAAAAATAAATTTTGTAGGCTCGGTAGCTTTTCATTTTCAAAAGCAATTAAATGAAGTAATGAGTGAACGAGGCTTGCAACAAGGCATTATCCTACAATCACCTATGGAGGGTTTAGTAAATTATCACCTTGCTACTGGTGTGTAATTGGCAGTTGAATTTTTAATTTACTGTAAATTTCTTCTTGTGCTATTTCTCTAACCTCGCCGGGTTTCATGTCTAACAACAACATATCTTCTATAGCCACCCGAATTAAACGCATGGTTTGATGCCCAACAGCGGCAGTCATTTTGCGCACCTGATGAAATTTGCCTTCAGTTAGTATCAGTTCAATCCATGTAGTAGTAATGTCATCCCGTACCGGATGTCCGCGTTGGGCCAAGTTATTTGGTGTATCAATTATACGTGCTTTGCAAGGTTTGGTGTCATAATCTTCCTTTATGCATGCGGATAGAGATTCCAGCTTCCAGTATTTGTAAGGTTTCCGCACTTACTTTGCCGTGTACTTGCACCCAATATACCCGCTGGTGCAGGTTTTGGGGTTGTAACAATAAATTGGTCAGTTGCTTATCTGTACTTAAAATTAACAAGCCCTCGCTATTTTCATCCAATCTGCCAAGAGCGTTTGTCCCCGTAGGAAAATCATACACTAAATCGGCTAAAACTTTTTTCTTGGGCATTCTTACAAATTGCGATAGCATTTTGTAAGGTTTGTAAATAATAAAATAGCTAAACATCTCTCAACAAAAATATGTGAATAATTAAGATGCACCATGCCTAAATTGTTTTTTATTTAAAGCGTACTTAGGAATATGAAAATTCATTTTATTGCCATTGGTGGCAGCGTTATGCATAACATGGCATTGGCCATGAAAAATAAGGGGTGTGTGGTTACAGGCTCGGATGATGAGATTAACGAACCATCACGTAGTCGCCTACAAAAACAAGGTTTGTTACCTGAAAAAGACGGTTGGTTTCCGGAGAAATTAGATAAAGATTACGATGCCGTTATTTTAGGCATGCATGCAAGAGAGGATAACCCGGAGTTGATTCGCGCAAAAGAATTGGGGCTGAAAATATTTTCGTACCCAGAATATATGTACGAGCAAACCAAAGATAAAATACGTGTAGTGGTAGGTGGCAGTCATGGTAAAACAACTATTACGTCTATGATTTTGCATGTACTTAAACATGCCGGTAAAGATTTTGATTATTTGGTTGGTGCTCAGTTACAAGGTTTTGATACTATGGTAAAGCTTACCAAAGAAGCGCCTATTGCTATTTTTGAAGGGGACGAGTATTTGGCTTCTCCCATTGATAGGCGACCAAAATTTCATTTATACAAACCAAACATTGCCATTATAAGTGGCATTGCATGGGACCATATTAATGTTTTTCCTACCTATAAAAATTATGTAGATCAGTTTGAAAAATTTATTCACCTGATTGAACCTACCGGAAGTTTAATGTACTGCGCTGCCGATACTGAATTGAAAAATTTAGTAGAAACGACCGAAGCGCCTATTAGTAAAACAGCGTATAACGTACCGCAACACACTATTGAAAACGGAACAACTTATTTATTGAGAGACCATAAAAAAATTCCGCTTAAAATATTTGGCGACCATAACTTAATGAACTTAGAAGGTGCTCGTTTGGTTTGCGAAAAACTGGGCATTAGTTCAACAACATTTTACGAAGCCATACAAAGTTTTACCGGAGCGGCTAAACGATTAGAGCAAGTGAAAATTACAAACGATTTTGCTTTTTATAAAGATTTTGCGCACTCGCCTTCTAAACTAAAAGCGACTATTGAGGCAATGAAAGGGCAGTATCCCGATAGATTTTTAGTAGCTTGTATGGAATTGCACACCTTTAGCAGTTTAAATGAAAATTTTTTGAAAGAGTACAATGGTTGCATGCAACATGCCGATGACGCCATTGTGTATTTTAACCCGCATACTATTGAGCATAAAAAACTAAAAGCCATTACTATTGAGCAGGTAAAAGAAGCTTTTGGAGATAATAAACTGAAGGTTTTTACCGAGTCGAAACAGGTAAGTGACTACTTAAAAGCCATTAATTGGAAAAATAAAAATTTGTTAATGATGACATCGGGTAATTTTGATGGGGTTGATTTCGTAAAACTGTCGAACGAACTCACGTATTAGCCGTAAAACACCATTAAAGTGGTAGATACAAGGAATTATTTAGCTTGTTTTCTCTCAATGTAACCAGTACATTTGCCCACGCTAAAACACGCGCTATTTAATGATTATTTTAATTTTCTTTTTGACGCATTGGTTTCTGTCTCTGTTTTGTCAAACATTTTTTTTGCACCGTTACGGAGCGCATAAAATGTTTACTACAAGTCCTTTTTGGGAAAAGTTTTTTTACTTCCTTACTTTTATCTCACAAGGTTCTTCTTTTTTAAACCCTAGAGCTTATGCTATTTTGCATCGCATGCACCACGCTTATAGTGATACCGAAAAAGACCCGCACTCGCCACATTTTTTTAGAGATGTTTGGCAAATGACCATGCATACAAAAGATATTTATTCAAACTATGCTAAGCATAAAGTTGAACCCGAAAAAGCGTTTAGAGGAAATTATCCTGAGTGGAAAACTTTAGATAAAATAGGTGATATGTGGCTTGTACGTATTTTGTTTGGTATTTTATATGTGTTGTTTTATATAAAATTTGCCACTGCATGGTGGATGTTTTTATTGTTGCCTATCCATTTTTTTATGGGCCCTATACATGGTGCTATTGTTAACTGGTGCGGACATAAATATGGTTACAGCAATTACGATAATGATGACCATAGCAAAAACACATTACCTATTGATATATTTTTGATGGGTGAGTTAATGCAAAATAACCACCATAAAAAACCAAACAGTATAAACTTTGCACAGAAAAAATTTGAAATAGACCCAAGCTACCAAATTATAAAAGTGCTAACCTTTTTCAGGATAATTAAATTAAGGAAAGAACCTTAGTCCTTTCTGAAGTTTGTAATTACTGATTGTTTCCCGTTTCTGTTTGTTGATATTTTGATTGCATTTAAAAGGTAAAAATTGCGAAATTAGCTACCTATAATGCTTAAAAAACTGCACATAAAAAATTATGCTTTATTAGAAGAGGTAACTATCTCTTTTGATAAATCGTTGACAGTTATTACAGGTGAAACCGGTGCGGGTAAATCAATTATGTTGGGTGCATTAGGCCTGGTGTTAGGTGAGCGTGCCGATATGGCTGTACTGCGTGATAAACAAAAGAAATGCATTGTTGAGGCCAGTTTTTTGATTAAAAATTATTCGTTAGAGAACTTCTTTACCGAAAACGAATTAGACTACGAAGCAGAAACTACCATACGCAGAGAGATTGCGCCAGATGGGAAATCTAGGGCATTTGTAAACGATACGCCTGTTACTTTGCAAGTACTAAAAGTACTTTCGCAATATTTAATTGATGTGCATTCTCAGCACGAAACCTTGTTGTTAAATCAGGCATCTTTTCGTTTTAACATAGTTGATGCTTTTGCTAATTGTCTGGAAGAGAGAAAACAGTACAACTCTTTTTTTATTCAGCTAAAAGAAAAAGAAAAGAAACTGCAAGAGCTTTTGGCATTTGAGCAACAAGCCAAAAAAGATTTTGATTATTATCAGTTCCAGTTTAAGGAGTTAGAACAAGTAACTTTAAAAGAGGGACATATACAGCAACTGGAGCAGGATTACGATACGTTGAACAATGCTGAAACTATAAAGCAAAACCTTGTAAAAGCATCGGTTAGCATTGATGGGGGTGAAGAAAATATTTTATCGCATTTATCTACTTTAAAAAATACATTGGCTCAGCTTGTGCGTTATGGTAAAACATACGAGGAGTTGGCTGCGCGTGTTCAATCGGTTTATATAGAATTAAAGGATATATCGACTGAGGTTGATTCGGCAAATGATAAAGTAGTTTTTGATCAACAAAAACTGGAGGAAATTACGATTCAGCTTGATTTGCTAAACCGCTTGTTAAAAAAACACGGAGCAACCAATGAGCAAGAGTTAGTGAAAATTAAAACTGATATAGAGGAAAAACTAAACCAGTTTAATTCTATTGAAGAAGAGATACAGAAATTACAAGCAGAGCTTAAAAAATTAAATGAAACTGTTCGTTCAAAAGCAAAAGCACTTTCAGATAAACGTAAAAAAATTATTCCGGCTATAGAAACTTCGGTGCGCACTATGCTGGCAGATTTAAGCATGCCGAATGCCCAATTGGTAATTAAGTGTAACGCTACCGATGTACTTACTAATTATGGTTGCGATGAGTTACAGTTTTTATTTTCTGCCAACAAAGGCTTGCCTTTAAGTGAGTTGCATAAAGTTGCGTCGGGTGGTGAGTTATCGCGTTTAATGCTTTGCTTAAAAGCGCATTTGGCGGAGAAGACTGCGTTACCTACTATAATTTTTGATGAGATAGATACAGGTGTATCTGGTGATGTGGCGCATAAAATTGGCACTATACTTTTGCATATGGGTAAAAATATGCAGGTGGTTGCCATTACCCATTTACCACAATTAGCATCAAAAGGTAAACAGCATTTATTTGTGTATAAGCAAGATATAAAAGAGCAAACCCAATCAGAAATTAAAGTGCTTACTGCTGAAGAACGTGTAGTTGAAATTGCAAAAATGCTGAGTACCGGCAAACCAACCGAATCAGCTTTATTAAATGCTAAAGAACTTTTAAGTTTGAAGAATTAATTTTCTGATTACAAACCCAATTTATTTTTAATGCTTGTAAATTCTGCTTTATCTTTAAAGTAGTTGATGAAATATTGTAGTTTATCCAGCATTATTTTGTGGTCTTTAACAATATAGTTGGGGAGTGAAAATTTTAATGTATCGGCAAACTCCCAAGGGTGGAAATATAAATTTACATAGCCATAATTGTCTAAACATTTTTGTACCTGCTTACAAAACCAGACAATAGAACAATTTTTAAATGTTAACCAAAACAAAGGAATGCGTAGGGTAGGGGTTACGGTTGCAGGGAAAATTATCAGGTCATTTTTTTTGAAAATAGTTTTTGATGCGCGGAAATGGTTGTATCTGCCCGGAACAAAAGTTGGGTTAAGAGAGGAATCATATAAATATCCTGCGGCTTGTAAATCAGTGTAGTTAACCGAGCCCATACGTGGCATACGGAAACCAATTACTTCTGTGTCGCAAATGTTTTGCAAAACATCTTTGGTTTTTTTTAAATCGGAGGTGTCAAACGAAGAATGAAAAAAGCTGTGCGAAGCGATTTCGTGTGAAACAGCAAGTTGTTTTATTTGTTCGGGTTTTTGTTGCGCGTAGTTTGCTGTGGTAAAAAATGTGCAGGATATTTTTTCTTTTTCTAATAAAGGAAGCAAGGCTTCCATGCCTTTGGAAGTGATTTCTATTTGCTCGGCATCACTTATTGAATGATTATACTCAAGCGGCAAATCGAACTCCTCTAAATCAAATGTAAGACAAATAACGGGGCCTTGTTTCATATTACGATTTAAGTTTTCCAAAAGATGAACGAATTAAAATAGAGGCAAAATTTATGGTTTCATGTAAAATGGTTTTTGAACTCATGCGGGTAAACTTTACACCCTCACGCAGCTCCACGTCGATAGTGGAAACTTTTACGTTTTTATTTTGATAGGCCATACAGACAAATTCGGTGTCAAATAAAAATTGGTTAATGGTTGTTTTTAGCATTAGGGCTTTCCCTTTTTCTGAAAAACCTTTTAAGCCCGATTGCGTATCGGTATGCGGAATTTTTAAAAAAACTTTATTCAAAAAATTACAAGCTTTGGATACCAGTTTTCTTTTTAGTGCTAAGTGTGTGTAATAAGCTTCGTTTCTTATACCAACTACAATATCGCTGTTTGCTTTAAGTTTATTGTAAGCATTGCGTAGGCAAATCATTTCGTAAGGGAAATCGTAATCGGTATAAAGTACAAAAGGGGCTGTGGTTTCGGCTACACCTGCCCGTACAGCAAAACCTTTGCCTTTGTTTTCAGGATAAGAAACAATTTTAATGTCTTTAATTTTTTCCTGTAGGGTTTGTATAACCTTATCATCAAAATTTTTGGTTGAACCATCGTTTACAAATATGATACGGAAGTTAACGTCGGAAAAAAGAGTTTGCAACTCCTGGTAACGAACAATATATTTTTCTACCCAGTTATCGCGTGGGTTAAAAACAGGTTGCACTATTTCTAAATCAAACGGCTGCACTGCTTTGTAAAGGTTTATAAGTAAGTAATTCGTAAAATAGTTTAAGCCAAATTAATAAGCATGGAATAACCCTGATTTTTAGTGGCTCCAAATAATTTTTTCTAAAATCGTGTGGAAAAATATCGGTTGGTAATAAAATGCAGGCAACAATTAATAAAATAAGTAACGCATTATTTAAAACATTTTTAGGTGATACGGCATACCAAATGGCAGCGCCTGTAATGGCAACAATATAAGTAGGAGACTCTGCCGCATGATTAAAAATTACTACAAAAATCATAATGAATGAAAGGTACAGTAATATAAAAGTAGTGTCGGTTTCTTTTTTAGCAATTTTAAATAAAGGAACAAACACTAAAAGCAAACCGGTTAATTGAATGTAAAAATGATTGATAGGGGTTGAAAACCAGGTGTAGTTTATGCCGATTAGTGATGGGGAGTTGGAAATAAATTTATCGGTAGCATCTTCGCTGATGCTTTTAAGCCAATTATCTAAGCAGGAAAAGAAATAATCTTTTGGAACTACTAATAAGGGAAGTAGGAAAAATAAAGCAGTTAGTAAAGTACACCAAAATAAAAACTTTAGTTTGTTAGGGTAAAATAAAAACAGCAAGGCTGCTGCTGCCGGATATATTTTTATGCTCAGGCAAAAAGCCACACATAAGGCAGCTAGTATATATTTTTGATTGCGCAGAAAACTAAAAATAAAAAGTATGAAAGCCGTATTGAGTGCATTGGTTTGCAGGTTTTGAAAAGAGTTTACCAAATCAAACAAAGCGATAAAAAAGATAATTGCTTTTTGTGTGTTACTTAAAGGAAGGTTTTGAATGGCAAAATAAAATAGGGTTGCGCCTAAAAGTAGCCATAGCACAATAGATAGTTTAATGGGCAATAAGGCAAAAGGCAGAAAGAACAAAGCGAATTGCGGAGCGTAAAAAAATTTATCGTAAATGATTTTGTACTGAATGTAGTCGTATAAATTTTCTTGATTGAGAAAACGTTGCGAGGAAGTTTTAAAAATAATGAAATTGGCTATCTCATCATTATACAGGGCTTGTATGCCAAGCAACAAACATAGGAGGGCAAGTAATGAAATTCTGAGATACTTGGAAGTAAGTACAGTAAGTATGTTAGCAGGGATGGTCATTTAACGTGAAACCAAAAATACTATAATAAATGGAAGTACCGTTTTACTTAGCAAGGGTTTTTAAAGCTTCTTCAAAAACTTTATCTTCTTTTAAAATTACCGGATAGTAGGCTTCATTATCAAATAAATTACGACCCATCAAAGCTTTAATTTGTGATAACAAGTATGCCTTAGATTTTTTTAATTGCGCATCATTTTTTGGAATGCCATTTTTTATCGCAAACTCAACAAACTCATTTAATAAAGTTTGCGGTGGCGTATAATTTTTATCATAATCTGCTGCTGTTTTATAAGTTGAAAAAGACGCACGATGCTTGTCAGCATAACTAAAAGAAAAATCGTTTACCAAACCTTTATAAAAAACTCTGTTTAAGTAAGTAGAACGATAAGTTGTATCAACTGGTATAAAAATATCGGGCATAATGCCACCACCACCATATACGGTTCTTCCTGAAACGGTTTTGTATTTTAAACTATCGGCAAAGTGTATACTATCCTGGTGCATCATTTCTCCATTTGTATAACGATCATATTCTTCGCTATAATAAGCATCTAAACCTTTATTATAAGGTTTTTGAATGCACCTGCCGCTTGGCGTATAATAACGAGCTATAGTTAAACGTATAGCTGAGCCATCCGGAATTTCAATTTGTTCTTGCACCAAGCCTTTACCAAACGAACGGCGACCAATAATAGTAGCTCTGTCATTATCTTGCAAAGCACCTGCAACAATTTCGCTGGCAGATGCAGAGCCTTCATCAATTAATACAACAAGCTTGCTGTTTTCAAAACTTCCTTTTTCGGTAGCAAAGTATTTTTTCTCCGGACTGTTTTTTCCTTTGGTGTAAACAATCAGCATGCCTTTATTTAAAAATTCATCGGCAATATCAACAGCTGCGTTTAAATAGCCGCCACCGTTGCCGCGTAAATCAACAATTAATTTTTTCATCCCTTGTTTAGTCAGTTTATTAAACCCTTTTCTAAACTCATCATAAGTAGATGCTGCAAAACGACTCACTTTAATATAACCAACACCGGGTTCGGCCATAAATGCTACATCAACACTATAAATAGGAATTTCGCCACGTGTAATAGTAAAATCAATTAATTGTTTTTGCCCTTCGCGTTTAACGGTAACGTTTACTTTGCTGTCTTTTTTACCCCGAAGCATTTCGAATACTTTTTTATTGGTAATTTTTACCCCAGCAACATTTTTCGAATCAACTTTTACAATCCTGTCTCCGGCTTTAATGCCTAACCTTTCAGATGGCCCTCCTTCTATGGGATGAACTACGCAAATGGTATCGTTTACAATGTTAAATTCTATGCCAATGCCATGAAAATTACCTTGTAAGGGCTCATTTACTTCTTCTAGTTCAGTAGCGGGAATATAGTCTGAATGAGGGTCTAATTGCTTTAACATAGCTGTAAGAGTGCTTTCTTCCAGCGTTTTTCGGTTAATGGTGTCTACATAGTTGTCTTCAATAAAATCAAGCACATTATCAAGCTTTCCGCTTTTCTTATGAGGAGAAACAATATTTACAGCATTTTGGCGTTTTAGACTTAGTAAAGAACCCATTACAACGCCTGCAATAAGCAAACAGGCATAAATAAGCGGGTTTAGCCATTTGCGGGGTGAAGAATTGTTAATTGGGTTATCCATATTTTGCAGGCAAAAGTAATTGTTTAATTTTGTATGATGGCGAGTAAATTAAAATATGGTGTTTTTTTTATTTTAACGGTAATTAGCACTTTGTTTTTTTCTTGTGCTAAAACACAAGCTCCGCAAAATAACCCTACTGTAAACCAGGCAAACAATACACCTGTAAATGTTCAGGTTTTAATCTCGTCATATCCTAGTTTAAATGGTACGGGTGGAGTTCAGCTAATTCCTAATGCTGGTGTTAAAGGCATTTTAATTTACAGAGCGTCTACTACTCAGTTTTATGCCTACGAAAGAAACTGTACCTATGATGGCACTACGGTTAACAATGCTATGGTGACTGCAGCAACGGGAGATTTTACTTGTAAAGATAATGTTTGTGGTTCTATGTTTATGATTGCTGATGGTAGTGGAGGGGTTAGCCATGGTCCGGCAACTTATCCATTAAAGCAGTATACAATTACTTTTGATGGTACAAACACGTTGCACATCACAAACTAATTATTTTAGTAACGCCAATTGTTTCTTTGCATCTTCGGTATAAAACCCCTGTGCGTCTACAATATGCTGTAGCAAAGTTTTAGCTTCCTCTTTCTTATGTAAATCAATAAAACAAAGTGCTTTATACCAATGGGCATCTTGCTTAAAAGCATTATTAGATAAATTATCTATACGGTTTAGCATTATTATTGCCTGTGGATAATTTTTTTGGTAGTAGTACGCTACTCCTATATAGAACAAGGCATTGGGGTCATCTTTGTTTATACTAAGTAATGGTTTTAGTTTGGTTACGGCTATATCAAAATGTTGATTATAAAAGTTTTTCATTGCCTGATTAATTAATGCAGGTACAGCTGTATCATTTACTGTAAGCGCATTTCCATTGGGTTGATAATATAATTTTGAGTACTCGGTAATTTTTAAATCGTATAAGTAAATAGATGGGGCATTTGGCAATAGTTCTATTAATTTTCGTTGCTTATCGGTAAGGCTGCCTTTTTCGAGCATGCTTTCTTCTTTAGGCATAAGTATAAGGTCTTCGGCATCTTTATCAATGTGCTTGTGATGATGTATTTTATAAAAATGTTCTCCCTTAAACATTGAAGTGTCTTCTTTAGCAACACTTTCTTTTTCAGGAGCTATATTTTTAACTTGTTTAGGAATGAGTATATAAACTAATCCAAAAGCAAGCACCACAATAAGCATGCCGCCTACAAACGAAAGCGGAGAGAATTTTTTATGTACTTTTTTAGAGGGCGAAAAGTATTTTCTTTTATCGTTAGGTGAACTTGTATTTGTATCCATCAATTATATCTGTATGATAAAGATACTTAAATACATTTAAAATAATCAAAAGGCTCAAGGCAATCTTTACAACGGTAAAGTGCTTTGCAGGCTGTAGAACCAAACTGACTAACCATTTCGGTTTGTAATGAGCCACAACGAGGACATTTAATTTGTTTTGTTTTTCCGGTAATAAAAGATTTATCGGTAGTACTTTCCTGTGGCGGAGCAATGCCGTATTTTCTTAATTTTTCTTTGGCTTCGGTACTTAACCAATCGGTTGTCCAGGCGGGTGTGTAAACGATTTTAATATTTACGTTTACAACGCCTTTTTGTTTAAGGGTGGAGATTATATCATCCTGCATTTGTTTCATAGCAGGACAGCCACTATAGGTTGGTGTAATTTCAATTTCAACACCATTGGCTTGCTGATTTATTTTTCGAATAACGCCCAAATCAACAATGCTAATTACCGGAATTTCAGGATCTGGTATTTCGTTTAGAAAAGAAAAAAGCTCTTGTTCGGTATAGGTTTTCATGGTATAAAGTTACGCTTTTTGAAAGCGGTTTGCTACAAAATAAAAAGAGCTGCCTTGTTTAAAAGCAGCTCTTTTATTTAATTAAACATATTGTTTAAATTATTTTTTATCGTCTTTTACTTCTTCAAAATTTACATCTTCAACATTATTATCGTTAGATGATTGTTGTTGATGTTGTTCACCACCCGGCGCAGCACCACCTTGTGGTTGTTGTTGCGCGTTCATAGCAGCATATAACTCCTGCGATGCAGCTTCCCAAGCTTTGTTTAAATCAGCTAAGTAAGTATCAATTTTAGCTAAATCTTTTGCAGCATAAGCTTCTTTCAAATGTTTTAAGGCATCTTCAATAGGCGCTTTTTTCTCTGCAGGTATTTTGTCTCCATAATCCTTTAACTGTTTTTCAGTTTGGAAAATCTGAGCATCAGCAGCGTTGATTTTTTCAACTTCTTCTTTTGCTTTTTTATCAGATTCGGCATTAGCTTCAGCGTCAGCTTTCATTTTTTTAATTTCCGCATCTGTTAAACCAGATTTAGCTTCGATGCGAATGTTTTGTGCTTTTCCGGTAGCCTTATCTTTAGCCGATACACTTATGATACCGTTAGCATCGATATCAAATGTTACTTCGATTTGAGGTACACCACGTGGTGCAGGCATAATGCCATCTAAGTTAAATTGACCAATGGTGCGGTTATCTTTAGCCATTGGGCGTTCACCTTGCAATACATGTAATTGTACGCTTGGTTGGTTATCGCTGGCAGTAGAAAACGTTTCTGATTTTTTGCTTGGAATGGTTGTATTTGATTCGATTAGTTTTGTAAACACACCACCAAAAGTTTCAATGCCTAATGAAAGTGGGGTTACATCTAATAATAATACATCTTTTAAGTTTGAATCGCCTGATAAAATACCGCCTTGTATAGCAGCTCCAATAGCTACTACTTCATCTGGGTTTACACCTTTACTTGGCACTTTACCAAAATATTTTTCTACAGCGGCTTGTATAGCAGGGATACGTGTAGAACCACCTACTAAAATAATTTCATCGATATCAGAGTTTGATAAACCGGCATTTTTCATAGCAGATTTACAAGGCTCAATAGTACGTTGAATTAAGCTATCGGCTAATTGCTCAAATTTTGCACGGGTTAATGATTTTACCAAGTGTTTTGGAATGCCGTTAACAGGCATAATATATGGCAAGTTAATTTCAGATGTTGTTGTACTCGATAATTCTATCTTAGCTTTTTCAGCAGCTTCTTTTAAACGTTGTAAAGCCATTGGGTCTTGACGTAAGTCGATGCCTTCGTCTTTTTTAAATTCATCAGCTAACCAATCAATAATAACCTGGTCAAAATCATCACCTCCTAAGTGTGTATCACCGTCGGTAGATTTTACTTCGAATACGCCATCACCAAGTTCAAGAACCGATACGTCATGTGTACCGCCACCGCAGTCGAACACAACAATTTTCATTTCTTTCCCTTTTTTATCCATGCCGTATGCTAATGCAGCGGCAGTTGGCTCGTTAATAATACGGCGTACTTTTAAACCTGCAATTTCTCCGGCTTCTTTAGTTGCTTGGCGTTGAGCATCGTTAAAATATGCCGGTACTGTAATAACAGCTTCGGTAACTTCCTGACCTAAGAAATCTTCAGCCGTTTTTTTCATTTTTTGTAAAATGATAGCTGAAATTTCTTGTGGGGTATATTTGCGGTCGTCAATTTCCACACGTGGGGTGTTATTGTCGCCTTTTACTACAGTATATGGTACACGTTTAACTTCTCCTGAAATTTCATCGTAACTATGACCCATAAAACGTTTAATTGAATAAACCGTTTTTTTAGGGTTGGTAATGGCCTGACGTTTAGCAGGGTCTCCTACTTTACGCTCTCCGCCTTCTACAAATGCAACAACCGATGGGGTTGTGCGTTTTCCTTCGTTATTGGCAATAACCACCGGCTCGCTTCCTTCCATAACAGATACGCAGCTGTTGGTTGTTCCTAAATCTATTCCTATAATTTTAGACATAATGTAATTTTTAAATTCGATTTTGTAAAGTCAAGGATTGTGCCAAGGGAACGAATGATTAGAAAATATGACAAGCTGTCATTTTTCTGCTAATGGCAGATAGATAAAGCATTACCATAGTCTAAAAACCTTAGTTTACAGGTCATAGCGCTACCAGAAATAGTGTCTATACAAGATTGATCTCGTATAGATCGTCTAAGTTTAAGCTCATTACGGCACGAAAAAACACCTACACCACCACTAATATTAGTGTAATTTGCATGGCTTTGTGATAAGGATGTCGACATATTTACCTGATTATACAAGGCTAAAGCCTGCCCGGCAGCGTTAAGTATAAACTCAGCACTATCTACCGACCTGGTAATTGAATTATTTACGGGAATTAAATTGGCCAGGTTAACCAAAACGGTACCGGCTGTAAAGTCAAACTCTTGTTTTTCTCCGCCTGCGGTTTGCTGAGGATTATTAGTTCCTAGATTAATATCTACAGATTGTTTTGTGGCAAAACTGCCATTGTAATCAGTATAAAAAAAACGTAAGGTTAAACCACAAATTCCTGCATTTACCGGAGAATTATAATAACAGTACTTTATG
>Ga0207046_10260_pt1 | contig 13920 bp, 10 predicted proteins | sample Alteio_BWMinCont_66_FD_153303 | JGI IMG/M metagenome (GOLD analysis project Ga0207046, IMG submission 153303) | Enriched cells from forest soil in Barre Woods Harvard Forest LTER site, Petersham, Massachusetts, United States -... | ecosystem: Environmental > Terrestrial > Soil > Temperate forest >...
ATAAAAATGGGAAAGAGGCCATTTCGCAGGATGTGCATCGCAGCCATCGCGATTGCTGCGGGAACGATCATACTGAGTTGTGGCCTCGCGGCGGGGTTTGCGGCTGACGACGAAAAATACGACGTGGTCATCGCGAACGGTCGCGTGATGGACCCGGAATCCGGGCTGAATGCGGTGCGCAACGTGGGGATTAGCGGTGGGAAGATTCGTGCGATTTCGCCGCGTCCGCTCGAAGGAAAGTCGATGACGGATGCCAAGGGGCTCGTCGTGGCACCGGGATTTATCGATTTGCACGAACACGGGCAGGAGCCGAGGAACTATCAGTTCCAAGCGCATGACGGCGTTACGACTTCGCTCGAACTCGAGGCGGGGACGGCTGACGTGGCCGGTTGGTATGCCAAGCGGGAAGGGAAGTCGCTGATCAATTTCGGTGTGAGCATTGGGCATATACCTGTGCGAATGAGAGCCCTGCACGATGCAACAGGAGGCATGCTGGCCACTGGCGATGCGGCCCATCGCGCTGCAACTGACGCGGAGCTCGCCGAGATGAAAGCAGACATGGAGAAGGGCTTTCGGCAAGGCGCTCTGGCGGAAGGAATGGGAGTGAACTACACGCCGGGCGCTTCACGGTTGGAGATTGTGGAGATGTTCAGAATCGCTGCACAGTACAGTGCGTCCGTGCATGTGCATCTTCGTTACGCAGGATTGAAAGAGCCCACGACGGGAGTCGCGGGGCTCGAAGAAGTCCTTGCGGCGGCGGTCTCGACGGGCGCTTCGCTGCACGTTGTGCACATCACAAGCATGGGCTTGAAGTTTACGCCGGAACTGATCGCGATGGTTGAAGGAGCGCAGCGGCATGGGCTTGACGTGACCACGGAGTGCTATCCGTACACGGCGGGAAGCACAGCGCTGGAGTCCGCGATTTTCGATCCTGGGTGGCAAGAGAATATGGGAATCACGTATAAGGACGTGCAGTGGGCGGAGACGGGTGAGCGATTGACTGCGGAGACGTTTGAGAAATACCGGAAGAAAGGCGGAATTGTAGTCATCCACTCGATTCCGGAAGAAGCGGCGCGAACAGCCGTGGCGAACCCCATCGTGATGATCGCGAGCGACGGCATGCCGATTACGGGCTCAAAAGTGCATCCCCGGGGACAGGGAACATTTTCGAGAGTGCTCGGGCACTACGTGAGAGAGGAAAAAGCGCTCGACCTCATGACGGCGCTGCGCAAAATGACGTTGATGCCGGCACAACGGCTGGAGAAGAGGGCGCCAGTATTCAGAGACAAGGGTAGGATTCGCGTCGGCGCCGACGCGGATATCACGGTTTTCGATCCGGAGCGGATCCTCGATAAGGCCACGTATGAGGAACCGCTTCAGTATTCAGAAGGAATTCAGTTCGTGCTTGTGAACGGAGTTACGGTTTTGAAGGACGGACGGCTTGTGGAAGGCGTGTTTCCGGGAAACGCGGCCCGCGCGCCTATTTCTCAATGAGTTCCAGCGCGGGTGGATGAGCGGCTCACCGCGATGTTAATAATTCTAAGCCGCGCGCCCGTAGCGCTGTCGCTAACGGACAAAACCATTCGTTGCTAGTCTTCTGAATTGTCCCGAGGAAGTACCGAAATATCGTAGTTCTGACTCTCTGCGAGCAGGCGTCAAATCTCGGCTGCACACGGGTGTGTCGGTCTTGTCGATATAAGTCCCGCTGTGCCACGGCCCGTTTCCTCGAACGGCACTTCTGGACCATGAGGAGAGAGCTCGAACCGCAAGATCCGCTTCCTTAATCACCTTGACGAGAGGGGGATGGATTACGGCAATCCGGAAGAAATGCCTCCGATACGGTGTTCCAGGCTTTGGGTCCGATAGCTGGCACCCGCTTCCTGAGAATTCTGTGGACGCTGCGCGACAGGACAGGAAGAAATTCTCCATAGCACCATCCATGGCCATCGCTCCGAACGGGGCGCTGTGGTATCTTGGGCGGGAAAAGATCATGTGCATTTCAGAACACAAGTCTGGTAGCCCGAATACTCTACGGAAGGGGCACGACCAACCTGCGGCCACTTCGGTACACGGCTGGCGGTATCACCACATCGGCATCCCGACTGACGTTCCGCGACCCGGCGAATATTATCTGGAAAAATTCAAGATGTACGTCTCCGCGTTTGAGACGAGTCCTTGTGGCATTCAGTGGATGCGCTTCGAGCCCGATAGCCCAGTGCACCCCTTGATTAAGTCCGTCCCTCACATAGCGTTTGAAGTAGACGACCTTCAGGCCGCGATTGAGGGAAAGGAAATTCTCACTGCCCCAAATTCGCCTTCGGAAGGCGTTACGGTGGTGATGATTCTCGATAGCGGCGCGCCGGTTGAGCTCCTAGAATTTCGGCGTGATCTGAGTAGCGCACCAACGCGCTGAGACTGTCGGCGAAACGCCGGACGTTACGCCACACATCTTGCTCCTGGCACTTGACTCTGCCGGTTTGCGTTTACCGGGCACTGGGCACACATTGAAACAACCGGCCAACGGAAAACTGGGCGGAGCGCAGAGAAGCGATTGAAGGAAAGCTCCAAGTTCAGCGAGCGGGGAAGAAAAGCTCCTCGGAGTGCGTCCGCCATCCGTGGATGGACTCGGGCCTGATCAGACTTGGCGTTTGGCTCTCGGCTCTGTCGCTCATCTGAAGAGAATAACCGTTTGCAAGGTAAGATGGGATATCGCGATGGTCGGTGAGCGGAATATAAGGGCCTTTCTTTCCCAACTGGACGTGGTATCGGTCGTCTTTGAATCGATGCGGAAGCAGACGGGTTCCGCGATTTTTACCGCGAGACACTGTAGCAAACAGCATGGAACTCCTCCCCAAGAAGTAGAATCTCGCCTATTCTATAGACGGGGAGGCTGTGCTGTAAGTGGTCAGTCTGTGGAAAAATGTGCATGCTTTTTTGTGCGGTTGTTTCTCTGGCCAATCGTAACTTTCTGCCCGGTGTGCTGCGCTAGAATTGTTTAGCTTCGAAGTTGACCGATACGATGGGCAAACCGGCAAACCGTACCAAGCTCATCTCTACCGCTGTCTCGAGTCCAACGATTGTGGGCGGCTCCTCTCAGGCAACAATTACAGGAAGGAACCAACGAATTCTTCTCCAATTCCACTCCTCTCAATTCTCGCAAACCGTTCACTTGTTGCCCGCATAGCGTGCTCTGTCAGCCGGCGATTAATGGATCGTCCAAATGCAACTCTCAGCCCCAGCTCAACTGGCTAGTTCTAATCAGGGCGCCAATTCACGTCATTGTGCCCCGACAACATATCCGTAAACTCTGGGTGAACCGGAAGTAATCGCGCCAATCAGGTCGAACTCACCCGGCACTTTGCCTTACGTTGTGAAACGAGCGCCAGGATCGGATTGCCACACCCGATTTTCGGCCACCTGAGCAATATTGCACAGCGACAACACGCCAGGAAGGGGACAGTGGGGGCTTCAGGAGTGAGCCTCAGGCCAACTCGAAATTCGAGAAGAGTAATCCTGATCTTCTCCAAATGGAAGAGCCTAGGTGGAGGACCAGTGCGGAACCGATGGAAGTTGACGTGTCTATTTGTAGCGGCGTCACAGCTGGCGAGTGCCACTGTCGCGCGGCAAGTCCTGACGGAGTCGGGCACCATTTCCGGAATACGCGCGAATGGGTTGAATGTCTACAAAGGAATCCCATTCGCTGCCCCGCCGGTCGGCGACTTGCGTTGGCGCCCTCCCGTACATGCGGCACCCTGGACTGGCACGCGTAAGGCAGATGCGTTTGCTCCGGCATGCATGCAGGTTGGAGTCTCCATGCCGGGCGAGACGGCTCCGGCAGTGAGCGAGGATTGTCTTTACCTCAACATTTGGACGCCGGCCAAGACCGCGCACGAGCATCTGCCGGTGATCGTTTGGATATACGGTGGCGGATATATCAACGGGTCGGCCTCGATGCCCTTGTACTGGGGCGACCGGCTCGCGCAAAAAGGTGTCATCGTTGCGACCATCGCTTATCGCCTTGGCCCGCTTGGTTTTCTTGCGCTTTCTGAGCTAACGCGCGAGTCCACGCACCACTCATCCGGAAACTACGGTCTGATGGATCAGATCGCCGCACTCGAATGGATCCAGAGGAACATTGCAGCCTTTGGCGGTGACCCGAAATGTGTAACCATCGCCGGTCAATCCTCGGGAGCGATATCGGTTAGCATCCTGATGGCCTCGCCCCTTGTGAAAGGCTTGTTTCAGCGCGCCATCGGAGAGAGCGGTGGCCTGTTTGAGCCGCTCGCGCTCGCGCCAAAGTTCCTGCTGGCCAACGCAGAACGCGAAGGGGACAAGTACGCCGTTTCGCTGGGTGCCGCCTCGCTCAAGGAACTACGCCGACTTCCGGCGACCCTGCTTACCGGCAATGCCGGCGGCATCGTCCACGCGGTCATCGAACCGTATGTGCTTCCCCTTTCACCCTACGAGGCATTCGCTTTGGGGCAGCAGAACGATGTCCCACTACTGATCGGTTCGAACGCCGAGGAGGCGCGAGCGATGGTGGATGTCACGCACGAGACGGCCGCCACGTTCGACAGAGACCTGGAACACAGCGTCGGCCAACTTCCCCCTGCGCTGGTTGCGGCATATCCTCACGCGACCGACGAACAGGCGCGTCAGGCGCAGCTCGGCCTCGAGCGCGACCTCCGCTTCGGCTGGGACATGTGGGCATGGGCCAGGCTGCAAGCCGGAACCGGGCAGAGCCCTGTCTTCTACTACTCGTTTCGACAGCAGCCGCCGTTCCCGTCCAGCTCCGTCTATGCGGGTTGGGGCGCGAGCCACTTCGCCGAGCTCTGGTATGTCTTCGATCACCTCGACCAGTCGCCCTGGAACTGGACCGCGGCAGATCGGAGGCTGGCTGAGGAGATGTCTAGCTACTGGGTCAACTTCGCACGATCGGGCGATCCAAACGGCCCGGGCCTTCCCTTGTGGCCGGCGTTCGTCAATGCGGAGAGCAAGGTTCAGTATCTGGGCGATCCGATCACCGTTGGCGGCGTTGCGAATATCCATGAACTGAGTGCCTTCGATGCGGTCTACACGGCGGTGCGTGGCAAGCCCTTTGCCGCACGATAATCCTTTGCAGATTCGGTACCGATAAACGCTTGCGCTTAGTCGGACGCGCGTTTTCGCGAATACGTGAAGGCATTCTGCGCGCGTTCGATGAAACGCAGGGGCGCTAAGACTGGTGACTATCAACGTATTGGCAGCCAAAATTGACTCGAATCAGGATCGTAGGGGAGTCCCCAACAGTCAGTAGAACCAGCCTGTCTATACACTCACCGTGTCAAGAAGTGGAGTTCGCGGACCATCGACCGCCGGAGTTGGAACGATGTCAAACGACTCGTGATTTACGCTACGCAGTTCAAATCAGCCTGGATCGCCACTGCGGTTATATGCCTCGACCAGCGCTGGAAGTATTTGCATTGGGTCGTCGGGAAAATATCCATCGATGGCAGCCTTAGCGTAGAGCGCACCACCAGCGACCCCATAGACACGCGGACCATTTGGATGCTCCCGCAGCCAAGATGAGCTGTGTAATCCACTACGTCCGTTATTGGTGGTCCGAGTCGGACAGATACTTGGGCTTGGACATTTGCGCGCTCAGCGGCATCGCCATCAGCATAAGCGAGGCCAAAAGCTTCCATCGGATTTGCATCTCCCCCCTTGCTGGACGAAGTCTCACCAGCGGAGACAAAGAGGTGGCCTGCATGACATTAGAACGGTTGCAGTTGAATTTCATGCGTGGCCACGCCCGCGGATGGGGCTGCCAAGATCAACAGTACCTCTGTACCACTAGTTTGAGCCTATTGGCCCATAGACCCTCTCCTATCCCTCCCCTAGCCTTGTGGTTCCTAGGGACCATTCCAATTAGGACGGTTCATAAGCGGCTTTCCGCTACGGGAGTGCCGCAAGAGAAGAGTGGTTCGAGGGGAGCAGTTCCATGTTGAAGCCCGCGACCGTAACCCTAACCAACGCAGCCAAGCGGTTTCGCGCGAAAACCGAGCCCCCGGTTGAAACCAGGCCTGCTTTTCGTGTCTCAGAGCTTATTTCCGCGCTTTCCTATGCCCTGGACCTAACGGAAGGCCGGCCCATGGGGCACTCCGTCCGCGCCTGCCTCCTCGGAATGCGTATTGGCCAACAGATTGGCCTCCCCGCCGAAGCCCAGGCTGACCTGTACTACACGCTGCTCCTCAAGGACGCCGGCTGCAGCAGCAACTCCTCTCGCCTTTATCACATTCTTAATGCCGACGACCTTCGCGCCAAGGGCGATCTTAAAACGGTGGACTGGACAAAAGTGGGCTGGCAGAGTCTCCACTACGCGCTCACCCACGTCGCCACCAGCACTCCTTTTCCCCAGCGCGTCTGGAAACTCATCCAGGTAGCCGCAACCCAGCAGCGCGACTCCTGCGAGCTTGTAAAGATTCGCTGCGAACGCGGCTCCACCATCGCCCGCAAACTCGGCTTCTCGGAAAGCGTGGCCTCTGGAATTCACTGCCTCGATGAGCACTGGAACGGCCGAGGCTATCCGGATGGCCTGGAGAAGAAAAAAATACCTCTTGCCTCCAACATCGCCAACCTCGCTCAGACTCTGGAGGTCTTCTGGGCCGCCCAAGGCCCCGAAGCAGCGCTTGACGCAGTGGAAGACCGCAGCAATCGGTGGTTCGATCCGGAACTGGTCAAAGCCACTATCTCACTCGTCAGGCAAGGACGCCTCTGGTCCAAGCTGGATTCCGAGGACGTCATCGCCGAAGTTATGGCTCTCGAGCCCGAGGAGCGCCGCCTTGCCGCGACCGAAGAAACCACCGACAATATCTGCCTCGCCTTCGCGGACATCATTGACGCCAAGACACCCTTCACCTATCAACATTCCAACGGTGTGGCCGCCGCCGCCGTCACCATCGCCAAGGGCCTCGGCGTTCCCGAGCAAAACATCAAGACTCTGCGCCGCGCGGCTCTCCTTCACGACATCGGCAAACTCGGCGTCTCCAACGCCATCCTCGAGAAACCTGGCAAGCTAACTTCCGACGAGTTCGCACAAGTTCGCAATCATCCTCGTTATACCTACGAGATTCTTCAGCGCATTCCTTCTTTCGCGGACTTCAGTGGTGACGCAGCCGCACATCATGAGCGCCTCGATGGCAAAGGCTACTGGCGCGGTCTCGGCGCCGAAGAAATGTCTCTCTCCGCCCGCATTCTGGCTGTCGCCGACGTTTTCGACGCTCTCAAAGCCAAGCGCCCCTATCGCGACGCTCTGCCTCTTGAACAAGTTTTCTCCATCATGCAGCAGGATACCCCGCACGCTCTCGACTGGCCCTGCCTCGCTGCCCTGATGGAATCGAAGCAGTTCGAAGAAAGGGCTTCATCAGCGCTACCCATTGCTTAAGCCCGCTCAATTGATTCTAAAGGAGAACCTACAGTGAGATTTCGTCCCCTTCTCTCCATACTATTCGGTTGTTTGACCTTAGGTGCTTGCGGTTTGCACGCACAACAATTCTATTGGGACTCGGCGAGCACTCGCTCCGCGGGTATGGGCGGCGTCTATGTCGCCTCTTCGTCCAACGTACTCGACGCTCTAGCCACGAATCCCGCCGGTCTCACTTATCTTCGCGGCCGCAATCTCAATCTTGAAGTTGACGGCATCTTTGCACGCGGCTCGTTCGAGGATCCTTCGAACGCTAACGCGCCGCTCAGCAGTACTCCGGGAGTCGTTCCCATGGGGGCTTTTGGCATGCCCATCAAGCATTCCCGCTTCAGCTTCGGCATCGGCATGACGCCCGATCTTCTCTCCAAGGGCGATTGGCACTACATAGATACGCCCGGTGTTGCCGGCGCAACGTACGGAATGCAGCAGCAATACTCTGAAATCTATGCGCTCCGCTACTCCGCTGGCGTTGGCTTCCTGGTCAACTCCAAACTCTCTCTGGGCGCGACCATCGGCGCGGACTACAATTCCAACTACCTGATAGCGCCTTACATTTTCCAATCCCAGCCGGCTCTCGCTGGGCTCAAGACGCTGCTCAACCTTCACACCACCGGCTACGGCTTCAACGGCAGCTTTGGCGTTCTCGCACATCCCACGCGCAAGCTCGAACTTGGCGCCGCCTGGAAGTCCCACACCATCATTAACAGCACGGGCTACGCCACCGGCGACGTCTCCGCTCAATTCGCCGCACTCGGCGTCAACGCGCCCTCAACCTTCACGTATGACGCCATGGTCCACAACAATCTTCCGCAAGCCGTCAACGCCACCCTGGCTTGGCAAGCGCGCCCCAGCTGGTTGTTTGCCCTCCAAGGCGATTGGATTAACTGGCACAACTCGTTCGTCAATCTCCCCGTCGCCCTCACCAACGGTACGAACGTCACCATCAACAGCATCGTCGGCGCACCTTCCATGAACGACGGCGTGCCTCTCAACTGGAAAGATCAGTATGTCTTCCACGTCGGCGTCGAACATCCTGTGACGGAGAGCATCTCTCTCCGCGCCGGATATTCCCACGCCAACAGCCCGGTTCCCGACTCCACGCTCACTCCCTTGACGGCCGCCATCTTCACCGATCAATTCTCTACCGGCCTCACCTACACGCACCGCCGCGCTCACTACGAAGTCGCCTACTCGTTCGGTCCGCAGGCATCGCAAAGCGTCGGCCAGAGCGGGCTGCTCTCAGGTGAGTACAACAACAGCACCGTGAGAGTGGGCACGCAAGCCCTTAAGGTAGGTCTCTCCTACCAGTTTTAGTTAAAGCCCAGTAACCCTCAACCACCCCCCAGCGCGTCGAGGCAGATTAAACCTGCCTCGACGCGCCACCCTTTGCTCCGCTAACACCGCTCGCAGTTTCGCCGAGCCGTATTTCGATTCCTGCGGGATCTTCAAGGATGCGGATAGCTGGCTGCCGATACCGGTCAAATAAACGTGGCGAGCTCTACGGATCGTCGCGGCAGCAGACTGCATGTTGCGACGGCCCGCTCCGCCGAAAAATTCGAGCGCGGCCGCCAGGCAATCAGGCCGCCGTAGAATGTCATCCAGGAATCGGTTGAACTTCAGAAATGGTTCCAGTTGCGGTAGCTCCACGACGGAGCCAAACAGCTCTGCAACCGGCTTCTGAAAGCAGGGCGGGCCTCCGCTACAGGTACACGCCTCCGAAACCTTCGCCTTCATGCCAGACGGATCGCCTTTTACAATTTGATAAGCCTCGTAGGCTGTTATTCTTGGGCATTGTGCCACGCCGCCTGGCGATATACGCGGATGGGATTGCACCTTTGTCACGGCGACGAGGATCGCGGTGGAATCGTCTGTGAACTCACTGGCCCTCCCGCTTGATGTCGTAAATACCGCGATCCGGTCTCCGCTCTGAACCGCTTCCTTGATAAAACGAGACGCTGCAATTTTGGCGTGGGCCAGGTCGCCGGGAGCCGTATTGAGGTCATCGAAAAGGAGACCAATCCATCTCCTGAAGGCGAGATTTTGACTCGGCAATTGCGCGACCGGAGTGGGCGCGGGCGGCTGGGTTGACTTGTCTGTTGCGGGGCTTGCAGAATGCGGGGGTGTTTCCACCGGCGCACTGGAAGTGTCGACGGAGAACGCTGTAAGCTCACGCTTAGTGCTCCCGTCGAATAGAACGAAGTTGTCTTTCGTGAGGCCGGGGACGGCACGGCCGTGGGAGTCACGGACAACTACTTCTAGCTGGACGAGACGGCTCTCCGCCCGAAGGGTCGCCTTGAGTACGTACGGGCGGCTGCTGAGACGAACTTCGCCGGGAGAAAGTGTTTGTGGTGGGGCAACTATCTGCGCAAAAACGGCCCATGTCAGGGCTACTCCCCCAACGGCGAGCCCGATAACCATACGTGAGACACGCATGCGCAAATGTCAGTGTTCAATCTAGCGTAGACACATGGCCAAAACAAGTAATCCGACGGAGCGCGAGCACGCGTGGGCTTCGGAGACCGTCGAGCACGGAGAATACGAGGAGCGGCTCTTCGTCGGGTGCGTAGGCGACAAGATGATTGCGTACTGTCTGAAAACGGACTGGTCGTGAGGTGAGATCTCTGCGTTGGTGGTGTGCTTACCGAAAACCCCATTCAGCGAAGTTTGTGCCTAACACACTCGCCTCGTCGCCCGGGGCGAGGCCGCCAGCCTGTAAGGTGGCACCGTTGACGACCGAACCGATGCTTGGCGTTTGCGCTGAGGCAACGGCCATTGAATAGAAGAACGCGAAACAGAGAAGGCTACAGCGGAACGATTGCATCTTGAACGTGCACCTCTGGAGCGCCATCAGCCGGCACAAAATTGGAGAAGAGAGAGCGGTAGGCACGTATCACGAGATAGGAAACTTGTTCGTGATCCGGGGCTGGTTCCTCTCAACGATTGTCGGGTTACTTAAGTGGGATGGACCATAATTGATTATTTTCCAATTTGCAAGTACAAAATCGGGAATTATTCTGTCGGCAATCAAACTTTTGGTGTAGTACGTTCAGGACTTCTCGCTCGTCCAATGTAACCCGATCAAAGAACCGGATTGGGAACGTAATACGCGCATTCCGTCCACAATCTGGCCGCAGCGGCCCGTTAAGTACCAATATCGGGACCAGCCGCGCGCAAGTAGGGTTTCACGCGGCTTTCCGCCCACCATTCACGCAGTTATATGAAACGAAGTGCCGAGAAAAGCGAAATCATTTCTCTGATCGTCCTCACCAACTTCTAGCATTCGATGCGCCGCCGCGAACCCGATGCATCGTCCGAGAATTTTGTGGATTGCATCTGTGGCAGTGGAAGACGCTTCCGCTCAATGCGACCACAGTTCTAATAGAATTAAATATTCTTGATGATAATGAACGAGCGCTTGACGAATGGGTGCCGTCGGAGGATACTCCCTGCCAAGGCGGCGTTCTCTGTTTCCTACCGAGTGAACAAGCGGTTGTCTGGAAACGTTCGATCAGATGCGCAGTGATCCTCTGTCCCGGATCGCATTGGTGCCCTTCGTAAAACTTGTTAGAGGTGTTATGCGTGCATCCCCCAGCTGCACTCTGCGACCAGTTCTTTCTCGCACTATCTGTAAGTTTCCGGCTAGCATTCTAAAAATATTAGTAGCGCTAGCGCTGATCTCCTGCGCAATGACGAGCGCTCCGGTAAGCGCGCAGACGGCCGGGCAGAATGTCAACATGGTTTCCGGCACCGGCTGGACGAATGGGGATCCTTTTCTGGAGCGGCAGAATGAACCCTCGATCGCAGTTTCCACCCGGAACACCTCGCACCTGTTTGGCGCCGCGAACGATTACCGAAGCGTGGATCTGCCAGGGCTACTAGGAATAGACGAACGCGGCGACGCCTGGCTTGGCGTGTTCAAATCGTTTGATGGCGGCCTGACATGGCAGAGCACGCTCCTGCCGGGTTTTCCTCTCGACGCTTCGCCGGAGGGACTTGCCTCTCCGATTCATGGACGACAGGCCGCGGCCGACCCTTTGGTTCGGGCCGGTTCCAACGGACTTTTTTTTCTCACCGGGCTCGCGTTTGACCGGGGTACCAGTCCTTTAAGCAAAGTATTCATCTCGCGCTACATCGACCTTAACAATAAAGAGAACGGCGATGCCGCCGCCGAGAACGGCTCGCTGACGAATCTGGCGCCGCGCGACCCGGTGAAGTACATCGACACACGGATCATCGATACCGGTACGCCGAGCCGATTTCTCGACAAGCCTTGGGTGGCGGTGGATATTCCGCGAGGTCAAGCAACTTGCACAATCAACGCGAACGAGGACGGCAATACCGTCACGCAGAAGATCCCAGCTGGGGCGATTTACGTCACGTACACGGCTTTCACCACGGTGGGCACCGTGCAGAATTCGCAGATTTTGTTCCGGCGGTCGACCGACTGCGGCGTGACGTGGAGCAAACCAATCGTTCTGAGCCAGAACGACGAGCCCCCGAATAAGCAGGATGCCGAGGGGCAGGGAACCGTTATTGCGATCGATCCTAGCGTGCCCGCCGACCAGCCGGCCAGGATTTATGTTGCCTGGCGTGTATTCGCGGAGCCGGGCGACCCCGACGACGCCAACGAAATCAGAATTGCCAGGTCCAACGACGGAGGACAGAACTTCGACCAAGAAGTAGCGCCGGTGACATTCCCGCTAGTTTGCAACAAAGCGCCCACGGGCGTGGGATGTCCTTTTGATCAGGAAGAATCAGGGACGTCGTTTCGGAGCAACGGCTACCCGGCACTGACGGTTGACCATGCAGGACGCATCTATTTGGCTTGGTCTCAGCGCGATATCAACGGTGATGGCCGGATCATGATGACCGTCACGAATAGCGTGGAATCGTGGCCCAAATCGCGATTCAAGGAGATCGATTCCGGCCCGGTCTACGACGACTACGGAAATCCCTTCACTAATCTCTCCAATCGCGGCACGCAGCTCATGCCGACGCTAAATTTCAATGCCGGTAACTTAATTTTGACGTACTACGATTTGCGCCAGGACCATACCAACGGTCTTCTCACTCCTGAGCCGGAACCGACCTGCAATCCGGCGGTCACTGCGCTCTGTCCGATTGGCAATCCCTTCTCGGAATTGCGCCAACTCGAAGCTGAATTATTGACCAGTCCCATGGCCGTGTTTAACGCCTACATCGATGACTCGACTCTCAAGGTGCGGCGTCACACCCTCGATATCGTTGGTTCAGAAGGCGCGCCGCAATCCGATCCCTCGAATCTGGACGTGCCCAGCTTCATTCATTTTCGCGTTTCGAATTATGAGTACGGCGTCATCCCTCCCGGTATGGACATACAACAGGCTCAGCTCAACGCTCCGAATCTTCCGATGTTCGTACAAGGTACGGCGCCATTCATGGGTGACTATATTGATGTGGCTGGGGCGCCGTCCATGGTGCCCGATCGCCACGAACACGCGGACCGCACGAATCATAGAGACGACTCGGATGACTCGGAAGGTTCGGAAAACTCGGGCGACTGGCGGTTCAACAGCCGGCCCACCGCAAACCCCGTTTTCCATGCCACTTGGACGGACAACCGCGACGTCCAGCCTCCACCAGACGGAGTTAGCTGGGACAAGTACACTCCTCCTGTATCTGCCTCGATCGGACCAACCAGCAAGTTCGATCCGACCCAGACGCCACCTGCGTGCGTTTCCGGTTACTCGGGTATGCGGAACCAGAATATTTACACTTCCGCGATCAGCCATGGATTGATCCTGACATCGCCACAGACAGCCAAGCCCGTCCTGCAAGCCAACGGTCAGCCCATTCCGCGCCAGTTCTCCTTGATCTTGCGGAACGACACAAATGAATCCCGGGAATTTCAGTTAACCATCCCCTCGCAGCCGGCGACCGCCGAGGCTTCCTTCCTGCAGTTCAGTTTGCAGAACACTCTCACCGTCAGTATCCCTGCTTTCTCTTCGGCCTCACGCCCCGCGTTCCTCACCCCCAAACCTGGCAGCACTGTGAACTTTCCATCGTTTGAGGTGAACGCTGTGGAAACAGACGGGGCGAAGCCTCCGCTGACGGCCTCGATCCTTTTCAACGGGGACCCCACGAACCCCTTCCTGGCCAATCCGGATGATGCGGCCTTTGGAGCGACGTCGATTTCTTCCGAGGAGTTTTACAATCCCGCAATCCTGAATCCGGCCATCCTGAATCCGGCCAATTTGAACCCGGCGATCTTGAATCCAGCGATTCTGAATCCCGCGATCTTGAATCCGGCAATTCTGAATCCCGCAATTTTGAACCCCGCTATACTCAATCCGAATTTCGTAGTGGCCTTGAACCCCGCGATTCTGAATCCCGCGATCCTTAATCCTGCGATTTTGAACAACGCCGTCGCGAACCCCGCCATTCTAAATCCCGCAATTCTGAACACACCTGTCAGCGAT
>Ga0207046_10271_pt1 | contig 13486 bp, 14 predicted proteins | sample Alteio_BWMinCont_66_FD_153303 | JGI IMG/M metagenome (GOLD analysis project Ga0207046, IMG submission 153303) | Enriched cells from forest soil in Barre Woods Harvard Forest LTER site, Petersham, Massachusetts, United States -... | ecosystem: Environmental > Terrestrial > Soil > Temperate forest >...
GGGAGGCCTTAAGGCAGGCGAAAAGATAGTCGGTTACCGGCCATGTTCGTTTTGCAAGAATGGGCGCAATCATCTGCCAGCAACATTGAAAGTGGCTTGGGACAAACAGAAAGAATCCATCACTGCTGAATAGGGGTGACGACCGTTTATTCAGCCCCAGGCGCCGCAGTCCACGGGTTGATGACCGTGATGCCAGCGGCTCGGAAAGGTGCTTCGTCGCGTGTAGCTACGCTGAAACAACGGGATGCGGCAATGGCGGCAATCTGGGCGTCCGCAACAGCGATCGAATGACCATGTCGACGAGCGCGTGTAACAATCTCCGTGTATGCTTCCGCCCCTGCGATATCAAAAATGCATGTAACCGGGGACAGTCTCCGATTATCTAATCCGGTTCGGAGACGCTCTCCGTTTTATTCGCAGTACCGGCGGCTTGTCGACATCGGTGTGCCGGGGCGCACCTCGAACGGCCGATCCAAGGAGGAAGAGAATGGTGGACCTATTTGGGGCAACGTCAACGACAGAGGACGTTTTGTCCGGTGTCAATTTGCACGGCAAACGGATCCTCGTCACGGGTGTCTCGGCCGGGCTCGGCGTGGAGACTGCGCGGTCTCTTGCCGCGCACGGCGCGCAGGTTGTGGGTGCGGCGCGGGATTTGAGGAAGGCCGAAGCCGCGACCCTGCAAGTGCGAAAAGACGCAGCAGCCAGCGGTGAGAGCTTCGGGCTCGTTGAGCTCGATCTCGCCAGCCTCAAAAGCGTGCGCGCGTGTGCCGACAAATTGCTCGCCAAGGGTGAACCCTTCGACGTGGTCATCGCCAATGCGGGCGTGATGGCCACACCGTTTGGCCATACCGCCGACGGCTTTGAAACACAGTTCGGCACCAATCACTTGGCCCACTTTGTGTTTGTTAACCGCATCGCGTCGCTTATCCGCACCGGAGGACGGCTGATCAACCTGTCTTCTTCCGGTCACCGCTACTCCAACGTCGATCTTGAGGATCCCAACTTTGAACGGACGCCCTATGAACCCTTCGTTGCCTACGGCCGATCGAAGACGGCGAATATCCTCTTCGCTGTTGCCTTCGACGGGCGGCACCGTAAGCGCGGTGTGCGCGCTGCGGCCGTGCATCCCGGAGCCATCCAGACCGAACTGGGACGCCACACCGATCCGAGTCGCATAAAAGCGATCATCGACCAGATGAATCAGCAACTCGCAACAGAGGGTAAGGCGCCCTTCCAATGGAAGACCATTCCTCAAGGAGCGGCAACTTCGGTGTGGGCCGGCGTAGTTGCTCCCGCTGACGAGATCGGCGGCCGTTATTGCGAGAATTGCCACGTCGGCAATGTACTGCCGGACGACGTGACCATCAGCGCCATCAGCGAAGGAGTGCGCGGTTATGCGCTGGATCCAAAGAATGCCGAGGCGCTCTGGAAGAAAAGCGAGGAACTGGTCGGAGAGTCCTTTTAGCGATCAAATTTCAGAGTCGTGGCTTAAAAAACGAGAGTCGGCATCTCCTCAGGATCAAGCACGGAGGAGATGCGCGTTTCTCGGTACTCATCCAGTTGACCGCATTTAAGATCAGGATCGCCCTCTCGGCGGCGTGTCGCGTTCCGTAGAACTTGAGTGTGCCGACACTCGACTCCTTAAGCATGCGTTTGCTCCGTGCCTGTGTTGCCAGCCATTTCCGCTGTTTGTGCTTTGAGAAAGGGGTAGTCGGTGTAGCCGACCGGCGAGGATCCGTAATAGCCTTCCGGACGCTGTTCGTTCAATGGGGCGTCCAAGCGGATGCGCTCGACGAGGTCGGGATTTGCGATGTAGTCCCTTCCGAACGCGATGAGATCTCCAAATCCCTCCCGCAGGAGTTCGGCTCCGTGCTTCCGGTCGATGCCCACATTGAGAATCAAAGTTCCATGGTAGCGCCTGCGGAAATGATGAATCACGCCGTCGCCCGCCAGGGCGGGAATGGGTGTTTTCGATAAGTCGGCAAGCTGCCTCATGAGGTACACGTGAGACAACTTGTAGGCGCTCAGCCGTTCGTACACGTATTCCGACGCGGGGACGGTCGACGGAACGGATTTGAATCGACCGATCTCGTTCATCATGGGACCGGTCTTCACGCCTACACGCTGGCTTGGCCAGACATCGAGGACCGCTTCCAAGACTTCAAATAGGAAGCGGGCCCGGTTTTCGATACTACCTCCGTATTCGTCGGTTCTGCGATTGGTGGTCTCGTGCAGGAACTGCTGGATGAGGTACACGAATCCGGCCTGAATCTGCACACCATCGAACCCGGCTTTCTTCGCCAGCCGCGCCGAGTTGCGATACTCATCGACCGCCTGCCGGATATCCGCACGAGTCATCTCTCGCGGCGTTTCGCTCATGCGCGTCCCCCCGGCAACATGAATGAGCTGCTCCGGATTGACGGCCGAAGGGGCGACGGGCAACCTCCCATCGCTGAAAAACGAAGGGTGGGAGACGGAGCCCTGGTGCCACAGCTGAGCGAATATCCGCCCTCCCTGCGCTTTGACCGCGTCGGTTATCACCCTCCATGCGGCACGCTGTTCTTCGTTGTAGATTCCCGGAGCTCCGTGCCAGCCTTGTCCGTTTTCACTGACCCAGACACCCTCACTGATGATTAGACCCGCGGATGCGCGTTGTTCGTAATACTGACGCATCAGGTCGGTGGGCACGTGTCCCGGATTCGCGGCGCGCGTTCTGGTCAAAGGAGCCATCACCACACGATTGCGGAGCTGAAGGTCGCCCAGCATGTAAGGCTCCAGCAGCGGTTGGCGCATTTCGTCCTGCATGGTGTTCTTTTCTCCCGCAGTCAATGCTGCGCGGTTTCCGGCCCCGGCTACGATCAAGAGCAAGGCTCGTTATTATTTTGAACTGAACAGTTCAGTACAACCCGAACTAGACTGGCATACGCATTTCTTCATCTCATGAAACGACGCTAAATGGTGACCACAACTTTCCCGAACTGTTCGTTTGACTCGAGATAGCGGTGAGCGTCCACGATGCGTTTGAAGGGAAAGGCCTTCGCGATCCTGGGCTTGCATGCACCGGACGTGAGTCCCCAAAAGGATGTAGCTCTTGAGAGCGTCGAGGCGGGCGACGATGGCCTTATTTTTCGCATGCTGTTGATTCGCTCTTTTCGCCCCTCGCCTCTGTTCAGGACTGCTGCATCGAATCGTTGAATTGGGTTACAAACGCCCCTTCGTTTGGACCTGGGTTGTTGCGGAGAGGCTTTGCGCGTTCCACCAGGACTTCCTGAGCGTCTGTCCCAAGAACGCCGATGGTTTCCTTGATGAATTCGGCAAGGGGCATCGCCCGCGGTTCATTGTTGCTGCCCAGCAGGTCAGTCTGCACCCAAGGAGGAGCGATTTCGATTACGCGGACTGCCGTGTTCTTGAGTTGGTAGCGTTGCGAAAGAGCATAAGAATGCAACGCCGCCTTTGTCGATGAATAGACCGCGGTCATGGCCAACGGAACATATCCGAGCACCGAAGTGTTGTAGATGACCGTTGCAAACGGTTGCCTTTTCAGATGTTCGATGAACGCCGAGGTCAGTCGGATGGTCCCCAGTAGATTGGTATTCACGGTGGACACCAGCACAGCGTCGTCCACAACGCCCGCCGCATCGTCAATTTGCATGATTCCGGCGTTGTTGATCAGGACGTTGAGCTTGGGATACTGGGCGATGAGCTTCTTTGCCACCGCGGCAATGCTCTGCGGGTCTTGAAGATCCAACTCGACCGAGGCCATTCCCGGGTTCGCCTTCGTGGTTGCTTCCAAATGCGACTTCCGGCGACCGGAAATGATGATCTGATTCCCTCGTTTGTGTAGCGCCTCCGCGAGGCCGCGCCCGATTCCCGAACCACCGCCTGTTATGAAAACCGTGTTGCCTGTGAGAATCATGAATTGTTTCCTTTCCGTCGGACATCGCCCGAAGGCATTTACGCGAATGCCAAGCGGCGGTATTAAATGAACCGCTCAGTTCAATATGATGCGCGGAAAGCTTTCCGGTTGCAAGAATATTGCACCGACCAGTTCAATACGCCATAATGGCCGCATGGGCCGACCAAAGAACTTCAGCCGGGAAGGCGTTTTGGAAAAGGCGCTACCTGCCTTCTGGAAACACGGCTTCGCGGATACCAGCCTTCAGGAACTGGAAAAAGCCACGGGCGTAAACAAGTCCGGCCTCTATGCCGAGTTCGCGGACAAGGGAGACCTGTATTTGGAGAGTTTGCGGCACTACTTGAGAAAACGGCAGCAGGAAGAATTGCTGACCACCGAGCCGCTAGGGTGGAAAAACATCGAGCGCTTTCTGAAGCTCGGGCCCTGCAGCCTGGAGGGTCAGAAGGGCTGTTTCTCGGTCGATTCCATGAACCAGTTCGCGCTGCTTCCGCCCGCCGCGCAGGAAATCGTTGAAAAGAGCCGCACGCTTCTCAAAGAGCTAATCGCGAAAAATGTCGAAGCCGAGACATCCGCGATGAAACCCACAGTACTCGCCGAGATGATCTTGACCTTCTTCACCGGCATCAGCATGGAGCAGCACCTGAAAGTTAGCAAGGCGACTATGAACCGAAAAGTAGACGACTTCATGAAGGTCATTCGCAAGCTGTGAATCCGAAGTTCCGCGGAGGACAACTTCTCCACGAGTCGGTCTCCCCGGCCCCCTTGTTTGTAAGGGCCGCAACCATCCGACTGCCCTTTAGTTCTAACTGAGTCGGCTCGAAGGCGTAACCAGCGGGCAAGTCAGAGGTTGGCGATGGCTTCCTGGTTGCCGACCACCGCAGGTTGGCCAGACCAGTCAATACAAACGCCGAGCGAAGCTGGTCAGCGCTTATTCCAACGAGATAGAAGCAAACAGTGTGTTCGTGCGTCTGGTACGCCACTTGCTTTCGATCAAATCGGCGATGAGAGCGGCGGTCGTTCGATCAGCCAGAGGGTCAACAGAAGAAGAAGTAGATGCAGGGCATGAACTACAAAATTTGCGGATCCTTTCTCACGAGCCGCGCGCTGTACCAAACCCCGTTCGGTTTACCGGTGGTCAAACACCCTCAGCTAGCATCTACAGGGAGCGGGATGGAGAATCATCAAGGACGGCTTGATCCCGTTTCTCGTCCGGGGGCCGAAGAATTCCGTGCTTCTTCAACCTAGCGATTAGCGTAGTGCGCTTCATACCTAACCGTGCAGCTGCACCATACGGTCCGCCGACTAGCCATCCCGTGGCCTCTAATGCTCCCAAAATCAAAAGGCGCTCCGACTCCCGAAGCGTTCTGCTCGCAGGAAACCCCACAACCGAGCCGACGCGAGTCGGGCGTAGAAGATTGGGAAGCAAGCCGTCATCAGAAAGTATTACCGCGCGTTCGATCAGGTTCTGGAGCTCTCGGACATTCCCCGGCCAGGAATACGACTCGAAAGCGTTAACGAATTCATCGGGAATAGTGTCTATGCGCTTACCTATTCGGCTGGAGAAGACTTCAACGTAGTGTTCGAGCAGAGGGCGGATGTCTTGGCGTCGCTCACGCAGGGGCGGCAGCATAATCGGAAATACGTTCAGGCGATAGTACAGGTCGCTGCGAAACTGGTTACAGTTCACCATTTGTTCCAGGTCCCGGTGCGTCGCCGCGACCAGCCGCACGTCGACGCGATGGGTGCGGCCACTTCCGAGACGCTCAAATTCCTGTTCCTGCAGAACGCGTAGCAGCTTGGGCTGCAACGCAAGTGGTATGTCGCCGACTTCATCGAGAAAAAGGGTTCCTTTATCGGCCAATTCGAAGCGGCCAATTTTCTGCGCGATCGCTCCAGTAAAAGCGCCCCGCTCATGGCCAAAGAGCTCACTTTCGAGCAAGTCGAAGGGAATGGCGGCACAGTTCAACTTGATAAAAGGCCGTCCGCAGCGCGGGCTGACGTTGTGAATCGCGTGCGCGATTAACTCCTTCCCGGACCCTGTTTCTCCTTGAATGAGGACTGTGGAGTCGGTCGAAGCAACGCGCTCCACCTGTTCGAGCACCATCTTTAGAGCAGAACTCCTACCGATGATCTGCTCGAAGCTCCGCCCACGGTTCTCCAGATCAATCATCGTTGGGGCTGCCATAACGTAACTCCTGGAAATACCACTCTCTTCGCCCGGTTTAGCCCTCTAGAGCGGATTGAACTCTATTAAGGAGAACTTGGTCGTCGAAGGGCTTTGTAAAAAACTCCACTGCGCCCTGACGCATCGCCTGCATGCGTATTTGGCCGTCGCCATGCGCCGTCATGAAGATGGTGGGTATTCTCGAACGCTGGGCGTTCAGCTTGGCCTGTAATTCCAGACCGGACATTCCAGGCAGCCGGATATCCACGATAAGGCACGCGACATCTGGTCGCTCGGCCGAGTTCAGAAAATCCTCGGCCGACTCGAATGTGGCTACGGATAGCCCATCGGATTCCAATAGGAGTCCGAGAGCGAGCCGGACCGATTCGTCATCCTCCACTACAGCGACCAACTTTGCCTTAGCCAGGGCGTCCATACCGGCCAAAATCTATCTCGCCGTCAGGAATGGCGCAATTATGATTTCTTATAAGTGCTGAAGGGGCACAGCGCGGCAAAGGGGGACCACGCTGCAACACGCCATCTGCGCAGTTCAGGACGCGGAATGACTCTCCGCAGAGATCTTTAGCTTCTCTGCCATGCTGCCCAACTCAGCCGGGGAACCCGCCTGCATTTTATGCATTACGTGTCCGCGATGCACCGAAGCGGTGATTTCTCTCGTCCCGAGTTTCGAGGCAATCTGCTTGGTCTGCATACCGGAAACCACAAGTCCCATCACCTCGCGCTCGCGGGCAGTTAGGCTCCTGTACCTTTGCTGCAATACGGCAATCTCATTCTGCCGCTGCCGTGCTCTCTCGTCGCGTTGAAGTGCTTGCTCGATGGCATCCAGAAGGTCCTTATCGCGAAACGGCTTGGTCAGAAACTCTACGGCTCCCGATTTCATGGCCCTCACACTCGTAGGAATGTCGCCGTGGGCGGTTATGAAAATGATAGGAATCTTTACGCCTGCCTCGATCAACCTGCGCTGGACCTCGAGTCCGCTCATTCCGGGGAGCCGAAGATCCAAAACGAGGCAGCTCGGCACCTCGGGCATCTTTCGCTGCAGGAACTCCTGTGCCGCCGCAAACAATTCTGCGTGTAGGCCGACCGTTTCGAGCAGGCGCTGCATCGCTGCACGTATATCGGGGTCATCATCAATGACGAATACGGTTCGATCCGCTGGGGAACTCATGCGCGCTCCGCTGTTTGTTGCGGCAGCGTAAATCGAAATATAGCGCCGCGTTCGTTATTGGCCTCAGCCCAGAGATGGCCACCGTGGGATTCGATGATGGAACGGCTGATGGCCAGGCCCATGCCGGTACCTTGAGGTTTGGTGGTGAAGAAGGCGTTAAAGATCTGATCAAGCTTTTCAGCGGGGAGCCCTACCCCAGTGTCGCTGACCGAGATTAACACCCCACGCTCGTCAACCTGCCCGGACGTAATTCTGAGTTCTCCGGGGGCGTCCCGCATGGATTCAATGCCATTGAGCATAAGATTCATCAGAACCTGCTGCAATTGCACGTGATCGCCCATAACTGTTGGAAGATCTTCTGCGAGCTGCGTGTGCACAACGACGGAATGCCGCCTTGCCTCATTCTGGAGCAGAACAACGATGTCTCGAATAACCTCATTTACATCAACTGCTTCGTGCTGCGGAGCATTCTTCCCGAACAGCGAGCGGACACGGTCGATGATTTCCGCCGCGCGCGTGGCGCAACCAGCCATTCCAAACGCAGCCTCATGGGCTTTTACAATATTAGGCTCGTTCCGCTCAAGCAACCGTAAGCACGCCTGGGCGTTCATCACGGCCGCGGTGATCGGCTGCTTGATCTCGTGAGCAAGGGATGCCGCCATTTCTCCCATCATACTCACGCGATTGATGTGTGCGAGATCGGCCTCTAACTGCCGCAGCTTTTCGCGCTCCTCCTCGGCGCGCTTTCGTTCGGTTATATCCATGGTGATACCGACATACTCACCGACTTCTTGAGAAGGATTGTGATGTCCTATGCCACGCAGGAATCTGATGGCGCCGTCGGTACGACGAATGCGAAACTCGGCGTCATAATCCGCTCCAGCGCGGACCGCCTTCTCAAGTTTCGTTCTCATGGCCAGTTCGTCTTCCGTAAGAATGGTGTTGTAAAAACGGTCGAATGGTATTGCACCTTCGCCGGGATCGAAGCCGTACAGGCGCGCGTTTTCGTCCGATGAATGAAATATCTCCCGTGTGACCAGATTGCACGCCCAACTGCCGATGTGGGTGAGGCTTTGGGCCTCGGTCAGGTATGCTTGCTGCTGCTGCAACTCCCGCGTCACTTCCCTAAGGTCAAGCTGGGTTCGCTGCAGGGCCTCCTCGGCGCGCTTGCGGTCAGTGATGTCTTGGACAGTACCAAACATTTCATACGGTCTCCCCGATGCGTCTCTTTTTACCGTGCCCAGACCGTGGACAGTGCGCACTTCCCCATTGGGGCGAACGAGGCGATGTTCAGCGTCAGGGCGCACTTCGCTATGAAGGGCCTCCTCAGCTGCCCGGAAGACAAACTCTCGATCTTCAGGGTGGATCATGTCGCGAATCATCGCCATGTCTATAGGACCCTCCTGCGGACTCAGCGCATAGATGCGGTACAGCTCGTCGGACCAAGTCACGCGATTCGTAACGAGGTTCCAATAATAATGGCCGACGTGGGCGACGCGTTGTGCTTCCTCAAGCCTGGCTTTGCTTTCCAGTAGATTGCGTGAGATTTCCTGCAGGGCTTCCTCGGTACGCTTGCGCTCAGTAATGTCCTGGACGGTGCCGAACAATTTGTAGGGCTGTCCCGATGCGTCTCTCCTCGCATCGCCTGGCATCGAGCTCCAGCGCCTGGACGTTAGGCTCTGGACAGTGCGCACTTCCCCATTGGGGCGAACGATCCGAAATTCAGCCTCGGGGCGCACTCCGGCAAGAAGGTCCTGGTCTACTCCCCGGTAGAGAAACTCGCGATCTTCAGGGTGGACCATGGCGCGCACTGTCGCTAAATCCATAGGACGTTCCTGCGGACTTAGGCCAAAGATACGGTAGGTTTCGTCCGACCAGACCACGACATCGGTCTCGAGATCCCATTCCCAGTGGCCGACGTGGGCGACGCGTTGGGCCTCTTCAAGCCTGGCTTTGCTCTCCTGTAAGTCTCGTGATAACTCTGCCAGCGTCTTTTGCACATCTTCATTGGCCATTATGAGAACCTTACGCTACTTCGAATAACTTATCCCGTCGGCTTTTCGCCTTCAAGCTCAAGCGTTCGCTTCCTCCCCTACAGATTGCACCGCAACCGCCGTCTTTGGCTTAGCTGCAACCGGTCCTCCCGTTCACCCGTCGATGAAGACTCCGCAGCCAGCATCAAGACGATAAGGGGGATGCCCCGCATCTAGGGCTACGGTCAATCCCGGTGCGCTGTCAATAGACGGACAGTGACGATTCCACGTCACGCACAAACACACCTCTTCTTGCAGGAAGTACTGACTATCGAGCGATTCAGCGCCACGGGCAGAGATGGTCCTGGAATTGCGCTTGCATTGTTAACGTACAGCTCGCTCAGGCGCGTGGCCATGGTGGATGTTGCGCTTCGGGGAAGAGGGGCGCGCGGAGGCCTGATTATCGAGAACCGTGACATCCGGGCCATGGTCGAATCGATTCGTCCCCCCAGCGCGTGATCCAGCCCGTAAGAAGCAGGAACGGCGAGACTGACAAATTTCGGACCGGAGCGGGAAATCCTTCGAGTCTATCAAGCAGATGCGAGAGCCATCGGGAGGTAGCACATGCATGAATCTGAGCAGATTGTGTTGGCAAATAGGTTTGCAGCAAAACAGAACTGGTCCCGCGCAAACCGAGAGTGGAATCGCGTGAAAGCAGGAGCTGGCGACTTACCAATGGTCCTACTGTGTCTGCTTGCATTTTGCGCGTTGCCGTCGGCAGACCGTGCACAGGTTCCGGTCTATGAAGTCACACCCGTGGAAAGCACAATCAAATTTGATGTCGGGTCATCGGTCCCCATTAAAGGGACCTTCGACCAATGGAACGCAGGCATGAAGTTTTCGTCCACGGATGTGAGGAGCGGAGTCTTAGACATCGAGATCCACGCAGACAGCGTGAACACCGGCAGCGGTCTGAAGAACAACAAACTGAAGGGCAAGGACTTCTTTGACGTGAAAAACTTCCCCACCATTACGTTCAAATCCACGAAAGTCGTTCAGACTGGTCCAAACACATTCGACCTGGAAGGCAACTTCACCATTCGTGACGTCACGAAGACGGAAAAGCTCACCCTTACGGATAACGGCAAGGGATCAACCTCAGGGAGCATCGACGGCACCATGGCCTTCGATCGCAAAGACTACGGCATGAACAAAAACATTCCCTTCATCAAGATCGCCAACCGGGTTGAAGTAAATGTTTCGCTGAAATGGAAGCGGGTCAGCGGAGCTCCTCCAGTTTTCCAACAATGATTCGAAATTTGACGAAACCGGAAGCGCGCTAACCCTGGTGAGCTGTCGCTCCGACGCACAGGCTGAGGGGCGCGGGCCAGGCAGTGCATAGGGAGGCGCTACTTCTTTGCAACCAAGAACCTTTTTGGGCGAATGGTGCCTAGCCCCTGATACAGAAGTAAGGCTTCATTAATTCTACCGAGCGGCGGCTTTCAGTTTTGCTGTCCTGCGTAGTGCGGCTCGTGCATGAAACAGTCGCCCTTTCGTTGCCGCTAGGGAGATCCCGAGTGCCTCGGCCGTTTCCTGCAGGGAGCACTCCTGCAAGTCGTAAAGTTCGACAACAATCCGAAGTGCTGGCCGCAGCTTTGCGATTGCTTCTCTCAAGGCTGCCTTCCGCTCGCTTCTTGCGCAAATCGCCTCTGGATTTGGCACAGAGTTGCTCAGTTCGACCGCGTGTGCGGCTTCCACGCCAACCTCCCGCGATACGCGATTCTTGCGGATTTTCATCAGCGCGGCATTAATAGCGATGCGGGTCAGCCATGTTGAAAATCTTGCCCTTTCGTCAAACTTCTTGAGGTGGACATAGGCACTGAGAAAACTCTCTTGAACCGCATCCTGGGCATCCTCACGATGTCGAGTGATGCGATGAGCAACCCAAAACATCCTTTCGCGATGACGTTCGTGAAGCTCGTCAAAGAAACGTCCGTGGCCCATCTTGGCGCCCGCGACCAGCGCCTCGTCGCTGATAAATTGGGCCGCGTCGGAAGTGAAATTCCGGCTGCCTCCGTGATGCTCTGAATTTACTCTTGCGGCCGACATCGTACCCTCCTTTGCATTCTTTTCTTTGAGTTAAGATTGCAAGTGTGATTCCACAGACAAGCTGTGGCCGTGTTGCGCGCAATCGCAGACCAACAAGCACTTACGCGACGAAAGGTATGTTTTATGTGCGACGTGGAATGGTCGGTGTCCAGATATTGACATCGGAGAATGATGAAATCGGTACCGGCGTAAGCCTCACCATGGCGGCCTCATACCCATTGGATCCGCCCGCCATTGCCCAACTGCTCGGGTCCGGCAATTGGCTGATCAACAACGCCGTGGCGCAGCCACCGACAAAGACCAATTCTCCGAGAATCGGCTTCAACAACCAAAAAAGACGACGATTGACGACGGAATTTGACGGCGCACGGTGATGAGCGCTACTTCGCTTGCTTGGCCCACACGATGTCGTACGTGCGGTCGAACGTCACGAACATCAGACAAGTATTCTTTGATTTGCAGGTAAACCAGTGCATGGCTTTGCTGGGCATCATAGCAAAGCCGCCGGGGCCAAGCGTCGCCTCCGCCATGCCGTCCATCCCGGTGAGCACGTCGCCCCGGACCACCATCAATTGTTCTTCCGCGGTGTGATAGTGGGCGGGAACCACGCACCCGGAAGGAGCTTCGAGAAGGAAAGTTGATGCGCCTTTGTCTGGATCGCCGTTCTCGCGCGCAACTTTGAGACACGCGGGTTCGCCGTCAAAAACGAGATTGGCACTCGCGAGCGGCGTGACGATGCCGTGCTTAGAAATCTGTTCCTGTCCCGGCGATGACGCGGCCACGGCCACGAGCAGGACCATCAACACCACGACGCCAAGAAGCGATTTCGCCGTTCTTCGAGAAATGTCATTCATTTTTTTCATATCGGCCTCAACGAAAAGCAGCGACGAAAATGCAGTCAGGTTCCGCCGCCAAACCATCCACGTATGCGCGCCGGGCGTCTCGATGCCAACTACTTAATCTTTTTCGAAGCCACTCGCGAAATTTGCGGTTGCTATCGATCAAACGGTCGTCCGTGCCGCAAGCAATCCAGAGCGAGTGCAGTTGTTCCGTGGCCGTAGAGTGCAGCGCGGGAGATTCTTTGTCAAACTCTTCGGTGATGCCTCCCGAGCTGAACGCAGACGCGGACACCATAAGCAGCCCATCTCTATTCGTTCCAGATTTCCCGGTGCAAGCCCTCGTTCCTTGAGCCGGAACTCCGGGGCCAACAGGTTGCGATCCCTTGTCGGTGCTCCTCCGCTGACGAAGGCATTGGCCGCCAACCGCGAAGCCCGAAACCTGGGCGTCGAGACTGGAATGACAAAGTCCCGGCAGAAGCGTTCAGGGGCGTTGTCTGTAATGCGAGGTCTTCTGCGGGCGCACGATCTTCCATAAGGAATGAAACTGTCTCGGGCGCCCATTTCGCTCCGGCATCCATAAAGAGTACTAAAGCGACTTCGTCCGGGGCACCTGGCAGGCAAGCAATGCAGTACGTTCGATGGCTGGTTAACTGTTGAACTGAAGATCCTATTGATCCCGAATCGTTGCGTAATTGGACCGCTATTTCTAATACCAGTATTAGGCAATTCGTGCCTGTCATTCATCGAATGCCTCGACACTGGTATTTCAATGAAATAAGCTTCGAGGATGCACGAAGACCATCGTGGGTTAAGATTTGGGTTCAGCGCCAGTGCCGAAATCGCTCCTGAAAGCTTGCCCACTGCTTTTGCCCCAGCACGCGTCACAGAGCCGAGCTTGCGCGGGTGTTTTGTGGAGACCTACGCTTCGTTCAAGCTTCGGGTTCCTGTTTTGGTGAAAATTCAGCACTCGAGAGAACATTTCAAGGCAGAGGTATCGGCCCTAGCATGTCAAACCTCCGGGTATAGGTTCGGTATTTCGCGAAATAGAACCTCACTTTCGAGAGATACTCGAGAAGTGGATCTTAACGTCGCTGGACAACCTAGCGACCGCCTCCGAAACTCTGGGTCAGTCCACGCAATCGGAAGCTACCTCTCGATCCCATCCGAGAAGAATCGATCCGAGGTCCTTTTATGTTAGATCAAGGCGTTTGGGCCGAAGTCAAAATAGCGGGGGAACACTTGAGGTTATTCTCAGAGCAGAGCGCGCTTGGAGTACATGCTTCTGTGTATAACGTG
>Ga0207046_10273_pt1 | contig 13355 bp, 10 predicted proteins | sample Alteio_BWMinCont_66_FD_153303 | JGI IMG/M metagenome (GOLD analysis project Ga0207046, IMG submission 153303) | Enriched cells from forest soil in Barre Woods Harvard Forest LTER site, Petersham, Massachusetts, United States -... | ecosystem: Environmental > Terrestrial > Soil > Temperate forest >...
CTGCCGCCAAACTGAAGGTAGTGCGTGCCCTTCACCCAGCTAAGGGTGTCGCTGTAATTCCAATCGTGTCCATCCCAGATACGATTGCGAGCATCCTGTGTGTCCATGTTGACTGGGCACATGCAGCCGAAATGGGAGTCCGCGAACTCGATCCCCGCAGGCACGCCGGAGATCGCCTTCGTTACGCCTTGCCGTTGCCAGCTCCAGTTGTTGAGCAAATAGCTAAGGTGAAACTCGTTGATCAAAGTCGGAGTAAGGGTTCCGTTCAGACCGAGTACCGCATACTTCGGACTAGCCGGATTGTTCGAAACGGCGGCCGGGACGCCAAGCTTGTCGCCCGGCAGTAACCCGCCGATATCAATCTGATTGGTGCTCGGGGCTATGTCATTGAAAATTCGATAGGATAGAAAAAGCCGCCACTTGTCGCCAAAATCGTGATCAACACGCACCGCCCCATAGTCTGTCTTTTCCGGAAGTGACAAGGAGGCCCGGTATCCCTGGACATTTAGGGCGTCTGCCCCGTTGGCGTTGTAGCTCGGGTCGTTGGGAAGCGGCATGAAGGTGTTCCACATCTTAGATACAACTGGGCTAATGCCAATGCCTCTCGGGTCACAGGCCCCGGTCGCATTGGTCGCCGTGACATTGCACGCCGTCGAAGTCTGCAGGTTGACTTGATGGATCACGCCACTGCTATCCTTGAATTGAAGGATGCCTTGCCTCATCAAAGCGGAGGGTACCGCCCACTCCTCGATTTGCGCAGTTCCCGGAAAGCGCCGGCCCTCATAGAAACCGTAGAAGTACGTCCTGCCTCCCAGGTGCTTGCCGGGGAGCAGGGGCCCGCCTACGCTGCCCCCGAAACGGTTGTCGTGAAACTTCACGATCGGATTACCGAGGCGGTTGTTGTCCCACGTGTTGGCGTCAAACACCTGGCTTTGGAAGTATTCGTAGGCCGATCCGTGGAAACTGTTTGTGCCGCGCTTGGTCACCAACATAACCTGCCCGCCGGCGGAGGAGAAGAAGTCCGCGGTCTGATTGTTGGTGGCCACTTTGAACTCCTCAATGCTTTCTATCGGAGTCGGAATGGCGCCCATGCCGGAGTGCTGGTAGCCGTTGTCACCCTCCAGGTCGATCGTGAAATTGCCGCCGTCCAGCAGGTAAGTATTCTGGTCGCTCAAGGAACCGGCCACCTGACCACCATAGACATCGCCTCCGCCTACGGTGGGTGCTGTGGCGGGCTGCAAGGTTAGGAGTGACGTAGCGTCACGATTTAAGTTTGGCAGGGCGAGCAGCGTGTCGCCGCTCACGGTGCTCCCCATGGTTGCGTTCTCGGTCTGCAGTTGCGCACCGCGCACAGCGGTCACTTCCACTGTCTGGGATATGGTGCCCACTTCCAGCGCAGCATTAAGCGTGAGCTCGCTACCAACGGTCACTTTTTGGGCGGCGAGCTTTGTAACGCGGAACCCCGTCTTACTGATACTAAGATCGTAAGTGCCAGAGGGAACCTCAACGAAGACGTATCTCCCTGCTTCGTTCGTAGTTGTCGTTCGTGGCGACCCCGTTGCTTTATCGGTCAAAGTCACCGTCGCCGCAGCAACTGCAGCACCCGAGGGGTCAGTGACCAAGCCGTTTACCGTGCCCGCGGTTTGCGAAAACAGGGCCGAAGGGGTCAAAGTTAAGAAACAACACAGTGCAGCTAGGAGAAGAGCCACTCGCTTACTTGACATTCAACTACCTCCTGGATGGGCCTTGAGAGCCCCTAACTTCTCGAGCAGGTGAAGCAGATCAAACCGAGTCAACTAATCTCAGAGATCCAGATTTTCTTGAGTCAGACAACCACCACGAGAGCAACCGTATCGCAAAAGCAAATGCAGACCAGGCACCATGGCGTCCTAGGAGCGCAACCAAGCGATCTTCATGAATTATCTAAAATTAATATCAATTGCCTTTACGCCGTCCGCCCCGCCGTATGTCGCTCCATGGTTTTCCCCCCCGGCGACCGTGCAGCTCCCCACGTAGCGACAGAGCGAAATCACGGTGAACGAATGGAGCGACATCACCGTCTTCCACACTCTTGGATTGGCAACAACATCTCACCACAGGTTTATAACCGGCCTATATATTGCCGCTCCGTCGCTTTGTCAACGAGAATCTGACATTCAGTTAAGATAAATTTTAGATTTAATTTATGTAATTTCAACGAGAGGGTCCCGTCCGGTTACGTAGTCCTAGTACTTCTGAATCTGCAACCACAACCGTTTGCGCAGCAGAGTTTCACTTCCGGTGGATAGCGTCGATGGAAATACGCCATGGATTTCCAGTCGATCGTCCCGGCCCTGCTTACTGCGTAGTTCGCAGGCTTGGGCGGCGCTTCCGGCGACGTGACGCCGCGCATCATGCCGCTCGCGATCCGTTTCCGCGGGTAGAAATCGCGACGACGCACGAGACAAAAATGAGCCATCCGGCAAACCGCAGGGGCCGCAAGGTCCCCTCGATTATTTGTGCTACTAGAATTCGGCGGAAGTTTTCTTCCTGGGCTGGGACGTTCTCAATGAGGCGAACTTCCATCCTGCGAGTAGACCGTGCGGCCCCCTACGACGGTAAGAAGAACGGTGGTTTTGGTGAACTGCTGTGGTGGAATCTTGGTGAGATCGCTCGAAAGAACAATGAAGTCGGCTAATTCGCCAGCTTTGAGCTCGCCCTTCTTACCTTCCTCGAATTGCGCATAGGCGGAGCCGGAGGTATAGGCGCGGATGCAGTCGTCCAGCGAAATTTTTTCCTGTGGCTGCCAGCCGCCGGCAGGACCGCCATCCGGCAGCTCGCGGGTCACGCAGGCATAAAGCCCCCGTATTGGATTGATGGACTCCACGGGGTAATCTGTGCCGAAGGCCAGATGGGCTCCGCTCTTCTCTAAAGAGGCCCAGGCATAGGCGCCCTTGGAGCGGTCGGGGCCGATGCGCGCACCGGCCCAGCGCATGTCGGTGGTTTCGTGAGAAGGCTGCATCGAAGCAATCACTTTGAGTTGCGCGAAACGCGGCAAATCCTCGGGCGCCAGAACTTGCGCGTGTTCGACGCGGTCGCGGCGGTCACGCGGGCCGTTGGCTTTGGCGACGGCTTCGAAGACATCGAGGGCCACGCGGTTGGCGCGGTCACCGATGGCGTGAAAGTTCAACTGGAAACCGGCTTTATCGCGCTCAATGGCCATGGCGCGCAGCTTATCAGGATCATTCGTCAAGATTCCGCTGGTAGAGGGATCATCCGCGTAGGGCGCAAGCAAGGCAGCGGTGCGCGACCCTAGCGCGCCGTCGGTGAAGGCTTTCAAAGCGCCGGTGCGAAGCCAGGGATCCGTAGTGCCGCCCTGCGCTCGCATATTCAGCAACTCATTTGTCGGAAGGAGAAAGGGCAGCCATTCCGTGATGCGCAGCGTGAGCTTCCCTTCTTCTTTCAATTGCACATAAACGAGGAAGTCGGACCAATCGGAAAAATCCTGCACCGAGGTGACACCATTCTTGGCGGCATCGGCGAGCACCATCTGGATGCCCCGGAGGCGCTGCTCGGATTTGAGGTCGGGAATCCTGGCGGAAACCAGGCTCATGGCGGAATCTTCTTCGAGCATGCCGGTGGCTGCGCCGTCGGCGCCGCGCTCGATCATGCCGCCCGGAGGATTCGGCGTGTCCTGCTTGATTTCGCCGTGCAGCAGGGCCAGCGTATTGGCCACGGCCACGTGACCCGAAACGTGCGTGAGAAAAACAGGATTCTTTGGCGCCACGGCATCGAGCTCTTGTTTCGTGGGAAATTTTTTATCAGCCCAGAGCGTGTGATCCCAGCCGCTGCCGGTGATCCACTCTCCCTCTTTGTGCTGGGTGACGGCGTCGGCTACGCGCTTCTGCAGCTCCTCGATAGTGGCCACGCCATTTAGCCGCACGGAGAGCATATCCGCCCCCGCTCCGCCGAGGTGCACGTGGGCGTCGTTGAAACCTGGCATGAGGAATTTGCCTTTGAGCTGGACGGTTTCGGCGCTGGGCTCATTTCCTCCGCATTCCAGGAGCACGTAATCGATTTTGCCGACGCAGCGAATCTTGCCGTCGCGAATGGCCATGGCCTCGGCCCACGGATGAGCCGGATCATTCGTGTACATGCGTCCGTGGAGATAAACGACGGTATGCGAGTCGGTCTGGGAGGATTGGGCTTTGGCCCGCAGAACAAATACGCCGGCACAGAAACTGAAAAAAACAATCAGTCCGAGATACAGCAAACTGGTCCCGCGAATCTTCATTTAGGTCTCTCCGGAGCCACCTCTGCAACCCCAAGCAGCGTGAGCAGGGCGCGTTTCAGTCCCATTTCGCGGCCTGCTGGGTCGTACCATTCCTGGAGCGAGTGCGCACCGCCGCCGTTGCCTCCGGCGCCAATAGAGATCGCGTCGATTCCCAGAGAAAGAGGAATGTTTGCATCGGTCGAAGAACGCTCGATCCGTGATTCGTTTTCCACCATAGCATCCGAAGCGCGCAAGGCCGCGAGAAGCGGCGACCCTGCCGCCAATTCGCCACCGGGCCGGCTGCCGAGGAGTTCCACCTTCCACTCGAGCTTGCCTCGCGAACGATCCCGGGGGGACTCCATTTCGTCGCGAACGCCGGCAGCCATCGACTCGCGCAGAGCAGATTCGAGGCGCGCTAGCTCACTCTCGCTTTCAGAGCGCACGTCGACCTTGAGGCGGGCTTGGTAAGGAATCGAATTTATAGAAGTGCCGCCGTCAATTTGTCCTAGATTGAACGTGGTGCGCGGCGATCCTGGAACCTTGGTATTGATGAAACGCATGGAGCCGCGAACCAGAGCGTTGATCGGATTGGGCATGCCGAAGTCCGACCAACTGTGGCCGCCGGGGCCGCTGATGATCACTTCGAGGCGGCGCGAGGCCAGCGCGATGGTGGTCACGTGATCGGTGCCAGCACCGTCTAGAACGATTACCGCTTTAAGGCGACTGCGGTAGGCATCGACGAGGGCGCGCATACCGCGGAGATTGCCCTCGCCTTCCTCGCCGACATCGGCAACGAAGAGAATGGTGCGCTGCGGTTTGATTTGCGCTTCCTGAAGGGCCCGCGCGATGGCCGCCAGCGCGGCGAGGCCGGTGCCGTTGTCGGAAATGCCGGGCGCCAGCATGCGGCTGCCTTCGTGGCGGACTTTGACGTCCGTTCCCGCCGGAAAGACGGTATCCAAATGTGCGGAGAGCACGACGATCTCTTTTTCGTTTACGCCGCGGAGTTCGCCGATCACGTTGCCGGTGGCATCGACCTGGACAGTGAGGCCGGCGGCGGAAAAAAGGGTTTTAAGCACCGCCGCACGCTGGCCTTCCTGAAAAGCGGGCGCGGGAATTTCCGTCAAGCGGGCTTGCTGGTCATTGATCCAAACGAGATTGGGCGCAAACCAGGCCAGGGCCGCGCGGACTTGCGCGTTTTCGCCAAGCTGGCCGACGGAGGCGGAACGAGTGGATTGTCGGGCGAGCGAAGAGCGAACCGGCATAGCGAAGAGAATAACCCAAACGAGGACGCGTTTCACTGCCCTGCTGCGCGCTCTGGTTCTGTTCAACGGCGTGTAGCCTCGGCGCACAGCGCGGAAATTTCTGCGTCCGTCAACACTCGTGCCGATTGTTTGGCCGCGTCGTAGATGCGATTGACGAGGGCGTCGTCGGCTGGAATTTTGCGGCGCTCGAGCCAAAAAAGCACGTTGGACTTGCCGCTCATGGGACCGATTTCGATGACTTGATCGAGACCGAAGAGATGCGCGGGCACGCCGCTATAGACGGAGTCGGCGAGCGACTGGTCGCCTTTGTGAAAGGCTTTGATGATGGCGGCGGCGTGGACGCCGGTTGCCGTGCGGAAAGCATCGCGGCCAATGACGGGATAATTCGGCGGGATGACCGTGTGCGTGGCGCTGGCGACCTTTTCGCAATACTCCTTTAGCCGCGACAAGTCCTGGTGGATGAGGCCCATCAAGCGTAAGTTCACCAGCATCAGCTCCATGGCCGTGTTACCGACCCGTTCTCCGAGCGAATTGCCCGCGGCGTGCACCTGATCGGCACCTGCGGCGATCGCTGCAAGCGAATTTGCGACAGCCAGGCCGCGATCGTTGTGGCCATGCCAGTCCACGCGAATGTTCTCTCCGCTGGGCTTGACCACTTCCTCGATGACAAATTTCACCAGGTTGTAAGCGCCATTGGGAATGGCGTGGCCGACGGTGTCACAAAGCACGATGGCCCGCGCGCCACTGCGGATGGCCGCCGCATAAAGACGCTTCACCGTGTCCGGGTCGGTGCGAATGGTGTCTTCTGTGACGTACATGGACGGAAGGCCGTGATCTACAGCGAACTTCACCGCCTTTTCCGTGGTGCGCTCGAGATGATCGACGGTCCAGTCTTCGACTAGCCTGCGGATGGGACTTGATCCCAGGAAAGTCGCGGCTTCAATGGCCATTCCCACGCGCTGGGAAATCTCGACGATAGGGCGAATGTCGGCTTCGATCGTTCGCGCCGCGCAATTTGGCTTGATCTTCATGCGCTTGGTGACGATTTCGCGGGCCACTGCCTCGGTGTGTTCCCTGGCGCGCGCGCCGGCTCCCGGCAAGCCGATGTTCAGCGAGTCGATGCCCAGCGCTTCCATCAGGTGCAGGATTTCGATTTTTTCTTCTATGCTGGGATCGTGGACAGAAGGATTTTGCAGGCCGTCGCGCAGCGTTTCGTCATTCAGCAGGACGCGGGTGCCCGGCGCAATGAGCGGCGTTCGCGCCACATTCCAGTCGTAGATCCATTCGTTTTGCTGCATCGGGCTGGCCTTCCTTTGTATCTCCTCTTGCGCTCACTGTCCGCACGGTGACTCGATCGGCTCGATCGGCGCCCAAACTAAAAACGGTGATCGCGAAACATGGTCGCGAGCGCCCCGCGGGCATTCCGCAACCTTCTGACGAGGCCTGTGCCGAATTCAAACTGTAAAAACGCGTCGGCGGCGCGCTCCAAATCCGTTCCATAACGGTACCACCACGGCTTTTCGCGCCCCGGCAGGCGGTCCACATCGATATATTTCTGCTGGACCATCTCGAGTAAGCCGGCTTTACCGTGAGTGCGGCCCCATCCGCTGGCGCCCGAACCTCCGTGCGGCGCTTCCGCAATGCCGAAATAGCTGATGGCATCGTTCACCATGACCGCGCCAGCCCGCAAGCGCGCGGCAAGGGCTTGCCCGCGTTTCCCGTCGCTCGTCCAAACGCTTGCCGCCAAAGCAAATGCGGAGTCGTTCGCGCGAACGATAGCTTCTTCGGCGTCTTCGACGGACTGCACGGCGAGTATGGGGCCGAAAGTTTCTTCCTCGAAGAGCTTCATCGAGCGATTCACACCGGCAATGACGGTTGGCGCAAAGAAATTTGCGCCAAGTTCAGGGCGAGGTTTCCCGCCGCAAAGTACCCGAGCGCCGCGCGCCACGGCGTCATTGACCAGATCGCTCAACCGCTGAACATGCTGAGGTCGAATAAGCGGGCCAACGTCGGTCGCCGGATCCCGTCCTGGGCCAAGGCGCAGCTTCTTGGTTTTCTCGACGCAAAGCGCAAGAAACTCTTCCTCGATGGACTGTTCCACGAAAAGCCGCTCGACAGAAAGACATACTTGCCCGCAATTCGTATAGCTGCCCCAAACGGCGGCGCTCGACGCGACGTCTACATTCGCGTCCGCGAGAACTATCATGGCGTCCTTGCCGCCCAGTTCAAGCACGCTGGAAATCAGTTTTTTCGCACAAGCTTCCGCGACGCGGCGGCCGGTAGCCACGCTCCCCGTGAACATGATTTTGTCGGGAGCCGCCTCGATCAGCGCCTGGCCGACTTCCCCGCCACCCTGAATGACGGTGACCAGGTTTTTGGGGAAACCAGCGTCAGCGAAAAGCTTTTCGATCAGCGCGCCGCATTGCGGAGTGAAATCGCTGGTCTTCGAGACGACGGCGTTGCCCGCGGCCAGCGCCGGAACAATCTGGCCAAGCGGAATGGCCAGCGGATAATTCCAGGAACTGATGATGCCGATGACACCAACGGGATCGTAAAACAAGCGGCCGAACTTCGCTTTCCCGGCGCTGCTATGGTGCGGTACGCGTTCCGGCCGCAAAAGCTTCGCGCCATGTTTTGAAAAGTATTCGGCAGTGTCGAGCGCAACAAAAAGGTCCGCGAAAAGCGCCTCCACGCGCGGCTTCCCGGACTCAGCGACAACGGCGTCAGCCAACGCATTCCTCGAAACCATAATGCGGTCGCGTAATAAGCGCAGTTGCGCGCAGCGCTTCTCGATCGGCACTCCGCACCACGCGGACTGTGCCGAGCGCGCCCGCACTACAATTTCAGGCAGCGCAGCCGACGGCGTCCTCTCAAACTGTGCAAGAATTTTGCTCGTAGCAGGATCAATCGATGGAATCGTCTCGACGGGGATGGCTGCGGATGCCATAGGCAAATTCTAGCCGACTTTCAGAGGCAATAGCACCGTCTCTCGATGGGGAACCAGGGCCGTAGCGCTCAAATTAATTTCCAAGAATAGCCTCACCAGATGCGTTGAACATCGTACTCCTCAAATCTCTTGTCGGTGGTTAAAACAGGAACGCCTTCACACTGCGCCTGTGCGATCAACATGCGGTCGAATGGATCCTCGTGACTTTCCTTAAGCATGCCCGCGCGGACTGCGTGCGCCACAGTGATCGGCAGTTCCAAAAATCTGTCACCTTCGAGGCGGGCTTCGAAATTGGCTACCAAATCCGCGGCCTCTAGCCTTCCAGCCTTATGCTTTATTGCAATTTCCCAGGCGCATGCGGCTGACACGAGCACCGTGGTTTCGGGATCGCGGAACACTGCTAGCGCCTTCGGGGACAGTCTGCGTGATGCTTGGAACCACCACAACAGAACGTGCGTATCGAGCAAAACGCTGCTCACTCGATCCCCCACAGCGCCAGCTCTTCTTTGGTCATCGGGTCAAAGAACGATGGGTGGATGTGAATTCGCCCCTTAAGACTGCCTGGGACACGCTTCTTCGGGCGCTTGGAAAAAGGGACAATCCGCGCCACGGGTTCCTTGCCACGGGCGATGATCACCTCTTCTCCGTTAGCAACCTTGCGGAGCAGTTTCGATAGATTCGTCTTGGTTTGGTGTACGGTGTACATGGTTAGCTAAGTATATTAGCTAACTTCGTGTTTTTCAACCCTCAATTCCCAAAAGGCCTGAGCCCGCGCTAAGCCTGGCCGATGCGCCAAGCTTCGTCATGCATGACCTGCACCATGCACAGGCCCTGAGGAGGCACGGTAGGCCCGGACTTGGCGCGATCCCGCAGCTGATAGAGGCGCAGAATATCGTCGGGCACGAGCTTTCCGCGGCCGACATCCAGAAGCGTGCCGACCATCTTTCGGACCATGTAGCGCAGGAACGAACGGCCGCGCACGGTATAGACAAGCTCTTGGCCGTCTTCGCTGCGCACTAACTCGCTGGCATAAATCTCGCGGACCGTGGAGCGCTCCTTGTCGTCGTCCTCAGAACCCGTGGAGGCTGTGAAGGAAGCAAAATCGTGCGGGCCGACATAGCGCGAGGCCGCGACACGCATGGCCTCTTCATCGAGCGGAAAGGGATAGTGCAGCACGTAGCGCCACACCGCAGGCGGAACGACTTTCCCGCGATACAAACGGTAACGATAAATTTTTCCGAGAGCCGACCAACGCGCATGAAAATCCGGGCCCACCTCTTCGGCGCCAACGATGCGAATCGTAGGAGGTAGCAAGGCATTCAAAGCGCGTTGAAACTCACCTGCTGACAATCCCGATTGCGTGCGAAAGCTAGCCACCTGCCCCAGCGCGTGCACGCCCGCGTCCGTCCGTCCCGCGCCATGGAGCGCCACGTTTTCCTGCGTCAGCCGGCTTAACACACTGGAAATCTCGCCCTGAATCGTGGGCTTGTTGGACTGCATCTGCCAGCCGTGAAAGTCTGTTCCGTCGTAAGCGATAGTGATCTTGAAATGGCGCATGAAGGGGAGCGTTCTACTTCTAGGGATCGATTTCGAGAAGATCGATCGGATTCGGCAAGTGTTTTGGACGCGTCACGGAGCAGTGCGCGCGAAGCGACTGCCGGGCTTCACCGCGGCCCCACCCTCGCGGCACAGCGGGCAATCCTCGGGTTCGTATTTGGCGATGGGCAGGTCCAGCAAAGCCTGTGTCTCGACTCCGAGTTCAAGCGTGCCGCCGCTGCGATCGATCAAAGCCCCAGCAGCAACGACTCGCCCGCCGGCTTCCTCAACGACTTGGATGGTTTCCTGCGTCGACCCGCCCGTCGTCCAGACATCTTCGATCACCAGCACATGCTCATCGCGTTCGAGTGAAAACCCGCGCCGCAAAGTCATCGTGCCGCTGGCGTCGCGCTCGGCGAAAATAGCCGGCACTCCCCGGCCCGCGGATCCCTTTGGTTCCGGCAGGGCGCGGGCGACTTCCTGCCCAATAATCACCCCTCCCAATGCGGGCGAAACAACGGCACCGATGACCGCGTCCGAAAATAACGCGGCCAGCGCCTGGCCAAGTTTCTCGGCGAAGCGCGGATACTGCAGTACCAGCGCACACTGCACATAAGTCCCGCTATGCAAGCCGCTGGTAAGCTCAAAGTGGCCGTTGCGGATGGCTCCGGCGGACTCAAACAGGCGCAGCAATTCTTCTCGTGAAAGCATCGTTTTCTGCTAACCGCGAATCGCCACTAAACATCAAATCGTCAGCAGCCTAGCCGCGGCGCGCCGCGTTGTCAAGGAATGGGCCTGCTGCTAAACTGCAGGACCAGTTTCCGGGCTGCGCCAAGACGTTCTGGCTGCTCTCTGGGCCAAACTGTGAAGGATGCCCCTCGATAGCCCTATCTCGCAGCCACGCTCCCGAAGCTTTCCTTCCGTGTGGCAAGAAACCGGCCAACTAAGTGTACCAACACCTGTTCAGGGCACGTTCCACATTGTCAGAAGCAAATAAATGAGTCCCGCTGGGACAGAATCTTGAGGGGAAAAATGATCATGACGACTCTCTGTGAGACCGCGAAGTCTTTTCTATTGCTGGTCAGCACAAAGCGGTCCGGTTTATTTTCCGAGGTGCCCGGATGGCGGGCGGGCAAGTCTCTCTTGGCGTTTTTCATGGCCGCCATGCTTGCGATTGGTCCTCTTTCGCCCGCTTTCGCACAAAGCGCGGCTCAAAACCCGCCGTCGAACCCGGCCCCAACGACGTCGCTAGCGACCGAGGGCTCCTCCATCGCTCCGGTAAGCTCACTGGGCCTAGCCAAATACAATTTCACGGGCGGCCCCCGCGCATTTCCCGATCTGCTCAAGCCTTATCAACAGATCCACATCGATGAACCGGTCATCACCAATTCGCCGCGGCTCCAGCAGTTCATCCACGATGGCAAGCTTGCGCTAAGCCTGCAGGACGCCGTCGAACTCGCCCTCGAAAACAGTCTGGACATCGGCGTCCAGCGATATTACCCGTGGATCGCGGACGCCTCGATTCTCAAAGCCAAAGCCGGCGGCTCGGGCTATGCAACGCCTGGCGGCCTGTTTGCTTCCTCCACCGCCTTCCTTCCCAGTTTCTCCTACGACCCGACGGTCACAAGCACTATTCTTATCGATGATCGCTCCACGCCCGTCAACAATCCCTTGATCTCCGGGACCGGCGCTGCCGGCGTCGCCACTCTCACAACTCTCCAGACCCACACCACGGCATTCAATAACCAATTTTCACGCGGCTTCGAAACGGGGACCAACCTGACTGCCAGTTGGAACAATTCGCGCACCAGCTCGACCTCCCTGGCCAACCTCTTTAACCCCGCCGTTCAGTCCACCTTGACGATCGGTTTCACGCAAGCGCTATTGAACGGCTTCGGCATCGCCGTCAACACCCGCAACATCCGCATCGCAAAAAACAACCGCAAAATCGCGGACTGGGCCTTTGCGCAGCAAGCCATCACCGCCGTCACGAACACCATCACCGCTTATTGGGAACTCGTTTTCGCGCGCGCCAACGTCAAAGTCGACGAGCAGGCTCTGACCGTTTCCCAAAAACTTTACAGCGACAACAAGAAACAGCTCGATGCCGGCACCATGGCGCCTTTGGACGTAACGCGCGCCCAGTCCGAAGTAGCCACCGACCGTCAAAATCTCATCGTGGCGCGAACGGTTCAGCTGCAAGACGAACAAATCCTGAAGAATGCCATCACCAAGGATCCGTTGGCGCCGGATGTGGTAAACGTCGAGATCATCACCACCGACCAGCCCACCCAGCCCGCGGTGATTGAAAACCCGTCCTTCGAGGACTCCATCAAAGAAGCCTTCGAGAAACGGCCTGAGCTTCAAGAGCAACTCTACAATTTGAAGAATGCCGACATCGATATCCAAGCCACGCGCAACGCGCTGTTGCCTACCCTCACGCTCAGCGGGCAATACAGCTCCGTGGGTTTGGCCGGCAATGCTCCGATCAAAGGGAATTCCATTCTGGTCCCCGACACGCAACTGCCGATTTTGGATGAAAATGGCAATCCTGTGCTCGTCAATGGAGTTCCCATTTTTGAGCCTGAGTCGAAGACTCCTGTTATGGGCACGAAACAGCAAGGCTTCCCGACCGCGCAAAGCCAGATCTTCCACAGTCGCTTCCCCGACTATTCCGCGCAGTTGACACTGAGTCTGCCCTTGCGCAACCGTTCCGCGCAGGCAGACAGCGTCCGCGCCATCCTCACCCAGCGCCAGCAGGAGATGTCGCTCCAGCAATTGAAAAACGCCGCGCTTCTCGACGTCCGCAACACTTACATCGCCCTAACGCAAGACCGGGCCCAGGTGGATGCCGCCAGCGAAGCCCGGCAACTCCAGCAGGAAACGTTTGACGCCGAGCAGAAGAAATACCGGCTTGGAGCGTCCACCGTTTACAACGTGATTCTCACCCAGCGCGACCTCATCGCCGCGCAGGGCACGGAACTCCGTGCGCTGGCCAATCTCGAGGAGGCCAAAGCCAACTATGAACGCGCGCTTGGACGCACTCTCGAGGTCAATCACGTCACCATTGCCGACGCCAAATCTGGCGAAGTCGAACGCGAAACCCTGATCCCCGGCACGCTTCATGGCAAGGTCGTCGGCACGGAAGAGCTTTTTAGGGACGGCGGCTCGCGATAATCGAGAGACGGAGCCACGCTGCGATGGCACCATGCGTGGCTCCGTATTCTTCTTGACTTTTTTTCTCTCCGCCGCACTTGCTTCGACCAGCGAGGCAACTTCCTCTAAACGTCTCAATTCACTTTCAGCTCCGCCAAATCCTTGTCTTGCCTCCCCATGTCCATTATCCTCGTTGCACCTA
>Ga0207046_10227_pt2 | contig 13260 bp, 10 predicted proteins | sample Alteio_BWMinCont_66_FD_153303 | JGI IMG/M metagenome (GOLD analysis project Ga0207046, IMG submission 153303) | Enriched cells from forest soil in Barre Woods Harvard Forest LTER site, Petersham, Massachusetts, United States -... | ecosystem: Environmental > Terrestrial > Soil > Temperate forest >...
CCGGAACGGATAGACAGGCTTGCCCAGATATTTCTGCGAAAGCTTGTTAATGTGGTCGTCGCTTCCTGCGTAAGATAGGCGCCAGTGCCAACGGGCTGCAGTCCTGTGGAACAGGGCTGATCGCGGATGGTCAGCGAGAGCAGGAGCTTGTCCGGGAACTGCGCGACTTCGTTTGTTCCGAGACGAAAAACAGTTCCGTCAACGGTGTCGTAGGACTTCAAGTCATTGAAAAATCCCCCGGAGGTGACGCGGCCGTTGATGCGAAAGCATGGGCCATCGGGGATGCCGCCGTCGCCGATCAGGAAGACGCCGCCGTAGTAGTTCTGGACGTTGGTCTCCGACGGCTTGGGCGGCTTGGATTTTTTCTTCGATTGGGCATCGGCGGCGGAGCACAACAATAATCCGACGAGGGCTACGGACGAAATTCGTGAGAGGTTTCGGCCCATTGCAAATGTCCAAAGCCGTCATTTTACTCCCGCGGGCTCGGCGCGGAGAAGAAAGGTTATGCCGTCGGTCGTGTAGAGGGCTTTGCCGCCTTCTAGAGGCTTGGCCTCGACGGTTCCGGCGCGGACGGCTTCTATCGCCGTGACAAGTCTGGGCAGCACGGATGGATCGGCGACGGGGATGTTGTGCGCGCCCAGGACGAGCTTCACTTGTGGCGCGAGATCGGCGAGCCATTTCACGGACGCTACGTAAGCATCGAGATTTGTTTCCGGGCGAAAGAGCCAGATGGGAGCGGGGTAGTAGGTGTCGCCGGTGAAGAGCAGGCCGCCCGCGCGGTCGATCAGACAGATGGCGTCGGGGGTGTGGCCGGGCGAAGAAATGATTTCGAGGGTGCGGCCGCCGAGATTGATTTTGAAGCCGTTACGGACGAACAGAGAAACGTGCCACGGCTTGGTGGCGTAAGTCTTCGGGTCAAAACCTTTTGGCAGATTGCCGCAGATCATGCCGGGGGCGAGTTCTTCTTGGGCGTCGTCGCGTGAACCCTTTGCGTTTTGGCGGGTGAAGTCCGTGTCCATGCCGTAGACAAAAGTGAAAAGTGAATTGCCGCCAACGTGGTCGTTGTGTGTGTGGGAATTCAGCACGACGACCGGACGGCTTGTCAGTTGGATGACGACCTTGTGGATGTCGGCGATGCCCATGCCGGTGTCGAACAGCAGCGCTTGTTTGGTGCCGACGATGAGATAGGAGATGACTTCTGCGGCTTGGTGCGGCTCGTAAATGGCGAAAACGCCGGACGCGACTTTGTAGACTTCAAACCAAGGGTCGTTGGGGAGAACGCGTTCCAGAGATTTGTATTCCGGGCGAGGCAGGGCTTTGCACCAGTCCGGGCTGATCGTTTGCGCGACAGCGCTTGACCCCCAAACTGCTATGGCCAAAGCAAACGCGATCGGCATTCTTGCTTTTATCAGTGTGCGCATAGTACTTCTTGTCATGGAGAAATTCTTCATCACGTCTTACCGTGTCGGCGAAACGAAGATCGATTTTGGAATCATCATGTGGACCCCCTTGTTGCCGTCGACGAGCTCGGTGATGTGGAGGTCGGCGGCCACGCTCGCCAGCATGTAGGCATCGTCGCGGGAGAGATGCTTTTCGGTGACCAGGAAATCGATCATCTCGCGAACGGCGAGCGTGGCGCAAGCATTCAGGTCGTCGTTGAGGCCCATGGTGATGTAGTGCGTGGGCGTTTCGGCGCGCGGCCACTTCAGGTGCATGTCCTTGCGCACGATGAATTGAAATGTGCCGATGAGCGAAGTTTCCAGCGCGGTGATGTCCACTTCGCCGTCGCCCTGGCCGGCGTGGCCGTCGCCGACCTCAAAGAGCGCGCCGGGCGCGTGCACGGGAATATAGAGCGTCGTGCCGGCGACGAGATCCTTGTTGTCGAGATTGCCCGCCATAATCCACGGCGGCGCACTGTTGAAACGGCCCGCGCTTTCAGGCGGCGCGTCGCCCATGCTGCCGAAAAAAGGATGCAGCGGAATCTCGATGCCCGGCGCGAATTTCGCCACCATGCGCTGCGCATCCAGCGGAATGATTTTTATTTTCGCGTAAGGATAGTCATCGGGCAGATACCCGCGGCCCGGCCCGAACGCGTTGTACGCATAAGGAATCGCGAGTTTTATGGCCAGAATTTTTACTTCGAGCACGTCGCCAACCTCCGCACCTTCGATGTGCACCGGCCCGGTCAGAATATGCCCACCGGGGCCTTTGTCCTTCACCTGGTCGGTAATATCGCGCAGCGATTGCTCGACCTGCTCCGGTGGCAAGCCCGCATCCTCTAACCGCTTAGGGCTGTTCGTGATCAACGTCTCGATCTCAACGGTGTCGCCCGACTTGACGCGCAACACCGGCGCCGCTTTCGCGTCGTAGTATCCCCACGCCACCGTCTTCGGCGTGGCCTTCAACTGATACGTGGTTTGTGAATGCAAGTTCGGCACCGCAAGAGAACTTGCGAATGCTAGGACCCCGAAACGGAACAGTTTTGAGCGCAATTCAGTCACTCCCCTTCTTTGAAGGTTTTGCTGGCGGGCAATGATCGCATTGGTCCGAATTAGTCGTTATCGTTACTTCGTCCGGCAAGTTCATCTCTATACGGAGGCCTGGGGCGGTAAAACTGTCTTCTTGTCCGTAAATGAACTTGATGGTGTGCTCGAACGGCACGTTCGGCGGACAGCCTCGACAGCCAAATGTCCACGCTTTGACGATTCTTTCCGCGTCGTCCTTTAGCACGTCGAACCCGGTAGTGTTTTTATCCCCCACAGAGGATTCCGTTTTAAGGACGGTTCCATCCGCCGCAATCGTCAGTTTTATCACAATCCTTCCAGTCAGTCGCGCTTGGCGAGCAAGCGGAGGTAGCGAACTCTGGCTCGACGATTCATCCCAGTGGCGCGCTCGAAAAGCTCTTCCAGTATCGCGAAGACCTCTCGCTGTCCGCTTTTGGTCTCGTTCTGAATCATTTGCCGGCTCATGGGTGGGTCATGTCCTCGGGTTTTACCAGGGTGTCGAACTCCTCGGCGCTTACGAACCCCAGTTTGATGGCGGCTTCGCGAAGGCTGATGTGGGAGTGATGGGCGGCTTTGGCGACTTGGGCGGCGGCGTCGTAGCCGATTTTGGGGGCTAGGGCCGTGACTAGCATCAGGGAATTGTGGACGTAGTGATCGATTTGCTCGCGGTTGACTTCGATGCCGGTGATGCAGTGGTCCACGAAGCTGTTGGAGGCGTCGGCTAGGAGTTCGACGGAGTGGAGATAGTTGAAGATGATGACCGGCTTGAACACGTTTAGCTCGAAATTGCCCTGCGAGCCGGCGAAACCGATGGCGGCATCGTTGCCCATGACTTGGACGGCGACCATGGTGAGGGCTTCGGACTGCGTGGGATTTACCTTGCCGGGCATGATGCTGGAGCCGGGCTCGTTTTCAGGAAGAGAGAGCTCGCCGAGGCCGCAACGCGGGCCGGAAGCGAGCCAGCGAATGTCGTTGGCGATTTTCATGAGCGAGGCGGCGAGCGTTTTTAGTCCGCCGCTTGCGAAGACGAGTTCGTTGTGGGCGCTGAGCGCTGCGAATTTGTTGGGATGCGAGCGGAAGGGCAGGCCGGTGAGTTGGGCGATTTTTTTCGCGGCGCGTTCGGCGAACTCGGGATGCGCGTTGAGGCCGGTGCCGACGGCCGTGCCGCCGATGGCGAGATCGTAGAGGCCGTCGAGAGCCACGGCGATGCGACCACCGTCGCGGTCGAGCAGACTGACGTAGCCGGAAAATTCCTGGCCGACGGTGAGCGGCGTGGCGTCCTGCAAATGGGTGCGGCCGATTTTCACGATGTCGGCGAATTCCTTGGCTTTGGCGTCGAGCGCGTCGCGAAGTTTTTTTACGGCGGGGAGAAGACGCTGCCTCGTTTCCGTGGCGGCAGCAATGTGCATGGCGGCGGGGAACGTGTCGTTCGAGGATTGCGACATGTTGACGTCGTCGTTGGGATGGATGGGCTTTTTACTGCCCATAATGCCGCCGGCGATTTCGATGGCGCGGTTGGAGATGACTTCATTGACGTTCATGTTGGTCTGCGTGCCGCTGCCGGTTTGCCAGATGCGCAGGGGGAAATGATCGTTAAGTTTTCCAGCGATGACTTCGTCGGCGGCCTGCGTGATGAGCGCGGTTTTGTCCGGCGGAAGCTTGGCGAGGTCTTGGTTGACGAGCGCCGCGGCTTTTTTGAGGATACCGAAGGCGCGAATCAGCTCGGGCGGCATGAGGTCCTTGCCGATGGCGAAGTGTATAAGAGAGCGGGCGGTTTGCGCGCCGTAGTAGCGGTCGGCGGGGACGTCGATTTTGCCCATGCTGTCGGACTCCGTGCGAGTCGGGACGTTGGCGGCGAGTTGGGTGGCTTCAGACATTTGTGGCTCCTGGATCGGGACCAGTGAATCTTACCGTGAAATGGTGAGCAAAGAGTGAGTCGCGGAGAGCGAGTAACTGAAGATTGCCTTTACGCGCACTATTCCTTAGAAAGAAGCGGTAACCCCTTCATTTTCAGCGTCCGTTTCTTGCTTCTTTCCTGGTTCGTTGTGGGTTCGCGGAACCACGATTTACTCATAGCGGAGGGCTTCCATGGGATCAATGGAAGAGGCGCGACGCGCGGGCAGGAAACAGGCAAGCGCCGCGGCGGCAATCAGGATGAGGGTTACGCCGGCAAGAATCCAGGGGTTGCGCGAACTCTCCATCACCCAGCGCGTGGAGAGTCTGTTGAAGGCGATGCATAAGACCAGCCCTGCAGCGAGGCCGGCGCCGACGTTGACGGCGGTAGAGGAGAGCACGATGCGGAATACGTCGGAGCCCTTGGCGCCGAGAGCCATGCGAATGCCGAATTCGTTGGTGCGCGTAGCGACAGAATAGGAAACGACGCTGTAGAGCCCGACAACGGCGAGGGCGAGAGCCAGGACCGAAAAGATACCGAAGAGGCCAGCTACCAGGCGCTGCTGGGAATACTCCTGAAGGCCTGTGATCCAGCTTTCCAGGTCGCGCACGTGCATGACCTGCTGGTCCGGGTCAATCTGAACGATTTGCGCACGAACGTCGTGCAAAAGCGACATGGGCGGGATGCGCGTGCGCACCAGGATTTGCGTGAACATCGCCATGTGAAGGGAATAGGGCACGTAGACGGCGGGCTTGACTGGGTTCCGAAGGCCGTCATCGAGAACGTCCGTGACGATGCCGACGATTTGCAACCAGCCTTCGCCTTCCGGAGAGCCGGGTTGATAAGGCGGCTCGCTCTTCAAGTCGAAAATGCGGATTTGGTGGCCGATGGCGTCTCCCGTCGGCCAGTAGAGCTTAGCCAGAGTCTGATTGATCACCGCGACGGGAGCGCCGCGCATGGTCTCAGCATGATCCCAGACGCGTCCCTCGGCGAGGGGAATGCGGAGGAGCGGAAAGTATTCAGGGCTAATCAAGTTCAAGCGTACATCTGGCTTTCCTGTTTCGGCGCGTCCCCTGATTTCGATGGACTGATCGAAGCCGTTCGAGGGCGGAGTGGCGTTGGTTGAGATGCCCGCAGCAACGACTTGTGGCATGGCCGCGATCCTGGCGCGGATTTGTTCAAAGTACTGGGAACGGTCTTGCCAGGAGATGTGCGTGTTGTCGTGAACCGGAATCGGAACGGACATGGTGAGGTGGGGGTCGTAGCCGAGGTCCGTCTTAAGCAGTCGGAGAAAACCCTTGCCAGCGGCGCTTGCTGCCGAGAGCAGAAGGAGCGTGAGAGCGACTTGAGCGGCGACCATCGCTCGATGGGCGCGTTTCGCGTTCGAGCTTCCGGTGACGCGGCGGCCGCTGCCCTGCATGAGACGGGCGACGTCGGGGCGTGAGAGTTGGACGGCCGGCGAGAGGCCGAAGAGAATCGCGGTGGCAAACGCCAAGCCGACACTGAAGAAGAGAACCGGAAGATTCATCTTGATAACGGATTCGGCGGGGAAAGAATTTTCGGGCAGCCATGCGGTGATTAGCGCCAGGCTCCGCCAAGCCAGGATTACGCCGAGAATGGTTCCTGCGGCAGCGATGGTGAGAGATTCGCTGAGCAGCTGGCGGATTATGCGAAGACGGTCTGCACCAACGGCAGCGCGGACGGCGAGTTCCTGCTGGCGCTCGGTACCGCGCGCGAGAAGCAGGATGGAGACATTGGCGCAGCCGATAAGGAGCAGAGACGCGACGGCACCGAGGAGGAGATAGAGCGTGGGGCCCAAGGGTCGCGCATACAATTCGGTGATGCTGCGCATCTCGACGCGGAACTGTTCGGGATACTGTGACGGCCGCTGTTTTGCGAACTGTTCCATGATGGGCTGGAGCTCGGCGCTGGCTTGGGCGACGGTAACCCCTGGCCGCAGCTTGTAGGAAACTGCAAAGCCGATATTCGGGTCTTGCGTCACTTTCAGCGGGAGATAGATTTCTGCCTGGCCCCACTTGAAGCGAGGCGGCATGACCCCGACGATTTCGTAGGACTTGTGAACAAGCTGGATTTTCCGCCCGATGATGCCGGGATCGCCCAGAAAATATCTTTGCCAGAACTGATAGCCGAGAACGACCACGCGTTGCGCATCTTCCCCTGGCGGGGCGTCGGAAGGAATGAGCCAACGGCCTTTTAGCGCGGGGGTGGCCCAGTGGTTGGGAGAGCCCGGGGAAATGTACATGCATTGCACATCCTCGGGAAGGTCGCCATCTGTGGTGGTCAGATTCCACCAGTCCATCGAAACGACACTTTCGAGGGATTTGAGTTGCCGTACTTGTTCGATTTGCGGGCCGTCCAAACCCATGAAGCGGTCATTTCCCGCTTTGTCCACGAGGCGAAGTTCCATGAGGCGATCGGCGCCGGGATAGGGGAAGGGGTCGATGAGGACGGCGTAGATGACGCTGAAAACGGCGCTGGTGGCGGCGATGCCGAGGGCCAGGGAAACGATGGCGGTCAGAGCGAACGTGGGGCGCTTGCGGAGTTCGCGGGCTGTGTAGCGCAAGTCGAGGAGGAAGGAGTGCATGAGCACCTCGCATCATTGGACGAAGCCTTTGACAGCCAGTTAGTAGACGAGAGTTGTAGAGATTTGTTCCCTGAGGCGCTGCCACGGGCCGGCCTCGAACGCTGGCCGCTTGGAAACTTGCTCACTAGCGGCCTACGTTTTCGTTAAAGAATTTGGCCATAAGTTGCAGGGCTTCTTGGGTTTCCGGGAGCTGGAAGTGGTACCAGAAGGCGTGGGGGAGAGCTTCGTAGACGACTAGTTGGGAGTTGTCGCCGGCGCGGAGTAAGGCGCGGTGGAAAAGAGTGGTATCGCTCAGGAGCAGGTCGCGCGTGCTGGTGATCAGGAGGCTCGGAGGCATGGCTTTCAGGTCGGCGAAGATAGGGGAGAGAACCGGATCTTTGAGGTCGGTCCTGGGGGCGTATTCCTCGGCGGACTTGCGATGGGGATCTTGTGGTTGAAGGGCGCCGGGGAAGCCGTTGAGAGTGAAAAGCTGTTGAGAGTCAGTCGTACGGGAAAAGTCGGTGAGGACGGAAAAGAGGCCGAGGGCGGCGGGCTCGGGCAGGTTTAGTTGTTTCAGGCGGACAGCGACTTCGGCCGTGAGAATGGCGCCGGCGGAGGTCCCGAAGATGCCGATGTTGTGGGGCTTATAGGTTTCCAGGAGGGCTTTGTAGACAGCCACGGTGTCGTCGACAGGAGCGGGGAAGGGGTTTTCGGGGGCCAGACGGTAGTAGACGGAGACAACTTTGATTTTGGCGAGACTTGCGATGGGCACTCCTTCAATGAGGGAGCCGGAGTCGGAGTCGAAGCCGCCGCCGTGGAGATTGATGAGCACCAGATTGCTGTTGGCGAGCGGGGTGGAGGGGGGAGTAATGATGTCGGTGCGCACGCCGGCTGTGGTGGTTTCCTTTACGTTGACGGGAAAGAGGCGGCGCGCTTCGGCGGATTGTTTGACGCGCCATTCGTCGGTGCGCTTGCGGCGTTCGGCGAGAGCTTCCGGACCTGGAGTAGATTCGGCGAGCGAGGCTAGCCATTTTTGAGCTTCGGGGCTGATGGTGGCGGGCAGGGGGACGGTGCGCGTGATGTGGGCGGTGCCGTCGGGATCGAACGTGGCGGAGTCTTGCGCTACGGCTTCATTTGGATGGCTCCAACCGAGCAACGAGAGAAAGACTACCAGTAGCAGGGGAAAAAAAAGAATTTTTCTCGACATGGAAATGGCCTCCTGGCGGTTTAAAGGAAAGCTGGGGGACAATCCTATCCGCCACACGGACCAGGCGGTACTTTTTTTGTGCAAGGTTTTCGCGAAGTCTCGGGTCTCGGAGATGGTTGGGAGATTCTTGGAGTTGGGTGCTTGGAAACATGGCCGGCGCTGGCAATGACGGAGTGGGAGTGGGAACCGATGGGTCGTGTATAATTGAAGTCTTGGGGAACTAGCGGAATTCATGCCAGAAGAGACAAACACAGTAAAGGCTAGCGTGGAAGTGTCGCGCGAGCGGCGGCGGAGGTTCCGGCGGACGCGTGTGCGCGAGCTGAAGATGATCGCCAAGGCGCTGGCCTCGACGAAACATCCCGTTCTGGTACACATCATTCCGATGCGGCGATGCAATCTGGATTGCGGGTATTGCAACGAGTACGACAATGTCTCGAAGCCGGTGCCGCTTCTGGAGATGAAGAAGCGGCTGGATATTTTGGCGGACATGGGGACGTCGATCATCACCATCAGCGGGGGCGAGCCGCTGATGCATCCCGAGCTAGAGGAGATTATCCGGCACATCCGCAAGCGCGGGATGATCGCGGGAATGATTACCAACGGGTTTTTGCTGAGCAGGGAGCGTATTGGCACGCTGAACGAAGCGGGGTTGGAGCACTTGCAGATCAGCATCGATAATCTGGTGCCTGACGAAGTGTCAAAGAAGAGTTTGAAGACGCTGGATGTCCGGCTGGAATGGCTGGCGGAGTATTCCGTGTTCCAGGTGAACATCAATTCCGTCCTGGGGAGCGGAGTGAAGGATCCGGAAGATGCGTTGAAGATTGCGCACCGGGCCGTGGAGCTGGGATTTACGAGCACCGTGGGGATTATTCACGACCATAACGGGCAGCTCAAGCCGCTGGGACCGCGAGAGCAAGAGATTTTTGAAGAGATCATGACTTTGGGGAAGAAGTCGTTTTCGCGGTTCAACAACTTTCAGCACAGCGTGGCGCGCGGCAAGGAGCACGACTGGCGTTGCCGTTCCGGAGCACGGTATTTGTATATTTGCGAGGATGGGTTGGTGCATTGGTGCTCGCAACAGCGCGGGTATCCGGGGATCCCACTGGCCCAATATACGGATGAGATGCGCCATCGCGAATACTACACGGCGAAGCCTTGCGCGCCGATGTGCACGGTATCGTGCGTGCAGCAGGTGGGGATTATCGACAATTGGCGCGGACCGCAGACCTTGAAGCCAAAGTCCCTGGCGCCTCCGGCGGCCCAGCCTGAGCTTGTACAAATCGGCAGTACAAGAAGTGACTCTTAATCACGAACTGATTTCCTACCTGTTACGGACTTCCTATTTTCTTTCCGAGCACACCGGCGGCTGTGGCCGATTGACGATAGGCCTGGGCTTGCCAAGAATGAGGGCATGCCAGGACCTGCGATTGAGATTGAAAATTTAACCAAGGACTACCCGTTCGGGTTCCTGCACCTTAAGAAGAAAAGGTCGCTCGAAGGATTGACCATGCAGGTGGCGAGCGGTGAAGCGTTTGGCTTTCTCGGGCCCAATGGGGCGGGGAAGTCGACGACTATCAAACTGCTTGTCGGACTGATTTTCCCCGACGCCGGGACGGCGCGCATCCTGGGAAGGCCGACGACCGATATTGAGATGCATCGGGACATCGGGTATCTGCCCGAACAGCCGTATTTTTACGATTACCTGACGGCGGCAGAGCTACTGGATTACTTTGCGAGGTTTCATGATTTGACGGCGTCGGATCGCCGCGAGCGCGTGGCGCGCATGCTCCGGAAAGTGGGGCTGGAAACCGCCGGAAAGATTCAGTTGCGGAAGTATTCAAAGGGGATGCTGCAGCGCGTGGGGCTGGCGCAGGCGATTTTGCACGATCCGAAAGTGGTGATTCTGGACGAGCCCATGTCGGGGCTCGATCCGATCGGGCGACGGGAAGTGCGTGACATTATTTTGGAATTGAAGCACGAGGGGAGAACGGTGCTGTTTTCGACGCACATTCTTTCCGACGCGGAGATGCTCTGCGACCGCGTGGGCGTGATCGTCGGCGGGAAGTTGCGCGGCGTCGGTGCGCCCGGCGAGATGGTCGGCATGAAGGCGCAGGGGATGGAAGTTCTGTTCGAGCTGACCGGAAGCGGCTCGAGCGCAGCAGCGGTTCTGGCGAAGGCTGTGAAGACGGGCGACCGTTACCGCTTAGAAGTTCCCGAACAGGAGCTGTACGGAGCGCTGGAACAACTTCGAGGGGTGGGAGCGAAGATACTTTCCGTAGCGCAAATCAAGGCTTCCCTTGAAGAGTATTTCATGAACCTGATTGAAGCGGACCGCGCCCAGGCGGCTGCGGTCGAGGTGAGCGGGAAATGAGGCGTGCGGGCGCCGTGGCGTTGAATACATTTCGCGAAGCGGTGCGCGACCGCGTATTGTACAACCTCGTTTTTTTTGCGTTACTGATGATGCTGGCGGCGATTCTCGTCGGGGGAATCTCGATAGGGATCGAGGAACTGGTCATCAAGAGCCTGGGCTTGAGCGCCATCTCGGTGATTGGGCTGTTGATCGCGGTATTCATCGGCGTCGGGCTGGTCTACAAGGAGATGGACAAGCGGACGTTGTATGCGCTGCTGGCCAAGCCCGTGCGGCGATGGGAATTTCTTTTGGGAAAATTCGGCGGGCTGGTGCTGACCCTCGCCGTAAACACGCTGGCCATGGCGGCGGGGTTGTTCGCCGCGCTGTTGTGCGTGAAGCACAATCTCGAACGCACGGACGCCGTGCTGCTGATCGCCATCTATTTTATTTTGCTGAAACTTACGCTGGTGGTGGCGCTGGCGCTTCTTTTCTCGTGTTATAGCACGCCCTTGTTGGCTATTTTGTACACTTCGGCGCTCTACATCGCCGGATTATTCGTCGAGGAGATGCGAACCTTTCACTCTACCACCGCGAACCCCGCGATGGAGGCGCTGCTTCGAGGACTTTCCTACCTGCTCCCGAATTTTGAGAATTTCAATGTGATGGCCGCGGCGGCGCACGGACGGGAAATTCCTGGCGCTTTGGTTTTGCAGAATACCGTTTACGCCGCGTTGTACAGTGTCATCGTGCTGCTCGTCGCGGCCGCCGTTTTTTCGCGGCGGAATTTGAAATGAATCGAGCGAATTCGCAAAAATGGCTGCTGTTAGTCTTGCTCCCGTTGGGTTTTGCCGGAGTCTGGGGGTTGCAGCGACGCATCGACATCCAGCGAGGCGCTTTCGACCAGGAGCGCGACGAGATGGTGCTGCGCTCGGGCAAGCTGGTCAGGGCCATGAGCCTCGAATATGCTCCGTTGATGGCCGACATCTACTGGACGCGCGTGGTGCAGTACTACGGCGACAAGCACACCAGACATGATCCGAATTTCGAACTGCTGTGGCCTCTTCTGGATCTCACCACGACGCTCGATCCCAACTTGCTGGTGGCTTACCGCTTCGGCTCGACATTTTTGAGCGAGCCTTCGCCGCGCGGGGCGGGACACCCGGAACTGGGCATCGCGCTGCTGATGCGTGGAATTCAGGCGAATCCCGACTACTGGCGATTTTATGAAGACTTGGGGTTTATCTACTATTTCGACCTGAAGGATTACCAGAAAGCGTCGGTGGCGTTTGCGGAAGGAAGCAAGTATCCGGACTCGCAGATTTGGATGAAGGTCATGGCCGCGAAAATCGCGGAGGAAGGAGAGTCGCTTTCGACGTCCGTCTTTTTGTGGAACGAGGTTTACCAATCGACGAAAGATCCACAAGTGAAGGAAAACGCGAAGTCGCATCTGCAATTGCTGCGCGCCGAGCAGGATTGCAAACAACTTGATGCGCTGGCGGATGAATTTCAAAAACGTACTGGCCGGCGTCCGGCGCGCCTGGACGAACTGGTCCAGGCGAAACTGCTGCCGCGACTCCCGGTGGATCCCATGGGCTTTCCCTACGTTTTCGGGCCGGACGGCAAAGCGGTCTTAAATATCGACAGTCCGTTACTCGAGCAGCAACTGTTGCTGCAAAATTCGAAATAAATTTCGCTCAACTCTCCTTGCCCTATGCGGGTTGGCGCTTTCTTCTGTTTGCAGTTCCTGGAAGCATATCCAAGCGTAGCTCCCTAACTCGCCATAGCCGCCAATCGAAGAAGCGCGGACGGTTCTTGCAGGAAGTCTCGCATAAGAGTCTTGATGGAGGTCTCTCGAGGCACCGAGAGGCCACTATTCCGTGGTGCACAGGAGCGTCATTTGGGGGTCGACGACCAGCTTGTGCGGTGGGAGTTGCGTGACGAAATGGAAGGAAGTTTCTGGGCTGGCGGCGACCACGGCACCGAGAAAGACGTTGTGTCCGGAGGCGTTGTTGGCGTAGAGAGGAACGCTGGTGATGAATGAGCGCGGCACGCCGGTCTGAAAGAGTTTGCCGTGCACGACTTCACCCTTGTCGGTGTGGCTCGTGGAGAATTCCACGCGGTAGTGGGGGATTCCGGTCCCGCGCACCCATTGTTCGAAGAACCATTCCATGGAGCGGCCCCCTTCAAGGTCCATGGCTGGCGTCATGGCGGCCTCGACTTCGTGCTGCAGATCGTCCGTGGAGAACGCGCGATAGGCGTACTTCGTGGAAATGGTGCGAAGTAGAGCTACAAAACGCGCGTCTGGATCTTTTGCGCCGGGCTGGCGCAGCATTTCGCGCAGCATGTGAATCACCCAAGAGCCTTTGCTGTAAATCACTTCTTCGAAACCGAATGGCGACTTTGAGGAATTCAAGCGGTTGCCGAGAGGCAGAGCTCCAATTTCGCCTGTGGGCCTGTCCGAGCCTGGAACTTTTTCCTCGAGCTGTTTGCGATAGCGTTCCAGCCAGACGCGAAGTTCGTGTGCGGAGGGCTTCCTGCTGTCCGCGAAGAGCAGCGCGAGATAGTTGGCGATGGCTTCATCGATCCACTGGTCCCGGTAGTTGGACCAGCCCACTACGTTGCCCCACCACTGATGCGCGACTTCGTGATAGGGGACGATGTCGGTGAACGCTTCCTGCCGGGAGGCAGAAAGTCCCGCGCGGTTTTGCGCTTCCGAAGACA
>Ga0207046_10225_pt1 | contig 13242 bp, 7 predicted proteins | sample Alteio_BWMinCont_66_FD_153303 | JGI IMG/M metagenome (GOLD analysis project Ga0207046, IMG submission 153303) | Enriched cells from forest soil in Barre Woods Harvard Forest LTER site, Petersham, Massachusetts, United States -... | ecosystem: Environmental > Terrestrial > Soil > Temperate forest >...
AAAGCGGGCCTCGCCAAGCCGGTTCGGGATCCATTGGCCTTCCCCAGTCGATGACCAGGTTCTCCAGGATTCCCTGCTTACAATTCTCGATATTGAAGGCCCCCGTCGAGCCCGTAAAGTACAGCGTCGATCCATTCCCGTCGAATACAAAATCGTGCGCATCGCGCAGAAAAAAGGTCCGACGCAAGCCATGCATTTGAAAGGACTCGCCCTTTACCCGAACTCGAATGCTTCAGGCCAGTGGGTGGCCTCGAACCTGGTCCGATTTCCCAATCGCTATGTGCTGGTGGCGTTTTCGCAATTCCCGATGGGTGCCGTGAGCCTGCTGGACACGGAAGACTTGCGAATCATCCAGTGCACGATTCATGCATCGCCGTATATGGGAATTGCCGGGGGAGACCGGCAGAGAGGGATTTCCATCGAGAATCTCACAATCACTCCAAGCCAGGGACGGCACATCTCGACCACCGCGGATGGCGTGCATCTGACGGGGGCCCGGGGCGATATCATTATCGATCACGCGATTTTCGAAGCCTTGGGCGATGACGCGGTCAACGTGGCGGTCGTTTGGGACACGTTGACGGCGGCAAAGTCAGCCAGTTCCTTTTCGATGGCCGGCGCGGATTCCTCTGCCAAGGAGGGAGACATGCTGGCGTTCTTTGACGAGACTTTGGCGTTTATTGGATCGGCCCGCGTGCAATCGTCCAGCGGAAACGGGCCGCAGAAGATTCAACTAAAGGAGAGCGTGCACTTTCTGCGCGCCGGGTTGAAAGCGATCAATATGAACCACATTCCATCCGGCTTTTACGTGTCGGGAGTGACGGTACGAAAAAAAATCGGGCGTGGAATTATCTTGGGGGCGTTGCACGGAGTGATTCAGAATTCGACATTCGAATCTTTGACCATGGGTGGGGTAGGTTTTCATTTTTCGAGCTACTGGAGCGAAGGCGCGCCAAGTTCGGACGTGGCCATCCGCAACAACCAATTCATACGAACCAACTGGTCCACAAAGTCCTATCAATACGGGACGGGCATGGGCACTTATCCGCACCGAAACGCCGCGATTACCGTCTTCAGCGAAGCGGTGACGAACTACAACAACACGCCCGATAATTTTAATGGCATCTATCCCGCGTTTCAGGACATTGAGATTTCGGGAAACTCGATACAAAGTCTCGCTGGCGCTGGAATTTATATGGCTGGCGTTCATAACAGTCGTACAACCGGCAGCACCGAGGGCCTCTTGAAGAATAGCTTTACTGGATGCGCATCCGTTGCGCATACGCATGCGATGCGGGCCTATTTCGGCTCTGAATCAACCTCAGCGGTTGTGATGAATTTCGTGGACAAAATAACCTTGGTTGGAAATCAGACGACAACCCATCCCGCATGCGCTGCCCGTGTGGATTACGGCTCGAGCAACAATGTCAATATTTCGAATCGTTAATCCAGCCCCAAGCGGCATTCGGCCCGATGGCTATTCCGACCGAGCCTACGCCTCCATGCAAGCCGCTTCGTTTGTAGTGCCTGAGGATTCGTATTCCAATCGCGGGCCCGAAACGGCGCTCGAGGAAACAGGAGCGAGGCGCGCCCGCCGCTGGTTTTTCTTAATCGCGTGCGGGCCGCGTCGCTCCCGAGGCCAGGCATCGTCAATGGTTCTCCACAGAAATTCACAACGCGGGATCAGTGCGATATTGTCATCGGCAGGGAGATTGGTTAAGTTAGTCGCTTGGAAAAAGGAAGGGAGGGAAGTTCCAGGGTGCGCGTGAAATCCAACAGGGAAACCAAGCTGCCCCATCCGCCCGTTCGAGGCACGGAGGCAAGCGTAGCAGTTCCGCAGGAGGAAGAAGTGCGCGACCTCCTCGCCAAAGGCAAGGCGAAGCCTGCCGTGGAACTGGCAAAAGAGATTCACAAACGCTGCGGTTGGCGGGAATCGGAAGCCTTGCTGGTGGATGCCTATGCGGCGCGAATTCAGTCCCTGTGGAAATCCGGCCTGCAGGAAGAAGCCAAAGCGTTGTTCGAACTGGTGCACGAGCGCTACTCCTGCGCGGCAGCAAGGCTTACAGAGGTCGGCGTTCTTGTCCGCGCTTCCGACGGAAACCTTGAGGAATTGTTGAGGCCCCTGAATGACCCAGCTCTTCCCCAGGAAATACGAAGGACGATCGAAAAGGCTGTCGGGCGTCACGTGTACGACCTCTCGGCCCTCGCCGAGTGTGCGGCGCTCCCACCTGACCACGCCCTTCGTACGGCGGCTGCCGCGCTCCTAAGAGCATTTGCGGCGGTCACGGCTGGCCCTATCGAAGAGGCCGCCCTGGCTCTGCCGGAAGTTTCTCACCGCGGTCCCTTGGCTTCGTGGAAAATCCTCCTACGTGCCATTGCCTATTTCTACCGGCAAAACGATGCCGCCTGCGAACAGTGCCTCAAAATCATCGATCCCGATACCGCTCCCGCACGGCTCATTCCGGCCCTTCGGACCATGCTTCGCGCGAGAACCGGCGAGCACCTGGCCTCTGCTGCAGACGCACTCGTCGCCCGTGTTTGTGGAAACAAAGTGTCTCTCGAGAGAGCCCTACAAGCGCTAGACTCCGCGTTTGAAACCAGGGACCAAGGCAAGATCCTTCCGGAAATCCAGCGCGCCATGACGGGTTGCGAGGTTGCCTATCCCGAGCTGGTGGAACGCTTGCGGCAGCATATCTCCGTACGCGCTTTGCAGCTTGAGCTGCCCAAACGAAAAGTCCGCGCCGCACTCGGCGGGACGTCGGCCAAGAACGCTTACTTCTGGCGCCTTTATGCGCGGTCCCTCGAAAATTCCCGCGGACCTATCGGACCGGTCACATGCGCCCTATGGGAGCAATTTCGCCGACACGCGGTTGCGGAGGGTTGGTTTGGGGAAAACGGTCCCGAAGCAGCAGCTCTGTACCTGCATATGGCTGCGCTTTTGCTGGAGGTCCCCGTCGAGACGCTGGAAGCGCTGCAGAGCAATTTCGCGGAGCAATTCTCCGGCTTCCAAGCCTACTATGAGGATCAGCCGCCGGCCATTCGCGCGGTGGAGGCGAAGTACAAAAAGCGTGATCTTTATTTTCTCTCACCAAGCGAACTATTCGAGCGGGCGTGCAGCATCGACCCTCATCGCGAAGCGTTCGAGCAATGGTTGAACTGGGCGAGGCAGGAGTCCGATTGGAGGGTTGCCGACTACGTGGCCGAGAGCTGGCACCGAGCCATCCCGAACCACAGCGAGCCCCTGCTGTACCTGATGGAGTCGGCGGAAAAGCGAGCGGCACTCAACAAGGCGACCGCCTTTCTAGAAGAGGCGCAGAAGTTGGATGCGGTAAACCCCGAGGTTCGTAGAGCTGCGCTTCGTCTGTTGATCGCCCAGGCAGGTCGTCACCTCCGGCAGCGCAAGCCGCACCTGGTTGAGCAGGACTTGGCAGCTCTCGAAGCACTGCCACAAGCCCAAGTGGGTGATCGTCCTGCCTTTCTGGTCGCCCTGCGCTGGGCCTGCCAGGTTATCCGCAACGACGCTAAACTGGTTTCCAGCTTTTTGAGCCAGATCGTTCACTTGCTGGGGAGCACCGCTGCGGCGATCCTGGTGTGCGAAAACGCAGGCGCTTTCGGCGGACTGACCCCGGCGGACTTCGAAAGTCATCTTCCGCAAAAAGTCTCCCTGGATCTTTCTGATTCGCTGGTCTCGGCGACCGCACGTGTTTGCGTTCTCGCCGATGATGCGGGTGCGACCTTCAAGATCCCAACGGCATGGCACGACCGGCTTTTGCAGGAGTTGACAAATGCCCGCGGCCGCCCAGAAGGCCGGCAATTAGAAATGCTGGGAAAGGCTGCGCTGCGCACGAACCAGAAGGAACTCGCCTACGCAGCTTCTGTCGCCGGCCTTGAAATGGGAGGCGACGCAGAAGCGCGGTTTTTGCTGCTGCGGGCGCGAGCCCTGCCGGAATGGGAGTGCGAGCGCCGCGACGACTGTATTGCGGCTGCTGTCGAACTGGGGCGGCGCCGGCGGGACACGTCCGTCATTAACGAGGCGGTGGAGCTGCGACGGGGCCGCCGCAACGCCAAGACAAACTTCTTCGACTGGCTCGATTTCGAAGATTGGCAGGACTTCTCCATGACCACCGAACAGATGCAGGCGGTGCTCCAGCGTGAGAAGCACTCGCCTACATTTCCCACAGATCGGTCTGCTGCCTTTCGCGTTTCTTTTTCTCCGGAAACTATGTCTCTGGACGACGAGGATCTGGAGAACGACGACGAATCGTTCACCCTAGAAGAGATGGCCCGGCTGCTGGCATCGGAAATGAGCCACGCCCGAGGGAGGCGACCAAAGAGAGCGCGGCGCGATTTGCCGGGGCAGGGAGATCTGTTTTGAAAACGGAACGACAGGCGAGCATCCGATTAGACGAAGATCCGAGAGAGATTCTCGGAGTTCCGCCGGATGCCGGTGATCAGAGAATCCGCGAGGCCTACCTGTGCAAGGTGAAGGAGAATCCGCCTGACCGTGCGCCTGCTGCGTTTGAACGCATCCGCGACGCATACGAAGTATTGCGGGATCCGCGCCGTCGCGCCTTGCACATGTTTCTTTCCGCAGATCCCCACGCTCCTCTGCTTTCTTTGCTGCCGGCAAGCAAACGAGAGAGAAAGTTCACCGGGCCGGGCCCATGGTTGGCGGTCTTGAGGGAGAAGTGAGTCTAGATCGCGGAGAAATTCTGCTTCGCTTTGAAGTCTGGCTGGACTCCGTGTTGGCTGCTGAGGAGCCCCCGCAGGGAATTTCTGCCGAACTGCTGTCCTCTCTGGCAGCGGAACCGAAACCAATCAGCAACGGCCGGTGCGACTTCTATTCGATGTGGGCGGCAGTGACAGCTCTGACACAGGAAGTGAGATTGCAAGGGCGGAGCTTCAAGCAAGTTAGCGAGTCCCTCGCTCCGGTCGCGATTCTGGCGCCGCAGCTTCCCGAGATGCACCGAGAAGCTCATGAACGTGCTCGCCGGGAAGTGCTGGATGTATTTCTTGATCTGCTCGACCGCTTGGCGCGGGGCCTCGATCAGGTCCGCGCGAGCCAGAAGAGCATGGACGATTCCCTGCGGTCCAGTTGGACGGCTCGACTCCTGGCTCGGCATCACATTTTCCGCCAAGCCCTCGAGAACATAACCGCGCTTAAGGAGGGCTACCAAATGAGCATGGAACGCCTAAAAGACGCCCTGGCGCAATTTGATGTCAGGGAAATTGCATGCCAAGGGCAGCGCTTCGATCCGAAGTCTATGCACGCCGTAGATGTAGAAGAGACCGATCAAGAAGCCGAGGGAACGGTGCTCGAAGTGTACCGAGCGGGCTACGAATGGAAGGGAGAAGTTCATCGCCCGGCGCAAGTGAAGGTAGCACGCAAACCCACAGCAATCCCTGCAGGAGGAGATGAAAACAATGAGTGATATGGTCGTAGGTATTGATCTCGGAACCACCAACTCGGAGATCGCGGCTTTCCTAAATGGCAACGTGGAGGTTCTCGGCCCTGAAGCTGACCGCATGCTGCCATCTTGTGTGGGTCTCTCCCCTGCCGGCGCGCTGCTGGTAGGCCGGGAGGCGCGCCATCAGCAGCTTCTGTTTCCAAATCTGACCATCCGGAGTATCAAGCGAAAGATGGGTTCGACCGAGACCGTCAACCTCGGAGACAAGGAGTTCACGCCCCAGGAGATCTCCTCCCTCATTCTTCGCCAACTGGTGGAATGGGCCGAACGCCATCTGCATCAACCGATCACCAAGGCCGTCATTACCGTACCGGCTTATTTTTCCGACGCCCAGCGCAACGCTACGCGTGAAGCCGGAGAGCTAGCAGGTTTGGAAGTCGCGCGCATTCTCAATGAACCTACGGCCGCCAGTCTCGCGTACGGTTTCGGCGATGCCGCGCATCACAGCGCCTTGGTTTACGACCTTGGCGGCGGGACGTTTGACGTATCCATAGTAAGCGTCGAGGGCGACGTCACCGAAGTTCTCGCCAGCCACGGTAACAACCAACTCGGAGGGGACGATTTTGACGATCTTTTGCTCGGGCGCTTGGAACGGGAATTCCAAACCCAGTATGGCATCGACCTCCAGAACGGCTACCCGGTCGCGCGTACCCGCTTGCGGTGGGCTGCCGAGGAAGCCAAGAAGAAGCTGAGTTTCGAGCCCTACGTCCGCGTGCGGGAAGAAGCGCTGGTGACCGAGAAGGGAAAACCCCTGCACCTTGATGTTGAACTTTCCCGTGCCGAATACGAAGAGATGGTGAGGCCGCTGATCGAGTCCACCCTCGACAGTGTCTCCAAAGCGCTCAGCGATGCACACAAAAGTCCCAGTGACATCGACACCATCTTGCTGGTCGGCGGCTCAACCCGAACACCACTGATCTACCGCAGATTGCATGAGCTGACGGGACTCGAGCCCCGTCAGGATATACATCCTGATTTGTGCGTGGCCCTTGGTGCGGGAGTCCTCGCTTCTAGGCTGGCCGGCCACGGCGTGGAGCGGGTGCTGGTGGATGTCTCTCCCTTCTCCTTCGGCCCGTCGTACCTGGGAGAACGCGGGGGCTTCCCTTATCCGCATTGTTATCACCCAATTATTTATCGCAACACCCCTTTGCCCGTCACTCGCACCGAGAGCTACGCAACAGCTTACCCGCAGCAAACCTCCGTGCAAATTGAGATCTATCAGGGTGAGGACGACGATGCGCTCAAAAATCTGCTGGTGGGCGATTTCCGCGTCGAGGGTTTGCGACCAACGCGAGAGCCGAACGAGGTGCTTTGTCGCATGAGTCTCGACGTGGATGGCATCCTGCACGTCACGGCCATCGAAAAGGAAACCGGCAAGTCCAAACACATCTCGATTGATCGGGCGTTGCGGGAGAAGAGCCCTTCAGAGATCGCAGCAGCTCGAGAGCGTCTTAAAGCGCTTTATTCCTCTCACGCCGAAGAAAGCGTGGAGATTGATGAAAATGAGTTCAGCTTGGAAGACGCAGATGGGGTGGACGAGGAGGCTGTGAGCGAACCTGAGGACACAGCCGCTGCCAGTCTGCCGCACGCCCTGGAGATGGTGAAGGAAGCGCATGACCTCATCGAGCACTCCCAACGCTTGCTGGGCACGCTGCACCCAGAGGACCAAGAAGAAGCGATCGAACTACACGAAAGAATCCATGGAGCGATACGGTCGAACGACGCCGGGGCGCTGAAAAAGACTAGCGCGGAACTGCGCGAGCTGTTGTTCTTTGTGGAGGGGCATTGATCGGAAACGATGAACACCCCAATTGCCCCGTCTGCCAAGCGCGCTTCCGGGGCTCGGCGTTCTGCTCGCGATGCGGGGCCGACCTTCGCTCGCTCCTGCTGCTGCTCGACCACGCCTATGGGCTTCGACGAGAAGCTAGGAAGGAACTCGAAACTGGCGATTTTGGGCGAGCCCAAGAGCTGGCGGAAGAAGCTGAGACCGTCTGCTCCACCCAGAAGGGACGGGACCTGTGGCTCCTCAGTTCGTGGTTGCTGTCCAGCTCCGAAGTGAATTGAACCTCGTTTTCTGGCTCAGGACAACAGCCAACGCCGGCATAAACGTGGAGTTCTATATAGTAGAACCTGATTTGCGCCCCTTGATAGCCACTTAACGTAAAGAGTGAAAGACTGGGAGACTAGGGGCATGGCGCTAACTCTATCTTGCTCGCGCAGCTTCGTGCTTCGCTATTTTTTTTGCGCGGCCATCACTCGGGCAATCTCCATTTCAATCGTTTTGGTCGTAACGGGCTTGGCAACGTAGCCGTCCATCCCCGCTTGCTGGCATCTCTTGCGGTCCTCGTCAAACGCGCTCGCGGTCATCGCCACTATCGGCAGGTGCCGTCCGGATTGTTTCTCCCTGGAGCGAATCTCTTCGGTGGCCTCCACGCCATCCATAGTGGGCATTTGCATGTCCATCGCCACTAGATCAAAGTCCTGCTGGCCGGAGAGGCGGAACGCCATCTGGCCGTCGCCCACAATGGTGACGCGGTGCCCCATTTTCTCGAGCAGTCGCGAAATCAATCGCTGATTCACTATGTTGTCATCGGCAAGCAAGATCCGTAAACTGGCGCGTCTTTCTTCCGCGGGAATCTCTGGCAAGGGCACATGCGCTTCGTCTAACTGGTCATGGCAGGCTTCGAGCGCTTCATAGAGCGCCGACCGGCGGAACGGTTTGAGGATCATCCGTGTCACGCCCAACTGCCGGCAACGATCCCGTTCCTCCGCATCCAACAGCCGCGAGTGAACCAGGATCACCGGCACCTCGGCTGCGGGAGATGCACGGACCGTGGCGACCAGCGCCAATCCTCCCGGACTCCCCAAATCCTTCTCTATCAAGATCGTTGAGAAGTTCACACCCGTGCGCTGGGCTTCCGCGAGCTGGTTCAGCGCCTCCTCGGCGCTGGCCGCCAGCACGGCTTCGGTATTCCAGCGCGTTAGCAAACGTTCCAGCAACTCGCGATTGAGAGGATTGTCAACGACCGCCAGAACGCGCCAGCCGTTCGTCTGCGCTGTTCCGCTCGGCGCTCTCGAGGCATTTTCGCGTGCCACCTCTCGCAACACCGTCGTGGTGAAATGGAATTTGCTGCCCCGCCCTTCTTCGCTCTCCACCCAAATACGCCCGCCCATGAGGTGCACGAGCCGATGGCAAATCGATAGTCCCAATCCGGTGCCGCCGAAACGCCGTGTGGTAGATGTGTCCGCCTGTGTGAACGCTTCAAAAATCTTTTTTTGTTTTCCCTCTGGAATTCCGATGCCGGTGTCGGACACCGTGAATTCCAGCAGCCAGCCATCCGCTGTGGCCTCAGCAAGACGGGCATAAATCGCCACTTGTCCCTGATTGGTGAATTTCAGCGCGTTTCCAGCTAAATTGATCAACACTTGCCGCAAGCGCGTGGGATCCCCCCGCACCGCGCTGGGAATATCTTCGCTGATATTCCACACCAGCTCGATGCCCTTGTGTTGCGCGTTAAGTACCAGCGGCTGCAGCGCCTCTTCGATGCAGTCCTCTACGGACAGCTCCGCGATTTCCAGGTCTAGCTTACCCGCCTCAATCTTCGACAGATCCAGAATGTCGTTCAGCAGCGTCAAGAGCGATTCGCCTGAACTCTTCACCATGCTCAGATAGTCGCGCTGTTCCGAGTCTAGGTTCGTTTCGAGCGCAAGCGTTGTCATTCCCAGAATCCCGTTCATGGGCGTGCGAATCTCGTGGCTCATGTTCGCCAGGAATTCGCTCTTCGCCCGGTTCGCGGCTTCGGCATCTTCCTTCGCTTGCTGCAGAACTTCCTGCGCTTTCTTCCGCTCGGTGATATCCACAAAGGTTACGACAGCTCCCAGCATGTGACCTTGTTGCAGCAACGGGTAACACCATATTTCGGCGTCGAAACTGGTCCCATCCGAACGCCAAAGCAGTTCGTCGGTCTCATGAAATTTATTGCCAGCCCGGAATTTGGTCTGCAGCACGCACTCGTCCCGCGGGTAGGGTGATCCATCGCGCCGCGTATGATGGATAACGTCATGTATGTTGCGGCCCAGCACGCCGTCCTGCGAAGCGTAACGCAACAACCGGAGCATTGCGAGATTGCAAAACGTGCATTCCCCTTTGATGTCCATTCCGTAGATAGCTTCGCCCGTCGATTCCAGCAACAGCCGCATCCGTCCTTCCTCCTGGGACAATTTCCGCTCGCCCGCATCCCGCTCGCTGATCAACGCTCCCAGCACCAGTCCAGCGAGCGACAAGATGAGCATCAGAAATTGCAGCAGTGTGAGTTCGCTGGGACCCCGCGGATAAATCCTCAGCGCCACGATGATTCCCGAATCCAGTGCCAGAATCGCCGCCGTGGCGCCCCGCAGACCTCGCCGGACGGCCATCCATATCAGCGGCAGAAAAAGAAGAAAGAACATCTCGTTGCCGCGAGACCAGCGTCCGCTGAGAGACATCCACAGCACCGCCGTAATGCACACTGCGAATAGGGCCGACTCCCCCGCTCTTCGAATTCCTCGCAATTCGTGTCTGCCCACCATGACGGTGGCCTGGTCTCCGGGAGTGCTGGCGGGTTCGGAGTATCCCGCGAATCGCCGGAGCCTGGGCAACACATAGATGAGACAGAACGGTGTAATCGAACCAATGGCCACGGCATCGCCGACCCACCAATTGAGCGTAGCCCGCAAGTATTCTTTCGAAGGGATCAAATGGTCCAACGCGAGGAACCCGGCGCCGACGAACGACTCGACGCCAGAGGAGAGCACGGCGACCAGCAGCAGCCACGTCACATCCCGCAGCGATCGTAGATTCAGATCGATCTTGATGACGTGCCGCAATAGCAGGGCTGCCACCGTAAACACAGCCGTGTATTCAATGTTCCCTACCAGAAAAGAGAATGAGTCGACCGGCTGGTGATAGTTCACGATTGACGCGATATCCGCTGCGATCAGGATGGGCACCGCATAACGCGGCCCGAACCCAATCAGCACCGCGAACGCCAGGCCCGTGGGCGGATACCAGGCGCTGATCTCCGTCCAAATCTGAAAAAACATCGTGGAACGGTCCAGCAGCACGTGCGCCGCAACAAAGCACACTGCAACCAGTAACTGTCGGAGCTTTCGTTTCCTGTCTTCCGTCAATTGACTCTCCGGCCGATTTATCATGCGCGTCTTTCGATTCCGAGGCTGAAGCAGGCGCACCTGAGTTCGGAGATCGAAACGCTCGATATTAAGGCAACACTAAGATCCAATCTGGAGGTAACAGCGATAACCACTAGATTGCCGGAGGGGCTTCTAGTGTGACCGACTGGATGGCAGATACAAGGGACCTCAAGAACCGGGATGCCCAATAAGCCATAGTTGTTAAAAGGCAGTTTTCGCGGGACCGGCTTTGTTCATTTGTTCACCACCCGGGAGGCTCGCTATCCGAGGAAAGATACTCGGTCCGGCAATCGATGGACGATCGAAATCAGGGGACCATCGAAATCAGGGGACCATCGAAATCAGGGGACCATCGAAATCAGGGGACCATCGAAATCAGGGGACCATCGAAATCAGGGAACGCGTGAAACATATCGGCTGATCGCAATTCGGCGCGCTGGATCGGGCTTTCTTGCTACTGCACTTGCTACGAGTGAGCCATTTGCCCCCCTTGGAACGTAGCCGGAGCGTTGGCGATTCCCTCAAAGCCAATCGGCGCATTGGCAACAACAGACCTACCGCGGCTCACCAACCATAGCCTGGCTCACACCAACGAGGGCTAAAATCCCTGCTTTTTATCCGGGCTCGCCGGGCTCGCCGATCCCGGCTCCAAGTCAACCTATGATTTAGTTTACACTTACGTATTGCGCGCCGAATGCGGCACCGCCCTGCCCGCCTCTCCCTTCTAAAATAGGTTCACCCGATCTTATGTCTTCTGCCAAAACGACTATCCGCATGGCGGGCATCTGGCTTCTCTTCCTAGTCGTCTACGCCACAGTTTCTCTGGCTCTCCATCGGGGAAGCCATGCTCTTACCGCTTTCGGCGACTTGTCTCAGTGCCTCGTTCCGCTCCTCGCCAACGCCGGTCTCCTCCTGAATGCTGGCACTCCTCATTGGCGCAGGAATCTCTTTTGGATGTTGCTCGCCGTGGGTTGCACGCTTTGGATGATCGGCCAATTTGACTGGACATACTATGAGCTCTACCTGCACAGGCCGATGCCTGACACGGATCCCATAGACATCGTTTTCTTCCTTCGCGGCATTCCCATGATGGCCGCGCTGACGCTGCGCCCCCACCTCCAGCGCGGCGAACTTCGTCTGCGCTTCGGCTATTTGGACTTTGCTCTGCTGCTTACCTGGTGGATCTTTCTCTACATCTTCATCGTGCTGCCATGGATGTACGCGGTCCCTTCTCTCGCGGAGTACAACTACAACTACGTCCTCCTTCACAATACCGAGAACATGATCATTGTCGGTGGCTTCGGCTACCTCTGGCTGCGCTCCTCGGGCGCCTGGCGATTGGTTTATGCCAATCTTTTCGGGGCCTCGACGATGTACATGCTCTCTTCCCTCAACATCAACATCGCTCTCGAGTTCAGCCGCTATTACACGGGTAGCTTGTACGATCTTCCCTTGGTTTCCTCTTTTCTTTGGTTCGCTCTCGCCGGCGTCATCGCTTACCAAAAACGTGCCGCTCTCGAGGCCCCCTCGGGGAACGATTTCGATACGGACTCCGGTAGCTCCCGTGGAGAGGGTGTCGTGCCGGCGTATCTGGCCATGGCCGCCGTAGTGTCTTTGCCCCTGTTTGCCATTTACACCCTGCGGTTCGCCCACGAAAATCCCGCAATCCGCGATTTCCGGCTGATGACCGTCCTCCTCGCCTCCATTCCTCTGGCTCTTCTCGTCTTCCTTAGGACTTACCTGGCTGATGCTGATCGCACGCGCCTGCTCTCTAATTCCGAACGCTCGATACAGAATCTACAGAGACTCCAGGCGCAAATCGTGCAATCCGAAAAGCTCGTCTCCTTGGGACAATTGGCCGCCGGCGCCGCCCACGAAATCAACAATCCTTTGACGGCGATTTTGGGCTTCTCTGATCTTTTGGCCGACGACCGGACTCTTCCCGAAAAAGCCCGCGTCACGGCGTCGAAGATTCGCGATCAGGCTCGTCGCACGAAAACACTTGTAGGAAATCTTCTCAGCTTTGCCAGGCAGGTCCCCACGGAGCGCACCCTTCTGGACATCAACACGGTGGTCACCAACGCCGTACAGCTTCGCACCCTGGATCTGCCCACCGGGACCGTGCGCATCGAGCTCCAGCTCGAATCCGTTCTGCCCGGCGTTCGCGGCGATGGAAACCAGTTGATGCAGGTCTTCTTCAATATGATCAGCAATGCGGTCGATGCCATGGAAGCGGCGCAAGGCGGCGTCCTGACCGTCAAGACCATGCGCGACCGCGCTTATGTCGTCGTCCTTTTCCTGGATACCGGGCCCGGCGTCAAGGAGCCCCACCGCGTCTTCGATCCTTTCTATACGACCAAGCCCGTAGGGAAAGGCACGGGCCTGGGTCTCAGTATTTGCTTCGGCATCGTGCAGGAGCACAGCGGCAGGATCCTCTGCTACAACCGCCAAGAAGGCGGTGCCGCGTTCCGCGTGGAGTTGCCTGCCGTTCTGGCGGCTCTCCCCACAAAAGAATTGCTGATCATATTGAAGAAGACCTGCATCAACTGGTTTCCATCGCCGCGAACGCCGGGCAGAACGGATT
>Ga0207046_10279_pt1 | contig 13149 bp, 14 predicted proteins | sample Alteio_BWMinCont_66_FD_153303 | JGI IMG/M metagenome (GOLD analysis project Ga0207046, IMG submission 153303) | Enriched cells from forest soil in Barre Woods Harvard Forest LTER site, Petersham, Massachusetts, United States -... | ecosystem: Environmental > Terrestrial > Soil > Temperate forest >...
ATTTTGGGGCGCATGAATGTCCTTTTGAGAGTTTCGCTGAAACACTATTCCCCCGGTAGCACTCGGGTTCAACCTCCTTTCGTGCTTATCGGGGGCCGTCAATTAGGTCGAAACGCCAACGCCCTTTAGGTCGAGCGAGGTGAAACGGTGCGTTAAGCTCCCTCTAAAAAAATGTCCCACTTCCTTAGCGAAGGGGATGTTTCTTTAGGGAGGAGGGCCTATTTCCGGACGTCAGGATGTTGGTAATCGGTTTAGGTGCGGAGATTTGAAGGCGTATTCTCCGCATTAAATGCGGTAAAATGGTTTCCTTGCGGTGAAAATGATGCATAATCACCGCAATATAAGCGGAGAATATGTCTTTTATTCATGAAATGGCCGAATGGCCCCACTTCAAATGGGATGATGCGAAGCTGTCGCCGTTACTGGCGGATGTCCGGCATCGGCAGGGACGTTTGCTGGGGCGAATGGAGGGATTGGGTTTTCAACTCCGGGCGGAAGCCAGTCTTTCAACGTTGACGGCAGACGTCATCAAATCGAGCGCGATCGAGGGGGAACAGCTTGATGCCGAGGCCGTGCGGTCTTCGATTGCCCGACGGCTTGGGCTTGATGTGGGAGGAACTTCGTCTGCGAGTCGAGATGTGGAGGGCATTGTGGAGATGATGCTCGATGCCACGCAAAAATATGCCCAACCGTTAACGGCTGAAAGATTGTTTGGCTGGCATGCGGCTCTTTTTCCCACCGGACGTACCGGCATGCGACGAATCACTGTGGGCGCCTGGCGGCCCATGGAAGCTGGGCCGATGCAGGTTGTTTCCGGGCCCATGGGACGGGAGCGTGTTCACTTTGAAGCGCCGTCAGCAGATCGGCTGAATCAGGAAATGACGATCTTTCTCGATTGGTTCGGTAACACGAAAGGCATCGATCCCGTGCTTAAAGCTGGGATCGCCCATTTTTGGTTTGTTACCATCCATCCGTTTGAAGACGGTAACGGGCGCATTGGCCGGGCCATTGCGGATATGGCTCTTGCACGAGCTGAGGGAACGGTCGAGCGATTCTACAGCATGTCTGCGCAGATCGAGGCCGAAAGGAAGCAGTATTATCTGAATCTGGAGCAAAGCCAAAGGGGAGGGGTGGATATCACTTCGTGGCTGGAATGGTTTCTGGGCTGTCTCGGAAGGGCTGTGGCGGGAGCAGAGTCAGAGCTTGCCGGTGTTTTACGGAAGGCAAAAATCTGGGAAAGAATTAACGCGGAATCGGTAAACGACCGGCAGCGCAAGATCATCAATTTGATGCTGGATGGTTTTGAGGGCAAACTTTCCACCTCAAAATATGCCAAGCTGGCCAAGTGTTCCGAGGATACGGCACTCCGGGATATCAAGATACTGATCGACCGTGGCATCCTCGTCCAAGATGAAGCCGGTGGTCGCAGCACGAGCTACCGCTTGATTGATACTCAGAATTCGTAACCCAGACCTCCTACTCTTGAAAGTATGGCAAAACCGCGAATTGTACTTTCAGAAAGCAGCCGCGAATTGGTGGAGATGATCAAGGCGGGGCAGCTTGTCGAGCTCGAGAATTGGATCAAGGAAGGAAAATCTCTCCGACTGTCCGAGGCTGATGCAGGAATTTCTGCTCTTTCCGTTTCGGTTAAAGCAGGATTTAACCGCCTGGTTGAAGTTGTCCTCCAAAACGAAAAGTGGGACGCCGCGGAATTGTCAAAAGCTTTGAATTGCGCGCTATCCAACAAGCGGACCGACCTTGGTGAATTATTGCTCGGAGCAGGTGCGCCGGTTGATCAAGTAAGGTTTGACGAAGCTTGCCAAACCATGGATGTCAAGCTTGTCGAGTGCCTCCTTGAGGCCGGCGCTGATCCTGGAAAGAACAACGGATTTGCCCAAGCTTTGAATGAGCACAAGGCGAAACCGCTTCTCGGAATCTACCGTGGATTAAGGGCAAAGTTTCCGGCTTTGGATCGCCAGGCCGCTTTGGCTCTTTCGGAAACAGTGCGGGCATGGAATCTGAGATGGACGTCCCTACTGGCTTGGGCCGGAGCCGATCCGCTTTTTCCGGTCCCTTACGGCATGGACGAAAAGTGGCCTGACGATATCGACTATACGACCTCGGCTGGCTCAAAGCATGACCGACGATCAGGGAGCTTTCAATCTCACTGGAGCGGATGCTCCAGCCGACACCGTCTATTACGTGGTTGCCAAGGGTGGCACCTCGAAAGCGGTTACGAACCAACCTTCAAATGACGCCATCGGTCTCATGGCGGTCTTGGGCCCACAACTACCAACCAAAGTTACTGTGAACGAGTTCACCACGATTGCCTCGGTTTGGACCTGCGCGCAGTTTCTGAACGGCGAGACATTAAGCGGAACAAAACTGGGTCTGCGTATCGCGGCGGGAAATGTTTCCAACTTCGTCGATCTCGAAACCGGCGGATATGGCGAAACCATTCAGGATGCACTCAATAGCGGCTAAACGCCTACCATGGCCAATTTCGCTACCTTGGCTGATCTCCTAGCGGGTTGCATTACCCGAGTAACGCCGGATGCAGTCGGCGACTTCTTTGGCTCGGTGAGACCCCCGGGAGGAGAGATGCCAACGAACACGCTGACCGCAGCCGTGGCCATCGCCCGCCATCCTTGGTATCAGCCGAAACAAATCTTCTCCCTACTTGACGAGTTCTATCCCGTACCCGCAGGCAAGAATTTGCGGCACGTTCCCTTCATGCCATACCTGACATGGGCTCCCAGTGCCTGGGTGCTACCGCTTAAATTCACTGGCGGGGGTTTGAGTGCCCCCGGCAAAATGATGGTCGATAGCGAAGGAAATCTCTGGGCAGGTGACAACTTCATCGTGGGTGCCCAGAATCAGGATGCGCTGTGGGCGGGCAACCTTTCCAAGTTCGCCTCCAACGGCAAACCTCTCTCTCCGATGACCACGGGCTTTACCGGTGGCGGCGTCGAAGGTATCGGTTTTGGATTATGCGTGGATACCCACGACAACTGCTGGGCCACCACTTACGGCAGTCGGGCCATCGTCGAGTTTGACAAGAACGGCAAACCGATCTCTCCCCCGGAGGGCTGGAACTTCGGCGGCAAGCTCGGCCAGATGCAGGGAATCATTGCCACCCCCAATGGAGACATCTGGGCTCTTGATATACAAAACTTTCAACTCGTCCATTTGCCACAAGGAGACCCCTCGAAAGGCGAAACTTTGTTCGTGAACAAAACTGGCGATCCGCTGAAAAATCCCGGCCACTTGCTCTCGCCGTTCTTTATGGCGATTGATCAAAAAGATCAAATCTGGGTTACCAATGCCGCCGGCGATTGGGTCTCCCGTTTCCCTGCGTCAGACCCAACAAAAGTGCAAACATTCAAGACAGGTTACAGCGGCAGTGGATTGGCCGTGGATAGTCAGGGCGATGTATGGGTCTGCAATCGCCTCGGAAATTCCCTGAGAGGGGCGGAAGTTTTGGTGCATGTACTCGTGGTCGCAAAGGAGAAAGGAAACCCCGACCCCGTCCTGACGCGCGCCTGCGCCGATAACGAGTCTGGCTGGTATGGGGGCAGCGTAACCGTGCTTCGCCCTGATGGCAGTCAGGCCCCATGTTCGCCCATATATGGCAAGGGGCTGTACTGCCCTTGGGCTGCCGTCGTCGATGGCGACGACAATGTTTGGTTTTCCAATTTTTCGGGGGCGAAGGCCGGTATCGTGGAATTGTGCGGTGCAAATCCCAAGGCTTGGCCTGCGGGCAAAAAAATGGGCGATGCGATTTCCCCGCCCGGTGGCTATGTGGGTGGAGGATTACAGATGCAGATCGATCTCGATATTGATCCAGCGGGAAATGTCTGGGTAAGTAACAACTGGCTGGACATCAATGCCGCGCTCGGACGAGTTTCCGAACCGCTATCGACAACCGGCGCGGGCCAAGGCGTAGTTTGTTTTTATGGGCTGGCCAAGCCAGTACGCACGCCTTTGATCGGCCCCGTTCAGCAGCCTTGATCCATCAATGGAAGTTAAAAGTAATTTGCGAAAGAGCAGAGGTGGCGCAGTTATCGCCCGAATGGCTCGATAATTAATCGGTTATCTGTCACACATAGCCGCCCAGTTCCGGTGCCTCGTAATACTTATTTGCTATCCCGCAAAGGCCGATTTTACCTCAGTAGGCGTGTGCCGAAAGACCTTCGACCGGTCTACGGTATCACCTCATAAATCAACAGCCGCGAACAAGCCTTGATTCAGACTCAATATTTTTCTGGAACGAAACGGCGACCTTTTAGGCTGGCGCTGTCGTCATAGCTTCCCTTCATCGAGCGGTTGGGAAGTTTTATCTTTTTCCGGGGCACTTTTTTGTAGGGAAACAGGCCCAGGATGTGGCTGATGCAGTTCAGCCGTGCCCGTTTCTTGTCGTCAGAACGTAGGATGTGCCACGGCGCCCATTTGGTGTCCGTGATCTCGAGCATTTTGTCCCGCGCGCGCGAATACTCGAACCACTTGCTGCGTGAGGGCAGGTCCATTGGGCTGAGTTTCCACTGCCGCAAGGGTTCCTCGATGCGGGCCTCGAAACGGCGTTTCTGTTCGGCGTCGCTCACCTCAAGCCAGACTTTGATGAGGACGATTCCGGCTTCCACGATGTATCTTTCCACCTCCGGACAGAGATTCAGGAAGCGATCACGCTGTTCCTTGGTGCAGAATCCCATCACAACTTCAACGCCGGCGCGATTATACCAACTGCGGTCGAAGATCACGACTTCCCCTGCGGCCGGGAAATGTTGCATATAGCGTTGAATGTGCATTTGCGATTTCTCGCGGTCGGAGGGCGCGGGCAGTGCGACCAGTCGAAACACACGCGGGCTGACCCGCTCGGTGATGGCCTTGATCGTGCCGCCTTTGCCGGCGGCGTCGCGTCCCTCAAACACGATGATGACGCGCAGTCCCTCGGACTTGATCCACGTCTGGAGGTGGCACAATTCAACCTGAAGTTTGCGCAATTCCTTAACGTATTCCTTGCCTTTCATTTTTTGACGAGTCTCGGCATTCATCAATCCAAATTAAAGGCAGCGCCCATCAGGCAGAATAGGACCTTGGTCGTATGAGCCGTCTGGGTATTGAACCCGAGCGAATAGGCTTGTTTGTGAGCAGGCCCTGCGCTATCCTTAAGTGCAGTTAGGAAACGAAGGGCGAATCCGCCGGGCATTTCGACGGGGATCGGTTAGAGGAAATCATGGCGACCACACTGCCAAAACTTTCACGGCCTCTGCTCAGCGAGAGCCTCGTTCAAATCGTGGACGACGACGAATCAATCCGCCGGAGCCTTTCGCGCCTCTTTCGTTCCGCACACCTTCTCGTGGAAGCCTACGACTCGGCCCAGGCTTTCCTTGAGCAGGCGAAGCCCTACGCAGGTCCATTATGCCTTGTGCTCGATGTGCAATTACCGGGGTTCGGCGGACTGGAGCTTCAGAGGAAGATTGCGGTGCGTGGGGTCCAAATCATTTTTCTAACCGGCCACGGTGATATACCCCAATGTGCTGAGGCCCTAAAGGCCGGGGCTGTCGATTTTTTGACCAAGCCCGTGGATGATATCGCGCTGCTGGAGGCCGTCTCCCGCGCGCTGGATCGGTCTGCCGAGCTCTGCAGGAAAAAAGCCCAAAAAGCCTCGATGGAAGCCCGATTTGATCTGTTGACTCCGCGTGAATTCGAGGTCATGCAGGGAATTATTGCCGGGTTGCTCAATAAACAGATCGGGGCAGAACTTGGCGTGGCGGAAAAGACCGTGAAAATTCATCGCGGTCGTGTGATGAAAAAAATGGACGTCCTTTCCGTGGCGGACTTGGTGCGCCTGGCCCAAGCGGCAGGCGTCCGCCCCGCAATTACGGCCACGCCATCTGAGACAATACACGTCCCTTTCCAGGAGGTGAATTGACTCGGGCTGATATGTTTATGAAACCGGAAAATGGACTGTTGGACGTTGAACCAGAATCCCGTGTCGTGACGTTGCCGACGTGGACGAACGATGCGATCGGCTTGAAAACCGTGCTCGACGAGCATGCCATCGTCGCAGTCACCGATCCACGAGGCCGAATCACCTATGCCAATGAAAAATTCTGTGCGATTTCCGGATATTCGCGGGAGGAACTGATCGGACAGGATTACCGCATCATCAACTCGGACCATTGTCCCAAGTCCTTCTTTCCCGATCTTTGGAATACAATCAAACAAGGCAATCCCTGGCACGGCGAAATCAAAAACCGAGACAATGAGGGTTCGTTCTATTGCGTGGCAACCACCATCGTGCCGTTTCTCGACGGACACGGAAAACCGCGGTACTTCGTCATCATTGGCGACGACATCACCGAACAGAAACGGCTTGAAATTCGGCTTGCGGAAAAGCTGCGCCTACAACAATTGCTCGCGGAACTTTCGGCGCAATTAGTCGCGTTTCCCTCAGGGCAGGTGGACGGGGCCATCCGGGAAGCCCAGCACCTCATCGTGGAAACGCTGGGACTTGATCGGAGCACCCTTTGGCAAGTGGAGGGAGACCGACCGGGTTTCACTCTGACGCACTACTGGCAACGGGCCGAATGGCCCCCTCTTCCGCCGCATTTCTACGCGCAGGACAAGCTCCCATGGGCCTGTGAGAAAATCGCGCGGGGGGAATTCATTTGCTTTGCAAACATCGACGATCTGCCGCCGGAAGCGGCGCGTGACGCGGCCTGCTTCCGCCAGTATGGACCGAAATCGAATCTCACGATTCCACTCCTGGCCGATGGAAAGGTATTCGGTGCACTGGCCTTTGCCTTGCTGGCGAAAGAGCGCACCTGGCAGCCCGACGAAATTGCTGATTTGAAACTAGTGGCCCAAATTATCGGAAATGTGGTCGGACGCCAGCGGGCGGAGAACCGGGTGGAGCAATTGGGCGCGGAAATGGCGCATGCCGCGCGCTCCACCGTTCTCGGCGAATTTACCGCAGCGCTGGCTCATGATCTAAACCAGCCGCTGGCCGCCACCCTCAGCAATGCCCAGGCGGCACTCCGGTTTATCGAGAGCGGTACGGCCGATCCCGGCGAAATTCAAGCCATACTCCACGACATCGTCCGTGACTGCAAACGCGCGGGCGGCGTCATACACCATCTGAGGGTGATGTTAAACCATGCACCGGTCGATCGCGAGAGCTGCAGCCTAAACGAACTCGTGCGTGAAGTCGCCGAATTTGTGAATGAGGAGATGAGAGGACAGGAAATCGAACTGGGCCTTGCGCTTGCGCCAGCGCTTCCTTCCGTGCAGGCCGCCTCCGTCGAAGTGCAACAGGTTTTGGTCAATCTACTGATCAATGCGGCACAGGCCATGAAGAATACTTCGCGGGAACTGCGCCAAATCCGGATTGAGACCCATCATGGCGAGGGAAGGGCAACCGTGCGCATTCGAGACCATGGTTGCGGCATTTCACCGGAGCGATTGAACTCGATTTTCAACCCGTTTTACACGACGAAGCAGTCTGGCCTTGGGATGGGGCTCGCCATCTGCCGCCGGATCATCGAGGCACACGGTGGGCACATTAAGGCGGAGAATCATCCCGATGGCGGCGCCTTTTTTTCATTTTCGCTTCCGGCTCTTTCTGGGCCGGAAGCGGAGTAGGACCTAGGTCCCATTGGCGTATTCCTTTGTTTCGGGAGAACATGCTCTACTTCCAATGCCGAATCCTCCCATCCTAGTTTATGTTGTGGACGACGAACCGGCCGTCTGCACGTCTTTCGCGCGCCTGATGCGCTCCGCGAACATGCTGCCGCAAACCTTCCTGTCTGTGGAGGAGCTGCTACGGGCCAATCTCTCCGACCAGAATGCGTGTATCGTTTCCGACGTGCGGATGCCCGGAATCAGCGGCCTCGTCCTGCCCGCGCTGCTGGCGGAAGCCGGGCGCCACATTCCGGTCATCTTGGTTACCGCCCATGACACGCCCGACATCTGCCAGATCGCACAACAGGCCGGGGCGGTAGCCTGTTTCCGCAAGCCGGTTGATGACCATGTGCTGCTCGATGCCATCGTCCACGCCATCAGCCGCGCCCCGGATACGCCTCTCAGGGAGCCTGGCTAAGCCATGCTTGTTCCGGCGTTTCTGGAAGGGCCGGGGCGGCACCATGGGTGAGCTTGCCTCCCGCCTGTCCGGCAACAGCGATCTCTATCGCCATACCGGACGTCGGCCTAGCGCCAGCCTCAACTTCATCAGTTGCCACGATGGTTTTACCCTGCACGATCTCGTCAGCTACAACACCAAACACAATAATGCCAACGGCGAGGAAAATCGCGACGGAAGCGATCAGAACGACAGTTGGAATTGTGGTGCCGAAGGAGAGACCGGCGACGAAACCATTTTGACTCTGCGTGCACGTCAGAAACGAAACTTTCTCGCCACGCTGCTGCTTTCCCAAGGCGTGCCCATGCTCCTCGCCGGTGACGAATTTGGCCACAGCCAGCATGGCAACAACAATGCCTACTGCCAGGATTCCTCGCTCTCATGGCTGGACTGGAATCTTACCGCCGCTCAGCAGGAACAGCTCGAATTTGTTCGCAACCTCATGCGCTTGCGAAAGACCGAGCCTGTCTTCCTCCGTCGTCGCTTTTTCCAGGGACACCCCGTACATGGCATGGACATCAAAGACCTCTACTGGGTGAAACCTACGGGAGGCCAGATGACTGACGACGACTGGAGTGTCGATCACATCCAGTGCTTTGGCATGGGACTTCTCGGCGACCAGGTCGACGAAATCGATGAGCGGGGCAGGCGCATCATCGGCAAAAGTTTTCTTCTCCTCTGCAACGCCCATTTCGAAGATATCCCCTTCAAACCCGGACCCCGGGTGCATATGCTCCGCTGGCCCTGCGAATTCGATACCGCCGATCCCCAGGCAACCAACCGCTTCTATGACTGTCTCAAGGAATATCCGCTTCAGGCCCGCTCGTTCGTCCTGCTGCGCCCCGATCTGCCCATTACCTCCTCGCTTCTTAAAACTTAAGCATGGCTTGCCCCTCCTGCCTTAAGTTCACCATGGATCAAGTCTTGGGCAAAAAAAGATGGACCCTTGTTGGCTGCGTAGGAGGGATCAACGGCGCCGGTAATGACCTGGACTCGGGTACCGGATGCCGTGTGCTCATAGAGTTCCTTTGCCATGCCTATGGGCAGGCGAATGCAGCCATGTGAAGCGGCATAGCCGGGAAGTTCTCCATGATGCATTCCCACTCCGCCATCGGTTAAACGCATGAAGTAGGGCATCGGAGCGTTGTTATAAAGGTTGGAATAATGATCGATATGTTTTTGGGTGATCTTGAATATTCCCACGGGCGTCTCGTGTCCTTTCTTGCCCGTGGAGCAATTGCTCCAAGCGACCAGTTCGTTACCGCTATAGGCATAGAGACGTTGTTTCGCGAGGGAGATCACAATATAGGTGATGGCCAGGGATTCGTAATGTTTCGAATCGGTCGACGAGCAGATGAAATAATATTTTGCATAGTCATTCGAGGCTGTTTGGGTGGGGGACGGGGCAGGGCCGCCGACCCTTTTGCTGTTTTGTGAACTATTCGCTGCGTGAGTAGACGTGATCGGCAGCAGACTGGCCAGCGCGAATAAGGTCATTAGTTTCATTTTCATTGTTTCCTGACTTGGATTGGCCTCATGTTTTGTTCTGACCTCATCCTGAACGGACTCTTTTTTGGCCAAATGTGGCTTAAACTTCTTAAATTGATAATTGCGATCCGGTTGAGACCCTCTTATCAAGCGAGCTTGGACGCGAGAAAACTAACAGTCCAAGAGGAGAGAGTAATACGACCAAGGTCCTATACCGCCATACGGCATTCACCGTTAGGCTCTTCTGGTGATGGTTAATTCGTTTCTTACGCAGCGGCTTTTTGCTGTACCCCAACAAGCCAGCGGAAAGGAATCAACTCCGATGCTTAAACAACTGCGAATTTTTATCGTCTCAGGGGCGTCAGGCTGGTGCCTATTTTAATTATGGAACGAGGACTTGCTCTAACTTTATGGGTCCTGGTATCGCTGGGAGTCATGTCTGTGATGTTGTTGGACCATTCCGGGGTCTTGGATTTGAGGGTGGAATGGCATCGGTACCTGGCGGTACATGCGTTATGGCTCATGCTAGTTCCGCTTGTATACGCCGCCATATGCGAGGTGGCGCGAGGACGCGAGTCGCCTGCAGTTCTACTCGTAATAACGCGTGCACTTGGCGTTGTGCTGCTGACGGTGTTTGCACTCCTCTTTGCCTGTGTGATCTATGATTTTTGATCCATGCCGGTACGGAAACCGAATCAATCATCACCTATGGACTTTTTAAGCTATTTCGCGCTGTTCGTTCTCATCCTGGTCATTTTGGTTATTGCTTACGGGATCATCGCCATTCACGACATCCCCTACAATGTTGCCAAGGCCCGTAACCACCCTCATCAGGACGCCATCCATTACGGTGGATGGGTAAGCCTCTTCACCCTACACGCCATCTGGCCCTTTCTCTGGATTTGGGCCACCGCTTATCACCCAGAGGGCGGATATGCCGGTCGGCCCAATGCCGGGATGGCGAAAGAGAGCGGACCGGAGAAATCATCACCCGACGTCCTGCAAGACCAGATTGTCGCGCTTAAAAAGAAAATCTCAGAACTCGAAGCCGATCTCGCGAAGTCCAAGGCCATTAACCCCAAATAACACCGCCGTGGACCTTCTTCTCCTTCTCATCTACGTCGCCTTCGCTTACGGCGTTTTCAAGTTGTTCAAGATCCCGGTGAATGGATACACCCTTCTGACGGCAGCATTAGGCGGCATTGCACTGATAGGTACGCTCATCCTATGCATGAATTACAACCATCCCTTCACCAGCCAGGCGCGTTTTTACTTCACGACGACTCCGATTGTCCCCGGTGTCAGCGGCGTGGTGATCGATGTTCCCGTCGAGCCCGGGGTTCCCTTGAAAGCCGGTGACGTTCTTTTTCGTGTCGATCCGGAACCCTTTGAGAATACCGTCAGGGCGAAGGAAGCTGCCTTGGCGGATGCCATTCAGGGCACCGGCCAATTGGAAGCGACTGCGAAAGCGGCCCAAAAGCAATTCGAGTCATCCACCTCGACGCGTGAGACCGCGAAGGACACTTTTGATCGATTTAATAAACTGAAGGACACCGGCGCCATCTCCAAATCAGAGTTTGAGAAGGCCAAGAACGATTATAATGCCGCTATATCCTCGAGCGATGCTGCCGAAGCCTCGGCCGAACGCGCCTTGCTCAATTCACAAGCAAATGTCGGTGGCGTCAACACCCGGGTGGCGTCGCTTCAGGCGGAGCTCGATACCGCGAAGTTCAATCTCGCAGAATCGATTGTCCGCGCCCCGTCGGACGGAGTAGTCAGCCAGATGTTCCTGCGACCGGGAATGTATGCGGCGGCCCTGCCCTTACGTCCGGTGATGATTTTTATTCCCAAGGAAAAGCCCATGTTCGTGGGGGCCTTTTTGCAAAACAGTGCTCAGCGCATCGAGCAAGGCTCGGACGCTGAAATTATTCTGCCTGCTGTGCCTGGACGTTTTTTTAAAGGAAAAGTCAGCACGGTCGGGGCCTATATTACGCAGGGTCAGCTTCAGCCCAGCGGCAACCTCATCGATCCCGAGCAAATCAAGGGAGAAGGCCGGATGCTCGTCGTGATCGATTTCACCGACGACCTTTCAAAATATCAAATCGTCCCCGGAAGCAACGGCGAAGTGGCGATTTACACCCATCACATGCATCACCTTGCCATACTGCGAAAGGTGCTTCTGCGCATGAATTCCTGGTTGAATTATATTTTCAGCGACGGCCACTAATCTGGGCACGGCAGGACATGTTGAGCAGCCCCGCCTTGCGACATGAAAAAGCCACTGTCCATTTCCAGCACTCGTCATGAGAGCATCGAACTTTTGCATGGGAACATCGGGAGCAGGTATACGACTAAGGTCTTATTTTCCCCTACGGCATTCGTCGTTAAACTCCTTGTGTGAAAGGTAGTTCGTTTCTTCATAAACCGGGACTTTTCACTATATCAAATAAGGTCGCAGGAAAGGAATATCTTATTATGCTCAAGCAACTTCAAGTTTCCATCGCCTCATTGGCGCTGCTAGGTCTCATCTCTGGCCCCATTCCCCTTTTCGCCTCCCCAGAGCCAACTCCCGCAACGGCGGCCGGTGAGTCGCAGATTCCCAAGCGATCAGCCGAGGAACTGGACAAACTGCTTGCGCCTATCGCGCTCTACCCTGATCCCCTGCTTGCCCAAATTTTGCCCGCCGCCACGGACCCAGGCGATGTCACCATCGCCGCCCGCTATGTTGCTGCTAAAAAAGACCCGAATAAGTTTGACGAGCAGCCGTGGGAAGAAAGCGTCAAGGCCCTGGCGCGATACCCGGATGTCCTCAAGATGATGGACGAAAAACTCGATTGGACGACGGAATTGGGCGAGGCCTTTATTGCCCAGCCGGAGGATGTCTTTAATTCCGTGCAGCGCCTGCGCGCAAAGGCGCACGAACTTGGAAACCTCAAGGACAGCCCGCAGCAGAAGGTCGTGACCGAAAAGGAAGCCGTCGAAAACACGACGCAGTCGGAGACAGTGGTGGAAAAAGAAGTCATCAAGATCGTGCCCGCCGACCCAACGGTGGTCTACGTGCCCCAATACCCGCCCGAAACGGTTTACGTCGAACAACCGGTCGATCCCCTGGTGCCGCTCGTCACCTTTGGTGCGGGCCTTCTCCTCGGGGCATGGATCCACAACGAAGTGATGTGGAACAACGGCAGTGTTTACTGCCACAACGGTGGCTGGAACACCTCTGGTGGCAATTACAACGGCGGGAATAATAATATCAATATCGACAACAGTAATAACATCAACGGCGGAAACCGTCCCGGGAATGGAGGCTCGACTTGGAAACCGCAAAGTCGACCGAAGGCCTCCCAACTTCCCTCCTATAGCAAGGACGGGATCGGCAATCGCAATGGAGTAGGCGGCAATAACGGGCCTGGCGATCGCAATGGAGTAGGCGGCAATAACGGGCCCGGCGATCGCAACGGAATAGGCGGCAATAACGGGCCTGGCGATCGCAACGGAATAGGCGGCAATAATAAATCTGG
>Ga0207046_10281_pt1 | contig 13041 bp, 12 predicted proteins | sample Alteio_BWMinCont_66_FD_153303 | JGI IMG/M metagenome (GOLD analysis project Ga0207046, IMG submission 153303) | Enriched cells from forest soil in Barre Woods Harvard Forest LTER site, Petersham, Massachusetts, United States -... | ecosystem: Environmental > Terrestrial > Soil > Temperate forest >...
AATAGACCTGCATGAGGTTGATCGATGCCGGAACGTAATCCGGCGCCTGACGCATAATGTCCTCCAACAGCCCTTCAGCTTCCTTCGGTGACCCTGATTGAAACAGGTAATCCGCGTACTTAATGCGGGCGACGGAACGGATTGGGGACGCATTAGCGGCGGCGGCAATGTAATTGGAGGCCGCGTTGGTATCTTTGGCAAGCACGGACACCCCGAACATCGCCATATTTGCGGACGCGAGTTTTGGGTTGAGATTCAATGCCTGCTGGGCTTCGGCTTTTGCCTGATTCGTATTTAGCAAGCGCAGATCGACCCATGCAAGGGCCGCGGAATGCGCAGCCGCGTCCGCTCCCTCTGCTGGCAAGGTCTCGACCTCCCTTCGAACGGCTGCCAAATTGGTGGGGTCGCGAGCGACGTCCACGAGCAAAAGCAGGGCTTCCTCATTGCCGGGTGACTTCTGCAACACTTTCGAAACCAGTGCGGCGGCGTCTTTTGCCCCGCCGAGGCCCGCAATGGTTTGGGCCAGCCTGAGCTGAACGTCGGAGTTGTCCGGCTGTTGTTCCAGGGATTTCCTCAAGTACGCGTAGGCGTCGGCGGGCCGTCCTTCGGCATAATAAATCAGGCCCAGTTGCCGAATGGCGACCGGGTTCATATAGGATAACCGCAGAACTCCCTTGTATTTGGTTTCCGCGGAATCGTATTGTTGCGCCTTATAGTCCTGGTCGGCGGATGAAATGAGGCGTTTGGCTCTTGCGCCTTTTGAGCAGCCAGCGCCAAGGAAAACACAGCAGGCCAATACAAGAACCGACGAGAGAGAGCGATAGACTTTATTCATGTTGATGAAAGATCTGTCTTGCTGGGATTAAAGTCCCGCTTTCGTAGAAAAACCAGCAGTAAAAGGAATGGAATCAGGGACAACGCAAAAAAGACAGGGCCGCCTTTGCGATGGATGGGGGAATCAATCATGTTGTGATTGACATGAACGCAGAGTTCGCCAATGACCCAGATGCGAAAGCCATTGCGAAGGATTGCCAGCGGCAACACGGCGAGGACAAGGATGGCGCGCGTCCAAGCGCGGCGCAGAAACAGGTATGCAGCCAGCAAGCTCGTTATAAACAATACCACGGTGGAATGAATTCCGCTGCATTCTGGCGCCACGACGATGCCGAAATTCGGCAGGTTCATTTGCAGGTCAACCAGGGACACGGGAGTGCCGACCAATTTGAAGAACATTTCAGCGGCATAGGCGGAAGCATATTGGAGAAAAGTCCTGACGTTTGCATCCCAAGCCGATGGCATCGGGACGGCCAAAATGAGGAACAGGAACGGAAAAGCCGCGTCGCGCATGATTTTCGAACCTAAAAGGGCCAGACAGGCCCCCCAAAAAAAGAGCAGAAAGGAAAGTGTCATCAGTGCGAGATAGTCCTGGACATCCAGAGTGGACCCGGGACGGGTTGCAAACCATCCTATCGCGGCAATACACGCGCCGGCAATAAATGCGCAGGCGGCGCCGATTCTGCAGGGGCGCACCTCAGTTGTTATTTGCTTTCTCTCCGTCCAAATCAAATAGGCGCTGATAAAGGGCACCAGGGGGATATAGGAAAAAAGATCGCTGTGGTTGGTGAATCTCAGCAAGTCGTACAGCGGGCGTCCAAAGCAGACCAAAAGCAGAATGACTTCGACGGCAAGCCAGTTCAATTGCCGGCGCAAAACCAGCCGGGACTCGACGGTGGGTTCCTTGTAAATCGTAGTATCCATATAGGTTTCCGGGGCACGAATGTCCGGATCTCGTATCAGCCTGACGAGCAGCAATTAGAGTGCCGTTAAAAATGCCTTGGAGGCAAGAACGAAAGGCTTGGTGGCGCGGGCTGAAAGACGAAGGCGATCCAGGCAATCCGCGAAGGCTTCGGTAATTGGACGCAGTTTTATGCCTGTTTTTAGCAGTTTGCCGGAATCGAGAATGCAGTTCGAACGGGGAACGCCTGATGTGACGTTACTAAAGGTGACCGGCTGCGAATCTGTTTTGAGGACTCGCTGCATTTCCTGGGCCATTTGGCGGGTGGTCATCGCACCGGGATTGCAGACGTTGTAGATGCCAAACGCCGCGCGCATTTCCCAAACATCAAGGCACGCCTTGACGCAATCCTCCAAATGGGAGAGGGAATTGATGCTATCGGAAATGTCAGGCTCAATCTGCATTCGGGAAAGCCAGTTGCACGGCTCGTCCCGCTCGTTAAATGGCAGGCGCAGGCGCCAGATATAACTTTGGCCAAGGTCGCGAATCGCTTCTTCGGCAAGGGCTTTTGTCCCACTGAAGAAATTGCAGGGAGTAGCGCGAAAGGAGAAATTGGGTTCGTCCAATTCGGTGAAGCCGCGAAACTTCTCGGGGTGATTTTCAAAAAGCTCGAGCAAATCGGGGCGTCCCAAATCGCGTTCAATTGCCCAGGCAGTTTTAGCCTGCACTTTTGCGCCGGAATAAATGGAGCCGGAAGAAACATGCCCCCACGGGGTTTTGGTCATGAGGCAAACGCGGGCAATCATTTGGGGCAGGATGGCATTGGCCGCCATCATTTTGTCGCGCTCCCCCTCAGCAAGAGTTCCATTAAAGTTTCCGCCATAACTCGCGGCGTTGATCAGGAACATCGGACGCATTGTCCGAAGGTAATCGAAAAGGAAATCGAACCGCGTGTAATCGAAAGCGCGCCTTGTGAGCGGTATAAACGAGTGTCCGCGTCGCCGCAACTCGCTGGCAAACGTCCTGCCAATGTATCCACTAGCGCCTAATAAGAGAATCATATCTCCGGTTTCTCTTCTGCCTTACTGCGTTTGCCATCTTTCAATGCGTATAACATCCCGCGCCGCAGCGTCCATGCCGCAGCTGTAGGGAAATCAACCGCATGGGGTGTGCCATTGTTAACAGGAAAGAAACAAAGACAGATTATGGTGAAGAGATTAATCGCCGCAAGATGTTAATCATGAAGCCTTAACGAGTTACAAAAATATATCCGGCTTCCCCTGAAAATCAAAATAGGAAATCCCTTACAAGAATGAAAAGTGTAAGGTTCTCCGACGGTTTATTGCGGTTTCTTAACGCGCTTTACCCAGTCCTGGTTGTTCAAATACCATTGAACCGTCTCCCGCAATCCCGTCTCGAAAGTGTGAGCGGGAGTCCATCCAAGCTCCCTTTCAATTTTGCCGGCGTCGATGGCGTACCGCCTGTCGTGCCCTGGGCGGTCTTTTACGAAAGTGATCAGTTTTCGCGAATCTCCGCCTAAATGAGGCGCCAACTCATCCATGACGTCGCAAATGAGTTCGACGATGCGAATGTTTGCCCATTCATTGTGGCCGCCGATATTGTAAGTCTCGCCTTCTTGTCCTCTGGTCAAGACTTGCCAGAGCGCCTCGGCATGGTCGCGGACATACAGCCAGTCGCGGACATTCATGCCGTCACCATAAACTGGGATTGCGCGCCGCAGGCAGATGCTTTCGATAATAACAGGAATCAACTTTTCCGGGAATTGGTAAGGACCGTAATTGTTCGAGCAATTCGTCGTCACCACCGGCAATCCGTAGGTGTGATGATAAGATCGCACGAGGAAATCGCTGGACGCCTTGCTGGCCGAGTACGGGGAATTGGGCGCGTAAGGGGTGGCCTCTGTGAAATAACCTTCGGCGCCCAAGCTTCCATAGACTTCATCGGTGGAAACGTGATGAAAACGCTTGCCGTCGAGCTTTCCTGCCCAGGCCGCGCGAACCGATTCCAACAAATTAAAGGTGCCGACAATATTCGTGTGAATGAAGTCCCCCGGCCCGGTGATGGAGCGATCGACATGGGACTCGGCCGCGAGGTGCATGACGTGGGTGATCGAGTGGTTTTCCACTATCGCGGCGACGGCATTTTTATCCCGCAGATCGACGCGCTCGAAGGCGTACTTGGGGTTCCTGGCGACGCGCTCAAGGCTTTCCAAGTGTCCCGCGTAAGTCAGGCAATCGAGATTGACGAGATGCTCTATTTTCGGATCGTCGATAATGTGATGGATGAGATTGGAGCCGATAAACCCCGCCCCGCCTGTGACTAACAAATTCATTTTGCCGATCTCCATTGTTCGAGGGATTCAGTTAATGCGCGCTCGACGGGCCGCATCGCAACGCCCGCCGCCAATAGTTTGGCCGTATCCAGGACGCAATTGGAACGCGGCGTTTTGGCCGCGGTGCGATAAAATTCCTGGTCGTCCGCCCAGAATTCGAAAGAGCGGTTTGGCTTGAGAATTTTTTGGATCATTTCCACGACTTCCGCCGAAGTGACGAATCCCGGGTTTGTGACGTTATAAATGCCAAAAGGGGCGCGGCGCGACCACAAGTCCAGGCATGCGGCGGCAAAATCCGCTCGGTGCGAAAGCGAATTCACATTTTGATACACCTTGGGGTAGTTTTGCAGTTTGCTCAGGTAATTGCGCGGGTTGTCGAATTCATCAAAAGGAATACGGAGCCGCCAGATATAATGATTGCCAGTGTCGCGGATCGCATCTTCCCCCAATGCTTTCGAGCCGCTGTAGAAACTGCAAGGCTGGCGGCGGAATGTGAAGTTTGGCTCGTCGGTTTCGGTGAAACCATGGAATGCGCCGCGATTTTGCTCGAGCAATTGCTGCATGGCCGGCTGGCTCAAATCTTTTTCGACGCGCGTTTGGCCGTCGATGACAATTTTTGCCCCCGCGTAGATGCAGCCGGAGGAAACGTGCCCGAAAGGAATTCCTTGCACGGAACAAGCGTGGGCAACGGTCGCGGCGAACAGCGTGTTGCCCTGCAACGTATCGGCCCAATTGGTCTCGCAGGCATCGACGTTTGGCTTGCCGGTGAAACCCGCGCAATTAATTAGAAATTCCGGCTTTTTTCCCCGGAGACATTGGAGAAGGACATCGAATTGTGTGTAATCCAACTCCTTGCGAGTCGGCGCGAAAAAAGGGAGACCGCGCTTTTGCAGGGTCGCGGCAAATTGCTGGCCGACATAACCTGAGGCACCTAAAAGTATAATCATAAGCGGCTGGAAACGTTATCGGTCAGAAGTCGTTGGAGGTATTCGCGATATTCACAATTAGGCATCTTGGCCGCCAGGTTTTCCAATTCATTTTCGTTGATGAAACCGCGTCGGAAAGCAGCTTCCTCGGGGCAGCCTATTTTGATGCCCTGACGTTTTTCGATTGTTTGCACATAAGCAGAGGCGTCGTGAAGACTACTGCTCGTGCCGGCATCGAGCCAAGCAAAACCGCGGCTCAACCGATAAACCCGCAGCGCGCCGCGCTTGAGGTAAACGACATTGACATCGGTAATCTCCAATTCTCCGCGTGCGGAGGGTTTGAGGTTCTTTGTAATATCGACGACATCGTTGTCATAGACGTAAAGCCCCGGAACTGCGTGATGGCTGCGGGGTTTGGCTGGTTTCTCCTCAATGGAGAGTGCGCGCCCGTCACCATCGAATTCCACCACGCCGTACCGCTCGGGATCATGGACACGGTAACCGAAAATCGACGCCCCGGACCGAAAATCGGCGAACGCTTTTTTGAAGCCGTCGCTGCCATAGAAAATATTGTCGCCAAGGATGAGCGTCACTGGGTCCTTGCCGATGAACGATTCCGCGATTAAAAACGCCTGGGCAATTCCGGCGGGCTTGGCCTGCTCACGGTAATCGATCGTCACACCCCATGATTTGCCATCTCCCAGGAGAGTGCGAAAGCGGGGCAGGTCGTGCGGAGTGGAAATGAGACAAAGCTCACGAATTCCGTTTTCGATCAGAGTCGTCAACGGATAGTAAATCATCGGTTTGTCGTAAACCGGCTGCAGTTGTTTGCTGGCGACGAGGGTCAGCGGAAACAAACGCGAACCGGCCCCGCCGGCAAGTATAATTCCTTTCATGCTATTTGGGGTTCAATTTGTTGGTGCGCCTTTTCTCGTGACGACATTTTTTGTCCGGAACTTAAGTTAAGGACGTACCAATCAAGGGCTTCATCCAAACCTTGCGCGATGGTGTGGGTTGGCTCGTAACCCAGGAGGCGGTGGGCTTTGCCGGTGTCCGCCTGCGAATGGCGAATGTCGCCCTGCCGAAAGTCGCGATACCCGGGCTTGAAATCGCGCAGGTGATCGAACTTGGCGGCCAGCCGTTGCCGGATCATTTCGTGAAGGTCATTGAGACTGGTTTGGTTTCCGACAGCGATGTTGTATTGCTGATGAACAGCCTCGGAACCTTGCACGGTTGCCGCGAGGAAATTGGCCTGCACAACGTTTTGGACGTAACAGAAGTCGCGGCTTGTGGAGCCATCGCCATTAATGAATACCGGCTGGTTTTGGATCATGGCGGAAATCCATTTGGGAATCACCGCCGCATAAGCGCCGTTAGGGTCCTGGCGCGGCCCGAAAACATTGAAGTAACGCAAGCCTACGCATTCAACGGAGAAGCATCGCCCAAAAACATCCGCGTACAATTCATTGATGCGTTTGGAAGCCGCGTAAGGAGAAAGAGCATTTCCGATTCTGTGTTCCACCTGCGGCAGAGTTCGTTCGTCCCCATACACCGAACTGCTGGATGCATAAACAAAGCGCTTTACGCTGTTCTCGCGGGCGGCCCAAAGGAGATTAATGAATCCGTTCACGTTGCTGTCGTGCGTGGCCAGTGGATTCTCAATTGAGCGCGGCACCGACCCCAGAGCAGCCTGGTGCAATATGTAATCGACACCTTTCGTCGCATGTCGGCAAATGGCCACATCCCGAATATCGCCTTCAATCCATGCGCAGTTTTTCCAACGGACAGGCCCGACGGATTCACGGACTTCATCCAGGTTTTTTTGATGGCCGGTGGAAAAATTATCCAACGCGATGACTTTTTGGTCCCAGCGAAGCAGGGCTTCGAGCAAGTTTGAACCGATAAACCCCGCGGCGCCCGTGACCAGCCATGAGGCAGGCGAGGCGGTGAACCTGTTTTTGAGCGACTCCAAGGCGGTCATCAGGCTTTTTGCACTTGTCCCTCGCGGGTGGGAATGCCGCTCATGGCGTTGCGGGTGTCCACGATGCAGGGCGCCCATTTGGCCAGGGCTGCATAATCGACACACGCGTGTTTTGTGGCAATGAGAACGAGATCAAAGCCCTTCACCGTGCGGGCATCCCATTTGGTGGATTTTGTTCCGGCCCAATGCGGATGTTCCCGGGTGGGCCGAATGACCGGAACATAGGGATCGTAATATGCGACTTTCGCGCCGCGCCCGGCAAGCATATCCATCAAAACGTAGCTGGGAGACTCGCGATCATCATCGACATCCGCCTTGTAAGCGAGGCCGAGGATGAGGATTTTTGAGCCGTTGATTGCTTTGCGCCTGGCGTTTAAAGCGATGATGACCTGCTGGATCACATATTCAGGCATGGCGGAATTGACTTCGCCGGCCAGTTCGATGAAGCGGGTGTTCTGGACATATTCCCGCGCCTTCCACGTCAAGTAAAACGGATCAATCGGAATGCAGTGTCCCCCGAGGCCAGGGCCGGGATAAAACGGCATAAAGCCGAAAGGCTTTGTCTTGGCGGCGTTGATTACTTCCCAAATGTCGATGCCCATCGCGCTGTAAACAATTTTCAATTCATTGACGAGCGCAATGTTGACGCTGCGGAAAATATTCTCGGTGAGCTTGGTCGCCTCGGCGACGCGGCAGGAGGAAACTGGCACGAGCGTTTTGATCGCGCGACCATACACGGCTTTTGCCCGCTCCAGGCAGGCCGGTGTGTAGCCGCCGATCACCTTGGGGATGACGGCGACTTTGCTGTTGGGATTTCCCGGGTCTTCGCGTTCCGGCGAGAATGCCAGATGAAAATCAGTCCCGGCTTCCATGCCTGAACCGGCTTCAAGCACTTCGCGCAAGTCTTCGTCGGTGGTGCCGGGGTAGGTGGTCGATTCGAGGACCACAAGCATCCCCTTTCGCAAATGAGGCGCGAGAGCTTTGCCGGTATCGATAATGTAAGAAATGTCCGGCTCCCGATTTTTGTTCAGCGGCGTCGGAACACAAATAATCACCGCTTCGGTTTCCTTGATGCGCGCAAAATCCGTTGAGGCCGAAAACAGGCCAGCGTCCACCGACTCGGCGATGGCCGAAGATTCAATATGTTTGATGTAACTTCGGCCGTTATTGAGGGATTTGACCTTGGATTTATCAATGTCCAGACCAAGCACACTTGTATTTGATCGGGCGAATTGAAGAGACAAAGGAAGCCCGACGTAGCCGAGGCCTACAATGGCGATTTTCATATATATTTCACAACGTGACTGCGTGGCGCGTGCGCCAGTGGTTTATCAAGAGCGGGGCGGGGAATCAACGGAAATCCACGCATCGCGCGAGGGAATGCACGACAAAAAATACCATAAACGCCTTGCAGACAGGAATCTGCTAATTCGCTAACGTCCACACACTCTCATTCCAACCCAAAACAACATGTGGACAAAAAAAACAGATTTTGAACTTCAGAAGGAAACTCGCGCAAGGGTGCGACAAAATTGGGCCGCCGGATTCGCGGCCGTAATATTTGTCTGCTCACTCGCGATTCCGCGTTCAGTTCTTCCGGTTCCCCTTGGCGCAAGGCTGGCTCTGGCCGCATTGTGCGTGGCTTTTCTTGTCGGCTGGAGATCCCGGCTGCGATGGCGCCGCGAAAGAGAAAGCGTCCGGGTTTGCGAATGCTGCAATGCTGTGGATCCCATTGGCACCGATGCGACTTGCAAGTGCGGAGGGGAATACGTTTCGTTGTCCTCGATGAGATGGGTCGAGACGGTTGCGTTGTCGCTTCCCGTTGCTCTCGCCCGGTATTGAAGTGGTTTAAACGAATAACTCGTCGGGGTGTCGAAAATACTTTTCGCCGGGGTAGTAAGCGGGAACTATCACGAACCAAAAAGGCGGGAAACGCCCGCTTCGGCCAGCGACAGAATGGCAAACGGTGGAGTCATTATGCCGTTTCGGGACCGCACGATGCCAGCACCCATGCGGCAGCCGCCGCAAGGTCGTCCACGACAACTGCGGCAGCGAGGCGCGGATCAAAGGACTTTTCAACTTCCCGACCATAGCCAGTGCGGACCAGAATACTCGTCTTGACACCGGCATTCCACCCGCATTCGAGATCTATGAGTTTGTCTCCTATAAAGTAACTGTTTTCAAGGCAGAGGCCGAATTCATCCCGCGCGTCGAGCAGAACTTGCGGAGAAGGTTTGCGCCACCGTGATGGCTGATCGGGGGCCTCCGGCGCGATATAAATCTTGTCCAGACGGACGCCGTCGTGCGCCAAATCGCTGTTGAGCCGGGTATGCACCGCGGCAACATCGTCCAACGTGAACCACCCGCGGCCAACACCGGATTGATTTGTAACAAGGAACAACATGAAGCCGGCATTCTGCAAGTTGCGCAACCCGGCTGACGCACCGGGAAAAATTGCGACTTCCTCGGGCCGGTAGAGATATTTTTTTTCCTGGATCAATGTGCCGTCCCGATCCAGGAATATGGCGCGTCGCGGGCTCAAGGCAAAGAAATGGCTGGAGTGTGCTTTCGCGAATTGGATGGGCAAACTTGCTGGCGGCAATGCAATTCAGGCTTCATCCGTGTAAATTATTGCGGCCGCTGACGCCCTCTTTAACTTTAATGCAATGTTTTCCTGGGAAAGCTTCACGAATGCGTTGATGCGTATCCGGCAGGGTGCAAAATAAGACGAACCACCGCCACTCGCGCCCAGAAGTTTGCCTCCCATGTTGCTGTCCCGACATTGAGTCAGTTTAAAACGAATAGGTCAGCGAGAAAGTCACTTGGCTGCTGGAATACGTGAAGTCGCTCACGCTGCTTTTATTTTCGCTATAAGAATAAGAGGCTCCGGTGTTTATCCGGGGGGTAATCAAGTAAGAAACGCTCACTGCGAACGATTCGCCGCTATCATTGCGAGTTTCCTGAAGCGGGGTGACGGTGACGAGACTGGCTCCGCTGGAACCGACCGGGACTAAATTATATGTGACCGCTCCTGGCAAAATAGCGTCGTAGGTGGAATCGCTGTATCCCGCGGAAAGCCCAAGATTGAGCTTGGGGGACAACATGTATTGAATCCCCACTCCAAAAGAGGTGCCCGTGGAAACTTGATTGGAGAAAAAGCTCGGGCTAATGGATCTCCCCGCATTAATGGAAATAGTTGTTTTTCTCCCCAGGAGGTACGAAAGCGAAGCCGAAAATGACGGCGAGACGAGGCTCCCAACCCCGCCGGCATTGAAATTCTGAACTTGAACACCACCACTTACGTTCAAGGTTGCCCTGGTGGCGGGATGAAACATGAGGACTGCCTGGTAGGACTCAGATGACCCGCTGGTGCCAAGGGAAGAATCGTCGTATCCCCATGACGCGCTCGCGCCGATGGTCAATCTAGGAGTCAGCACGTAGTTTAAGGAACCGTTCACCCCCCAGGAGTTCACATCATTATACGGAGCGGCGAAACTGGAGGCTTCGTTGAGACCGAGAACAAAATTTAGCCGTTCACCCAATGCGCGCGAAACGGTTAAACCGGTGCTGAACGCTTCTTCACTGGTTTGGGTGCCAGTTTCAACGAGCGAGGTATCTGACAACGAGTAATTCTCGGTCAGCCCCAAGGACCATCCTTCATAAATCGTGCTACCTGAAAGGGAAAACGAGTGGCCTATCGAATCACTCAGATTGGACCCTGAAGTATAGGAAGGCAAAGAAATCGAATAGTAAAAGCTCCAGTGGTCTCCCAGCATCGCGCTCAGGGTTGGCGAAAAACTTTCGACGATGACGGAATTACGCTGGCCCGGCAGCGCCAAAATGCCGGTCGCATACGTAACAGTATCACTCAGGCTGGCATGCACTATCAGTTTGCCGGCGGTGTACAACGGCGAAGCTGAATTTCGAACAAATCCGGCGCCTCCTCCGATAATGCTTGTGCCCATCGAATGCGAAGTCACTTGTCCGCTGCCAAGATATGTCGGGCCAGCCGCGACAGGGAGGTTGTTCTGCGATTCGAACTGGTAAGGGGGGATTTGGGCGCCATAAATGTTCGTGGCCGGCTGCGCAAAATTCTGCGGGGCATTGTTAACGACTTCGGAAGGGGGCGGATTAGTCCCGGAAGTGTCGATGGATTGGTTGGGGATCGTTTGGCCATTGGAAATGTTCGTGTCCGGCTGAGGCAAATTCTGGGGAGCGTTAGTGACCACTTCCGAAGGGGGCTGGTTTGTGCCAGGAGTGTCGATGGACTGGGTAGAATTCGTCTGGCCAGCCGGCTTGTTGGTGTCGGGGGCAATGACAGGTTGGGCCGCCGCCCAGCCAGCCAAGGCGAGAACGCAACAGACGGAAACGATTGCGCAATTGGTCCGAATAATGACACTCATCATTGTGCCTCACTGTCGGAATTGCCAGTTATTTATCGCCCGTGTCAATTAAATTTGACTGTTGCCGAAACCACTCCACAAATAGGGGTATCCCTTCCTCGATGCTGATTTTTGGCGCATAGCCTAAACGGGAAGCGGACTTGCCCAGGTCCGCCCACGTCTGTGGGACATCTCCCGGCTGAACCGGAAGCTGTTTGATAATCGCCCTTTTTTGCGATGCCTTTTCCAAAAGTTCAACCAGGCTTGACAGCGTCACCGGATGCGACCCGCCGAGATTAAATATCTCAAATCCAAAGTTTTGCCGGGTGCAAGCAACGATGCCATCAACAATATCTGTGATATAGGTATAATCGCGCGCCGTCGAACCGTCTCCAAAAATCTCGATTGGCTGCCCTGCGGCAATGCGCCGGGCGAATTTGTGAATGGCCAAATCCGGCCGTTGGCGCGGCCCATAGACAGTGAAGAAACGGAGCATCACCACGTCCATTCCATAGACATGATGGTAAACATGTCCGAGGGCTTCGCAAGCAAGTTTGCTGGCCGCATATGGAGAAATGGGGGTGAAAATCGGGTCATCTTCAGTGAAAGGGAGTTTGGCGTTGACGCCGTAAACCGACGAGGAGGACGCGATAATCGTTTTTTTTACGCCAGCGATTCGCGCGGCTTCGAGAAGATTTACCGTGCCTTCGACATTGACGCGCTGATAAAGAGCCGGTTCTTCGAGGCTGGGGCGGACTCCCGCGCGAGCCGCGAGATGAATGACCTGGTCAAAGCGCGGGCCTTGAAAGAGCGCATGGACTTGCGCGCGCTGGCTGACATCGCCCTGAATGAAGAGGAAAGGGCGGCGAAGGGCGCGGATTTGGGCGAGATTTCTATTTTTAATTTCAGGGTCATAAAAGCCGTTGAGGTCATCAAAACCCCACACGGAATGGCCTGAAAGCAAAAGGCGCTCGCAAAGATGCGAGCCGATGAAGCCGGCGGCGCCTGTGACAAGTATATTTATGCGCCGCCTCCGGTCGCCTCATGCCGAATCGCGCCAAGCCCGATCAAAACACTCCCCGTAATTTCCAGGACCCAGGCCCATTTCTCATCTTTAAGGTTTATTTTGAGAAACTCATCGACATGATCGATTGTCGCCGCGCGCATCCCCACGAAAAGGCCAAGGACGACCACACCCCAGAACGCGAAGCGGTTGAGTTTGAAGAAGCCGCGATACTTGAATGCCAGCCAAATCAGAATCACGCCAAGCCCGAGCGCAAACACTGCGCTAAAAATTAGCTGTATCGTGCGCCGATCTTCATACCATCCGCCTGTTTCCGATAAATGCCGTCCGATTACGATAAGGAGTGTCTGCAAGTTCGCCTGTTTATTGATTCCCAGAAAACACAATCCTGCGGCCAAAATCCACCAAGGACTGGTGTCACCAATTCTCCTGCGCAGAACGGCTGCGCGCGCGCAAGCAAGCGCCGCCATTTCGTAAAACGCCACGACGGTCCAACCAAGGATAGTGGGATTGTCTAATTGAAAACGCCATAAATCTAACCCGGTCGCAGCCTTAAGTTCGGATAGGGTCATCGATGGAATGGTGGAGAGGATCCGCAATTCCAACCGTCTATTTCGACGGCGAATTAAACACGATCAGG
>Ga0207046_10283_pt1 | contig 12931 bp, 7 predicted proteins | sample Alteio_BWMinCont_66_FD_153303 | JGI IMG/M metagenome (GOLD analysis project Ga0207046, IMG submission 153303) | Enriched cells from forest soil in Barre Woods Harvard Forest LTER site, Petersham, Massachusetts, United States -... | ecosystem: Environmental > Terrestrial > Soil > Temperate forest >...
TCCCCACCCTAGCGGGCTCCAGATGAGCGCGCCGACTTTTTGGTCGAGCGCCAGAGGCATCAATTCCCATTCATAGTCGCGGCCGATGAGCGAGTAGTAGACCTGATGGCCGACGTAGCGGGACCAGCCATAGCGCTCTGAGATGGACAGCGACTTCATGAGATGCCAACCGGAGAAATTCGAGCAAGCGATGTAGCGGACTTTGCCGCTTTTGACGAGAGTGTCGAGAGTCGAAAGAGTTTCTTCGATAGGAGTAAGCGCGTCGAAGCCGTGTATGTGGTAGATGTCGATGTGATCGACGCCGAGGCGGCGGAGGCTGTTGTCGCAGGACTCGAGAAGGTGATGGCGCGAGGAGCCGAGATCGTTGGGGCCATCGCCCATGGGGAACGTGGCTTTCGTGGAGATCAGAAGGCTGTTGCGCTTGCCGGCGATGGCTTTGCCGAGGATTTCCTCGGACGCGCCGCGCGAATAGATGTCGGCGGTGTCAAAAAGATTGACGCCGGCTTCAAGACATATGTCAACAAGGCGAGTGGCTTCGGCGACGCCGCTGCTGCCCCAGGCTTTGAAGAATTCGGTGGCGCCGCCAAAGGTGCCAGCACCGAAGCTGAGAACGGGAACTTGAAGGCCGGAATGGCCAAGTTGTCTGAATTCCATGGCGGGTTGGATGCGATCGGGAATGCGCAGGATACAGCGGCGAGGCGCGAGTTGGTGCTAGACAGACCGGAGGAGGGATGTCCGTGTCATGGCTCTGGGGCGAACCTCTGGCGAACGCAGTTGGCGATTAACCCAATGCAGGTTAGGGGTGCTGAATGCTGCGTGGGGGCCCAATAACCATCATCCACTGTGTTTTCCCAAACGGATATTGTTTATGTGCGCACACTATTGCGAGTGTGAATTGATTTGCAGAGAAATAGAAACGTATTCTAATAACGCGATTACGTAAGGCTTCGGGGATCATCACAGACTCGGTGACTCCACTCTCGAATTATTGTGAGACCATTTTCGGCCCCGCACGGTCCCTGTGCAGCAGGGTAAGGCGAAAGGGCTTCGAATCCTGTCGGAGCCTTTAGTGGCGAGGAACCCAAGGAGAAACACATTTATGAAAGCCGCCCTAAAGCCTTTCTTTCTGTTAACGGCGCTATCCCTATTGTTCGTAGCCTGCAGCTCGTTACCGAAGGGTTCGGGTTCCGGATCAGGTTCGGGCGGACCCTTTATGATTAGCGTAACGGTCAGCGGGCTTTCGGGCACCGGGCTCGTTCTGCTAGACAACGCCACGGACAAGCTCACCGTCACTGCGAACGGCACTTTTACGTTCGCGAGCACCGTCGCCACTGGCGGGTTGTACGCGGTAACTGTTCAAACGCAACCCAGTAATCCGACGCAGACTTGCGCTGCCACCGCTGGCGGCGGCACTGCCACTGCCAACGTCACTGTCATCGTCTCATGCACCACAAATCCGGTCACCGCCACCATCGGTGGCATGGTTTCCGGTCTCGTCGCCAACTCCAGTGTAATCTTGCAGGACAACGGCGGCGACAGCCTGACGATTACGGCCAATGGAGCTTTCACCTTCAAGACCGCCGTCACCGGCGCGGATGTTTACGCTGTCACGGTTGTTACGCAACCGGTCAATCCAAACCAGATCTGCACGGTGACGCAGGGAAGCGGAGTTGCCAGCGCAAACGTCACCAGCGTCGCGGTGAACTGCGTTTTGAGTTACTCAATCGGTGGCACCGTCACCGGTCTTGTGGGAACCGGTCTGATCCTAGTAAATAGTAGCGATTCCGAACAGCTCCCGATTAGCGCCGCCAATGGGAATCAACCTTTCACGTTCAAGAACCTCGTTCCCACTGGAACCGCCTATGCAGTAACAATCTTCGCGGAGCCTACACTGCCGACACAGGCTTGCGTTGTCACCACTGGCACAGGGAGCGGCACTGCTACTGCCAATGTTACCAGCGTTGCGATTGTCTGCCCTGCGGTAACGTATAGCGTCGGTGGAACAGTCGTTGGCCTTGCCGGGGTCCCCCCCAACAATGGCCCGCTTACCGATGGCAGCTTCATCTTGCAGAACAACTTGGGCAACACACTAACCATCACGGAAAACGGACCTTTCACGTTTGCCACGCAAGAGGCTCTCAACGATCAATTCGAGATCACCGTGTTTCATACGGCTAGCACCCAGAACCAGGCCTGCACAAGGTGGAACTACAAGGGCGTGGTAACCGCGAGCATCAACAGCATTATTATTGACTGTGCGCACAATGACTGGACATGGATCGACGGCACGTTTACGGCCGGAACGATTGCAGCGCCGCAGTACGGCTCGTTCCCAACAACTGCGCCTACGACGATTCCGAACCCTTTTACCAACACCCCAGGAGCGCGATACGGTGCAGCTGGTTGGACGGACAAAGCTGGCAACCTCTGGCTGTTCGGTGGCGACGGCTGGGAATTAACAGGGAACGCTCAGCCCGACCTTCTGGATGGTGCCATGAACGATCTCTGGGTCTGCGTCCCATTTGGCGATGCCTGTCAATGGCAGTTGCAGGGCGCTTATGACACGACGGTGGTCAACACCATCCCACCCTCCACAGTTGGCGCGGAGATTATCGCCAACGCGCAGAGCGAGCGGCAGGGCGGTTCGTACTCGACTCCCTTCGTGCCGCCAGCAAGGCTAGGAGCGGCCACCTGGACCGACAAGACCGGAAATCTTTGGCTTTTCGGTGGTTCCGATGGCGCCCACTATCTAAACGATCTTTGGATGTTCAATGCAAGCGCCTTGAGCCCCAACTTCACGGCTAAGGCTGCTCAGTGGACCTGGCAAAGTAGTTCTGTCAGTCCCGCAGTCGACCAGTCCGGCATCTACCCGCCTACTGCCAATCCATACCCGGGGGCTCGCACGAACGCTGTGTCCTGGACAGATGGTTCAGGGAATTTCTGGCTCTTCGGCGGATTCGGCAAAGATGGCGCCGGAACCCTTGGATTCCTCAACGACCTGTGGGAGTACTCGGGTGGCACGTGGACTTTCGTCTCGGGCTCCAGTTTGGCTAACCAGATTGGCATCTATGGCACTCCGGGAACTGCATCAACCACGAACGCACCTGGAGGACGCCAAGAGGCGGTTGGCTGGGCGGATGCCGCTGGAAATCTGTGGCTCTTCGGGGGAGAAGGCGAAGATGGAAACAATCCACCAACGGCAAACGGAATTCTAAATGATCTTTGGGAATACAATATCGCAGCCAAGCAGTGGACTTTCGTAATGGGCAACACCACTGCGAATCAGACCGGCGTTTACGAAGCTCAAACGGTGGTGGGGCCGGTGAGTACCACAGGTGCAGCGAGCACGTGTGGTCTAACCGTGGGCCTCACTGTCAGCAACAACATCATTTGTTCTCCTGTTTCCACGACCGGTGCACTTCCCGGGTCGCGTTGGGGCGCTAGCGGTTGGACCGACGCGGGCGGAAACCTCTGGCTGTTTGGTGGCTGGGGGCTGGATTCCACCGGAACGAATGGCAACGGCGCTCTCAACGACCTATGGGTATACACTCCAAACTCGACCGCCGGCCAGGCCGGCACGTGGACCTGGATCAAGGGCTCGAACACGGGCGCCGCCAACGGTCTCTATGGCTCGCTGACGCGCCCCTACCTGACTTTCGTGAACTGGACTCCGGGTGGTCGCAGCAATGCGACGCACTGGGTCGATGGCAACGGCCAGCTCTGGCTCTTCGGCGGTGCAGGCTACGATTCCACAAGTACAAGCGGGAACGGCTATCTCAACGACATGTGGAGATATCTGCCTTACCAGAATTGATTTGCGGAATTAAGGGAGTGATAGCTGCGAGTCACAAGCGACTGATGATTAGTTATTGGTGAGTCGCGATGGTGTAGTCCCTGCCAACGAAACGCGGGGCTCGCGCTGAGACACTGGCAACTGAGTGATGGCACAGGTTATTGGTGCGCTATAGGGCTCGGAGGATGACGAGGGTCATGTCGTCGCTCTGGGGAGCGCCAGCCGCGAAAGCGTCGGCCGCCTGCATGATGCGGGTTATCGAGTCACGAGCGGGGACGCCGTTGCAGGTGGCGATGGCTTGGATCAATCGCTCTTCGCCCCATTCGGTGAGGTCGGGGTTCATGGCTTCGCTGAAGCCGTCGGTGTAGATCACCAGCAAGTCGCCTGGGGCTAGAGAGACTTCGGCCTGCTCATAGGCACATTCCGGCAACAAACCCACTACTGTTCCGCCAGCTTGATCGAGACGTTCGACGGCACCGCGCTTTGCGGCGCTGCGGAACAATATGGGGGGACAGTGGCCGGCGTTCACATAGCTGAGGCGGTAGGTGCCGGGGTCGTACTGCGCGTAGAACAGCGTGGCGTAGCGGTCTTCAGTGGAGGCGTCGTAGAGCATGGCGTTGACGCGCGTGATTAGGCTGGCGAGGTCGTTGCCCGCTCGCATGGCGTCGGCGCGCAGGGAAGCCTGAAGGCTGGCCATGGTGAGTGCTGCGGCGATGCCTTTGCCGGAGACGTCGCCGAGAGCGACGCCAAGTTTGCCGTCGGGGAGGGCGAGAAAATCGTAGTAGTCGCCACCCACACCGAGTGCGGTGCGGCAGCGGCCGAAATAGTCGAGGCCGGCGATTTCTGGCAAACGCTGCGGGAAAAGACGTTCCTGCACTTCGCGGGCGATTTCGATTTCGCGGTTTAGTTTCTCGCGGCGGCCAATTTCGACCGCGATGGCCGAAGTCAGTTCGGCGTTCGAGAGAGCCAGGGCGGTTTGCGTCGCGACGGATTTCAAGAGACGCAGATCTGTGCTGGAGTACGGGGCTTCGGAGCGTTTTTCTCCGAGGCTGATGATGCCGAGGAGGTTTTGTTTCGTCATCAGCGGCAGGAGCAATTGCGGATGGAGAGAGGCGAGGTTGCGGCGTTCGTCTTCTGAAAGGGCCGAGTTGTTGACCCAGGACTTCTCATCGTCGAAATAAACGCGCTCGGGGCCGGCCTCTTGCTTGAGGCGGAGAACCGTGGCGCCGGAATTTGCCAAATGCGCGTCCAACTCTCCCGCGAAGCCAAGAGCAAACGCAGGCCGGTAGCAGCCGGCGTCCTCGAGGAGCACGGCGATGAGCGGAATATGGAGCGATTCGGCAATTTTTGTCGCTACTCTTTCCAGGAGAGGGCGTTTCTCGACGATGGAGCGCACTTCATCGCTGAGAGCTTCGAGAATTTGCTCGGCATCGTAGGCATCGCGGAAGAAGCGGCGGTCGGTCCACGCGCGAAGACGCAGCGCACCGCGGCGCAGCCAAAGTACAGCCACAATGAGCAGCGAAATTGTGGAGATTTCGTTGGCGAGGCTGAGGTGGCGGCTGCGCGCGAAAGCGATTCCAAGGATAAGAATGGCGGCCGTGAGGATAATTTGTAAGACCCGAATACCACTGGTCGCGAGCGCGTATTGTAGTCCCATGCGCAGGACGACGCGGACATCCAGCGCGCGATGTACGACGATCACGTACGCCAGCGTAATGGGGAACAGAAGCATCAGGGACAGCGCGGACAGCACAAACCATTCCGGAAAGATCTGCTGGAGTTCGCCGCCCTTGATGTTCTGCGCGACAAAGAGAATGCACGCAGGGGTCATGCTGATGCTCGAGCCGGTATAGAGCAAACGCAGGCGCCGCTTCGCATCGGGCGTGACGGCCTGGCTCATCTTGGCGGAAATGCAGGCAAAGAAAGAGCCGATAGCCGCGAAACTAAGTAGGAAGTCAACCGTGCTGAGACGATCCAGAGCCGCGGACAAGGAGGCTACGGATGCGAAATTCTCGAATTCGCCGAGCCGCACGATAACATTCATTACGGAGGAGACAATCAAGAGCGCAATGACAATGCGCTTCGACCACCTCCACCAGGCTGGGTCCTTCTCGGGGAAAGGCTCGGGAAAGTACACGCCGAATAGCAGCATGAAGATCGGCCAAGCGTTGTCAACGGCTACGCGATACCCTTCGGCGACATCACGAACCGCGGGCCCCCAACTCTCGACTCCCGCACTGTAAAACGTAGAGAAAAACAGCATGATGAAGAAAAGGCACCACGCAGAAGGATCTCGTGGACGCACAGCCGTGACCCAGAATGCAAGCAGGATGCAAAACGTGGGCACAACGAGTTTCAATGCCAAAAGGGAAGCGGCAGACAAACTGAAAGGAGGAGCGGCATCCAGCTCGAGTGGAATGGTGGCCGAGCGCGGAACTGCTTCACCGGGACGCAGGAACTGAACGGTGAGGGTTTCCCCTGGTTTCGCGGCGCGGATCGCTTCACCGAACACAGCTAGTCCCGTCAGGGGGCGGCCGTTCACTGCGAGCAGGATATCGTTGTTTTGCACGCCGGCCTGCCGGGCCGACTTAGTTACGTGCTGAAGGCCAGGACGCCCTTTCTCGTAATCCGCCACGAACGGATATGCAGCGACCTTGAGATGGAAATAGTTCGGGAAGGCATACATAACCGAGCGAATCTGATACACCGAAGCAAGCGCGAAGAGAAGCGCGAGGCAGACGTATTGGAGAATGGGAGGATTCTTGGCCCGCATGTCTGGCGGCTCAATGAGCCATAATTAGTGGTAAGCAAGGTAGCATTTGCTGGAGCTCAGCGGCAAAATTTTCACTGGAAGTAAGGGCAGTGGTCAGAGCGACGCAGCCGAGGCGGGATCGGAAACTTGCTCTTGAGGCGAATGCGATTTTGGGCGGCGGAAGCGGAACCAGAAGTAGAGGACGGCGAAGGCGAAGAAGGCGCCGATGGAGTCGAGCAGGGAATCGTAGGGTGAGGCGGTGCGGCTGGCGACGAAGGCTTGATGGATTTCATCCATGATTGAATAGCCTGCGGCGAAGGACAGGGCGGAGATGCCCCAGGTCCAGCGCCAGCCTTTGCGATCGCCGCGGACGCCGCGGTAGATCAGGATGCAGAAAATAAAGTATTCGGTGAAGTGAGCGCTCTTGCGGATGATGTGGTGAATGAAATTGAATTGAGCTTGGGTGAGATGGGGAAAGAGCCACTTCACAAGGAAAGAGAGAACCGTCGCGGTATGTTCCGAGGAAAAAGAGTCGGTCGAGAGGGTAAAGATGACACAGGCCCAAACGACGGCGGGCCACCAGGCGCGAAGCCAGGCGGGAATCAGCAGCTTGTGAAGGTGTGGCTGCATCTCCGGCAAATGCGGGGCGGGGCGAGGATTGCGCCAGGGCTGTTCAGCCACGATGCGCTCCGCGGATGCACTGGGAACAAAGGGCACAGGGGGATTTCAACACAGAGGCCGCAGGGGACATGAATAGACCGCCGGATTTGCACGAGTTTGGTCGGTGGAGTTTCATTTTGGACGGGATCTTCAGAGCATAGACGATCGGCGATTATTCCATACGATAGTTCGGGGCTTCGCGAGTGATAATGACGTCGTGGACGTGGCTTTCACGCAGGCCAGCGGCGGTGATGCGGACGAAACGGGCTTTTTCTGTGAGTTCTCTCAATGTGGGAGCGCCGACGTAGCCCATGCCGCTCTTGAGGCCGCCGACGAGCTGGTCGGTGAGTGCGCCAAGTGAACCTTTGTACGGGACGCGGCCTTCGACGCCCTCCGGCACGGACTTACCGCGCTCCTCCGTGTCCTGGACCGTGGCATATCGGTCGGAACCCGCGTCCATGGCGCCCATCGAGCCCATACCGCGGTAGGACTTGAAGGTGCGGCCCTGATAAAGAATGGTTTCGCCAGGAGCCTCTTCGGTGCCGGCGAACAGGCTGCCGATCATCACGCAGGAAGCGCCCGCAGCGATGGCTTTGGTGATGTCGCCAGAATACTTGATGCCGCCGTCGGCGATGATGGGGATGCCGGTGCCCTGCGCGGCGCGCGCGGATTCCATGATGGCGGTGATCTGGGGCACGCCAGCTCCGGTGACGACGCGCGTGGTGCAAATCGAGCCGGGGCCGATGCCGACTTTCAGACCATCGATGCCGAGGGCGATGAGATCCTTCGCGGCTTCGTAAGTGGCAACGTTGCCGGCGATGATTTGTACTTCGGGAAGGCGCTGACGGATGGTTTTGATGGCGTCCATGACGCGGTCGGAGTGGCCGTGGGCGGTGTCGATGGCCAGTACATCGGCTTTGGCTTTGGACATTTCTACGGCGCGCTCGAGGTAATCGCCAGTGGCGCCAACGGCGGCGCCAACGCGGAGGCGGCCTTGTTCGTCCTTGGTGGCGCGCGGATAGGCTCGTTTTTTCTGGATGTCTTTTACGGTAATGAGACCTTTGAGATTGAAATCCTGATCGACCACCAGGAGCTTTTCGATGCGGTGCTTCTGCAGGATGCGCTCGGCTTCTTCGAGTGTGGTGCCGACGGCCACGGTGATGAGATTTTCTTTGGTCATCACCGAGCCGACGAGTTGGGAGTGATTTTTTTCGAAGCGGAGGTCGCGATTGGTGAGGATTCCGGTGAGGCGGGAACCGCGCGTAACCGGGAGGCCCGAGATGCGGTACTTGGTCATGATCTCGAGGGCCTGGCGGAGGGTGATGTCCGGGGAGATGGTGACGGGGTCGACGATCATGCCGCTTTCGGAGCGTTTTACGCGGTCGACCTCTTCGCCCTGGCGGTCGATGGGCATGTTGCGGTGAACGAGGCCTATGCCGCCCTGGCGGGCGATAGCGATGGCCAGGCGGGATTCGGTTACAGTGTCCATCGCTGCCGAGGCCAAGGGGATATCTAGCGATAGTTTGCGAGTGAAGCAGGTGCGCGTGTCGACTTCGGCCGGGAGCACGGAGGATTTGCCGGGCAAAAGAAGCACGTCGTCGAAAGTGAGACCTTCGGGAATCGGACCTTCAATCATTACAACCTCGTTTCTGAAAATTAGAGCCTTAAAACAGCGCAGCCCAGCGGGTGGCCGCTGGGCCGGAAGATGAATGCATCAGATTGCAAAAATCAATCACTGTGAAACTTCTATTCTAGGGCGCAATGGGATCGCGGTCAAGTTTGCGAAAGCCGTGGCAACGGGGATTTGCGCGGAGCGGCTTGCCCCTCGAGTATCAAGGAACAGATTGTCTTCGCGGGGCTTGACGGCGCAGGTTTCGGCATTTTCGAGGTCGCGAGGGGCGACTAAGGATTCTTCGTCGGGAGGACTCGTTGTGCTTCTTGAGGCCTCTCGATGTGGGAGATAGCGTCTTTGGCTATCGCCGTAGCTTCAGAAAGGGTTCTTCCGTGGGTCACGCCTCAGGGCCACACCGGGACAATGGCGGCGCAGCCACCCTCCGGTTCGGGCCGACGGACGGCATTGAAATGCGCGCGTGATTCTTTCATTCGTCAATCATCCTAGCGGAAAGGTCGAAGGGGCAAACCTGCGATGACGCTATGGTGCAGGGCCTTGTACCTGGCGAGGATGCAGCCGCCTTCGAGTTGGCGGCATTCGGTGAGGGTGAGTTTCACACGATGGCCAGGATCGCGGAATGTCGGGATTCCCGCGCCGAGCAGAACTGGATGAATGTTCAGGCCGATTTCTTCCACCAAGCCCGCAGCGAGAAGCGGCTGGGCCAGTTCGCCGCCGCCCATCAGGCAGATGCGCTTGCCGGGGCGCCGCTTTAGATCGCGGACGAATTCGGTTGCATCGGCCGCCACCAGTTCGACGCCGGGATCGTCAATGGACTTGAGAGTGCGCGAGAAAACATAGGTGCGCATGGCGGGCTCTTTGCGCTTGGCGTTCTTGGCTGCTTTCTTTGCGGACTGGCGTCCTTGAGCGACCGAGACTAGGTAGGTTTTGCGTCCCATCAGGATGGTGTCGACGTCCTTCCAGTAGTCCGTCATCACCTGCTGGACGTCATTGCTGAAGTGCAGCCAATCGATGGAGCCATCGGCTCCGGCTAGAAAACCGTCCAGGCTAACGGCTCCGCCATAGGTAACCATGCGCATCGTTTCGCTCCGTTCTTTTCATCAGGCGACAAACGGATAAACTAAATGGCCATTTAGAAATGATACTATACGAGCATTGAGAAACGGTCAAGTCTTATGAGCCCGCGTCCCAGGAAGGTCAGCGACAGCCAGCTTTTTGCCGCCACGCACTCGGTGATGAGCAGAGTCGGACCGCGCGAACTGACGCTTGCCGTGATTGCCAAGGAGGCAGGGGTAACGGCGGCCGTGCTGGTGCAACGGTTCGGATCGAAGCGGGGGTTGCTGCTTGCGTTGTCCGCAAAGTATTCCGACGGAGCGGGTGAGTTCATAGGCACGCTGGCGAAGCAGTATGAATCTCCGCTGGCGGCGCTGCGCGCCTACGCAGACTGCATGGCCGGAATGGCGGCGTCACCGGCGGCTCTCGCGCGTAGTCTGGCCTATCTGCAGATTGATATGACGGATCCGGACTTTCGGCGGCTTCTGGTCAAACAGGCACGTGCCACGCGGGCCGCTTTGGGACGGCTCGTCGAAGCAGCTCTGGAGGCGGGCGAACTTGATCGGAGTGTGAAGCCTCGACAGTTGGCGCGGACAATTGAGACGGTGCTAGGCGGCTCGCTGATTACCTGGGGGTTCTATCGGGAAGGAAACGCCGCGCAATGGATGCGCGCCGACTTGGATGCTGTGCTGGCGCCGTGGCTTCGAAAGCGGCGCGGACGAGTGCGCGGCCGTTAGAAATTTGCTCAGGGTTGGGCGGGCTTTCCTTGAGCTGAGTGATGATCCCCCTCTCCCAGTCCTCTGGCTTGTGCCCGTCGTCTATTCTCTGGACTCCTATTCCCAGCGGATAAGGGTCTGGCAAGCCAAGGGGTCCATTCTTGTGCAGGTGAACCCTAGCGCGGGCAAGACCACCGTTCGAAGCGTTCTCATGGCCTTTGCCGACCTTTCTCTTATGACATTGGCCGCCATACAGAAAGTCGATGCATGCGGCACTCGAACCATTACATTCGAAGAACTCAAACAGGCTTGCTGCCGACTTCCAGCTTAATTTTAAGCTGACAGCCCACCGCGAACTGAGCAATGGAGAATCTCCATATGACGCAGGCGCATTGCAGGCACCGGTTTAGATCGCGCACTTCAGCGTGACTCGGCAACAAGCGCATAGGAGGAGTTCAGATACTCGCGGAGTCGCGCTTGTCGGGCCGGATTCTTTTCGTTGGCGATCATGTTCTCGAGAATGGGGACCAGAAAGCGGCCGTAACGTACGAGTGTTGTTTGGTCGCGAGCGGCCAGGGCTTGCTCTACGGCCCTTTGTGTGGCGGGTGTGACAAGTTCGAGGCGACCGACGAAGACGCGGACCGTTTCGGCAGGAGCGGGGTTGATCGAGAGCGGCAGGATGCTGTCCACGAATGGGCGGGGGACGATGTAGAGTAGGCGGCTGCCTTCCTCGAACCAGGAATCGCGCCAGGTTTCAAACATGGCTTGGGCTTCGTCTTGATACAGGCCCTGTGCAATGAGCATGTCTACCACGGCTTGTTCCAGAGAATCCATATCGGCGTTGAGTTCCGGAGGATCAAGGGTGCCACCCCTGGCGGACGGCTGCGCAATGCGGAAACCGAGTTTGTCGCCGCGGCGTTCGAAGAGCAGCATCGCGGAGATCGCCGGATCGCTGAGGCTTTCGGGCAGCAGACTGCCGTCGGAACGAATCGTCGCGGAAATGGGCACGGCAAAAGTGGAGACGCCGCGATAGAAGAGAAATTTCTCCGTTTGAGCGCCAGTGGATGTCTTGATTTGGAGAGGTGTGGAGGCGGTTTGCCGAGCGGCGTAATAGTGATTCGCGCGATTTTCACTCGGAAACTCGGCAAAGTTTCTTGGCTGGAGCTCGACGGAATCCCAGGCAATGCTGCCGTCGGGATGCTTCTGGTAGAGACTCCAATCACTGAAATTCGCAAATTTCGGCGCCACGGCAGAAACCGGATAGACATGGCTGGCGCGCGGATACCACTCGGTGATCAAGCCTCTAGAAAAAGAGACCTGCACGGAGACAGTCGTTTGGCGGTTCGTGTAGAAGTACAGGACAGGGGTCTCCAAGCGCACCGTGCCGAGCAGCCCGCCTTTGAACGCTACGCCGCTGAAATGCTCGACGAACGAGGGGAGGTCGGTTGATCCCGTGAGGGGCAGCCATTCGACGGCGTGGCCGTCCTTGCCGGCGATCGAGGTGAACGTGCCCCATTCGTGTGCAGTCAGGTAAGGGTCGGGCTCGGAGGAGGGGGATTGCGCGCGAAAGATGCGAGGTAAGAGCGCTGTCAGGGCGAAAAAGAAAACCGTGCATGTCAGAATTCTGAGTTTCATGTCATTGGGTCCTTGTCCCTTTCAGTTGGGTTGACGGGGAATTGAGGGTGGGTGTTAACAGCGGTCGGAGGACGGACAGGGCAGCGTTGGCGGCAACTTGCCTGGCGTGTCACGCTGCTCTACAGTGAATTGATGACTTGGGAGATGGAGGAATTTGAGCCGCTTGCCGCGCTGAGGAACGGGCATGCGATGACGATCGCCGCGGCGTTTGTTCCCCGCCGGTTCAAGCTGCCCCTGGCGGAAAAACGGTTATTTCAGGTCGAGCCGGAATCGCGGATTCTTGGGCATTGCCACTGGCAGCCAGGAAAACGGCGCGACGCTGCGGTGCTCGTGATTCTGCATGGGCTGGAAGGTTCGAGCGAATCGAACTACGTCTGCGGGATCGCAGAAAAGGCGTTGCGCCTGGGTTTTCACGCGATTCGATTGAACCAGCGGAATTGCGGGGGCACGGAGGCGCTCACGCCGACACTTTACAACTCCGGGATGAGCGGAGATTACCGTGCGGTGCTGGAGGAATTGTCGAACGGGGATGGATTCGAGCAGGTCTTTTTCGCCGGATACTCCATGGGCGGGAATCTGATGACGAAAATGGCGGGCGAGTTTGGAGATGCGGCGCCGAAGGCGCTTCGCGGTGTGTGTGTCGTTTGCCCGGCGATGGATCTTGGGGCCTGCGCGGATGCGCTCGAAAGACG
>Ga0207046_10284_pt1 | contig 12930 bp, 6 predicted proteins | sample Alteio_BWMinCont_66_FD_153303 | JGI IMG/M metagenome (GOLD analysis project Ga0207046, IMG submission 153303) | Enriched cells from forest soil in Barre Woods Harvard Forest LTER site, Petersham, Massachusetts, United States -... | ecosystem: Environmental > Terrestrial > Soil > Temperate forest >...
CAGCGGTTTTCGGAAGCGCGCGAAGCGGCGGCGAACCACATGGGCATGACAAACATAATCACAACGTAGAATTTTGCGCCGTGCATGTACATGCGGAAAGTGTCTTCTTGCATGATGCCGACCGTCATGCCTAGCAGGAACATGAAGCAGAAGAAGAGGACGCGCTCTAGGCGGGCGCGGTATTCGCCTGCGGCGCGGTTGACCTCGGCTAGAACCAGAACCAGGGTGCCGAAGCGGATGCCAGTCATGCCCAGAGCCAGGAGGATGTGCGGAGGGCTGAGGATTTTTACGTCGAGGCCGTAAGCGTTGTGCCACCAATTGTCGAAGGGGGCGGAAGTGATCATGCCGACAGCACCCCAGGCGCAGATGAAGGCGCCAAGCGGGCCGCGGAATCCCCAGACGGAAACGGAGTTGGCACGGAGGGGCGCGTCTTTGCGCAAGGTTGTGGAAAGGATGAGATAGCCGCAAGCGAAGCCTGACAGTATGCCGCAGAGTTGAATCAGGAGATGTGCGGGAGTCCAGAACGTGTCGCGGCCGACGCTTTCGTGCCAGGAAATGTCCCAGACGCCGCCGACGACGCTCGAGGCGACGGCCAGGACGTTTGACCAGATGTACCAGGGGATGGACAGAGTTTTGGCGGAGACGCGCTCGGCGGTCGGGGACTGGAGCGCTGCGGGAAGAGGGAGGGTGCCGGCCATCTGGGTGAGCTCCGAAGAGATTAGTGGATGCGAGATTTGGTGTTGCGCGTACCCGCGTGATTCGAGTTCACGAGGTTTTAGTTTACATTGCGAGGGCGGCGACGGGAATGGCTAAGTGCGAGTCAGTTGAAGCGCGTCGTTTTCCAGAGAGCGAGTCCCGAGGCTAGCAGGAAAACCAGCATGGCCGCGGCGAGCGCGGCTAGGGCGGGCCAGTCGAGGGCCATGTTAGGGGCACGCGCCAGAACGGCTAGGGTGATGAAGATTGTTGTAACGGCGATTACCAGGACATAGTCGAGCCACGTTCTTCGGGACTTGGCCGGGGGCAGGCCGCTCGGGTCGTTCGCCTCATTGCCGGAGAGAGCGGCTTGGACGTAGTCCGCATCAAGTCTGTAGCGTTGGCTTTCGCGATCGGCGGCTTGCTTCCAGCGGGCGTGTTCTTTGCCGGTGATGCCGGAGAGAGCGATGGCTCCTGCGCCTGCGGCCATCAGGAGTGAGCCGCCGATGACTTCGGCGTACAGCGAAGTGCTGAGGCCGCGGAGTTCTCCCAAGACTAGGATACCCCAGAGCAGGCCCCACAATTGATTGGTGTTGGAGAGAGGAATGCCGCGACTGATGCCGATGTATTTTGCGGCGTACTGTTGAAATAGATCGCCAATGACCCATACAAAGCCGCCGAGCATCAGCCAGAAAAGGACGGGCCGGGCTAGGTCGAGTTGATGAGAGAGAGCGGCAAGGCCGCCACCGTAGAGCAGGGCGAGCGATAACATCATGCCGAGTTCACCGATGGTGAAGAAAGCGATGAAGGAGAGAGGATTCATGCCGGTCAAGTAGGCTTTGCGATAGGGAACGTACATGGTACCCCAGAGGCAGCCGGCACCGAGAGCGGCTAGGATTCCGCGCAGGGGGTGTTCGGCGGGGCTTTGCGTGGAGGAAGCAACGGCGAGGAGTGTTGCGCCTAGGAACATGAGGAGCGCGCCACCGAGGACGGTGAGCCAGCGCAGTTTGCCGGCGTCGCGCAATTCGTTGAAGAGAAGATAGCCCCAGAAGATACCGAGGAGGCTGTTGATGTTCCAGAGAGGGAAGGCGATGCTGAGGCCGATGTCGCGAATTGCGAAAATGGTCAAGGTATTGGCGACGGCCCACAGGCAACCGGCGAGGATGCCCCAGACGATCAAATGAGGGGCTTGCCGGATGTCGGCGCGCATTTGGCCGGTGCCGCGGATGAGGGCAGGGAGGCTCCAGCGCGCGAGGAATACGCCGACAACCATTAGGAGCGAAACTACGAGAGGTGAGACGCCGAGTTTCACCAATTTTGTTGGGGCTTCGGCTGCGCCCAGCCACGCTCCAGCGCTGAAGCCACATAGGATTCCGACGAGTTGTAACTTGCGAAGGCGCAGAGACTCGATGGATTGCGGGATAATTTTTGTGGAGGAGGATTCCATCAGAGGTTCAGCGGATCCAATGAAGCACGGCCAGTCCAGCGAGTAAGATGATCGCCGGGACCCAGAAATGGACATCGGTCAAAATCATTCTCCAAACGCCGCCGGGTTTTTGCGCCGGGTTTTCGTCAAGCATGCTTTCGCTCCATCTACGCAGCGATCGACGCGGTGGCTAAATCTGCTGGCGCTTCCAGCGGCCGCGCTTGAAAAGGATAACACTGACGCAGGCGATGAACGCTTCGGCGGCGACGATTGAGAGAAAGACGCCGTTCGAGTGCATCCCTCCCGGGATCGCCAAAAAATATGCCAACGGAATTTCCAGCAGCCAAAAGCCGAAGAGATTGACGAGTGTTGGCGTCACGGTGTCTCCCGCGCCGTTGAACGCCTGCAACATTACCATGCCGTAGGCGTAGGCGATGTTTCCGTAGCTGAGGATGCGGAGGCAGGCAGCCGCAAGCGGGACGACCGCGGGATCGTGGGTGAAAAGGCGAACGACGGGTTCGGCGAAGAAGATGAAGAAGAGGCCGATGACGCCAAGAAAGAGCATGTTGTAAAAACCGGTGCGCCACACCGACTTTTCGGCGCGTTCGGGCTGCCGGGCACCAAGATTCTGGCCGACGAGTGTTGCGGCGGCGTTGCTGAGTCCCCAGGACGGCAAAATAGTGAAGACCACGATGCGAATGGCAATGGTGTAGCCGGCGAGGGCGGCGGAGCCAAAAATGCTCACGATACGCACCAGGCCGATCCAGCTCGTGTGGGCGATGGCGAATTGAAGGATACCGGTGAGTGAGACGCGCAGGAGACGCCACAGAACGGAAAAATTCAAACGAATCTGTTCACGGAGGATGCGTATGCGTTCCGTGCCGCGGAGCAGGCGATAGAACTGGTAGAGCACGCCGATGCTGCGTCCGGTGAATGTGGCGAGCGCAGCGCCGGTGACACCGAGCTTCGGAAATGGACCCCAGCCGAAGATCAGGCAAGGGTCGAGCGCCAAGTTGATGATGTTGGAGACCCACAGCAAACGCATGGCGATGGCGGCGTCGCCGGCGCCACGGAAGATAGCGTTGTTGAGAAAGAGCAGCATGATGGCGCCGCTGCCGCCGAGAGCGATGCGTGCATAGCCAGAGCCGATGGCGATGATTTCGGGCGAAGCGCCCATCAAGCGCAAAAGAGCGGGCGCGAAGAACAAACAGGGCAGCCCGACCAAAGCGGACACCGCCAGGCCGATGGCGATGGCTTGGACACCGGCCACGGCTGCCCCAGCGGGATCTTTTTCGCCGATGCGACGCGCGACCATGGCGGTGGTGGAGAGGCTCAAGCCAAGGCCGACGGCAAAAACCAAGCTCAGCAGCGATTCTGTGAGCCCGACAGTGGCGACGGCATCGGCACCAAGACGACCCACCCAGAAAACGTCGACAACAGCAAACAAAGATTCCAGCACCATTTCAAGGACCATGGGAACGGCCAGAAGCAGGATGGCGCGATTGAGGCTGCCGGTTGTGAAATCCTGATGCGAGCCGCGAAGCGCCTCGCGGATGGAACTCCACAGAGACGGCGAGACAGAAGAGACGGTGAGTTGTTCTAAAGCCACGTAAACCTTGACGTTCTCGGCAGGCGCGAACCACGGAAAAGAACGCGATTGCACTGGTTCGGAGTTCTTGTGATTGAAGCGAGAAAAAACTGAATCCGCGTAAGCGGATTAAACGGTCTGCGGGGTTCGAAGGTCGAACATCGAATTGTCCTTGGCGCTGCCTTTTCGCGAGGGCTCGGCCAGATCACCTAAACTCTATGGACAGTTGCGCGATGGTCGGATTGTACCCCGTACGGCCCTGTTCTGGCTAGAAAAACCGGTGAGAAGGGTGAGACGGTAGAGGAAAGTAGACGAGCGGTGCCAGCCTGCCAGCAATGATTTGTTCTGCCCCGAGGTGCTGTAAGATTATGCCGCATCGGTAGGGTTCGGTGGTACCTGGGAGGATACGGAAATGCTGCGATCGGCCGCAAGCGTGTTTCTGTTGTTGGTGGCGAGTGTTTGTCTTGCGGATGAGAATCCGCCGTTGCTGCTGCATCACCCCACGGTCAGCGCGACGCAGATTGTGTTCGCGTATGCGGGAGATTTGTGGAGCGTCCCGCGAGCGGGCGGCGTGGCCGAGCGGCTCACGGCCGGGGCCGGAACGGCCTCCCTTCCGATCTTTTCGCCGGATGGGGGCGAGATCGCGTTTACCGGCGACTACGACGGGAACGCGGACGTGTACGTGATTCCGGCGAGTGGGGGAACGCCGCGGCGGCTCACGTATCATCCGGACGCGGATGAGGTCATCGGCTGGACGCGCGACGGTCACGCTGTCCTGTTTGTTTCGGAGCGGAACAGTTACTCGCGTTTCAGCCGGCTCTTCACCATTTCCCGTGAAGGTGGTTTTCCCACCGAACTGCCGCTGCCCATTGGAGCCGAGGCTTCCTACTCGCCGGACGGTAAGGAACTTGCGTATGTTCCGCTCGATCATGCGTTTGAGATTTGGAAGCGGTATCGCGGCGGACGCACTTCGCCGGTGTGGATTGCGCGACTGGCCGATTCGAGCGTTACGCCGGTGCCGCGCGAGAATTCGAACGACTTCAATCCGATGTGGGTGGATCAGCGGGTGTTTTTTCTTTCGGATCGCAATGGGCCGATGTCGCTGTTCAGCTATGACACGAAGACAAAGGGCGTGACGGTTGCGCTCAAGAATGATGGGCTTGATTTTAAGTATGCGAGCGCGGGGCCGGATGCGATTGTGATCGAACAATTCGGAGCGATTTGGCTTTATGACTTGAAGACCGGCGCGGCTCACAAAGTGGACATTCGCATCGCCGGAGACCTGCCGCAGTTGCGGCCTCGCTACGAGAATGTGGCGAATCGCATTCGCAACGCAGACATTTCTCCGACTGGGCTGAGAGCGGTGTTCGAGGCACGAGGGGAAATACTTACGGTCCCTGCTGAGAAAGGAGACATCCGCAACTTGACGAATACGCCGGGCGCGGATGAGCGGTATCCGGCGTGGTCGCCGGATGGGAAGAGCATTGCGTATTTTTCGGATGAGTCGGGCGAGGAAGCGCTGTATGTCAAGAATCAGAACGGGCAAGGGGAAGCGCAAAGGTTCGATCTCGGGACGCCGGGTTCGTTTTTCTTTTTCCCGACTTGGTCGCCGGACAGCAGGAAAATTGCGTACACGGACAAACGATTAAACCTTTGGTATGTGGACCTCGAAAAGAAAACTCCGGTGAAAGTGTTTCACGACCGATTCACCGGCCCGGAGCAAATTTTCCATGCGGCGTGGTCTCCGGACAGCAAATGGCTGGCGTACACGCAGCAGGAAGTGAGCCACATGCGGTCGGTGTTTCTCTATTCGCTGGAAACAGGCGAGAGCCATCGCGTGACCGATGCCATGAGCGATTCGTCTTCGCCGGTCTTCGACAAGGGTGGAAAGTATCTCTATCTTTTGGCCAGCACGGACGCCGGGCCGACGATGGATACGTCGATGCTGAGCTTTGACAGGCCGGTGACGAGGAACGTCTACCTCGTTGTACTGCGCAGGGACCTGCCGTCGCCGCTGGCGCCGTTGAGCGACGAAGAAGGCCAGGCCACCTCTGATGCCGTAAAGACGGATGCCGCCAAACCAGGAAGCGCAGAAAAAGAGAAGGAAAAACCGCCCGCCGTTGTGAGAGTGGATTTTGAAAAAATTGGACAGCGGATTCTCGCGATGCCGATCCCGGCGAGGAACTACACGGAATTGAAGAGCGGGAAAGAAGGAGTGTTGTTTCTTGTGGAAGGACCGCTCGTCGAGCCGCTAAGCGGTCCGGGCACATTGACGTCGCATCGTTTTGAGCTGAAGACCCGAAAGACTGACAAATTGCTCGAAAACATCCTGGCTTTCTATGTTTCCGCCGACGGAGAGAAGCTTCTTTACAGGCACGCGAGCGCCCCGCAGCTTGGAGGAACAGCTGCGGCACAGGTGTGGACGATTGCGCCGCTTCCGCCTGCGCCATTGCCGGGAGCGTCGGGGGCAGGTGGTTCTTCTGCGGGAGGCGGCACATCTCCGGGTGCCAAGACGCTGAATCTTGCGACCATGGACGTGCGAATTGAACCGGCGGTTGAGTGGCGAGAGATGTATCACGAGGCTTTTCGCCTGGAGCGCGATTTCTTTTATGACCCGGGATTCCACGGTCTGGATTTGGCGGCCACGGAGAAAAAATTCGCAGCCTACCTCCCGGGAATCGCTTCGCGCGACGACCTGAACTACATCTTTAAGGAGACCATGGGCGATCTCACCGTAGGGCATCTGTTTGTGCGGGGTGGCGATGGTCCGGAAGTGAAGCGCATTCCCGTTGGGCTCCTCGGTGCGGATTACAAAATCGAGAACGGACGTTATCGATTTTCACGCGTTTACGACGGCGAGAACTGGAATCCGCAACTGCATGCACCGCTGACGCAGCCGGGCGTGAATGTCGTGGAAGGAGAGTATCTGTTGGCCGTGAATGGCAAAGAAGTGCGGGGCAGTGAGGACGTGTACAGTTTCTTCGAAGCTACGGCCGGGAAATCCGTGCTGCTGCGTGTGGGGCCGAACGCGGACGGCACCGGCTCGCGCGAGGTGAGCGTCGTTCCCGTTGAGAACGAGCAAGGACTGCGCAACTTGGCTTGGGTCGAAGGCAACCGCCGCAAGGTAGATGAGCTCAGCAAAGGAAAACTGGCGTACATCTATCTACCGGATACCGCGAGCGGCGGGTACACCTATTTCAACCGCTATTTTTTCTCGCAAGCAGGCAAGGAGGGAGCGGTTGTCGATGAACGCTTTAATGGCGGCGGGACCAATACGGACTACATTCTAGATTATCTGCGGCGCACGCTGATGAATTACCGCACGACGCGAGACGGCGAAGACATGACCACACCGGTGAGCCTCATAGAGGGGCCGAAGGCGATGATCATCAATGAGTACGCGGGTTCAGGTGGAGACGCCATGCCTTGGCATTTCCGGCAAGCGAAGGTCGGCGTCTTGGTGGGGAAGCGGACCTGGGGCGGCCTGGTGGGATTTTTTGGTCCCGGCGAGTCGTTGATGGATGGTGGGGTGGTGACCGCGCCGAGCCGAGGATTCTGGACGCCGAACAACGATTGGGAAGTGGAGAACCACGGCATTGCACCGGACGTGGAAGTGGAGCAAGATCCCAAAGCGGTGCGCGAAGGACGCGATCCCCAGCTTGAAAAATCCGTTCAGCTTCTGCTGGCGGATTTGGAAAAGAATCCGCTACCGAAACACAAGAAGCCGCCCTATCCGAACTACCATAGCAACAGCGGAGCTCGCACGTCCCATCCCAGCAACTAGTGCCGCAGGCGGGGGCGTCTCGAGCTTTGGTCTTGACCACGGGCTTTGAAACTTTCTGCATGTGTGGGGCGTAGGAACTAGCAAGGAGCAGTGTTGATGAAGCGACGAGTGCCCCTGCGAGAACCGGTCGGCGTCGCGCTCGAGACTCTGCGGGCGCACAAGATGCGTTCCTTTCTGATGTTGTTGGGCATCATTCTTTCCGTGGCCACCTTGATCGTGGTCATCGCGTTGATTTCCGGCGTGAATCAATACATAGCCAATAAGGTCGCCAATCTGGGCTCGAATGCGTTTACGGTGATGCGGTTTCCGATCATCACCGAGGTGGAAGAGCTGGTCAAAGCCCTGCGTCGGAACAAACTGGTCACCTGGGACGACTATGAAGCACTTCGCGAGAATCTGAAGCTACCGCAGAAGGTGGGTGCGGAGGTATGGACTTCAGGAAAGGCCCGCGTCGGTTCGCTTACCATCCAGGACACCAGCATCCGCGGCGTGTCGGCAAGTATGGCTGACATCGATGCACAGGAAATGACCGACGGCCGGTACATTACCGAAGCAGATGAAAACAGCCGGGCGATGGTAGCAATGATCGGGTCTGAATTGGCCAACAAACTTTTTCCGAGCCTGGACGCGGTCGGACATGAAGTGATGCTTGATAGCCGGCCATTCATAGTTGTTGGCGTCGCCAAACCGATTGGCACCGTGCTTGGGCAATCGCAAGATAACTTCGCCTATATCCCGGTGGAGACGTATATCAAGATTTATGGAGCGTACGAAGGAATCTGGATCAACATCCAGGCGCGCGGAGCGGAGTGGATGGAACGAACACAGGACGAAGCGCGTGTGCTGATGCGTGCACGGCGTCACCTGGGGCCGAATGAAACCGACTCCTTTGGGATTCTCGATTCGGCGACGCTGATGAAACTGTGGAATCAGCTTACCGGCGTAATCGCCATGGCCATGGTCGGGGTGGTTTCGGTTTTTTTGGTGATCGGGGGAGTGGTGATCATGAACGTGATGCTGGCCACGGTCACAGAGCGCACGCGGGAGATCGGGATTCGTAAGGCACTCGGCGCAAGCCGCCGGGACATCTTGCTGCAGTTTTTGGTGGAAGCGTGTGTGATGTCGGCCATGGGCGGAGCTATCGGCGTGCTGATCGCCTATGGGATTTGCCTGCTGGCAAATGCCACCACTTCCATTCCCATGAATGTTCCCATTTCCGCGGTGATCATCGCCGAACTCATCTCGGCTGCAGTGGGGATTTTCTTTGGTGTTTATCCGGCGCGAAAAGCGGCGATGCTAGAGCCGATCGAAGCGCTGCGGACAGAGATTTAGCGGGAAAGTAAATCACCATGCGAATGGCAATCGGCGAAAACGCTCACATGGCTCTCACCACGTTGCGTGAGAACAAAATGCGGTCTTTTCTGACCGTGCTCGGCGTGGTGATTGGGATCACCGCGCTGCTCTCGGTCGTCGCGGTATTAATGGGCGTGTACAACGACGTAAACGCTTTTCTGAGTGACTTCGGCTCGGATACGCTGTTCATTTTTAAGTTTGATCCTGGCATCCACACGTCGGGACGCCTGACTCCGGAAGAACGCACACGCAAGCCGCTTACTCTGGAGGACGCCGAGGCCATTGGGGAACTCTGCCCCGACGTCAAAGCGGTCTCGGCTGCGATAATGCCCCGGATTCGAGAGGATTCGCCCGGCGGGCGTCCGCTGATGAGCGCGCGCTACAAAAACAAGGAAGTAGCTGGAGTGGACTACCACGGAGTACTGCCGGCGGATGAAGTGGTGTTCAATTCCAAGGCGGAACGCGGAAGATACCTAAGCGAGGCGGAGAACTTGCACCGCAGGGACGTGGCGCTCATCGGTCCGGATATCGCCAAGGCGCTTTATCCGGAGGAAGATCCGCTGGGAAAGCCGATCCTTGTTGACGGGGTGTCGTATGAAGTGATCGGCGTGATGGCGGCACGCAAAGGTCAACTGGTCAAAGACCAGGCCGCCGACAAAGCGATTCTTGTTCCTTACCGGACCTACCAGAAGCATCGGCCTGGGGACGACGAGAATTTGATTGGCGCCGCCGCCTACCCGGGCCGAATGGCGGAGGCGGAAGACGAGATTCGCGGCGTGCTGCGGCGCCGTCGGAACGTTCCCTACAACAAGCCTGACAATTTTGGCGTTTCGAGCGCCAAGGAGATTGCCGACCAGTTCCGTCAGATCACGGCGTCGGTGGCGCTGCTGATTTCCGTGGTCAGCTCCATCGGACTACTTGTGGGCGGAGTCGGTGTGATGAACATCATGCTGATGTCTGTAACGCAGCGAACGCGCGAAATTGGAGTGCGCAAAGCCATCGGAGCGCGGCGGCGTGACGTCATTTGGCAGTTTTTGACGGAGGCTGTGGTCTTGACGGGGGCCGGAGGAGTTATTGGCGTGTTGCTGGGTTTGGGCATCAGCCTGCTCATTCACCTTTTCGTGCCGAGTCTGCCCTCCGCGGTCCCGTTGTGGTCGATACTCCTGGCAGTGACGGTGTCGATGAGCGTCGGCTTATTTTTTGGAATGTATCCTGCGGTGAAAGCTTCACGGCTCGATCCCGTCGAGGCTTTGCGGTACGAGTAAGTCATGGATCTCTAGAGAGCCGTGACTTACTCGTAGCGCAGCGCCTCCATAGGATCGGAGCGTGAGGCTCGATAAGCGGGCCAAAAACTTGCGGCCAGAGCCACGACTGCGAGGAAAAGCGCCGCCCCGATCAGGCTTAAGGGATCCGTCGGCCGCAGCCCATAAAGAAGTGATCGCGCGCCGCTGGTTGCGGCAACCGTCAGCAGCAAGCCAATTCCGACGCCAAGTGCCAGCAGACCTAAGGTCTGACGAAGAATAATTCCCACAACATCTTGCCGGGTCGCACCGAGCGCCATGCGTATTCCAATCTCATTCCTGCGCAAGGCGATGATGTAGGAGATCACTCCGTAGAGGCCGATCATGGCCAGCAGCGCGGCCAGCACGCCGAAGAATCCCGAAAGCAAGGCCATCAATCGTTCGCGCACAAGTCCGTTCTGAATCTCCGTCTGGAATAGATGATACTCGATCTTCATTTCCGGATAGAGCGGGCCGAGTTTTTCCCGCACCGCAGAGATCGCCCCCGCGGGTGGCGACGAAAACCGGATGAACACATTCGTGAAGTAGTATTTTTCCGGATATTGTTGCGCGGGCGCGAACGCTTCCGCCTGGTTTTCATCCCGCAGCCCACGATACTTTGTGTCTTTCACCAACCCTACAATTTGGTACTGCGTCTCCGGGTAGTGGGGCTCATTCTGTGTGCGAATTGTCTTTCCCAGGGGATTCCCTCCGCCCAAAAACTGCCGGACAAAGGTCTGGTTCACGATGGCCACCGGGGGCGATTGCGCCACGTCGCGATCGGTGAAGTCGCGCCCGGCGACAAACGGGATTTGCATCGTGCGGAAATAGGCGGGACTTACCCAGGTGAACATGGAGTCGGCTTGCACGCTGGCGGCGCGAACGTTGAGAGAAAAATAACCGCCATCCAGGGGAACGTGCGTCGAAGTCGCCGCGGATTCCACCAACGGGATGGATCGAATTTGTTCGACTAGCTGGTGCTTGAACGTTTCGTAGCGCTCGGGAGGCAGGTCGAGCCGACGGAAGTTCAAATAGGCCCGCAGAATACCACTCTCGCGGAAGCCGGGATCGAGCGTTTTCAAGTTCCAGAAGCTCCGCACAAAAAGCAGCGCGCTTGCCAGGAGCACCAGCGAAAACGCGATTTGCGAAACAACCAGAGTTTGCTGGAACGAGAACCTTTGGCGCCCCGCGGTCATTCCGCGGCCGCCGGATTTCAGCACGGCACCTGGTTGCGTTTTGGAGGAGCGAAACGCGGGGGCCAACCCGAACAGCAAGCACGTCGTCACCGCCGTAATCGCAGTAAAGGACAGGACTCGCCAGTCGATGTTCGTGGCCAGAGAGAGCGGGTCTTGTTCGGTGCTGAGAAGCCTGACCACGGTCCGGCTGAAGAACGAGGCCAAGACAGTTCCCAAGATCGAACCGCTGACCGCCAGCACCAAACTTTCCAAAAGCAATTGCTGCCTAATCCTTCCAATACTGGCCCCCAGCGCCAGGCGGACGGCCATCTCCTTCTCGCGCGAACTGGCCCTCGCGAGCATGAGGTTTGCCAGATTTGCGCACGCAATGAGCAACACCAATGCCGTGGTTCCCAGAAGCAGCCAGAGAGATGTGTCGTAAGCCTCGCCGGGCGCGCTCACGCCGCTTCTGCCTGGATCGGCCGTCAGCCTGTAGTTCTTATAGTAATTTAACAGCGAAGCGCTGTATCCGCTCGGCGCAGTGGCCTCGAAAATCCCGGGGCTTGCCGCATCCAATTGTGCCGATGCCTGCTCGAGCGAGTTGCCCGGCTTCAGCCGCGCCATAACCTCCAGCCAGAAAATGTCGTGCCTTCCGACGGTGCCATCTCCGGCGATGAACGTGGGGAGCGAGCAAGCGGGGAGCGCGACCTCAAATTGTTTTCCAACGTCGAGGCCGAAGAAGCTTGGCGGCGTCACTCCAATCACTTGGGTCGCATGGTTATAGATGACGATTGTGCTTCCGACGACCGAGTCCTTGCCGCCAAACTCACTCTGCCAAAGCGCATAGCTGATGACTGCGGGGGATATTCCGCAGCCAGGCCGGTCATCTTCCGGTGTGAACAGCCGGCCTCTGACAGGAACGATGCCGAGCAACGGAAACATTTCTCCGCTAACCCAAAGGCCCTCGGCCAACCTCTCCTGCTCTCCTCGTCCGATGGCATAGCGGCGGCTAGCCCAGGCGAAAGCTCCGGAAAATGCGCCTTGTTGCTTTCGGACTTGCTCCCAGATTGCGGTGCTAAGCGCCGTCTCACTCTGGTACAAGAAGTCATGGACTCCGCCCCTGATCTGCACCTTGACCAATGACGCCGGGTCCGCTACCGGCAGGCTTCGCAATCGGACGGCATCCAGCAATTGAAAGATGCTGGTGTTCGCGCCGATGCCGAGCGCTAGCGTGAGGATCGCGGTTGCCGTGAACGTCGGGCTCTTGCGCAAAGTACGCGAGGCGAACCGTAAATCTTCGAACGCGGTCTGGAGCCACGACGGGCCGCGGGCATTGGACGCACTATCAGGCTGACCGCCCGCCAACGCCACAGGTTCGTTGCTAGATTTCTTCAACAGATCATTCCATCCACTCCTCGAGTCGCCCCGCTAGGGAGGGCGGCGCCCCATTTCCCAGCTCCATACGAGCACCTTCTCGCATTTTCCCTGGTTACATGCAGATGTCTCGAACCGGGGACCGCGAGACTCGAGCGAAACTCGTGTCTGACTCCTGGCAGCAGAAACGTGAGCGGCTTGTGTTCTAACGTATTCTGAGAATAAATCGATACGTGTAGAAGATACCATTGGTTTCG
>Ga0207046_10214_pt2 | contig 12886 bp, 12 predicted proteins | sample Alteio_BWMinCont_66_FD_153303 | JGI IMG/M metagenome (GOLD analysis project Ga0207046, IMG submission 153303) | Enriched cells from forest soil in Barre Woods Harvard Forest LTER site, Petersham, Massachusetts, United States -... | ecosystem: Environmental > Terrestrial > Soil > Temperate forest >...
GGCTTGGATATTATGAAACCCGCGGGCGGATTGGCGATGGGGCGCCTGAACGAGTCGTGCGCGCAATGCCACCAGGAGCAGACCAGGCCCTTCGTTTACGAACATCCGGCGTTGCGCGAAGGTTGCACCAGTTGCCACAATCCGCACGGTTCCATCAACGCGAAAATGTTGACGGTGCGGGATTCAAACCTTTGCCTCCGCTGCCACGCACAAGTCGAGTCTGTTTCCTCCCGGGGCGTGTCTCTTTATATCGGCAATGTCAATCATGAGCCGTTTATGAAATTTGGCACCTGTTGGACGGCAGGCTGTCATGTAGCGGTCCATGGATCCAACACGCAACCATTCTACTTTTACTGATATGCCTTCGCCGCCACGCAAGCGAGGATGGGTGTGGCTGATTGGGCGCGCGGGTTGCGGATTTATGATTTTTCTTTGCTGTTGGAGTGCGGTCGCGGCAGAAACTTTAGACCCCGCAAAACTGCCGCCGACAGCGACGGTTAAAGTCGATTTCAATCGGGACATTAAACCGATTCTTGAGAACACCTGTATTCGGTGCCATGGGCCGGAAAAGCCCAAGAGCCACTTTCGTCTTGACGATCGGGAGGCGGCATTGAAAGGCGGCGAGAATGGCATCGACATCATTCCCGGCTCCAGCGCCAAAAGTCCGCTGGTTTATTACGTAGCCGGCCTTGTGACCGATATGGAAATGCCTCCGACAGGCAAAGGAACTCCGCTGACAACAAATCAGATCGCGTTGTTGCGCGCGTGGATTGACCAAGGCGTGAATTGGGCGACGAATTCTCCCACGAATAATTTTGTGCTGTTTGTCGCCCCCACTGTTGGCGACACAGCAGTCCATGGCAATGCGCAGAAGTTCCGCGAACTTTTTTGGGAGAAAGACGGGGTCAACGGCGGGGTGGAAGAATTCACCATTTCCAGCAACACCAGCGCAAACACTAAATACACGATTTCCGGGCACGTTCTCGAGGACGATTATAAACTGAACCTTTCCGTAAACCGCACTGACCTTGGATTTATACGCTCCGGGTGGGAGCAATATCGGAAGTATTATGACGGCACGGGCGGTCTTTCGCCTGTTATAAAAGGGCCGATTCCACAAGCGGGCGGCGATCTTTATCTCGACATCGGAAAGGCGTGGGTTGATTTCGGTTTGACGCTGCCAAACTGGCCGCAATTTGTTTTGGGGTACGAATACGACTATAAACGCGGGACGGAATCCGAGCTTGACTGGACTGCCGTGTCTTCCAGCAGCCTGAGAAACACCGCGCCCGCAACGCAAAAGCTTGACGAGTCAGTGCATGTCATCAAATTCGAATTGACGCATGAGGTTGGCGGAGTCGCGATTGACGATCGTTTTCGCGGAGAGTTTTACGACCTGAAATCAGCATACACGAACATCGACGCGCGCGGCGCAGACCACGAAAACGCCCGCGAGAACGACAGCTATTTTCAAGGTGTCAATACGCTGCGGCTGGAAAAGAAATTCAACGATTGGTTTTATGGCTCGGCAGGGTATCTTTACAGCAAACTTAATTCAGACGCCAGCTTTATGGACTTCGCAAGCAACGGCTCGCCACACAGCCCTGTCATTTTGGACATCGCTCCGCAAGTCACGTTGGAACGGGAATCGCACATATTTAATCTCAATGGATTGCTAGGGTTGTTTCCCGGGCTGACACTTTCCACGGGCGTCCAGGAAGAGTGGACGCGTGAGCACGGATTTAGCGGAACGAACACCTTTCTAAACCGAGTTTATACGAACGGCCTGATCACCCTGCCGCCAATCACAATTGCGGCGGTGCCAAGCATACTTTCATCAGACTACGACCAGAATAACATCACCGAAACCGTAGCGTTGCGCTACAGCAAGATCCCGTTTACCTCGCTATTTGTGGATGCACGATTGCAGCAGGAAACGATTGCGCAATACGACTCTGACCTTCAGCCGGCCAGCGGGTTTGCACAAAACACTTATTTTTCCAGCCAGTTGGCCGATTTGCGCGCGGGCTTCAGCACGTCGCCATGGCGCAGCGTTTCGTTAAGCGGACATTATCGGCATTATGACAACTCCAGCCACTATAACAATGACCCTGGAATGCCGCTTCCACAAAGTTATCCGGGGTTCATTTTAGCTCGGAAACTTTTGACGGATGAACTTGAGGGGAAACTTACCTGGCGTCCGCGTTCATGGTTTACCTCCACAGTTACGTGTCAATACCTCGACACGCATTATACGACAGATACAGATCCCGTTGCGCATGGCATCTCGCCAGGTGGCAATATTCTCGCGGGAAAAGATATATCCCGCATTTATTCGATTAATAGCACGTTCATTCCAACGAGCAGGCTTTATCTCTCCGGAACATTTTCGTATCAGCCGACGGTCTCGACGAGCGCCGCGAACAGTGTCCCCACATTCGTTCCGTATAGAGGGGACGTCTATAGTGTGCTGGCAAGCGGTGTCTATTCCCTTGGCGATAAAACATCGCTATTTGCGAACTTTTCATTTTCCGAAGCTGACTATGCCCAAAATAACTTCACTGCTGGCATGCCGGTCGGAATTGAATACCAGCTTAAGACAATCGGAGTCGGCGTTGCGAGGCGCTTCGGGAAAAACCTCATCGCAAAAGTGCAGTACGGCTATGAAAGCTACAACGAGCCTAGCAGCGGAACAGCGAACAATTTCCGCGCGCAGTCCGTGTTCGGCACGGTTTCCTGGCGTCTGCCATGACCCAATTTGAGGGTTAGACCCACTGTTGAATAAATCCAGGCAGTTCAATATCAGTCAAAGTAATACATAAACTATCTGAATTATGAACAAACCTGTATCAATAGCACTTCTCGTTGCAGGAGTGGTCCTTACGGTTATCGGAATCAATTCCACAAACTCGTTTAGCTCCGACGTTTCCCGGTTTTTCACCGGCTCGGCGACGCAAAAGGCCGTATGGATGCTTGTGGGCGGCATTATCATGGGCGTCGTCGGGTTGGTTGGATTGACTTTCGGATCCCGGAAAGCCTAACACATTTGCATTATGCTCTATTACACGTTGATTTTTTTGGTGGTGGCGATTATCGCGGCCGCTCTGGGTTTTGGCGGATTGGCCGGAATTGCCGCATCGATTGCGAAAGTTCTCTTTGTGATTTTTCTAGTGCTTTTCATTGTATCCCTTGTTCGCCGCAAATCGGCTTGAGGGGCTTTGAAAAGCTTTCAAGCGCCGCGCCGCTGCCAAATTGGGTGAACGGCGAGGTTGGAAGCTAGAAAAGTATGGAAGTTTCGGAACTTGCGGTTTCCAGGGGACAATCCCGCGTTGTGTCTCAGGCTTCCGCAAGATCGGGCGCCCGCGCCATCGATCCCGACAGTTTGCGATTTCGTCCGATGTCGGTGATGGCCATCGGAGCTATCATTGCTATTTTATTTTTCGCAAGGGACGTCTTCATTCCGCTTTCCCTGGCCGTCCTGCTAAGTTTTCTTCTGGCAATCCCCTGCTCATTCCTGGAACGGCATGGATTCAAACGCACTCCTGCGGTGGTCAGCGTTGTAGGTTTGACTTTCGCCTTGCTTGTGGGAGCGGGCTGGCTGCTTAGCGCCCAATTTTACGATCTCGCGAAAAAGCTACCCGCTTACCACGAAATAATCGATACTAAACTTAAATCCCTAAAGGCTTCGCCTCGCGGCACTTTTGGTCAGTTCAGCCAGATGCTTAGACGAACGGCGGAAGAACTTCGAACGCCCGAAACCAATGAGCCGCCTCAGGGAAAAGTTGAAGGAAAACAAGGCATTCGCGATGGCGCATCCGCAAACCAGCCAGTCCCAGTCGAGCTTCGCGAACCTCGCACTGGCGCCTGGGGAATTCTCGGCGGGCTGGTCGCCCCTGTTTTGAAGCCGTTGGCAACGGCGTTTTTGGTGGTAGTCGTTTTAATCTTCATGCTTCGCGGTCGCGAGGACGTAAGAAACCGGTTGATTCGGCTGGCCGGAACTGATCGGATGGATCTCACAACGAGTGCCCTGGATGAAGCTGCTAACCGGGTGAGCCGGTATCTATTAATGCAATTGATCGTTAATTGCTGTTTTGGCTGCCTGATCGGCACAGGTCTGTTTTTCATTGGCGTTCCGAGCGCAATACTTTGGGGCGTGATGGCTGCGATTCTCAGATTCATTCCCTATGTTGGCGCGTGGATTTCCGCGCTCGCCCCGCTGACTCTGGCGTTTGCAACGGCCCCTGGATGGTCCAAGCTGGCTTGGACTACCGGTCTTTACGCAACGGTCGAGCTAATGACATCCAATTTTATTGAGCCGCTGCTATACGGTTCCTCGACCGGCGTATCGCCGTTGGCCCTTCTATTAGCCGCCATATTTTGGACATGGTTATGGGGACCAATCGGGCTCCTGCTTTCGACGCCGCTGACAGTTTGCCTGGCGGTTATGGGTCTTCACATACCCCAACTGGGCTTCCTCCATGTTTTGCTCGGCGACGAGCCTGTACTGACCCTCGAGACTCGATTTTACCAAAGGATGCTTGCGATGGATCGCGAGGAGGCGGAGGAAATCGTTGAACACCTTCTCAAAGAGAAACCACTGGCGGTGGTTTATGAAGAGCTTTTCGTTCCAGCGTTGGCCTACGCGAAAGAAGATTTGTCCCGCGGCAGATTAACAAAGGAAAAGGAGAATTTTGTCCTCGATAATATTGCCGATCTCGTCCAAGAACTGTCTGAAGATGAAAATGAACGCACAGGTCGAAACGAAAAGAAATCGGAAGCTTCGACATCAATTCTAGACGAAACAAACGTATTTGCGGCTGTGATGCCGGCTAAGGATAAACCGGATGAAATTGCAGGCATAATGTTGGGCCAAATTTTGGCGCAACGCATGGTGAGTGTTCGGTCGTTATCAGCGGGCGCACTTACATCGGATAGCTTGGAAGCACTGGCATCCGGCGCGGTCAACGTTGTGTGCATTTCCGTCATGCCACCTACGAATCTCCGGCGGACGCGCTATGTGTGCAAGAAGCTTCGGTCTCGCTTCCCAGGAATGAAGCTGGTTATTGGATATTGGGGCGGTTCACAAAACCTTTCGCTGGCGCGGGAAAGTCTCTCTGAGTGCAACCCGGACATTATCGCATGCACACTCGAAGAAGCCGTCGCAGCAATCATTTCACTTGGAAACACCACTAGCAGCCCCGACGCACCAACAAGGCCGGAGGCCGAACTCGTCGCAGGTTAGATCCTACATCGATGAACGTGATGGAGTTAATCCAGATTCACCGTGCCAACCACGCGGCTTCGTTATGTAAAGGCATCAAGTATGAGATCTATCCCCCGCAACTTTGAGGGCGAGCCAGGGATAGCTCGTCGAGACAAAATCCCAATTGCCGCGAAAGCCGCGGGCACCGCTTTTTTAGCCGCGCTTATTCCGATATATTTGCGCACCTATGGTCCAACAAATTTTTTGTGGTTCTGCGATGTCGCTCTCATAATTACTGTAATTGGCATGTGGTTGGAAAGCTCTCTGCTTATCAGCATGTGCGCGGTGGGTATTTTACTCCCGCAATTCCTTTGGCTTGCGGACTTTGGCATCAACCTTTTCGGAATTCATTTTCTCGGTTTGACTGCATACATGTTCGACCCTCATATTCCAATTTTCACCCGGGGACTTTCGCTTTTTCATGGGTGGCTGCCATTGCTGCTCATCTGGCTTCTGCACCGTTTGGGATACGATAAGCGCGCTTTGATTCCCTGGGGTATTCTGGCCACGGTATTGGTGCTGGTCTGCTACTTTTTCACGCCGCCCGCCGGCGCCCATCCGGCTGACCCCAATACCCCGATCAATATCAATAATGTTTACGGGTTTAACGACGCGCGTCCACAGACATGGATCAACCAGAATCTTTATGTGGCGCTGTGGATCAGCATGCTGTGGTTAATTGTGTTTATTCCCACCCACCTCATTTTGCGGAAGATTTTTAGCGCGCCCGCGCCATCATCCATCTGTGGTTCCTGAGGTTGCACCCAAATGACGCTATTCGAAACGAGACATATCAAAACCATACTGGCACTACTTACCAAGTGTGTCCCCTTTTGATGCCCACCCTCCAAAAGCCAAACAATATCAACCAACTGTGTTTCAACGCAAATGTACCCGTTTTCCCTCTGTAATCAAGGATAATTCCGTTTACCGGCCTATACCCTTTTTTACACTTTTGGTGTCTGCGGAAAGGGGGCAAAAGAGAGCCAATGCAACGACAGTCAATACGAAATAAGATCAGGGGACACGCTGGGCCGTATCTTGGGGCTGATCGGACATTTGATATTCAACGGCAGCCCGCCCGGCGTTTTTCATCCGCCAGAACTCGTTAATGGCGCTCTGACGCGAAAGACCTACTTCGGGTCGTTGCACAATTCCTCAAGTGTGACACGAGCGAATTAGGTGGTTGGGTTGCCCAGCGGCTTGAGCAGCCGTGAGAAAACGAGAATTGGGACACCGTGGGGCTGGCAGTTTATATTAGAACCCAGGCGGCTTGCTCGACAGTGAACTGCGTAGGACCGCTGTTTCCACTGCCTCGACGAGCGCAAACCGACGGCACTCCTGTTTGACGCAAAGTCGTGGTTTGCAGGCGGCGTCTGGTCCGGCAGGCTCATCGCAACCTGAATGGAGGGATTTCGATTTCCGCCGCAATTCAATTTATTCATGCTTGCCGAAACGAATTTCCCCCTGATATTGTTTGGCTTTTGGAGGGTGGATTGTGCCGATGTGGCGGAATTGGCAGACGCGCTAGACTCAAAATCTAGTATCCGTGAGGATGTGTGGGTTCGACCCCCTCCGTCGGCACCATCACCAATTTATTTTCTGGCCTTTCCGGCCTGCTCTTTGCAGTATCAGCCCTCATACATATGAAGCGCGGTTCCATCTTTGGGCTTGCTGTCGTCTGCCTCAGCCTTTTTCCCCTTATCGACTGCCAAACTGAAGCCGCCGATGCCCCTGATGGCGTGCTAATTGTCCCCCTTATCAACAACAATCTCCGCGTCACAATCAATGGCGCGCACTTCACCGATTATCATTTCAATAACGTTCCGCGCCCGTATTTTTATCCCGTTCTCGGTCCCGACGAATTGCCGATGACCCGCAAATGGCCCTTGGAAGAAACGGCAGATGAGCAGCACGATCATCCGCATCATCGCGGGCTTTGGTACGCGCATTCGAGTGTCGATGGCTTTGATTTCTGGACCGAGGGCAAGAAATGCAAGATCGACCACCAGAAATTTCTCCAGATATCCTCCGGGAAGGACTCCGGCGTGATCCAGGAATCCAATAATTGGATTGGGTCCGACGGCACTTTCGTTTGCGGCGAAGTTCGAACCATTCGCATCTACAACCGTCCAAGCACAGAGCGCCTGATGGACTTTGATATTACCTTTTACGCGCCTGCGGACAAACCGGTGGTTTTTGGCGACGAAAAGGATGGCACGATGGCCACTCGCGTCGCGGAAACCATGCGTTTGAGTCATCCCGGCGAGGGCAAAAAGACCGTGCCGGGCGAGGGTCACATCGTTCTGTCCACAGGCGTCCGCGATGAGGAAACGTGGGGCAAACGCGCGGACTGGTGCGATTATTATGGGCCGGTGAAAGGCAAACCCGTTGGCGTGGCCATCTTCGATCATCCGGACAATCTTCAGCACCCGACGTGGTGGCATGTGCGGGATTACGGGCTGTTCGCGGCAAATCCCTTCGGCGTCCACGATTTCGAGAAAAAGCCCAAGGGCACAGGCGATTATACACTGGCAGCCGGCAAAACTATCACCTTTCGGTACCGTTTTTATTATCACGAAGGAACCGAGACAGACGCAAAAGTCGCGGAACATTACAGCGACTACACAAAAAAATCCGAATAAACAAATTCTCTTATGAACACACTCACACGACGCGCTTTTCTGAAACGAACCGCCCTTGGCGCAGGCGCATTGGGTTTGTCGGCGCAATCCTGGGGGCAGGTCACTGGCGCGAATGACGACATTCGAATCGCCGTCGTCGGCTTTAACGGACGCGGCGCAAACCACATCAGCGCGTGGGAAAAAATGACGGGCGTGAAGCTCGTCGCGCTGTGCGATGTCGATAGCAAGGTGCTCGCCAAGCAGGTGAGCCGCTCAAAAGACCAGGGCCGCCCGGTCGAGGGTTACACGGACATTCGAAAGCTTTTGGAAAACAAGGACATTGACGCCATTTCCATCGCCACGCCGAATCATTGGCACGCCACCGCGACGATTTGGGGCGTGCAAGCTGGCAAAGACGTGTATGTCGAGAAACCGATCTCGCACAACATTTGGGAAGGCGAGAAAATGGTCGCCGCGCAAAAGCGCTATAATAAAATTATCCAGGCGGGCACCCAATCCCGTTCCAGTTATGGCATCAAGGAAGCGGTGGAATGGGTCAAGGCGGGCAACTTCGGAAAAATCCTGGTGTCACGCGGGCTTTGCTATAAGCGCCGCGCAAGCATTGGCAAATCAAGCGGACCGCAGGCTGTTCCCGCGACCGTTGATTACGATGTCTGGCTGGGGCCGGCGCCGATGGTGCAGCCGCGGCGCGAGAAATTTCATTATGACTGGCATTGGTTCTGGGATTACGGCGCGGGCGATCTCGGCAACCAGGGCGTGCATGAAATGGACGTTGCGCGCTGGTTTCTCGGCGAAAGCACCCTCGCGCCCCGCGTCATGTCCATCGGTGGACGGCTCGGTTACGAGGACGACGCCGAAACGCCCAACACCCTGATCGCTTTTCATGATTATTTGCGCGCTCCGTTGATTATGGAAGTGCGCGGCCTGCCGGACAAAGCCGGTTCGGAAGAAATGAGCAAATACAAAGGCGGCGGTGTCGGCATTGTCATTGAGTGCGAGGGCGGCCACGTGCTAGTGCCGGATTACAACAGCGCAATCGCCCATGACAAGGACGGCAAGGTGGTCAAGACTTTCAAGGGGTCCAAGAGCCACTTCGAGAATTTCATCGAAGCCGTGCGCAACCGCAGCCAAAACCAATTGAACGCGCCCATTCTCGAAGGCCATCTCTCAACCGCACTCTGCCACACGTCCAATATTTCCTATCGACTGGGCAGCCGGCAATCGTCCGATGCGATCCGCGAACAGATCAAGGGCGACAAGGAGGCCACGGCGACATTCGAGCGCATGGCGGATCACCTTGCGGGCAACGACGTGGATTTGCAAAAAACTCCGGCAACCCTCGGCATGGCATTGCGCATGAACCAAGGCAACTCCCGGTTCATCGAGAACAAAGAGGCGAATTACCTGCTGGAACGCAAACCGCGCGAACCTTACGTGATTAGCATCACTTAGGCTTGGGGAGGGAGCGGGAAAACTCCAATTGATACCGCCCCGCGCTGCGGCTCAATTTTGCCTTTTCACTGAAGGCGCTGGAGAGCGTCGCCGAATTCATGGTTTGCCCTAGCGGGCCAGTTGCGAGCACGCGTCCGCCCTTCAGGATCAACACGTGCGAAAAAATGGGGATAATTTCCTCGACGTGATGGGTCACAAAAACCATGGCCGGCGGCCTGCTGCCGAGCGCCATACGCTGGAGAAATTGCAGGAAATGCTCGCGTGCCGCAGGATCAAGACCGGCGCACGGTTCGTCCAGAATCAACGCACGCGGCCGCGCCATGAGCGCCCGGCCAATTAGCACGCGCTGCCGCTCTCCCTGTGAAAGATACAGCCACGGACGATCCTCCAGCGCCGCGCATTCCACGCCGCGAAGTATTTTGCGCGCCCGCGCCCGATCAGCGTCCGTCATTTCGCCCCAGAAATCGATCATCGCGTATTTGCCGCTAACGACTGTAGCAAGCGCCGGTTCGTCGGGAGGAATTCGCTGGCGCAACGACGAACTGACCAGCCCGATCCGCTTGCGAAGTTCCCGCCAGTCGGACATTCCATAACGTCGCGAGAGCACTTCAACCTGGCCGGACGTGGGCGTGAGATAGCCCGTCAAGACACTGAGGAGGGAAGTTTTGCCCGAGCCATTGGCGCCAAGAATGACCCAATTCTCCCACGGCAGGACAGCCCACGAAATATCGTCCAGGATGCGGACCGTTCCGCGCCGGACCGTCAGCGCGGAAACTTTGAGAATCGCCTTCAATAGCGCCAGAAATACCAAATAACCCACGCCATCGTGCCACTAAGAAGAACCCCGACGAACAGCGCCACAAGTAGATTGCGCAGGTGCCGCCTCCGGGCATTTCGCCCCTGGCCGGGCATCAAATAATAAAAATTCTTGGATTTTCTGCTCACATTAGCCGTGATTAAATCAGCTTGCGTTAATTTTTGGCAGAATGTCAACTCTCCATCGTCTATGCTGCGCCTCATTTCTGCCATTATCGCCGCGCTTTTGTCTGGCACAGCCGCCGAAGCGCAATCCAACGTTCCCTTGAGCGAGGAACTCGGCGCTTCCCGCCAAATGGTCGTAGTGACATCCAGCAACTGGACCGCAATGACCGGCATTATGCGCCGGTGCGAGCGCGTTGGCGAAGGCTGGCAAATGAACGGGCCGGAATTTCCTGTCGTCCTCGGCAGAGGAGGCCTGGGATGGGGCCAGGGACTTAATCCGCCGCAACAATCCGGCCCGAAAAAGAGAGAGGGCGATGGCCGAAGTCCTGCCGGAATTTTCCTGCTTCCCTACGCGTTCGGCTATTCCCCGGCGGATTCCGTTCGCGAAATCAAGCTGCCGTACGTCCAATGCACGTCCTCGCTGGAATGCGTCGATGACACGAATTCGCAACATTACAACCTTATCCTCGACCGAGAATCCGTCACAAAACCCGATTGGAACAGTTCCGAGAAAATGCGCATGAGCGATGACGAATACCGATTGGGAATTTTCATCGCGCACAACACTTCCCCAGCTCAGCCCGGCGCAGGCTCCTGCGTTTTCATGCACATCTGGAAAGGTCCGGACGTTCCCACCAGCGGCTGCACCGCCATGAGTCCCGGCGTGATGGAAAGCTTGCTCGGCTGGCTCGACGCGCCGTCCCACCCCGTCCTTGTTCAGCTTCCGGATGCGGAATATCGGCGATTGCAAAAGGCGTGGGCGTTGCCGTCGCTAGTCAATACCAATCCTTAAAGCATTGACCCGCACGACTCCATCTCTGAACAGGCCGGAGTTGGTTCGCGGACTGGGCTTGGGCGCAACGACCGCTTTGGTCGTCGGCACAATCATCGGCACCGGCGTTTTTTTAAAGACCGCGCGAATGGCTCAGGAAGTCGGCACTCCGGCGCTCGTTTTAATGGCGTGGGTCGCCGCCGGATTGCTTTCGCTGGCCGGCGCGTTGAGTTATGCGGAACTCGGCGCGATGCTTCCGGCGGCGGGCGGCGAATACGTCTATCTCCGCGCGGCATACGGCGACCTCCCGGCCTTCCTGTTTGGGTGGATGCGCCTGACAGTCGGTTCCAGCGGATCAATTGCCAGCTTTGGCGCCGCATTCGCAACGTTTCTCGCGGCGGTCGCGCCTTTGGCCGAAACATGGAAGCAACGACTCGTCAGCGTCGGAGTCATTCTGCTTTTCACCGGCATCAACTGCATGCGCGTGGCCATTGGAGGCCGCGTTCAATCCGCGCTGACTTTGGCGAAAGTCCTCGCCATCGCTTCCATCGCCGTCGGCGTCTTCTGTTTTTCGTCCGGCGCAACATGGGAACACCTCCGCGCTCCCGCAGGTGTTGCCCATTGGTGCGGTCTTCCGGCGTTCGGCGCCGCAATGCTCTCCGCGCTGTGGGCATTCGACGGCTGGAACAACATGCCGATGGCCGCCGGCGAAGTGCGCGACCCCGGACGCAATATTCCGTGGGCGTTGATGGGCGGCATGGCCATCGTCCTCGCGGTGTATGGCCTCCTGAATCTGGCCTACTGCTACGCCCTGCCCATTTCTGAAATTTCCGCGTCAAGTTCCACGTTGCACGGCTCGGCGCCGCCGGTCGCGTTCAAGGCGGCCAGCACGTTTTTGCCGAAGTTCGGCCCGCGATTGGTCGCCATCGCCGCTCTGCTTTCAACAATCGGCGTTCTCAACGGCTCCATTCTCACCGGCGCGCGCATTCCCTACGCGATGGCGCGGGACGGGTTGTTCTTCGCCAATTTCGCCCGCCTGGGCGAACGCTCGGCCGTGCCAATACCCTCGATCATTCTGCAAGGAATCTGGGCCAGCGTCTTGGTTCTTTCCGCCTCGTTCGATCAATTGACCGATTGCGTGATCTTCGCCGGAATGATCTTCTACGCAGTGACGACCGCGGCGGTTTTTGTGCTTCGAAAAAAACTTCCGGACGCGCCCCGGCCCTATCGCACCATTGGCTATCCAGTCGTTCCGTTCTTATTCGTGCTGGTCGCCATCTGGCTCGTGATAAACACAATCTCGACTAATCCCTTGGAATCCATGGCCGGGTTGGGACTCATCGCGCTCGGCTTGCCCGTCTATTTCTGGCAGCGTCGAACCCATGCAGCAGCCTTTACGGCGAATTGACTGGCAATCTAATAGGGTGCAATTTGATCCCATGAAAGGCCCGCCACCTCGACTAGTACGACGGCATTACTCGCGAACAATTAGAGGCAGCAATGGAAATCCGTTCAATCCGTTCAATCCGTTCAATCCGTTCAATCCGTTCAATCCGTTCAATCCGTTCCTCGTCCCAATCCACAGACTGACAATAAGAAATTTGAACTCTTGGTTTTTTTCCTGAGTTCTTGAGTTCCAAATTAAAATCTCCCCTTTTCATCCCGCGTTGGCCAGCGCCTGCGCGGAGATGCTCAACATCCGTTCTATAGGCGCGCGCGCTCTGTCAATAATATCCCGGCTCAACTCCACGCGCGGATTCAAATTCGCCATGC
>Ga0207046_10286_pt1 | contig 12756 bp, 11 predicted proteins | sample Alteio_BWMinCont_66_FD_153303 | JGI IMG/M metagenome (GOLD analysis project Ga0207046, IMG submission 153303) | Enriched cells from forest soil in Barre Woods Harvard Forest LTER site, Petersham, Massachusetts, United States -... | ecosystem: Environmental > Terrestrial > Soil > Temperate forest >...
AAAGCGATCCATGTTTTGGTGGGTGCTACGGTTATTTTAGTAGGGTTATGTTTTGGAACATCCTCGTGTGCTAAAAAAACGGTTACCCCAACACCTGCGCCAATAAGTCCCGCACCAACTTATACATTTAACGCTATGGGAATTACAGCTACGGGTGTACAGTATACTATATCGAACCCAACTAATGGGCCTTTGCAAATTACAGGAAGCAATGCTACCGCCAGTGGTAATAGTAATGAGCAAACAGTTACCATAACAATTAATAATGCTGTAAACTCGGTGGGGACTTATACTTTATCATCATCGGTTAACAATTCAGGTGTTTACACTTCGGGGGCAAATAGTATTAGATATAGTACCAATAGTTCGCCATATGTAGGTACATTAAATATTACTAAATACGATGCAAATAATAAACTGATGTCGGTATCATTTAATTTTGTTGCACAAGAAACTTCGCCAAGTACAAACTTGCAGGGTACTATTTATGGCTCGTTTGATAATATAAGTTTTTAGTAAAAACTTAACCGCTTAATCGCAAAAAGCTACCACTTAAAAAAAATCTACCACCGTTTAAAATGTAGCTACTTTTTTAGTATCGCATACATATATCTTTACAACAATAAAAAATTATTTTATGAAAAAAAATTACGTTTCACTATTTATCGCAGGTTTATTAAGCTTAAATAGTTTTGGTCAATCTACAGGAATTACTTCGTATCTAGTTTCTCCTACTATTGGAGGTGCATCAGTTACAAGTAGTAACATTATTAAAAGAAGTGCTTTTGTTATTGATAACACGGGTAACAAATGGATTGGTTTTAATTTAGGTGTAAGTTCTTCTTTTCAGTTGTTACGATACAACGGTGCTCAATGGGATACGTTTCCAGCATTTAATGCTTTATCGGCTACTAATAAAGTAAATGCATTGGCGGTTGATGCCAATAATAATTTATGGATAGGGTCTAACATGGGCCTGACTAAGTATAACGGCACCAGTTTTACAACTTATAATACATCAACGGGTTTGGTTAGCGATACTATTATATCGTTAGCCTGTGGTAATGGAAATGTGTATGCGGGTAGTAATAAAGGTTTATCGGTTTATAACGGTACCAGTTTTACTAATTATACCACAGCAAATGGCATGAACAGCAATGTAGTTAATTGCATTACGGTTGAAAGCGTAAATGCTATTTGGTTAGGAAACCAAAACGGGTTAGAAAAATTTAACGGCAGCAGTTTTACATTTAGTTATGTAACTGCAAATAGTACTGCTGATGTTATAAATTGTATTTATATAGATGCGCAAGGCAATAAATGGATTGGTACTAATGCGCACGGAGCTATAAAATACGACAATAGTAATTTTTATACGTTTCAGCAAATATATCCACTTAGCAATTTACAAGAAACACTTGGCGCGGGAGCTTATCCTGTTATTGTAAAAACAATTTGCAAGGGGCCTAATGGTGGTGCTTTGTTTTGCTCGGTGGCTACTTCAGGTCCAGCGTCATCAGGTAGCGGGCGTAGTTATGAGGTTACCAATACACAAATATATACTTATACAAGTATAGCTCCCTCTTCAAGTACTACAGGTAACCAATACATTATGCAACACGATGTTGGTTCAAACAAAATATTTGTTGTAACCCCTGCGGGTACTATAGGTAATCCAATTTTATACTCATACAATCCAATCCCTACTATGCAGTATCCGGCATATGTAACAACTGAAACAATCGGCGCAACTGGCAATACAGATTTTTTAGATATAAATAATGTAAGTGCTTTAATAACTGATAACTCGAATCAGCATTGGGATGCCGGAAGTTCGCAAACAAAATATTTTGTACCAAAACAAAAAAATACCAGCCCTTTGTTTACTTCGGCAATGTGGATTGGTGGGTACGTTAATAATCAGATACGTACGGCAGCTATGACTTATAGACAAAACGGAGTAGATTTTTGGCCGGGCCCATTGGATACAACCAATGCAACTATAGATACAGCTACTATGAGTGCTTATAACCATGTTTGGAAAGTTAACCGATTTGACATTGCTAATTTTATTTACAACTGGAATGCCGGCAATGTACAAAACGGAACTTTTGCACCTGTAAGCACTATACTTAACTGGCCTGCACAAGGCACAGGCAATTACTCGCGTAAAATGGCACCTTATGTTGATGTAAATAATAATGGCATTTACGACCCAATACATGATGGTGATTATCCTTTAATAAAAGGAGACCAAATGATTTGGAGTGTGTTTAATGATAATGCAAATAAACATACTGAAACAGGAAGCATTAACAATTTAGGCATTGAAGTACATGCCAGTGCTTATGCATTTACCTGCCCTGGCATTGCAGATAGCAATGTGGTTTTAAACAATACTACTTTTTATAATTACCAAATATTTAACCGTAGTAACAACCGAGTTGATAGCACCCACATTAGTTTATGGGAAGACACCGATTTAGGAAACTGGCAAGATGATTATGTGGGTTGTGATGTAATGAATGATTTTGGTTATACGTATAACGGAGATAGTTATGATGCAGATGACGGAATATTGCCAGGTTACCATAGCAATTTACCTGTATTTGCTTGCAATATATTACGTGGGCCAATTGCCGATATAGGAGATAGCGTAGATAACAACCACAATTGCCAAATAGATGAGCCCGGAGAAAGATGCATGATGAACGGCTTTACTTATTATAATAATACGGGTGACCCAAGAAATGGTAACCCAATTGGATATACTAGTTACTATAATTTAATGGGAAACAAATGGGAAAATGGCACTTATATGACTTATGGAAGCCAAGGTTTAAATGCGGGTGGTACAGCTTGTAAATATTTATACCCGGGTAACACCGACCCTTATGGATTTGGATTGAGTGGTAATTGTAGCAGTCCTAATAACGCCAACAGTTAGTTATGGTGCTACCGGTTGGACAGAAAAAGCAGTAAACAATGCCCCTGGCGACAGACGCTTTATGGTAAACATTGGTAAGTTTACCATGCAGCCAGGTGGCATGTATGAGTTGGATTATGCTTTGGTTTTTACGCAAGACTCAGCTAACTGCGATACTAATAACACTTGCTTAATTAATAGTGCTACTAAAGATAACCAACGTGTAAAACGTTGGTTTAATACCAACACGTACCCTAGTTGTTTAAATTTAAGTACGGTAGGCATTAAACAAAATGCAATGCCTCAGTTAAATTTAAGCCTCTACCCTAACCCTGCTAATACAAATGTGTATGTTGAATTTGCTACTGAGCAAAAAAATGTAACGATAGAAGTTTTTGACATGCTGGGCAATATTGTGCAAGGTTTGCAGTATAACGAAATGGGCAAATATGCCATTATACCTGTTAGTGTTTTACAAAGTGGCGTGTATTTAGTTAAAATACAAACTGCTGAAGGAACCGCGAATAAGAAGTTTATTAAGGAGTAAGTTGCTAAGTAAGAAGTAAAAAATCCGCTCCCTTTTTCAAGAGAGCGGATTTTTTTGTTTTATGAAAAAGAAATATGGCATGCTTGTTTGATTATTTTTTTAACCCAATGTAAATTAATAGTACGGGCAAAGTAACGGTAACAAAAACAAAAATGTTATTAAAATTAATTTTATCGATTCTTACTAAATTATCGGGACACATGTTGCACGATTCTATATTTATTACTTTATCTTTTTTTGAATAGGTAATTTGTAATTGCACATATTTACCAATGGCTTTTCGGCCATTTACAAATTTGGTGTAAAAAGAAAGTGTTTTACGATCGGTTGTACGGTATATATAAATAAATACACTGCTGGTATCTGTATATGCTTTAAGGTCGTAAGGTGTTAAACCAAGTATTTGTTCAACTTCGGTTTTTGACATGCCAATTTGTAAAGACATTACTTTTTGAAGCGTAGTGTATTTAGGCGATTGTACAATGCATGAAGTAAAAATAAAAAACACACTAACAACTATTATTATTTTATTTTTCATTTAGTAAACTTGCTATTTTTTGGTTTGCCTTTATTACAGGATTAAATAAAAAACTTACATTATTTACATGTTTTTATGCTAAAAAAAGAAGTTTTGCTGTAATGTGTGAATGATGTAAATTTTATTCCAACTGGCATCGTTTTTGCATGTTTAATGAAGTTACCTTAGCATGATGAAAACAAGTAAACACATTGTATTTTTTTTATTTTGTATAAGCAGTTTTTGTTTTTATGCGCAAACAGCTAAAGAATATTATACAAGCGGAAACTTAAAATATAAACTGAAAGACTACCGAGGGGCTATAGTAGATTATGATTTGGCTATTGGGTTGAACCCAAAATATTTGGATGTTTATAATGAGCGAGGTTTTTCGAAAGACCAGATAGGTGATTTTGCGGGTGCTGTTGATGATTTTACTAAGGCGATTGCGTTAGGTGGTGGCAATGCAGAAACTTATTATAACAGAGGTTTTGCTAAAGATGAAATGCTGGAATATAAAGACGCTGAGCAAGATTATACAAAGGCCATTGGTTTAAACCCAAAATTTGCAAAGGCGTATTTTAATAGAGGAATTGCTAAAAATAATTTGCAGGATATAAAAGGCGCTTGCGCCGATTGGACAAAAGCAGGTGAGTTAGGTTATATGGAAGCGTATGATTTAAAAAGTAAATATTGCAAATAAGTTTGCGAAACAGTTTTTTGCCCCACCATATAAATGGGCTATTGGCTAAAAGATAAATTGCCTGACATGTAAGATTTTATCACTTTATGTATAATTATCCTATAGGCTTTGCTGCATAGGCAAAGTAAGAGCATCCGCACTAATAATAACATTATATTATTGTAAATTACTAGGGTGGCGCCATATTATGACTTACATTTGAGCCGAACGAAGTGAGCATTAAGCGAAAGGATGGCAGAACAGATAAATACCGAACAACTTAGATGTACTAATTGCCCGGTTAAAAAAGATACCAGTTTTTTAGTTGATATTAAAATTGGCAAAAAAAAATTGCTGATGCTTTGCCCGAAAAAAATAAAAGAAAAACTACTTGACTTGGGTTACGCGCCTGATAAAGTTAATGAAGTTTACGGAAGGTTTGTTGAAAATTTTGCGCGTTTTCCGGTTTGCCATAAAGGAGCCGTTGAGCATGAATTGCTTTAGATTTTACGGTGAAATTTTTTGCTTATAAAAAATTAAGAATCTACCTCTTGATAGCCCCTAAAAATGCCATCAGCATCAACCGCTTTGGCAAAAGCGGCAAAATCCATATTTTGGGCAGCTAAATTACTTTCGATGGTTACCACCTGCGAAGCCATAACGCGAAATGTAGCACCCGGATTTTTTAGTAAATCAATACATAATACAGGATGATCGGGATGTGTTATGGTTTCATTATCTACTACCAGCAAAAACCAATAGTTGCGATTTGTAGGCAAACTGGCCATTATTTGTTGAACGGTGGCTTGGCTAAAAACAACATCATTATAAAACTCTACCTGGGCAACAAAACCAAAACTGGTTTGTGGTGCGGTTATTAATTGACATACTTTTTGCCAGGCATTTTCATCAGAAAAGTCGGTACGAAGTACGAGGGAATCATTTGTTGTAGGATTGATTTTCATATAGCCTGTATTGTTTTTTAAATATACGAATAGTTTTGAGACTTGGGTTATGGGTGGAGGGAAATATTGAACGCTACATGATGAATGTTGAATGACGGTTATTTACTTGTGGGTGATAACACCCCACAAGAGCGGAGAGAGTTAGCCCTTCCTCATTAACCTATTTAAACTATTCTCAATATTTTTTTCAGAAGTAATTAAAGCGGTTTGTATTCTTTTAGCGTAGTGTATACTATCCATCACTTCTTTATTTTTTTCGTGCAGGCTTTCATAGGCGTGGTCAACCCTTTGTTTTTGTTTTTCTATAATAATTTTTTGTCTTTCGGTGATACGAAAACGATTTAATAAAAATAAAGAGAATATAACTACAATTAATAACACACCTGCCACCGACGCTATAATAACTTGCTGACGTTTTTTTTCTTCACTTGAAACAGCTTTTATTTTTTCCTGTTCTGCCTCCGATTTTATTTTTAGTTCAGCCTCTTTCTTCTCTACTTCAAACTTGGTTTTTAAATCTCCAAGTTGTTTACTATTGTCAGCATTGAAAATACTATCTGTTAATTGCTTAAATTTTACATGACTTTCATAAGCTTCTTTAAAATGTTTCATGCCGGCATAAACCGAAGCTAAATTGGCGTAACATAAGCGTTCACTATCTATATCACCTATTTCCCTACTGACCATCAACGCAGAATCGCTATATTCTAAGGATAGGTTGTAATCTGATAATGTATAATAGAGCGTTGCCATATTAATGTAACATATCCCAATTCCGTACCTGTCACCAGTCTCACGTTTTACGCCAAGGCTTTTTTTGTAATAGATTAATGCCTTGGCATAATCAGCTTTGGCTTTATAGGCAATAGCAATATTGACATAACCAATTCCAACCCCATATTTATTGTCGCTTTCCTGTTTTATTTTTAATCCTTTAAAAGCGTAATCAAGTGCTTTTTCGTAATCCTTTTGGTGGTAGTATATAAGCCCTATGTTGCTATAACAATCCCCCACACCATTTGTATAACCTATCTCTTCGAATATGCGCAAAGCTTTGAGGTGGCATTCAAGAGCTTTCGGTAGGTTATTCAGTTCTTTATAGACAACACCAATATTGGTATAGCAATCTCCTTCACCTTCTTTATCGCCCGTTTCTTCTCTTATTTTTAAGGCTTTGAGTGAATATTCGAGTGATTTAGTGTAATTGGCTTGGTCAATATAAATACTACCAAGATTTTGTAAGCAATTTCCTATTCTTTTCTTATCATTAATTTCCCTGAATATTTTCAAGGCTTTTGTTTGCGATTCTATTGCTCCCAAGTAATCACTTTTGTTTAACTGAGCGATACCCATTGTGGTAAGAGCCCTTCCTTCGAAGAGCTTTTGTTTAGTATTACGAGCGAGTTGCAGTTGATATTGCGCAAGCAGAATAGCTGAATCAGGATTGTTGTTAAGATAACCATTGGCCATTTTAAATATAGCCTTCAGGCGGTTGGTATCGGCTTGGGTTTTGTTATTATAAATAAGCCAAAGAGAATCTGTGTTTTGAGCTACAGAAATAATAGAGGTAATAATTAAAAAAACAAAAAACAGTAGCCTTTTCATCAACCAAATTTATAAATCCTTCTTCATCAACCTGTTTAAACTGTTCTCGATATTTTTTTCGGAAGTGATTAAAGCGGTTTGTATGCGTTTAGCATAACGTATGCTATCCATTACTTCTTTATTTTTTTCGTGCAATTCATCGTAGGCTTCATCTACTTTTTGTTTTTGCTGTTCAACCAATTGTTTTTGTTCTTCAACTACCTCTTTTTGTTTTTCGATAATTATTTTTTGTTTTTGTGTAATTTTAAACCTGCGGTATAAGGAAACAGAAAACACAAACACTATTAGTAAAACTCCCACTACGGCATATATTATTATTTGTTGTCTTTTCTTTTCTTCTAAGGCAATGGCATCTAATTTTGCCTGCTCTACTGCTTTTTTCTCTGCTTCAAAATTGTTAGCTAAGTCATTTAGTTTTTCACTATTATCGGCACTATAAATGCTATCTGTTAATTGTTTAAACTTTACATGGTTTTCATAGGCTTCTTTGTATTTATTATCCTTACTATATATATCAGATAAGTTTTCGTAAGCAGTTCGAACACCCTCTATATATCCGTTCTCTTTAAACATTTTTAAGGAGGTGTCGGTGTATTGTAATGCCTTTTTATAATCAGCCAGTTTACTATAGTACTCGCCTAAATCAAGAAAACAAACTCCGATACCTTGTTTATCGTTGATTTCTTTTCTGATGGTTAAAGCTTTCAAAAAGTATTCTAAGGTTTTAGGATAATTAGACTGATTGTAATAAAAAGTCCCGATATCAATATAGCATTTACCTATGCCATATTTATCACCCATTTCTTGACGCAGTTGCAAAGATTTAAAACCATACTCTAATGCTTTAGGGTAATTTTTTTCTATGCCATAAACATTGCCAATGCGGTTATAACAATCGGCTAAGCCTTGTTTATCTTTTATTTCTTCTCTTAATGGCAGGGCTTTTAAATAATATTCTAATGCTTTTGAGGGGTTGGATTGAAATATGTAAACAAGCCCGATACTAATGTAGCAATTTGCGATACCTTTTTTATCGTTTATTTCTTCGTTTTGCTTTAGGGCTTTTAAAGCAAAATCCATTGCTGCGGGATAATTGCTTTTATTTCTGTTAGCAACACTAAGTGTGTTATAGGCAGAAGCAATCCATTTTTTTGTTGTGGCAGATGGAACAGTGCTTATAAACTTTAATTCTTGTTGGGCAAGTATTATGGCTGTATCTGAATTATTGCTTCGGTAACTATAAGCAATAACATCGATGGCTTTTATGCGTGTGCTATCTGCTCGGGTTTTGTTGTTATAGATAGCCCAAAGAGAATCTTTATTTTGGGCAGAACAAACCTGAGATATAAAACACAAGATTTGAGAAACAAGAAGTACGTAAATAAATTTTTTCATTTAATTATTATTCATTAAACGGGTTAAGGCATTATCAATATATTTATCTGAAGTAATTAAAGCGGTTTGTATGCGTTTTGCATAATGTATACTATCCATTACTTCTTTATTTTTTTCGTGTAGTTCTTCGTAAGCGTGGTCAACTCTTTGTTTTTGTTTTTCTATAATAATTTTTTGTCTTGCCGTGATACGGAAACGATTTAATAAAAATAAAGAGAATATAACAACTATTAATAATACCCCTGCTACTGCTGATATGGTTACCTGCTGTCTTTTCCTTTCTTCACTTGCAACAGCTTTTAGTTTTTCTTGTTCTGCATCCGACTTAATTTTTAATTCAGCTTCTTTTTTATCTACTTCAAACTTGGTTTTCATATCACTAAGCTGTTTACTATTATCTGCATTAAAAATGCTATCGGTTAGTTGTTTAAACTTTACATGGTTTTCATACGCTTCTTTATATCGGTTGGTTTTGCTATATGCCGTGGCTAAGTCTTGATAAGCATAACGGGCTTCATTAATATCGCCAAGTTGTTTACATAGTACTAAAGAGGAATCGCTATAGAGTATAGCCAATTTATAATTGGTTAATTTGTTATATAACGTGGCCAAATTAGTATAACAAATTGCTATACCTTTTTTATCGCTCATTGCTTTTCGCATTTTTAAAGATTTTAAATCATATTCTAATGCTTTAGGATAGTTTTTTTGACCCACATAAACAATGCCTATATTAGCATAACAAGTTGCTATACCCTGTTTATTATCTGTTTCTTCGAAAATTTTTAAAGCTTTTAAAAAATACTCGAGAGATTTTTGGAAATTAGCTTGTTGCTGATACACAATACCGATATTACCATAGCAAGCCGCTATGTCTCTTTTATTTCCGATTTCTTCTCTTGTTTTTAAAGCTTTAAAATAATACTCTAACGCTTTTTGAAAATTAGATTGATAGTAGTAAATAATGCCAATGTTAATATAACATAATCCTATGCCTTGTCTATCTTTTATCTCTTCATTTATTTTTAAAGCTTTTAAAAAATAGTCTATTGCTTTTGGATAACTACTTTTATTCATAAAAGCCAAGCCTATTGTATTAAGGGCTTTAGCTTCATATAATTTTTGCTTACTTGACTGCGCCAGCGTTAATTCTTGTTCAGCTAATATAATAGCGGTATCGGGTTTGTTGCTTCTACAACTCCAGGCAATAGCCTGTATGGCTTTTAAGCGATTAGTATCGGCTTGGGTTTTGTTGCTATAGACAGCCCAAAGAGAATCTTTATTTTGTGCAATTATTTGCCCTGTAGCGCTTATAATTATAACAAAAAGTATAGGTAGTTTTTTCATACTTAACCAAATATAAATAAAAAAAGCCCCGCATTGCTGCAAGGCTTCACTAATTTTTTTTATTTTATTTATTGAAACGGATTTGCCGGTAATTGATTTGCGTCTTTAACCCATTTCCAATTATCCGCATCTCCTGTATAAAAGATAGTTTTACCTGTTTCGGTATCTAATACTACAATCTCAAAAGTTGGTGAAACGAATTGCCCCGAAGCATTTTTACCACCAGAAATTGCGCACATTGAACATTGATACTTGCCTATTTTACCACCGCCTTGCGCCATAAAATCTTTAGGTGTTGGTACTTTTTCGGGTGATGAAGCTGATGCATGGTTAATTGATAATACAAAAAAGCCGGCGCATAAAAATATAATGCCTATGCCGATGCAGGTTTGCAAAAAGTTGTTTTTAATTTGTTTTTTAATTGTTTCCATTTATTCGTTTTTTTTGGGTTTATTATATTTTGTTTGTGAACTTACTTAACAATAACCAAGCGTTTATTTATCACACCCTCATTACTTATAATATTTATATTATATACACCTTCATTTAGGTTGCTTGCATCTATACTAGTTTTGCCATTTATGGTTTGTGATAAAACTTGTTTGCCATTTACATCGTAAACCAGCAGGGTTTGTTTTGTATTGCTGCTTGGCTCAATAACAAAACTACCATTGTTGGGGTTTGGGTAAATATTTACTTGCTCATTATTACCTGCAAGCTGTTGTATGCCTGTTGTACCTATACAATACTTAAACAGGACGCCTAAGTTATTTGCTCCACCACCATTTGTCATTCCATACAAGCAGCCATCACTCGCCTGTATTAAAGAGCCATCAGGAGACCTTCCGGTTGCGCTTGCAAAATCATACTTATCCGTATAGGTGTTAGTAGTTAGGTTGTACTGAAACAGCAGTCCATCACTATTTGCTCCACCACCGTAAGCCATTCCATATAGCATCCCATCACTTGCCTGCATTAAATCACCACTAAGGTTGCTTCCGCTTGTTGCAGTGTTTGCAAAATCATACGTATCCGTATAAGTATTGGTAGTAGGGTTGTATTTAAAGATAACACCCCAACCATTTGCTCCACCTCGATAAGTCATTCCATACAGCATGCCATCACTTGCTTGGATCAAAGAACCATAAGGCTTGCTTCCGCTTGTTGCAGTGTTTGCAAAATCATACTTATCCATATAGGTGTTAGTAGTTGGGTTGTACTGAAACAGCAGGCCATCATTATTTGCTCCACCATTTTCAGTCATGCCATACAACATTCCATCGCTTGCCTGCATTAAAGAACCTTTAGGATTTCCTCCGTTTGTGGTGCCTGCAAAATCAAGCTTCTTTATATAGGTGTTAGTAGCGGAATTGTATTGAAACAGTACACCCCAACCATTTGCACCACCAGATGAAGTCATGCCATACAGCATGCCATTGCTTGCCTGCATTAAAGAACCATAAGGATTGCTTCCGCTTGTGGTGCTAAAATCAAACTTCTTAACATAGGTAGAGGTAGTCGGGTTGTATTGGAAGATAACACCACTATCATTTGCTCCTCCATTAGGAGTCATCCCATACAACATTCCATCACTTGCCTGCATTAAATCGCCATTAGGATAGTTTCCATTTGTGGTGCTAAAATCAAATTTCTTAGTATAAGTGTTAGTAGTCGGGTTATATTGAAAGAGAACACCCATACTATTTGCTCCACCATTTTCAGTCATGCCATACAGCATGTCATCGCCTGCCTGCATTAAAGAGCCATAAGGATTACCTCCATTCGTTGCTCCTGCAAAATCCAACAATTTTGTGTATTGTGCATTTGTGTTAAAACAAAATGCAATACATGCTATTAAATAGATTTTTTTCATGATGTGTGTTTTTAATTTATTGTTTTTTTATTTAAGCAGCGGGCTTGGCAGTTGCGCATTTAGTTTTACCCAATTACTGCTTGAAGTACTCCACTGATAAAGAGCAGTCTTTCCTGATTTTGTATCCCAGGCAAGGTCGTAGCTATTTTGACCATACGGAAAATGCATTAACATTACGTATCCTTCGGGGCTTTCGATAGGTGCCGGAACCATCTGATTTTTAGCAGGCATTATTTTACCACTGCTGCCGCCAACAGTATAAAGTGTTGATTTACCCGTTTTAGTATCCCAACATAAAAAAGTAGTATTGCCATAAATATTTGGGGTAAAAATAACCGGGCCTGCAGCACCATCAACAAGTTTTGCGGGTAAGGAAATTTTGCCCGGCTCTAATTGCCTTAGTTCAGCGTTATAAGCCCAACATGCATTGGCACCCGACTTGGTATCGTAAGCAATGAAATTTTTGGAGCCCACTTTTGGATACATTAGTATATCGCCGGTTGCACCCGATATAGGTTTTTCGGGCAAAGCATTCACTTTATCTTCACCAAAAGACGTTATAGTGTACCCTTTACCCGGATGTTTCGTATCAGGCTCAGACTTTATTTCATAAGACTTGGATTTCCCTGTTTTAGTGTCCCAAACCAGAATGAACACTTCGGGTTTTGAAACTACAGCCATGGCTATGTCTCCTTGTGCCCCTTCCAAGGGGTTTTCAGGCAGTTGTTTTGTATCTGCTGTCCATTGTTGGTCGGCATTAAGAGCGTATTGGTATAATACTGATTTCCCTGTTTTGGTATCCCAAACTAAAATAGCAGGATTACTATAACTAATTTGAGCCATCATGATGTTTCCCTGAGCTCCTTTAATTGGCTGTTCAGGAAGTTGTGGCACATCTG
>Ga0207046_10287_pt1 | contig 12740 bp, 15 predicted proteins | sample Alteio_BWMinCont_66_FD_153303 | JGI IMG/M metagenome (GOLD analysis project Ga0207046, IMG submission 153303) | Enriched cells from forest soil in Barre Woods Harvard Forest LTER site, Petersham, Massachusetts, United States -... | ecosystem: Environmental > Terrestrial > Soil > Temperate forest >...
GGACCCACAGGCAGAGCACGAGCACCTTGAGGTTGCGTTGCACTGTGGGCCCTCCCAAGAGACAGCTTAGGATGTTTGCCGGAGGGGCAACATAGTACGTGAGTTACCTCGGTTACGTATCGCACACTCCGTAGAGGTTTGAAGTGCACACCATGCGAAGAAGAGGGATGCGCCAGCTCAAAACGGCAAGACGGGCACGACGTGCCGTGCCCCGGGGGGGCCAGACGTTAGCAGGAGCGGGTAGCGGTGTGGAGGGCGACGGTGCCGAGGGTCCAGCAGCGGAAGATGGGCGATTGGAAGCCGACGGAGGCGAGGAGAGTGTTGTGGCGCAGGTGCGAGTTGGAGAGGATTTCCTTGTAACGGTCGCGTTTGCTGCGCTTCACGAACTCCGCGATGAGTGAATGCTCGTTGTGCACAGGGGGGAGTGTAGCGCAAAATCCCGGATGGTCGGCACCACGCCGGTTATCACGAAACGGACTTCTGGAAAATGAAGTTGGCCGTTGCTTCACGGTTCGACTTTTTCCGACCCACAGCCCAACCCACAAAAACCTGCGTCTTGTATGATGACTTCCGCGTAGTTTGGCAGTCCCCGCGGTCTTGTATGTTGTTGTAAAACCTAACCACGCTACCTTGATAATGTAGCCTTCTCGACCCGCAACTTCTCAGTACCGGATCAGTACCGGACTGGACCGAAATAACTTCATTGACGAAAACCGCGCAAAACCGTGATGCTTGACATAGGAAAATGCTAGACGACCCACGTACTTAGCGTTTCTGCTCTTAGCTTGGGCGTCGGCGACTCCAGGGAGCAGAGGCACGCCTGCTAGGCAGGCGAGCATGGCAAGAGGCGCTTCGTGTCATTTTGAACTTCTGGGGAAAAACACCCGCCACTCCGGATCAAAGTCCGGGGCTTTGAGGTTGTGGCTTAGATAAAAGTCGAACTCGATGGGCTCGCGCTTCGCGAGGAGCTGATCGCTCTCCGGGTAGCCGGCGCGTTTGAGGTAAAAGCCGATGGATTGATGGTAGGGATACGTGTAGTCGAGTCGGCGCAGGAGGGCTGTTAGTTTGCTGACCGAAATCCGATCTTTGGCGAGGCGAAATGCCTCGAGGACGGCATGCACGTCTCCGGCATAACCCGGGCGAACGGTGATATCGATGAGCGTCCTCTCGATCGAAGTGACATCGACTTTGTGACCCGAAGGGGCTGTCGCGGATACGACTCCGTTTCGCCCGGTGTGTTTGCCGCTCAGCACGGTGATGGTGTTTTCTTCGTATTTGTAAAATAGTTTGGAGCGCCTTTGCTTGTTTCGAAAGGCGCGGTGGATGGCCTCTTGGGACAGCGGAGTGGAGCTGGTATCTTTCTGGGATTGCTCCTTGTTTACAAAAACATTCCTGTGGTCTTTGCCCAGCCCGTGGATCCACATCGCGGAGGCATGAGAAAAGTATGCATCGTTCTTCATGATGGACAGGGCGACGGAGATGGGGGACACGTTGCCTTGCGCGGTGTAGCGGAGAAGAGAAGAATAGTGAGGGGAGTGAAGCCGGAGTTCCCGGAGTTTGGTCTTTTTGAGGAGCATGCGCAGAAAGGCTTTTGGCGTCATGCTGGGGGGCAGATTCCACTGGTCGGAATTTTCTGCTAAGAGGAACTCCAGGTCGGACAAGGTAAAGACCTGGTCAGCGTGGTCTATGAAATATTGGGCGAGACGCGGAAGATCGATTTTGGATCTTGCACGGGCGATGGGATCGTTGATAGCCACCTGCTTGGTATATATACCAAGCAGGTGGCTATCGGCGTCTGTTTCTTCCGAAAAAGCGTGTAGCACGGGAATTGGGCCAGAGCCTACCGAATGACCGTGGAGTGTCCTTCATTCAAGCGCTTGAAAACAATAGCATATTTACTCTAAGCCTCATATTTAATGTTGCTGTAAATATGGCTGTAAGATAAAATTTAGCCGTGCGAAAACGCTCACCCATTCCCGCTTGGCTTCACCGCCTACTGGGTCAGATACAGGGTCTTCATCTCACGAAGAATGAAGACAACACGCTGACCATCACGCTTAGCAGGGACAGCCGTCGCCGTACCTTTGAAGTCGTTCCGATTCCCGTCCTCAGCAAGGAAAAGGCTGCCGAATTTATCAAGGGGCGGGAGCCGTTCGCGACAGATCCCGTGCGCGCACCGCTGGTGGCCACGCGCCAACTGGCCGAGCAGACGCGGGAATTGCTCCGCAAGTCAGGAATCTCTTGGGCGGAAGAATTGACTGGCGTGTGCCATCTCACGGGACGCGGTCTTTTGATCGATACGAGGATCCGGGACGATTCGGAACGGAAGGATAGGAGCGCCGTCCATGCAAAACTACGCGCGCGTTCCGGTCTGGTGGTCGAGAGCATACTGACCTTCTTCCGGCACGAGCCGATTCTGATAAAAACAATTGCCGCGCGGGCCAAGGTGTCGCCGGCACTTGTCTTTCGAGTTCTCTGGCGTCTTTCGAGGCTGAACCTCCTCGAAGTGCATGGCAGCGGACCGAACCGATATTGGAAATTGAACGAAGCGGGCGGAATCCTCGACCTCTGGGCGGCCGAGGAAGAGCCGCCGAAACGCGTAACGAATCTGTATGTGTGGAGCAGGTCCCCGCAGGATCTGCTTCAGAAACTTCCCGAGCTTGACCGGCTCGATCGTAAATGGGCTGTTGGCGGGACCGCGGCGGCAAATGTTTACGCGCCGACATTGAGCGGCGATCCCGAGCCGGCCGTCTGGGTCGACGCCTGTTTGCCCGCCAAGGAGATCGCATCGGCGTTGGGTGGCGAGGTCGTCGATAAAGGATCGAATCTGCGGATCTGGCAATCCGGCGACAACCTGCCTCTCAACCTGGCCACCGTAGCACCGAAAGGAACTGTCCCTGAAACCGCCTCGAATGTTCGCCTTGTCTCTCCCGCGCGTGCCTACATTGAAGCCGCAACCGACGGAGGACGTGGCCCGGACGTAGCACAAAATCTGCGCGAAAGGATTCTGTCTTCCTAACCGCCATGGATCCCAAACCCAATCCGCAATTGCTCTACACACCAAAGGCGCTCGCAGCGTGCGAGAAGGCCTTAAGGACCATCCTTAAGAAAATTGGACCTTGGGGCACGCAGCTCATATTGATCGGCGGCATGACTCCGAAATACCTGGTCGGCAACGCACCCAAAGATATTAAGGAACACGTGGGCACCACCGACCTCGATGTCGTTGTGGGCGTCACCCTTTCGACGGAAGAAGAAGAGGCCTATCGGACGCTGCAGCAGAATTTAAAGGAGAGTGGATTTGCGCCAGGGAAAAATCCGGAAACCGGCCAAGAGGAAACCTTTCGCTGGGTACGCGATGTCGACGGAGTGAACGTGGCGCTCGAGTTCTTCTGTCCCGTCGGCGATGGAACGGCGGGAAAACTGTACCGGAATCCCGGCAAAAACGTCGGTTCAAAGATCAGCGCGATCCGCACCCGAGGCGCGGAACTTGCAGGACAGGACAATTTCACGGTGACGCTCAGCGGAGACACGCTGGATGAGGGAGGAATCAAGGAGGGAGTGGTGGCAAAGGTGGCGAATTTCCTTCCGTTTCTTGTGCTCAAGGCGTTTGCTATCGAAGAGCGGGACAAGCCCAAAGACAGCTACGATGTGATTTGGATGCTCAACGCGTATAAGAACGGCCCACAATCTGTCGTTGAGGAAATCACCAAGAGCCCCATTCTTGGTCACGGCGATGTTGCAGTTGCGGTTGGATATTTGCGAAAGAACTTCGCCAGCATCGATCATTCTGGACCTGCGCAGTACGCTCGGTTTGAACAATCTGGCGGCAGCGAGGAGGAACGTGCGGTTTTGCGGCGATACGCGCATGGAACCATGACGGAATTCCTGAAGCACTGGGATGAAAGGAAGCTATCCTCGCAAGGATGAGAAAGAGAACGACGCTCCTAACAATCTGCTCTGGAAATGAACGCAACGTCGGTAGGTGTGTGCCGACGGCGGTGACGGCCATGGCGACGATGAGATGCTCAATGGCGGAACCTTGCTCCTCGACATGCTCGAGGCCCGCACCGACAAAATGGATCGCTCAACAGAAATCAAAATGATGCTCTGAGGTCGTGGACTTTTTCCAACCCACAACCCAACCCACAAAACCGACGTCTTATATGACTTCCGCGTAGTTTGGCAGTCCCCGCGGTCTTGTAAGTTGTTGTAAAACCTAACCACGCTACCCTGATAAGGGCGAGGTCGGTGGTTCAAGTCCACCCAGGCCCACCATTCAAATCACCAATATATACGCGGCGATTCTCACTTTCCCCTTCCAGGGGTCTTGTCATCAAAAAACCGTTTTGCCAAAAATTTGCCAAAAGTCGAGTAGGCCATAGATCCCGTAATCCGGGGCGTTCAGATGCGCGACCCGCATGAAACATCCAAAGCCGGCTAGGCATTGTCGAGATTGCTGCCTTGTCATGTCGAAAGACGTGCAAGGCAGCGCAACACACTGCACGGCTGTGGAAGGAGCGCGAAGTCATTTTTGGTCAGTTTGCGGGGGCGTAGTTCAGTTGGTTAGAACGCCAACCTGTCACGCAGGAGGTCGCGGGTTCGAGTCCCGTCGCTCCCGCCATTTTCACCATGTGTCAGGCCGCTCAGACCGCACGCTGGGCCAGGTGGCCAGACCAGTCAATACAAGCGCGTCTCGGCACCAACCCCTACTTGCGCGTGACCCGGCCACAATCGCCAAGTCGACAAGGCGGAGTTAACTTCCGGTTGCCCGAACACACTGGATTCGAACTAGCAACCTTCGCTTAACAGCCCAGAGACTCAAAAATCTAAGTGCCCTATCTGGTGTCGTTTGCAAGAAATTCAGAGCCACTCTTCGCTGTTTAGTTGCGCCCTATCCTGCACCCAAGGGTTATCGCTTCAACGCAGTTCGTGTACAGCGACTCATTCAATCACTTAACGTCACCAGATCGCCCTCACGAATGAGGCCCCCGGACACAACAGCAGAATCCAACGCCATCACCCCACCGAGTTTGCGGACGATGCTCCTCAGGACGCTCATATCCTGTTTCAAGGTGTCGGGATCGTATGTCGTCATCACGCACCGGCCCCGCAGTTGGGCGGCATGAATGACGGCTTCGCCGATTCGAAGGTGATGCCCGGGCCATTCACGTTCCTGGAGGCCCTCCACTCCGCCAACAATGATGTTCGGACGCAGACGCCGACTATCGAAACCCATATAGCTAATTGCGCCATCCGTCACCACCAAAAGTGGCAAAACATCGAAACGCTCCGGCCCGTCGTAGTAAAGCAGCTCGGCATCCGCACCAACTGCCTTTCGTACGAGGGCCAGGGCTTCGGGGGAATCCCAGACGTGACCGGAGATTTGGGGTTGGCCATCGGCACCGAGCGTGCCTTTCAGGCCCAGCAACTGGTGATGCGTCCGCGAGGTGAGCACATGGCCGTTGCCCGCTCGCACGAGCACCTTACGATCATCAGCGAAGCCAAGCTCGCCAACTTGGATCTGGGTAACGCGCTCGCCGGCCATCGATTTAACTGGATAGCGCCACAGTTCTTTGATAAACATAGCTGGCTCCACCGGTCCCTCACCGGAATTCATGCGCGACCGGTATTGAGATTCCTTCGTCGTTCGATCAGTGAACATTTTTTGCCAGAAACGCGCGGATGAGCTGGGCGATTTCCGCTCCATCTTCTTCCAGCGCGAAGTGTCCCGTGTCTAGCAAGTGGAGCTCTGCGCTCGGTGCATCCTTTAAGAACGCTTCCGCGCCTGCCGGGGCAAATACCGGATCGTTCTTTCCCCAGACAACCAACACTGCCGGCTTCTTTTCCCGCAGATACTTGTGCCATGCCGGATAGAGCGGCGGGTTGTTGCGGTAGTCATAGAACAGCGCCAGTTGGATTTTGTCATTGCCCGGACGGTCGAGCTTGGCCTGGTCGAAGAGGAAAGAGTCCGGGCTTACAACGTCCGGATTTCGGAAACCCTGCAGGTACTGAAGTTTCGTCGCGTCCAATGTTAGCAACTGCCGCACCTTGGCTTCATTCGTTGGATTGGGGTCTTTCCAGTACGGGTACAGATACTCTGCCCAGAAGGGTGACAGGCCTTCGTCATAGGCATTGCCGTTCTGCGTGATGATCACCTGGACGCGTTCGGGATGCCGCGTTGCCAGCCGGAATCCCACGGGTGAACCGTAGTCCTGAATGTAAATCGAATACTTCGTGATGCCTTGTTGGGTAAGAAAATGATCTACGGTATCCGCGAGGTGGTCGAACGTGTACACGTATTGCTCGGGCGAAGGCGCGTCGCTGTAGCCGTAGCCCGGATAGTCCGGCGCCACAACATGATATTTGTCGCTCAGGCGTGGAATCAGTTCGCGGAACATGTGGGACGAACTGGGGAAACCGTGCAGCAGCACGACGGTCGGTGCGTCCTTTGGCCCGGCCTCGCGATAGAAGATCTTCAAGCCGTCCACCTGCGTCGTGTGATACGTCACGCGCGACGGCTCGGCCATCGCTGAATCCTTCATCTGGGCGCTCAGAAAGCCGCCGCTTGCCGCCAATCCAACCGAAATCGCTGCAATTTGTAGCCATCCGCGAATCATATTCATTCTCCTTTACCGTTCTCCGTATTAGACTGTTCGGTCTATATGGAGTTTTGATGCAGCTATGGCCGAAAAGTTTCAGAAAAAGCTGTGACTAAGGCCGAAAACAGGCAAGAATTAGACCGTACGGTCTAACCTAAGAGGAATGTGGACATCTAAGGTAGAGGAGGGCTGTTCCATGCGCCCCGCAAAGATTTCTGATGACAAATTGTTCCAGGAACTGTCGGATGTTTTCCGCCGCAAGGGGTACGACGGGGCTTCTTATTCCGATCTGATGAAAGCGACTGGCTTGGTGAAGGCCAGCCTGTACTACCGTTTCCCGGGCGGCAAGGCTGACATGGTGAACGCAATACTCTCCGAAGTGGACCGCCAGTTTGCAGAGTATGTTGTTAAGCCCGCGTTCGAAGAAGGAGAACCACAGGTCCGTGCCCGCAAGATTGCGCGTAGGCTTCGCGAGTTCTACAGATCCGGAAAACAGTGGTGTCTGCTCGACACGGTGACACTCGCCGACAGTCCCTCCACACGCGCACACGCGCGGCGCTCGATTGAATCTTGGATTGACGCATTCGCCCGCCTCGGCCGAGATGCGGGCTTAAGCCCGGCGATTGCCCACAGACGTTCTCAAGAAGCCGTAGCCGCGATCCAAGGTGGACTAATAGTCTCCCGTGTTCTCGGTGATTCCAGCCCGTTTCTCCGCGCCCTCGCGAATCTTCCGAAGCAACTCACGGTCGGTCACCTGCGGGAGTCGTAAAGCTCAGGGCCACAAAGGGAAAGCGCTGATTCGCTTCATTACCGAAAGTTGGCCGGTAGAAGTGAACGCCTGAAATCCCGCTTCACGCGATAACTCCCGGATGGTCGGCATAACCGGCCAATCTCTGCCCGCCTGGGTGCGCCTACTTAGGAGTGATGTTTCGTGGGGTGACCAACAAATCGTGCACAAGGGACGATCTCCAATGAGCTACGATTCTTTTTCTCGTACTTTCCGACCCATCTGACACTCAAGATCTTAGCCGGAAGTGGAGCTCTTTCCTTCTGAAAGCAAAATCCAACTGGAAAAGAATAGCACTTCCCACTTAAACCTCTTTTAGAAAAGTGAGTCAGGATATTGGCCGGTTATAATAGGCAACCCTTACCTTACCGGATTATGGAAGGGTTGCCCGTGATTCGGGCAGAAAGAAAAAGACGTTCATTGGTCGCGGAGCCAGACCTGAAGGTGGTTGCGCTTGCGAGCACCCCATCCCAGTGCGTGATAGTCATCGGGTCAGATAAACTTCACCCAGCAAGGTTGCCATAAGGATGCACAGAAACAGGAACAGCGTGCCTACCACCAGTATTCGTGCTTCGCTTCGTTGCAGCGCGATTCGTCCGGTGGCGAACGCTTTGGTTCTTATCGCCACGATTCCGTGCAGGCCGATCAGAAACAACACCAAAGTGAGTTTGATATGCAGCCACGGCGCATGAAGATAGTAGGAAGAGTTCGTCATGATTAGGCCGACGCCTGCCAGTACTGTCAGCACTCCTCCGGGATCGGCCAGGCCCCGCAGGTAGGTGCGTTCCAGGCGGGCCAGTGCTTGCCGGGCTTCCACCGAGGACTCCTGCGTGTGGCGAGTAAGCGTCAAGGACGTTACCAGCAAGCCGCTCACCCAAAACACCAGACCAAAAACATGTCCAACAAGAAGCGCAGGAACCACGGCGATCACCTCCGCAGAAGTCTAACAGGCTGTAGCCTCGGACAAGTACCTCGCGACCCCCAAACGAGAGTTTGACAGACGAAAGACGCCATTGCTGACGTTTTGTCGGCTACACGGAAGTAATCCAGATTTCGACATAGGGATCGGTACCGACAAGTCGGCTTGTCGCCAGCGATTACCGGTCACTGCCGGCGCGATTGTCGGTACTAATCCGACGGACGAATCGATACCGCAGTCACATCCGGTCTATAGAGTTGTTTCTTAAAAACTGGAAATCAAACAGGAGGGAGCTTATGAGTAAGCTGGAAGGAAAAGTAGCAGTCATCACCGGAGGCCATAGCGGAATCGGTCTCGCTACGGCACAACGCTTCGTTGTGGACCCGGACGGTGAATTGCTCTCTCTAGTTTGCTGAGGCCGAAGTCAATGTCCGCAAGTGCCTGAGAGTTTCGGCAGGATCAGGACGAATCGTATAATCCGCGTTCACATCCGCCGCGCGGATAATGCTGTCCTTAGCGATGATGTAACGGGCAGGCATCGGCAATCGGTATTCCGGTTCGTCATTGAATCTGTCCAGAGTGCTCCCGAACGACTTGTAAAGCTCGCGCAAGTAATCCGGCAGTGTGAACACTAGCCTGAACTGCTCCGCCGTCTTGAGGTGAAGATCAGTCAGGATGTCGTAGGTGAGGTTCAGCTTCCTGTGAAGAGCGCGCGTGTACCGTTCGAGCTCAGGAGTGATCACGACGATCTGCACTCCCAATGCTTTGACTTCTGAATGGACCTGCTGTAGAGCCTCCAGCTCCATATTGCAGTACGGTCACCAATGCCCTCGGAAGAAGCTGACCACCAGAGGTCCTTCGCGTAGAAAGTCGCTGGAACTAACCTGCGCGTGATCCTGATTGAATAAGCTAAAGGCCGGCGCACGGTCCCCGACTTTCAGCGCTGTTTTTTCGATGCCCGAAGCCTTGAGCTCGGCCGTCGCGCGATGCATCTTTTCGATTGCCTCGTGCGGCGCGTTGTACGGTGGAGCTCCGGATTCAAATGCCTTCTTAAACTCGTCCAGCCGTTCCTGAAGAGTTGCCATTGTCATCGCCCCCTTTCTCAGACAGTCTGCTCATATTCACCGTTGTTCTTGATCCGACTCCCCGTACCCCCGAATGTCCATCGCTGTGAATCGCGCCTCGCGCGCATGGAAATCTCATTCTATGCTCCTTATGCTAAAGAGCGTTTAAACAGCGCGTCAACATTCAATTTTGTATCTTGAACGAATTGTCCCGCGGCTGCGAGTGCCCCTGCTTGCATTCACGTTGTCCCGTTCCCTGAAATTTTTCGTTTGCCCTGACCGGATCTGCTCGTACGGTACTTGATCGTGATATAGAGACCGCTATCAGTCAAAACCCCCTTCGGGCAAGGGCTGTAGGATTTTTGGTGACAGCAGCGTGAGTCTCCAGGAGAATTCTGTATTGTCATGAAAATCTATTTTGGCTTCACCGTAGCAGGAGACCGCTCCTCTTTAGAGGCGGCAAGGAAAATAGTGGAGCTAGTGGTCCAAATGGGCCACGAAGTGCTCACGCGTCATCTGGTCGAGGATAATGCCTGGGAGGCAGACCGGCTTATCACACTCAAGGAAGTTTATCTGCGGGATATGAAATGGCTCGAACAGTGCGACCTGTTTATGGCGGAAGTTTCCGGTTCCTCATTTGGCTTAGGCCTCGAGACCGGCTACCTTCTTGGAGCAAACACAAAAAAAGTAGTTTTATTCTATCGGCGAAATGTCGAGACCAAAATATCGCTCCTAATCACGGGCATCAGCCACCCAAATTGCAGGCTAACACCGTATTCGGACCTTGACGAAATAGAGGTTTGGATCAGGAACAACATGTCGCAACTAGAATCCTTCCCAATCAAGGATTAGTTGGGAAGCTAGCTGCTCTCGGTCAAGAGTTGTACTGATTGCGGCCAGCCATTACGCCGCCGTCTACGTCCCAAATGGCGCCCGTAACCCAGGACGATTTGTGCGACAGCAGAAAAGCAACCACTTCCGCAACCTCTTGGGGGCGTCCGATACGGCCGATTGGGTGGAAACCGTCGAAACCCCGAAGAACCGAATCTACTTGTGCTTTCGGAATGAAACCCTCAAAGATTGGAGTTCGCACGACGGCAGGCGATACCGCATTCACTCGGATGCCAGCGCTTGCCAGTTCCATAGCAAGATGCTGCGTCAGTGAATGCAGCCCGGCCTTTGCCATCGAGTAGGCCGAAGACGGGGTCGCTTGCACAGCTTGCTTGGCCCACATCGAGCCGATATTCACGATGGAGCCACCTTTCCTTCCAGCGACCATGTTCTTGGCCACACATTGGGTGATGAAAAAGATTGCCCTGTTGATTTCGAGGTAGCGATCATAGTCAGCCTCGGTGTGCTCCAGAAACGGTTTGGGAAGAAAGACGCCCGCCGCGTTCACCAGCATGGTGGCGTCGCGGTGTTGAGCCTCCAGACGATCCATAAGCGCAATCCGTTCAGCCCTGTTGGTTATGTCCGCCGGCTCGCCGATCACCGGGCCGTATGAAGTGAGTTCCTTGGTCGCAGCGATTGTCTTGTCTACACGACGCCCAATGACGACCACCTTACCCCCGAGTTCAAGAACGAGCTGGCCGACTGCCCTGCCTATTCCGCTGCTTCCTCCGACGACGATTAGTTTCTGTCCCTGAAATTCGTGTCCCATCAAGTCCGACCTTTCGATTTATTGGAATCCCCTTTGGAGTGTAGAAATCATGGGAAATGATTTGCAGCTGCGCTATGAGTGTCTCCGGCCCACTTCGTGCAAATTCGAGATGCAATCATGCAAGAGGGCCATCGATTTCTTGGCTCGATCAACGATCTTCTTGAGATCGGAGTATGTCTGCACGGGCTTGGTGCGCGTAAGCATGATCTCAACGTATCCGCTGATGGCTGTCAGATCGTCAACGAGCCTGTGGGCAATTTCTTTGGTGCGTTGAAACTCATTCACAAATTCCTTTCGCAATGCTTCAAATCTACGCTCTTGATTACAGTCTTCTGGCACTTTCTACCTCCCCTTTCTAAATTCAACTTGATTCGTCCTCTCACTTCGCATCCGTATTTTTTCTTTCAAACCGAAAGAGGTCGGGACGTGCATAGTGCCCTGAAACATCGAAGGTCATCTTCTCCCGGTCAATTTGAGTCAGATCCAAATCTGAAACGAGCAGCTCCTCGCGATCGAACACCGGATCGAGGACATACCGAGTGTCCGGGCCTATAATCGCGCTGCCTCCACGCTCGATCCATTGGTCTTCACCCGGCCGTAATTTGGCACCATCACGAAGCTCGCGAGGCAAATCCTCAGCCGGCATCATCAAACCCACGGCCAAGACAAAGCAGCGGCCTTCGAAGGCATAGTGTCTGCTGGCCAGCTGATGTAAGTCATGGACCGTCGGCCATACCGCCACGTGAATGTGCTCGCCGGAATTGTGCATGGCCATGCGCGCGAGTGGCATCCAATGCTCCCAGCAAATCAATCCACCAACGCGTCCCGAAGAAGTGGGCACTGCTTCTAACCCGCGGCCATCACCATTACCCCACACGAGCCGTTCTGTGTAGGTCGGGATGAGCTTCCTATGGTGGTTTGCGAGCTGTCCATCCTCTGAAATAGTGAGCAGCGCATTGTAGAGTGTTCCGTTTCCCGGACCGGCATCCACGCGCTCATTCGCTCCGATCACAATCGCAATTTTGAGATCCCGGGCTGCTTCGCTGAGCGCATTCACTTCTTCACCGGGAACGACGAGGCTGTTACACCTGAGCCTTGCGAAGACGTCTTTCGTGGAAGAGTTTTCCCACAGCGCCGCGCCCGGACAAACGTCCAGCCAGGCAGGGTAGCCCGCCAGCCAAGTTTCACCGAACGCAACGAGCCGTGCATCTCGCTTGGCCGCATGCTGGATAAGATCCAAGGCCTTTGCGAGGCTCGCTCGTTTATCCAGGTAAACGGGGGCGGATTGGGCAATGGCCACACGCACTGGTTTCGGTTCTTGATCGTCCATTTTTTTTCACCACCAACAAATCGTACCCCTAGGAACGGCTCACTTCGCCGCGACAATCACGGAGAGCCTACGGCCCAGCCTGCAAATACCGTGAAAGGCTTGGCGGGCGGGGAATGCCGCGCTGCCGCAGATTCTCCTGCCGTGATGGCACGACGGATTGCAGAGAGTGTGGCGCTATCATCGAATCGAAGTGGACACTGGCTCCATCCGATCGGACCCCAAGCTGCATCCACAAGCTGTCCAGGTCCACGCTCACCGGCTTGTCTTTCATTTTGGTGTACAGCGGCTGAAGAACACTTACCCCGACCGCTCGGTCTCCGGTTCTCAATGCATCCTCAAGATTCCATTCCTTCCGGATGTCGCCGCCTGCGTCGAGAA
>Ga0207046_10289_pt1 | contig 12704 bp, 9 predicted proteins | sample Alteio_BWMinCont_66_FD_153303 | JGI IMG/M metagenome (GOLD analysis project Ga0207046, IMG submission 153303) | Enriched cells from forest soil in Barre Woods Harvard Forest LTER site, Petersham, Massachusetts, United States -... | ecosystem: Environmental > Terrestrial > Soil > Temperate forest >...
ACTTAAACTATGGTTCCCATTTGATAAACCATGCATCTGATATAATATTTTCCCCGATTGAAATTTGTTTAAATCTGCCTGATAATAATCATTTAACACAACCTCGTGAGGTGTGTTTGCATCTAAAATAGCTGTAATGTCGTGCCCTAGGCCATTACCTGTAGTGTTAACTCCCGATGAATCAGCTAATAAAGCATATATAAATGGATTTTGATTTGTAGTACCACCCGATACAAATTTATCGTCATTCATATATAGTTTAATTCCTGGTCCTTGGTTGTCAACAATGGGTGTTTTACTGGTACCACCCACAATAATTTGCTCATAATAACCACCTGCATCTGTGGTATCAGCTTGAGCATAATAACTTATTTTTCCAATATCAAAATTGTACATAATGTCTTTAGGCACAATAAAAGTATAAGTAAAATCTCCGTTAGTAACGGTGGCTTTACCTTTATATAAAACGCTTTTTTTGCTGAAGAAAAGGTAAAACGTACGTTGAGACAGGTGTGTTTTCTGAGTTATTAAGAGTAGTTAACACTGTAGGTTTATCAAATACAGATATATACATGGTGCCATTAAAAGTATTTAATTTGTTTCCTGCCACGTCAGATACAAAACCTGAAATAGTATATTTCCCCAAAGCAAATAAGGTGTCATTAACGTTTGGAGTATAAACATGTGCGTTTACTTTTACAGGACGGGTATATTGTTTTGGGTAAGATAATGTAACCGCAGGATCTCCAAGTAAAGCAAAATGTAAATAACTTGATCCCTGTGAAGTAGATTTTGTAATGCGCATAATATCGCCCAAAGTGGGGCGTTTTCCATTAACAAGAGAATCTATCGCTGCTGCATAAAACAAAGGACCTAAAGCCCAACCATCTGATACATAAGCAACTCGGGTAGTAGTAAATAAACCTATGCCTCCTCCGTTGGGGTTTAATAAAATATCTTCACCCGCCGATTCCATATCTGGATTATCGTATCGGCTAAACTCGCACGTAGCGGTAAAAAACAAGGGCATATTATTAATATTATTCCATTGTTGAATTTGGCTAATAGTAACAATTTCTTCGTGCGATAAATTAAGTTCGCCCCCATGCCCTGAGTAGCCAATTATTAAAGCTCCTTTTGCTACACGATTATTGATGGCTGTTACCACATCCGGGTAACGCCTACCCCCAGGTACAGCTTCTACCTGATAAGCATCTTCATAAATTTTGTCGATATTATATCTAGGATCACCTTGTTGTATTATATTAGCATTAGCTTCTTGTTGCCAAAAAAAAGCATCCTCTCCTGTTGAACCCGGGTTAGCATCATCAGCTATAACTGATACCCAATTACGCCAATCGGGGGTGTTTTGTGTAGCTTGGTCGCAACAACTCGAGGTTGGTTCAACCCTATTATAATATTGTATTATTTTATTGGTAACAGCGGTGGCTTCACTAGCGTTTTTTACGATTAATCGTCCAACACCAACATCTATAAATGCATTAAGAGCAGGATCTCCATCAACACTAAGTAAGCCTTCATTATCATCTAAAAAAGCATAAAAATCGTCGCCTGTTCTAGAGTAAATATAACTCCAAGAATTGTATGTTTCAAATGCAGGAACTAGTACAGTATTAGAAGGGTCATATCTATCTTTTTGCCTATATGAACCCGTGCCAAATAATAATAAATATTGTGGCGGGCGAGAAGCTTGTTTATAATACATGCGTACAAATTGACGAATAGCAGTTACATCTTGTACACCCGATGAAAACTCATTGTAAATTTGATCAGGAGTAACAACTAAACCTTTTAAATTTTCATTATGCGGGTTTGCATGAAGTGCAATTAACTGCTCTGCTTGATTCATAAAATTTTGCGGAGCAACTATGATATAATCTACAGCTCCGCTAACCATAGCATGTAAGTTTTGAGGAGTTATTTGTCCTACAAAACCAGGCGTGTTATAGAATGATGTGCTATCAAAAGCAATAAATTGTTCAAGGCTATCGGTAACCGCAGTAAATGAGTAACTATTAGCAGCATAAGTTATCTTTTGTTCTTTAATGTTAAACTGGTCAGTAACATTCCAAATACGTAATGTAGAGGATGCACTCTGCAGATTAAATTGAGAAACGGAATTTGTGCCGATGCTACGATAGTCTCTAAAAGTCATTTGACTGCCATACATAGTAAGTGCCCTGCGGGCAACTAACCATATATAATTTAACCAACCAGTTTCGTCAGTATAAGTACGATTTACACCAATGTTCATAGTGGCATTTACACCCGCATTAGTGTACATAAAATAGGTTGAAGCGTTTCCGGGCTCGGCTACATCATCATCAAAATTAGAACCTGTAGGCGAAAAACCTACTGAGTAAGAGCCCGCTGAGCCTGGATAGGTTACATCAAATCTGCCATCAGGTAAAGGCAACACACGTCTGCCAACCAAATCTGTTTGTAGCCAAACAATATCATTTAGTAAATTAGGAAACGTAAAAGGGAAAGTATAACTCGGTGTGTTATCAAAGTTTTCACCATAAAATTCTCGCCCTGATGTTACTATATTAGTGTTATCTTTTTCATAAACTATATAATCATCAAAACTGGTAACCGTATTAGTTGCAGGAGTGGCAGCGTTGTATAGTGGAGTAATTCTTTTACCAAAGGAAGTGTTATCTATGGTTAAAAAATAAAAAACAGAATCAGAGTAATAGTGTTTGTTTCTTGTATATCTGATAACTGCATTTTTACCTGCGTTATATTTCCATTTATTGGGTGATTGACCATAAAATAAAATATAATCGTTGTTATCAAACTTTCCATCAGCCTCACCTTGAACAAATATGGCATTCTCAGTTAAATCATCGTAATGAAAATCGCTATTAGCTTCTGATAAAATTTCGCCTCCATTGCCATATATTTTAATATTTTTTGGATTAATAGAGCTAACGTCAACTCCCATGTGCTGTAATAGTGTTTTATCAATTTTATATACAGCATTTTCATTAGTGCCTATTTTGTACCAAGTGCCATTTGATAATACAGACGAGCTAGCAAAAGCTTGTGTTTTATTGTACTGATTTCCATTACGTTGATTAGCTAATAAAGGCTCTGATGTTAATTGCCATTGTATACGATATGAAACTAATTTTTCGAGTTTACCCGTTGTTTTATTTATGCGTATAGGAATTAATTTATAACACATATAAGGTATCTTTCTGTCTGTTTTTACTGAGGGCTCTATAATATCAAAGTTATCTGTAATATACTTCTTATTAACACTTGCTTCTTCTTGTGCAGATAGGGTTTCGGTTAGTACAGGTTGTACAATAGCCAGCAATTTAACACCTTGTTTGCAAGGTTCTTTTAAAGATAAGTAGGGTAAAAAATCCTTTTCCTCTATAAAAGACACACCTTCAAAAGCCAAAGTTCTAATTATTATACCTTTTCGTTGAAAAGAAAATGGGCCATGCCATTTAACTTTAATAACGCCTGCTTCCTCTGCTACACCGTTTTTTTGCAATTTAAATGATTGAGAAACCATTTTGCAACAACAAACCAATGCGAAAATCAGTATATAAAACCTTCTGTTAAAAATCATCCGCTTAAAATATGAAACTTATTTGGCAGTTTAACGTACAAACCTACATAATATTGTTTTTTAATAATTTTTTTTGCTTTAAAAAATAAAAATGCTAAGTTTGTAGGTGAAACTGAATAATTATTATTCTATGATTAAAAAAATTACAGTATGTTTTTTATTGTTTCTTAGTGTTTTCGTTACTGAAAGTGCAAAGGCACAAGACCCACAGTTTACGCAATTTTACGCAAACCCTTTATACTTAAATCCTGCCTTTGCTGGTACAGCACGTTGTCCAAGGTTTTGTGTGAACTATCGAAATGAGTGGCCTGGCTTTAATAAAACGTACATTACAACAAGCGCATCTTATGATCAACACATTGATGCTATATCGGGTGGCATAGGTTTATTGGTTATGCAAGATAGGGCAGGTAATGGTACTTTAATTACTACCGACGCAAGTCTTATATACTCATATCAGTTAAATATTAATAGAGAATTTTCTATAAAATTTGGTTTGCAAGGCACTTATCATCAAAAAACATTAGATTGGACTAAACTAACTTTTGGCGATATGATTGACCGTCGCCGTGGATTTGTTTATAACACCAACGAAAATCCTCAAAACTACCCAAACCAAACAGTCAGAAATGCCGATATATCAGCCGGTATATTAGGGTACAGCAAACGTTATTTTGTGGGTGTTGCAGTAAACCACTTAACCCAACCTGACGAACATTTTATTGCTGTTAATAGTCCACTTCCTATGAAATTAACGGTGCATGCAGGGGCAATTATTCCTTTAGCAAAAGGTGGAGAAACTTATATTAGCCCTAATATATTATATCAGTACCAAGGGCAGTTTCAACAGCTTAATTTAGGCTTATATTTTGTAAAAAAGAATATAGTTGCTGGTTTATGGTATCGTAACCAAGATGCTATGATTGCTTTAATAGGTGTTCAAACCGACCATTTTAAATTTGGCTATAGTTATGATGTAACTATATCAAAATTAGCTAACGTATCGGCTGGTTCGCATGAAATTTCAGCACAATTTCAGCTAGCTTGCCGCCCAAAACATCGTAAATTCCGTACGATAAGTTGCCCATCATTCTAAAAAAATGAAAATAATTGTAACTTTGTTCACTTTTTTACGTTAAAAAGAAAATCTATACACGAATAACATGGCAAAAACAACCAAATTATTGAAATCCTTAGCGCTTTTTTCGGCTGGTGGATTAATGATATTTTCTTGCAGCCAAGAAAGATCGCCTATTACCGGATGGGCTTACAACACCTCTGAAAATGGAGGTTTTGAAAAAGTACCATATGAGGAGCAAGAAACTGGTCCTGGGTTGGTTTTAATTGAAGGTGGTACTTTTACTATGGGGCGTACAGAGCAAGATGTTTTGTATGATTGGAATAACGTTCCTCGTCGTGTAACTGTTTCTTCTTTCTATATGGATGAAACTGAGGTAACTAATTTTGGTTATTTAGAATATTTATATTGGACTAACCGTGTATTTGGTCCAAGTTATCCTGAAGTTTTTGTAAAAGCATTGCCAGATACATTAGTTTGGCGCGATAAACTTGCTTATAATGAGCCTTATGTAGAATATTATTTACGTCACCCTGCTTATCGTAATTATCCGGTAGTTGGTGTAAACTGGTTGCAGGCTAATGATTTTTGTACTTGGCGTACTGATAGAACTAACGAATTTATATTAATTCGTGAAGGTTTATTAAATCACGTACCAACTCCATCAGACCAAGATTATTTTAGCACACAAGCTTATTTATCAAATAAATGGCAAGGTCAGTTAAAACAAAAATTACCTTCATTTGATGAGCAACAACCAGAACGTGATGTACGTATGGAAGATGGTATATTTTTACCAAACTATCGTCTTCCAACAGAAGCAGAGTGGGAGTACGCAGCTTATGGATTAATTGGAAATACTATAGGAGAACGTATCACAGACCGTCGTATCTATCCTTGGAACGGACATGGAGTTCGTAACCCGGATGAAAAATATATTGGTCAAATGCACGCTAACTTTATACGTGGTGCAGGTGACTATATGGGTACTGCAGGTTGGTTAAATGATAATGCAGATGTTACAGCGCCTGTTTATTCATACTGGCCTAACGATTATGGTTTATATAACATGGCAGGTAACGTGGCTGAGTGGGTAATGGATATCTATCGTCCAATGACTTCGAGTGATGCAAGTGAATTCCGCCCTTTCCGTGGTAACGTGTTTAAAACGCAAGTTAGAGATTCTACAGATAACACTATTGCAACTAACACAGATGGTATATTAATTGATAAAGTAGACCATACTAAGAAAAAGGTTAACCCTCCTACACCACATGGTGTAAGCACAGAAACACAAGAATTTGCTGATACAAGTATTGTAAACTCGGTACCGGGTCGTGTTTTATGGAGAGATGTTACCATTGCTAAACCGGAAGATAAATTAGATGAAAGAAGAAACTATAAAACAAATGATTATCGTGATTATTTAGATGGCGATGTAAATTCAAGTCTTTACTATGCTCAAGGAGAAGATGCCTTTGGTGAACAAACCGGTAAAATGATGTATGAGTATGCTAAAACATCGTTAGTAAATAACTGGAGCCGCGTTTACAAAGGTGGTAGCTGGAGAGACCGCGCTTATTGGATGAACCCTGGTAGCCGTAGATTCTTGGATGAAAAACAAGCTAAAGATTATATTGGCTTTAGATGTGCCATGACTCGTGTTGGTAGCCCAACCGGATTAGGTAAATAACATTGTTAATAAAACAATTTAAAGCCCTGAGTTTATAGCTCGGGGCTTTTTATTTTAGGGTCAAATAAAATGTCATGAATTTGCTATACACAAAATTTCTTTCTTGCAATCAAAACATTACTACTGATACACGTAAAATTACCAAAGGCTGTATTTACTTTGCTTTAAAAGGAGAAAAATTTGATGGAAACATTTTTGCCGAGGATGCTTTAGAACAAGGGGCAGCTTATGTCGTGGTAGATAATGCTAAAGTTGCAAAAGGCGATAAATATATTTTAGTGCAGGATGTTTTAACAACACTTCAGCAATTGGCAAACCATCATCGTAAACAATTAAACATTCCCATTATTGGCATTACGGGCAGTAATGGAAAAACCACTACTAAAGAACTAGTGCATGCTGTTCTATCTAAAAAATATAACACGCAGTACACCCAAGGTAATTTAAACAATCATATTGGTGTGCCGCTTACATTACTAACCATAACCCCTCAACATGAAATGGCTGTTGTTGAAATGGGTGCCAATCATCAATTAGAAATTGATATGCTTTGCCGAATTGCAGAGCCCGATTTTGGTATTATTACAAACATTGGTAAGGCTCATTTGGAAGGCTTTGGGGGCATTGAAGGAGTAAAAAAAGGTAAAAGCGAGTTATATAAATATTTAAAAGAAATAAATGGCACTGTTTTTTTACACGGAGATGATACTGTGTTGGCAGATTTAGCTAAAGAAAATAACAAAATAACTTACGGAACTAATAAGCTATACGATGTAGTTGGCAAGTGCAATAAAAATAGTTTGTTTGTAGAGTTTGCTTGGCGCACGCGTTACAAAGCCGCAGAAGTTAAAGCCGCGGATTATATTAAAACAAATTTGGTTGGCGTTTATAATTATAATAATGCTTTATGTGCTGCTTGTGTGGGTAATTATTTCAAAATAGAAGAAGGGTTAATTAATGAAGCCATACAAAATTATGCGCCAACTAACAATCGCTCTCAACTACAAAAAACAGAAAACAATAGTTTAATATTAGATTATTACAATGCCAACCCAAGCAGTATGCAGGCAGCTATTGGAAATTTTTATGATATGAATGCTGCCGATAAAATGCTTGTATTGGGTGATATGCTTGAATTGGGAGAAGAATCGGTTACAGAACATCAAGCCATTATTAATTTGCTACACGAAAAAAAGTTGAATAATTATTTATTGGTTGGGCCAATTTTCTCATCCTTGCAAAAAGAGAAAAGCTTTGTTACATCTAAACAAGCCGGAGAATTTTTACAAGCAAACCCACCAAAAAATAAAACTATACTTATAAAAGGTTCACGCGGTATAGCCTTAGAGGAAGTAGTAAAAGCGTTATAGCGCTGTTAATTAATAATTCCGTAACAAAAACACAATGTAAAATTACAGCATATCTATGGCCAACACAGTAACTTTGTTTTAAATAAAATGTGTTGCCATGACTTACTTTGAAAGAACTTACCTGCAAAAAAATCAAACTAATATTTCTATAAAAGAAAGTAAAAAACTTCAAAAACTGCTTAGTGCTAAAGCTCTTGCAAGCAGTTCAGATTCTAAGGGATTAAATACTGCGGATTTAAAAAGAATGATGAAATTAAAAACATCGCCTTGTGCCGATTTTAATGTGGAAAGCTACATTCATCCATTTGATATAGCATAATTTATGCTTTTTGGCAGAGGTAAAATATTTACCTTTGTTTTGTGCAGATAAAAAGAAATCAAGTAATTCCTTCTATTATTAGTGTTCTGCTAATTCTTTTTACATTTTCATGTAGTAATGGAGAGACAAAAGATAATGCTTCAAAAAAGCGTAGTGTAGTTACTTACACAGATAACATTTCATCTATTCTTTTTAAAAATTGTAGCTCCTGCCACAGATCTAATCAGGTGGGCCCGTTTAACTTGCTTACTTATGCAGATGCTAAGTTTAACGCCAATAAAATAAAATTTGTAACGCAAACCCGTTATATGCCACCGTGGCCTGCTGACCCATCTTATACTCATTTTATTGATGAGCGCATTTTATCCGAAGATGAAATAGAGCAAATAAAAACATGGGTTGATAATGGTTGTTTGGCAGGCGATACAACAAAAGTAAAAGCACCAGTTTTTTACGAAGGTTCTTTTTTTGGTAAACCTGATGTGGTTGTAAAAATGCAAGAAGCCATTCCTATAAAAGGAAATGGAACCGATCATTTTTATATGGTAAAAGTTCCTTTTGAATTAAAGCACGATACGTTTGTAAGATTTGTGGAGTTTGTGCCGCAACAACGCAAATTGGCGCATCATGTAAACGGACATTTACTTAACTACGAAGAAGGAAAAAAGAAAGATGTTTTTAAAGGCATTTCTTATTATAAAGATATTCCGGGAGGGGATAAGGATATATATAAATTAATGGGTTTATTAAATGATGATGGCACTTATCCAGTAATGACTCCTAATGTTGTTTATTATTTACCTGGCTACACACCACCTGTATATCCTGAAAATATAGGAGGCTATAAACTAAATAAAAAAGGTTCCTTCTTTTTTAAAAATTTACATTATGGCCCTTCAAAAACAGACTGCTTAGATTCTTTTACCCTAAATATTTTTTACGGACCAAAACCTGTGCGACCTATACAAGAAACGCAATTAGGAACTTTTGGCATTGCTCCAATTGAACCTGCTTTAAACATTCCGGCAAACACAGTAAAGACTTTTATGAGCCGATGGATAACCCCGATTGATTTATCAATTCTTTCTGTAAATCCGCATATGCATTTATTAGGTAAAACATTTTGGGCTTATGCCATAACCCCGCAAGGTGATACTATTAGATTAATAAAAATAAACAAGTGGGATTTTAAATGGCAATATTATTACACGTTTAAACATCCGCTTAAAATACCTGCAGGTTCTACTATATATGCTTATGGCATTTATGATAACACCGATAAAAACCCTTACAATCCATTTCACCCGCCACGCGATTGTAACGAAAGAAATGATTTTATGAGCATGGGAACTACTGAAGAAATGTTTCAGTTTATTTTTACCTATTTGCGTTACCAACCCGGCGACGAGCAAATTGATTTAGAGAAAAGAAAAAGTTTTTAATTATTTATTTTCCCAGACAGTCCAGTTGGTTTCTTCGCTATTTAATATGCCAAGATAATTGTGGTAGCGTTCGGTATAAATTTTACCTTCTTCTAAAGCTTTAATAACAGCGCAATATGGTTCGTTGGTGTGAGTGCAATTATTAAACTTGCATTGGTGCATTAATGCTCTAAACTCAGGGAAATAATGCCCAACTTCTTCTTTTTTCATTTCAACCAAGCCCAATTCTTTTATACCGGGTGTATCAATAATATAACCGCCGGCATCTAATTTATGTAACTCGGAAAATGTGGTAGTATGTTTTCCTTTTGAATGTATTTCAGAAAGATTGCCTGTTTTTAAATGCAAATTGGGTTGTATATTATTTACCAAGGTTGATTTACCTGCGCCACTATGCCCGGCAAGCAAGGTGATTTTATCTTTTAGTTTGCTTGTAATAATAGCTACGTCTTCTTTTTTTAAAGCAGAAATTTCTATACAATCATATCCAATAGATGTATACATATCAATTACTTCTTTCTGCATTTTTTTTAAATCATTATCTAATAAATCAACTTTATTAAAAATAATTTTTGCAGGAATTCGATAAGCCTCAGTGGTAACTAAAAACCGATCTATAAATCCGGTTGAGGTGCGTGGATAAACTAAGGTGGCTAATAGAAATGCCTGGTCAATATTAGCAGCTAGTATATGTGTTTGTTTAGAAAGGTTTAATGATTTACGTATGATGTAATTTTTACGCGGATATATTTTTGTAATAAGGGCACTATTACCACTTTGTTCTATATCCACATAATCACCCACAACCACCGGACTCGTGCTTTTACGTAGCTCTAATCTTATTTTTCCGGCAAGGTTTGCCATCAACACCTCACCTGCATCTGTACAAACTCTGTATAAATTTCCAGTAGATTTTAAAATTAGGGCACGCACGCTCACGCTTTTTTTAAATCCATATATTCCTTATAAGCCTTCTCCACTTTTTTAAACCAAGCCTTTCCGTACTTACGGGTAAGTGGTGTTTGCAAAAATTTGTATACAGGTACATTTAGTTTTAAACCACAAGCACAAGCATCTTTACAAATATTCCAACGGTGGTAATTAAGTGCATCATGGTTTTTATGTGGGGTTATGCGGATTGGATATAAATGACAAGAGAGTGGTTTTTGCCAATCAATAACCCCATCCTTATGAGCCATTTCAATTGCACATTTGGCCCAGTTATTTTCATCAAAAACTACAAAAGCACATTCTTTTTCTTTACCAACAAGGGTGGTAGTATAATCGCCATCGCTGTCTAAAACATAAGGCCCATGTTTTTCAATGGCTTTTAAGCCTTTTTTATTTAAGTAAGGCTTTACTTTTTCAACTATTCCTTCAATAAGGGGCAGCTCATCTAAATCAAGTGGAGCCCCACTTTCGCCACTAATGCAGCACTCACCTTTGCAGGCATGTAAATCGCAAACAAATTTTTCCTCAAAAAGTTCGTCGGATAGTATGGTTTTATCTATTGAAATCATTGGATGCCAAATTTACGGATAAAAGCTATTATAAGCCTAATTTGGATTTAGTTCTTCTTAACTAAATATGAAACGATAAAATAGCTTAATGGAGAACAATTTTACTTTTTTTGTTGTACCTTTATAGTGGAATAAGATGAAATCAGTTATTTACATATTGCTTTTTGTGTTTGGTTTACTAACCGTTCAGCCTGCTGTGGCGGAAATTGTACGCGTTACGCAAACTGCCAATGGGGTTTGTAAAATGAAATGTTGTAAAAATGAGAAGCAAAACAAAGAAAATAATTGCTGTTCGGGCAAAATGTGTACACCTTGTTCTGCTTACTTATGTTGTTTTACAACAACGGTAGAGAAATCTTCGTTCGTTTTTCCAAGACATTCGGCGGGCAACGATTTAATGATTGCTCAAAACTCAAATTTTCTTTCAGGGTTTCTTTCTCAGTGTTTCCATCCACCTAAAATTGCATAAATAATTAAAGCTCGTTCTGTGTATAAATGTAGGGCAGCAATATTTATGAATCAATTTTAAAAACAATTTAATTTATTAAAAAAATGAAAAAAGTAATTATTGGCGCAGCTGCAGCTATTATGCTTGCAAGCGCCTCGGTATATGCTGTTAACAGCGCAAACAAAACAAGTGAAAATAAAACTTCATCTTGTTGCTGTAAAGATTGTGGTTGCAAAGATTGTTCTTGCGGCACATCTTGCGGTAGTTGCTGCGGAACAAGTTGCAGCAAATAAAGGTTTAACCTTTTAATAAAGCCCTCTGCTCAATGAGTGGGGGGCTTTTTGTTTTAGTTGTGTTACCTGATATGAGTAAACTTTTCATAGATTTGATTGATGAAAAAACGGCTGCTTTTCGTATTGTTAATTGTTTGCTTTTGCCTTTCTAATGGGCAAAACCTGGATTCTTTATGGAAGGTTTATAATAACAAGTCGCAAGCTGATACAAACCGACTAAAAGCTATACAAACTCTTATACGGAATTACGCTACTAACGACCCTGATACGGCTATTGTTTTAGCACAATTGGAAGAAAAGCTGGCTGATTTATTACCGGCAACAAATAAAAAAATATGGATTGCAGATGCACTGGGTAATACAGGTTTTTGCTTTATGAGTAAAGGAGATTTACCTAAAGCATTAGATTACTTTTTAAAAAGCTTAAAGCTATATGAAGAGATTCAGGATAAAAAAGGTATCGGATATTGTTATGTATATCTAGGGCAGTTTTATTTTTATCAGTCAAATGATTCAAAGGCTTTAGAGTATATCCAAAAGGCTTTAAAAATAAAACAAGATCTAGGAGACAAAAAAGGTATAGGAAGCTGCTATGTTAACATTGGTAATTATTATCTTAAAAAAGGTGATTACTCAATGGCATTAGATTGTTATTTAAAAGGCTTAAAAATACTTACCGAAATCAATAATAAAAAGTACATAGAAAATTGTTATGGTAACATAGGCAATATTTATTATTACCAACTCGATTATAATAAATCTCTTGAGTATTATGTAAAGGCTTTACGAATACAACAGGAAATTAACGATAGAAACGGCATGGCTATCAGTTATTTAAACATTGTTGGAGTGTATGAAAAATTAGCTGACTATAAGTTAGCTATGCTGTATGGCGATTCTGCTTTAAAAACAAGTAAAGAGATCGAAGACATTG
>Ga0207046_10290_pt1 | contig 12678 bp, 13 predicted proteins | sample Alteio_BWMinCont_66_FD_153303 | JGI IMG/M metagenome (GOLD analysis project Ga0207046, IMG submission 153303) | Enriched cells from forest soil in Barre Woods Harvard Forest LTER site, Petersham, Massachusetts, United States -... | ecosystem: Environmental > Terrestrial > Soil > Temperate forest >...
AGACGGCTACAGCGTTGCCCTCGAGCAAGTTATCAGTGCTGTCGAACCCGATCTGGTTTTGTTCCCGCACACCTACCAAGTTCGCGATTTCGCCCCCAAACTCGCCGCCTCCCTCGGCAAAGGAATGGTCGGCGACTGCATCGGCTGCCGCAACGAGTCCGGCAAGCTAGTCTTCGTCCGCCAAATGTTTCAAGGCAAAACCGCCGCCGACGTCACCTTCGAGGGCACCTCCCCGTGGTTCGCCTCCTTCCAATCCGGCGCCTTCCGAGCTGATCTTCTGACCGCGCATCCGTCCGGCAAAGCCCCGATACACGCAATCGCCGTAACGCTAAGCCCCGATCAAATTCGCACCAAGCCCCTCGATCTTTTCAAAGAAGCCAAATCCGCAGTCGACCTAACGCAAGCCCCGCTCATCGTCGCCATCGGTCGCGGCATCAAAGCCCCCGAAAATATCCCTCAAGCCGAAGCCCTCGCCAAAGCACTCGGCGGAGAAATCGCCGCCTCCCGCCCCATCTGCGACGAAGGCTGGCTCCCCATGGAGCGCCAAATCGGCAGCTCCGGCCAAACCGTTGCGCCCAAACTCTATCTTGCGTTGGGCATCAGCGGCGCCATCCAGCACGTAGTCGGCATGAAAGGCGCCCGCACCATCGTGGCCATCAACAAAGACCCGAACGCCCCCATCTTCGAAATCGCCGACTACGGCGTAGTCGGCGACATTTTCGAAATCATGCCTGCCTTAACCGAAGCGCTGGAAAAAGCAAAATCAACTTAGGCGCCGTCGCCTAGCCGTTCGAGTCATCTGCTAAACTGTCGATACATCGTGACCGTCCAACGCGAACAACTCGAAGCCGACGTCCTAATCGTCGGCGCAGGCCCTGCAGGCCTTTCCTGCGCCCTGCATCTAGCCAATCTCATCAAAAAACACAACGAGTCGGGCGCAAAACCCGAGCTATCTGCCGAGAATATCTACGTCCTCGAAAAAGGCCGCGAGATCGGCGCCCACCAACTTTCCGGCGCCATCATGAATCCCAAAGCCCTAGCCGAGCTAGTCCCCGATTTCCTCGAGACCGCTCCACTCGACACTCCCGTCACCGATTCCGCCGCTCTCCTGTTCACTAAAAACTCCTCGTTCCGTTTCCCCATCACTCCGCCGCCATTCCAAAACAAAGGCAACTACGTTGTCTCCCTGAGCAGAATCACGAAGTGGCTAGGTGGCCTGGTTGAAGCCGCGGGCGTCAACGTCTTCAAGGAATTCGGCGGCGCGCAACTCATCTACGAAGGTGAAGGCCTCGCCGGCGTCATCACCGAAGACAAAGGCCTCGACAAAAACGGCAAGCCCAAAGACAACTTTACTCCCGGCTATGAACTCCGCGCCAAAGTCACCGTCCTGGCCGAAGGCCCGCGCGGCTCGCTCACAAAAAATCTCGTCAGCACAAAAAAGCTCGACAACATCAATCCCCAAAGCTATGGCATCGGCATCAAAGAATTGTGGGACATCCAGCCGGACCGCATCCAGCCGGGCTACGTCGCCCACACGCTGGGCTGGCCCGTCCCGACCGACATGTACGGGGGCGGCTGGATCTACGGCCTCTCGGGCAACCGCCTCTCCATCGGACTGGTCCTCGCTCTCGAATACGGCGATCCCCAATTCGATCCCCACGCCGCATTTCAAACCTGGAAGACGCATCCGTTCCTCAAAAAAATTCTCGAAGGCGGCAAACTAGTCCGCTACGGCGCAAAATCGCTGCCCTACGGCGGCTGGTACGCCATGCCCCGCAATTACGTCGACGGCGCCCTCATCATCGGCGACTCCGGAAGCTTCCTCGATTCCCAGCGCCTAAAAGGCATCCACATGGCCATGAAAAGCGGCATGCTAGCCGCCGAAACCATCTTCGATGCCCTAAAAGCCGGCGACGCCACCGCAAAAACGCTGAGCGCCTTCCCGCTAAAAATTGAGCAGAGCTACATCAAAAAAGAACTCTGGCAAGTCCGCAATTTCCATCAATCCTTTCAGCACGGCATGTTCCGCGGCTTTTTCCACGCCGCGCTCCAACAAGTCACCGGCGGCCGCGGCCTAATCGACCCCCTGCGCGCCCACGCCGGCTATCAAGCCTACAAAAAAAATCAACGGCCGCCCCGCTCCCCAGCGCTTCAAGGGTGACGGCAAACTCACCTTCGATCGCCTAACCGACGTCTATCACTCCGGCACGCGCCACGAGGAAGATCAGCCCTGCCACCTCGTCGTCAGCGACCTCAACGTCTGCGCAACAAAATGTGTAGTGGAATATGGCAACCCCTGCCAATATTTCTGCCCCGCCGCCGTCTACGAAATGGCCAAGCAACCCGACAACTCTCTAAAACTGAAAATCAACGCCGCCAACTGCGTGCACTGTAAAACCTGCGACATCGCCGATCCTTACCAGATTATCAATTGGGAAGTCCCCGAAGGCGGCGGCGGACCCAACTATGAAGGCATGTGAGAATCCGCCTGAGGGATAGTCAAGGATGGTCCTTGAATCGTCCGCCGGCAACGAAGGAGCCAGCAGGATGGAACGACGTAGCCAAAGTCGCCTGTAGGCGGAGTCGTGTCCTCGATCGGCGGCACCAGGGTATTGGCACAACCGCCCGCTCCGTCAGCTCCCTCGCGTCCACAACTTCCTGAAGAACGACCGCACGCGATCGACAACCGAGCCCTGCGCCGGTGCTGGCGCAGCATTCGCCGGAGCATTTCGGACGGCCGGCTGCGGCGTTGCCGCGGCTGCCGTTGCTACCGTCTCACCCTCTACTCGCCCCTGAAATATCAGCGTTGGCCTCACTCGCACTCGCCTCACGATCACCATCAACCTCGGATCCGGTTCCGGCTGCACCTTCGCGTTCGCATCAAATCGTAAGGGCGGCATATCCACGGTGTAAATCAGCTCTTCGTTCTTGGAAGGTTGTTCACCGGCCCCACCCGCGTCGCCCGAATTCCGAGCCGTTTCACTCCTGGCGCTCTCCGCGGTTGTGGGAGGCATTTCATTTTTCGGCAACGGAACCACCGGCGCCTTGGCAATCTGCAATTCACACTTGCAACGTCCCCCACCGTTTCCCAGGGCATCGATTTGCCCGTTCGCCAGGGTCACATCTCCGCCCTGCGGCACCATCACGCTCTGCCCGCTCAACTGTTGCTCCAGTCGCATCGCCCCTCGATAGGTGCGAACGCACATGATTCCCGCGCTCTCGAATCCCACAAGAAATTCTCTCGGTTCATCACCAATCGCCACCGGCTGCCCCTGAATCTGCGCCGTATACACACTCAGCGCCGGTTCCCGCTCCAAGAGCGCATGGATCGCTCCACTATCCAGCGCCACCGTCACTGCGCCGCCCGATTTCAATACCGAAAGATGCGCTGGTCCGCAAATGGAAATCTGCCCCCCTTCGACAAGGCTGATCCGCGCTTCGCCGGACTTCACTCGCACGTCGCTTCCGCTGCGCAGAATCGTCTTCGCCTGCCCGCCAGCCACTTCCACGCTCATCGGCCCGGTCACCGCGAGGTCTTCGCCCTCGATTAAGCCCACAGCATCGCCCGCCGGCTGGTCGGGCGTCGTCGCGGCCGCAACAAAAAAAACCGGCGCCGATCATCACCGACATCACCGCGAAGAGCCGCGCCCGTCTCACCGATTCACGAAAATAATCCTTCAGCAGCACTCTCAACGACTCTCCCGCAACCCGGCCAAGAAACTCTCGCCTATACTATACGTCACGTCGCCTCACCACGAGGCGCACTAGAACTATGACTCCACCAGACGCCACCAGCCCCGCACCGCCTCATCCCGCCAAGAAAATCCCTAGCGATGCGGTCAGCACTCACTACGACACCCGCCTTCCGGAACTCCCTTGGTCTCGTCGCATGCAAATCCCCTTTATCGCCGCCGCCGTTTACACGGTGATTCGCATTCTAGGGCCCACGCTGCGCTATGAAGTGCTCGGCTGGCAGAACGCCGAGCGCGTCCACGCCCAAGGCAAGCGCTGTATCTGGGCCTTCTGGCACCGCATCATCATTCCTATTGTGTGGTGGCACCGCAATCACGGCGTCGTGGTGATGAACACCACGGCCTTCGACGGCCAGTGGACCCGCAAAGTCATCGAATGGCTTGGTTTCGGCACCGCCCAGGGAAGTTCGTCGCGCGGCGGTCTCCGCGGGCTTGCCGTCATGGCTCGCCGTCTCGAAGAAGGCGTCGACTGCGCTTTTACCATCGACGGCCCCCGCGGCCCTCGTTATGTCGCCAAGCCCGGCCCGGTAATGCTAGCTAGAAAAACCGGATGTCCCGTCCTGGTCTTCCATATCGGCGTCGACCGTGGAAAAACCTTCGAAAAAACCTGGGACCACTTCCTCCTGCCCGCCCCCTTCGCCCGTGCTGTAATCCTGTTCGCTCCGCCCATCTATGTCCCGCCGGACGCCAACGCTGTCGTGCTAGAATCCAAGCACGCCGAGATGCAGCGGGAATTAGAACGCGTCCGCGACATCGCCGAATCCTGGTACTCTCTCAGCGAAGCCGATCGCCAAAATTTTCGCACCGAATTCTCACGCTGCAATTGCTAAAGGCAGGCTCCCGCCTTTGCTACATGCCATCTTTTTCTAGCTAATTAGCAGACCGCTCTCCCAGCTTCACAGCCACATCCATCTTCTTCCCACCTCGATACACGCTGATACTTACCGTATCCCCCGGCCTCTTCCGATTCAAAGCCACATTCAAATCAAACTGATTCGCAATCTTCTGCCCATCGATCGCCACAATCACATCTCCTCCCGTAGCAATCCTTCGCATCCCCGCCATCGCCGCGTGGTCTCCACCATGCAACCCCGCCGCCGCCGCAGGGCCGCCGCGCGTTACTTCTTCGATCAATAATCCGTCTTTTACGGGTAGATCAAGCGCCTCCGCAAGCCATCCGCCCACTTCGAGCGTCTGCGCCCCGAGAAACGCCTGCCGCACCCGTCCTTCCGTCATCAAATCGTGCGCAATGCGCTTCGCCGTATTCACCGGAATGGCAAACCCAATCCCCGCCGTGGTCCCGCTAGGCGTATAAATCGCCGAATTAATCCCGATGACTTCGCCATGCGAATTGAGGAGCGGGCCGCCCGAATTTCCCCGGTTAATCGCCGCGTCCGTCTGAATCGCCTCATCGATTAATGTCGTCTGGCTGGTCTGAACGTTTCTCCCAAGCGCGCTCACCACTCCCGTCGTCAGGGTGCTCTGAAATCCAAACGGGTTCCCAATCGCCAAGACCTTTTGCCCTACTTGCAGCTTCGACGAATCTCCCAGTTGCAGCGCCACCAGGGGCTTTCCTTTCGGTTCAATCTTTATCAACGCCACATCATTGTGCTGGTCCGCTCCAATGAATTTCGCCGGATACCGCGTCTGATCACCAAGCACCACCTCAATCGACTGCGCTTCCTGCACCACATGGAAGTTCGTCAAAATATACCCGCGCGCATCAATCACAAACCCCGAACCCGCTCCTTCCACCGGCACGGGATCCATAAAGAAATCATATTCCGTTGCCTTGGTCAGAATGTTCGCAACTGCTCCCGACGCCTGCCGGTACACCCGCACATTGATCGACTCATCATCGGTCAGTGTGCCCTCCCGCGCAGAAACTTCCGTCAGCCCTGGCCCTAGCGGCAACGCCTCCACCTTCCTCGGCTGACGTTCTCCCCATCGCCCCCCGGCCCAATACGCCCCAGCAATAATCACAACCGCCACGACAAACAATCGCACCGCGTTAGACGCTTTTCCCGCATTCATATTGACAATCCTTCCTCGACCCCGCTTAAGGCAAACGATAGCACACCAAGATTCCCGCGCGGAATCTGTAGTGGCGGGTCTCGAGACCCCTCGCTTTTCTCTCTTTCCTCTTAGACGCCCCCCGCTGCCCGCCGCCGCAACTTCGCCGCCAACTCCCGCACCTGCCTCCGCGTCTCCTCGAGCGACCCCGAACAATCAATTTTTTCCGTAGCGTATTGCAACTTCTCCGCCGCAGGCAGCTGCGCCGCAATCCGCCGCCGCGCTTCAACCTCGCTCAATCCTCGCCGAAGCAGTCGCTCCACCTGCTGCTCTGGACGGCACCACGCCACCACCAATCCATCCAAATTCTTCTGATAACCGGCTTCCACCAGTAGCGCCGCCTCTACAAACACCGCATCCCGTACCCCGCCTTTCTCCCATTCCAGAAATTGTCGAAGCATCTCCTGTTCGACACGCGGATGCAAAATCCCATTCAACCGCTCAAGTTTCGCGCGGTCCTGAAACACCATCGCCCCCAGCTTCTTCCGATCGATCTGTCCGTCCGCCCCGATAACGCCCGCACCAAATTCCCGCACTATAGCGTCATAACCCGGCGTCCCCGCCTCAATCAAGGTGTGCCCCAACCCATCGGCATCCAGCACATTAAATCCCATCTCCCGTAACATGCCCGCCACGGCGCTCTTGCCGCTGGCGATGCCCCCGGTAAGTCCGAGTCGCAACATTGTCTGCTTTAGCGCTTACCCGAACTAGCCGGCCCGCCCGCCGAAATCGTCCTCGGTATAGCCTTCGCGCGCCGCATCCGCGCCGCCCTCACCGTATTGCTCATCAACATCGTTATCGTCATCGGCCCCACTCCACCAGGCACGGGCGTAATGGCCCCCGCCACATTCGCCGCATCTGGATGCACATCCCCCACAAGCGCATTTCCCTTAACCCGGAACTTCTCGAGCCGCAGAGGGAAGTTGCTGAACAGTCGCTCCGCCTCCCGAGCATCCGTCACGCGATTCGTCCCCACATCAATCACCGCAGCGCCGGGCCGTATCCAGTCCGCCTCGACAAACCCGGCCTTGCCCATTGCCGCCACCACAATATCCGCCCCGCGCACCACATCCGACAAGTCCCGCGTCTTCGAATGGCAAATCGTCACCGTCGCATTTGCATGCATCAAAAGCAGAGCCATCGGCTTGCCCACAATATCGCTCCGCCCCAAAACCACCGCGCCCGCACCCTCAATCGGAATTTCGTTCCGCCGCAGGATCTCCATGCACCCCGCCGGCGTGCAAGCCACCAACCCCGGCCGCCCGCTCACCAATCGCCCCAAATTCACTGGATGAAACCCGTCCACATCCTTGGCCGGATCCACCGCCTCCAGCACCCTCTTCGTATCCACCTGCGGAGGCAAAGGCAGCTGAATCAAAATCCCATCCGTATCATTGTCGCGGTTCAAATCCTCTACAATCGCCAAAAGTTCCGCCGTACTCGCGCTACGCGCCGGCGTGATCAAGCCACTGCCCATCCCCAACTGCTCGCAAGCCGCAATCTTGCTCTTAACATACATCTCGGAAGCCGGATTCTCCCCCACCAATACCGCTGCCAACCCCGGCCGTATCCCGGCCGAGGAGAGGATCGCCACCTCATCCCTCAATTCCGCAAAAATCGCTTCCCGAATCTTCGTCCCATCCAGTATTCGTGCCGTCATGCCATCCCCTGTATTGGCCGGTCTTTAGGACCGGCTCTTCTCGAATCTTGCCGTCTCGGAGCCGCCCGCCAGATGTTTAAACCAGCAACGAAGGTAACAAATTGTCCCCCACTTCGCCCCCCTCTGTCACCTCAGCCAGAGCCTTCCTTGCCTAGCTCCGATCCGACGAGCGCGCCAATCAGCCTCGCGTGGCTACCTGATGGCTACGGTCGGGACGGTGTATCTTGAAGCCAGGAGGTTCGACATGCGGCGAACATATGTTCTCATTGTTGTCGTCTTCGGAATGGCAGTGACTACCTTTGCCGAGACGACTTCGTCAGAGTCACAGACACTCAAGGCCTTGCTGACCGAAGTCCGACAGCTTCGCGAGGACTTGCAGGGTTCACTCACGAGCATGGCAAGCGCCCAAATTCTGTTATCCCGGTTGCAAATTCAGGAAGTGGCGGTTTCGCGTGCGTCCGAGCACCTGGATGACGCTCGCTCCAAGCTCGCAGAAGTTCAACTCGTCCTGAGGAGTGAAGCGGCCGAAATCAAGCATTTCGAGGACGCCCAAATACCGGAGACAACGCAGCGCAAGTCGAAGCTGAGCTTAACCGCGCCAAGGCCGACCTCGAAGCCTCAACGAATCTCGCGCAGCAACGCCAGTCGACAGAAACAGAAGCCGAACTGCAACTGCGAACCGAACAGGCGAAGCTCAGCGGGCTCGAATCACTATTGGACGAACTTGTTGAGAAAATAGGTAGCCCGCGCGAGCAACCGGATCGCGTTCCGCGCTGATGCGGCGGAAAAGACAACACCTTAGCTCCAGCGCCTGCTAAGTCGCGCTATCTCGAGGTGACCTATCTTCCAACCGTCATCCCTCGCGGAGGGGGCGCCAGCTTTTCTCTTTTCTTCCTCCGCGCGTCTCTCGGCACCCAGCGCCTCTGCGTTATCTTTTTCCTCGCTACCTCTCCCCGTCCTATAATCTCCGGCATGTCCACCGGTCCCACTTCCCGCGCTGAACCGCATCCTCACCTTAGCGTCCAATGCGTCAACATCTTCGTGCGCAACCACGATCGCAGCATCCGCTTCTTCGTTGAGCAGCTCGGCTTCCACCTTGCCTACGACGCCAAACTCCAATCCGGCGAACGCCTGGTCGCCGTGTCCCCTCCAGATGGTTCCACGGTTCTAGCCCTCAAAGCTCCCAAGCCGGACACCCGCGAATATAAACTGATCGGCCGTTCCACCAATGTCGTCTTCATCACCGAAGATGTCCTCCGAAAGTTTCAAGAATGGTCCAAACGAGGCGTTCGCTTTCACACAACTCCTCGCCTCAAGCGCATAAAGTACGACTCCGAGATGGGTTCTGGTTCCCGTCGGGCCGATTCCCCAATTCTCGGTGTAGAAAGTACGGTGTGGGGCAGCGTCGTCGCCCGTTTCCGCGACATCGACGGAAACTCTTTCTATCTCGTCAGCTTTGACGAAGTGACCCACGCCCTTGAAGCTAAGCGCCGCGCTGCCGCCGCAAAACTTGAAGCCGAACGCCGCGCGGCACAGGAGCTCGAAATCGCCAACGAAGTCCAGTGCCGTCTTTTTCCGCAAATCCACCCGCCGATCCACGCCCTCGATTATTTCGGTCACTGCTTTCCGGCACGCGCCGTCGGCGGCGACTACTACGATTTTCTCGACCTTGGCCCCGGCCGTTTCGGCCTGGTCATCGCCGACGTTTCTGGCAAAGGCATCGCCGCCGCTCTGCTCATGGCCAATTTACAAGCGAATCTCCGCAGCCAGTGCTCTATCTCTCTTGATCAGCCGCAGCGCCTGCTCCAGGCCGTCAATCAACTCTTCTCTCAAAACACTCCCGATGGCGCCTTCGCCACCCTCTTCTTCGCCGATTACCACGTGACCTCCGGGCGCCTCCGTTTTGTCAATTGTGGCCATCCGCCCCCGCTCATCCTCCGCCGTGACGATTCGATCGACCACCTCGACGCCACCGCCACCGTCCTCGGGATCTTCAAGAAATGGGACTGCGAAATCGGCGACTGTACCTTCGGCCCCGGCGACACCCTGGCCCTGTACACGGACGGCATCACCGAATCCTTCAACGAAAATCGCGACGAATTCGGCGAAGACCGCCTAATCGAATCCCTCCGCCGCCATCGCAGCCTCCCCTCCCAATCCCTGCTCCAAAATATCGTCGACGACGTCCGTCAATTCGCCCCCCACGAACAGCACGACGACATCACCCTAATCATCGCCAAATCCTTTGCGTAACTTTTTCTCCCTTCGTCCCGCTCCGCGAAACGATTTGTCGCCCGGCGGCTGACGGCCGCCCGTTCCATTCCCGTTTTCTAACTTTCTCGCCTTCTTGATTCGCTCGTGGCGTATTTAACCAGGCGGCGAAATACGCCCCTCTTTTTCTTTCTAACAATTCGTTTCTTTAGAAGGCTCGTACGGGTAATACGAGGCAAGCCCCAAGAGCGCCGCTCTCTGCTTTTTCAACACCGGGATACACGGGGCATTTCGCAAATCGGGGCGACGCGGCTCATTTGTGCTCGGAGACGCTCAAGACGTTTCCGTCGGGATCCTTGAACCAGGCGACTTTGCTCCCATCCGGCGCGGTCCAAATCCCCCGTTCCTTGTCTTGAACAAATGGATATTTATCGAACTCGACGCCGCGTTTCGCGAGCCAGTTAACCATGGCTTCGATGTCGCCGACTTGCCAGCCGAGCACGGTGCTCACGAGCGGGGTAAACGTCGGGACCTTCCCGATCCGAATCATGCTCTTGCCGGCTTCGATGACCAGCGCAAACTGGTCCAGACTCACAAACTTAAATCCCAGCTTGCCCTCGTAAAAAGCCCGCGCCTGGTCGTAATCCTTCGTAAGAAGGAAGCCCATCATGTTCATGGAAGCTAGCATTTTTCTCTCCTGACCGAGAAATCTCGGGGTCCGAGGAATAGCACTTGTGGCCGGAGATTTCTTTCGCTATTGTGACAAGAAATGTCGGAAAAGTGTCACAGCCTGCTTTTTGACCAGCGCGGCCGCCGGCTCGCTGAACTCGCCAGCGTCTCCGCCGATTTTCCCGACGGGCACCTCATCCCGCAGCATTTCCATCCCGAAGATCAACTCATCTTCGCTTCGCGAGGGGTCATGACCTTGCGTACCGATCAGGGTAGCTGGGTAGTGCCCCCCATGCGCGCGGTCTGGATTCCGGCGGAAACCCCGCACTCCGTCGCCATGTCAGGGCCGGTTTCGATGCGAACTCTCTATTTTCTGCCGGGGTTCGTCAAAGGGTTTCCCCAGAAGTGCTTCGTCATGAACGTGACCCCGCTTCTGCGAGAACTGATTCTCCACGCGTCGACATTTAAGAGACTGAACAAGCGAGCTCCCGTACAAAAGCGGATTCTCGAAATTCTTGTCGACCAATTGCGGGCCGTTTATTCCATCCCTCTGCAACTGCCGCATCCATCCGACGCGCGAGCCATGCGGATTGTCGAACGATTGCTAGCCAATCCCGGCGAACCGAAAACACTGGAAACACTCTCGAAGGACTGCGGCGCCAGCAAGAGAACGATCGAACGAGACTTCCACGCCGAAACGAAGATGACCTTCGGCAAATGGCGCCAGCAACTTCGCCTGCTTCACGCTCTCGAATTGCTGGCTTCCGGAGAAAAAGTCACCGCTGCGGCCTTGGACGCGGGATATTCGAGCACCAGCGCCTTCATCTCCATGTTCAAGAAACAACTCGGCACAACGCCAACTCGCTATTTCCAAAGTTGGGGCACAAACGACCATGAAAAAAATGTTAGGGCCAGCCCCCATGGGCATTGAAGAATGGAAGGTCAAGGCAGACAGGGGTACCGAGGCATGAGTCTGTTTGGAGAATTAGGAACGCGCAGGGAACGGGAAGCGAAAGCCAAGGCCGAAGGCCGCCTTCCGCCGGGCCAGTCGCTCACTCTCAAGTGGCCGGTGCTCCATTACGGCAGCATTCCGCACTTCGATCCGTCCAAGTGGGACTTCAAGATTTCCGGTGAAGTCGAAGAGCCCAAGCGCCTCATTTGGAGCGAATTTCGCGCGCTGCCCGAAACCGAAACCTTGTCAGACTTCCACTGCGTCACGCGCTGGAGCCGTCTGGACAATCGCTGGAAAGGCGTGCTCTCGACCGACTTGATGAAGCTCATCAAACTAAAGCCGAGCGCCAAATTCGCATCAATTCTCGCGGAAGAGGGGTACACGGCAAACCTACCCCTCGAAGATTTGCTGAAGCCGAATGTCCTCTTTGCCTTAGAGCACGATGGCGAGCCGCTGACGGGGGAGCATGGCGGCCCGCTGCGACTGATCGTTCCCCACCTCTATGCCTGGAAAAGCGTCAAGTGGGTGCGCGGCTTCACACTTCTGGACCACGATCGCCTCGGCTTCTGGGAACGCAACGGCTATCACGCCTATGGCGATCCTTGGAAAGAGCAGCGCTACTCGAGCCCCTGACCATGAAAGGCGTCAGTGGAGCATGTTAAGCATGAAAAATTTCGATAGCTTCGGTGCCCAAGGCGCGCGGCGGCATTTTTGGGTAGTGGGTCAGTTTGAATCCTGATGAGATTGCAGGGGCGCTATCCGAGCAGACGACTTGCGGAAACTCGCGATTCCTGCGTATGCTCCAAGCCCGAACAAAAACAACGATGCAATATCCCAAGCTCTGTGACCACTCGTAAGTTGATGCGTAGCTAGCACATACAAGTCGAATGCCACGCCCACGGCGGTCAAGCATACGGCCACTGAGCTCAAGGCGGCAACCACGCGCCAGCCTTTGAGCTCATTTCTAGGGATATCGTCACCGGCGTGCATGGACGTCACTCCAACCATGTCACTATTATATGACAGACCTGTGTCAACGCCAGAGTTCAACGTGACCCGCTACCGTTTTCAAACCGTACCAGTGCCCATTTTGCTAGAGAATTGACATCTGTCCCGCCACTCTGGAATCATCCCAAGACTGTTGCCCTATATTTCGCGAGTGGCGAAGGCCTTCCGAACCGCGGTGTCTTTTAAGAAGTAATTTGTGTGGTGGCGCTTTCGCAGAATAAAGATGAGAGGAATTCAGAAATGGCGGCCGGCATCCGCACAAACGAATTGCGCAAGGTCTATAACTCGGCGCCGCCTCTCGCGGCAGGCGCGGGCGGATTCTCTTTTGCTGAGAAGCGCAGCAAGGGCAAGCA
>Ga0207046_10291_pt1 | contig 12678 bp, 12 predicted proteins | sample Alteio_BWMinCont_66_FD_153303 | JGI IMG/M metagenome (GOLD analysis project Ga0207046, IMG submission 153303) | Enriched cells from forest soil in Barre Woods Harvard Forest LTER site, Petersham, Massachusetts, United States -... | ecosystem: Environmental > Terrestrial > Soil > Temperate forest >...
TATTTAATAGAGCTTGCCATTTTTAAGAAATAGTATTTCTTAGAACCAACCATAGTACTATTATATTTAATTGCATTTACTTGTAACTTAAATGTAGGTAGGTCGTAACTTGAGTAACCTGCAAAATCATTAGGTTTAAAATTAGCTAAAGAATCAGTAGGTAAAGGAGCTCTTTTATAAACAAATCCTTTGTCATCAGTCATATAAATAAAGATAGAATCTGCATTAGTATTATAATGTTTAATAGGAATAGAATATTGAACAGTTTTATTATAGATAGAATCATTAGTATGAGTAGTAGAATCTGATAAGTAAGTTAAAATACTATCCCTCTTTAATGTATAATATGCTGAATCTGAATGGGAAGAATTGATAGTTAAATGCTATGGTAATGGTTGATGAAAGTCATGCTACCGGCTTTATAGGTAAAACGGGGCGTGGCACTGTTGAATTAAAAAATGTAATGAACCGTGTAGATATAATTACCGGAACATTAGGCAAAGCCTTAGGCGGTGCTATGGGTGGTTTTACTACCGGTAAAAAAGAGGTTGTTGAAATACTTCGTCAACGTTCTCGCCCATATTTGTTTTCAAATTCATTGGCTCCACATATTGTTGGTGCATCTATAGCTGTGTTTGATATGTTAAATGAAACCACTGCCCTACACGATAAATTAGAGTGGAACATTAATTACTTCAAAAAAGGTATTAAAGAGGTTGGTTTAGAGTTTAAAAACGGAGATAGCGCTATTGTCCCTATTATGTTGTACGATGCAAAACTGGCACAAAATTTTGCAGAAAAATTGTTAGCAGAAGGCATTTATGTAACTGGGTTCTTCTACCCTGTAGTGCCTAAAGAGCAAGCTAGAATACGTGTGCAAATATCTGCCGGGCATGAAAAAGAACACTTAGATAAAGCATTAGCTGCTTTTGCTAAAGTTGGTAAAGAGTTAGGAGCTATTAAGGCTACAGTTTAACAATTTGTTGTTTTACAATAAAACAACTATTTTTTCGTTATTTTGTAGACGTTTGCCGACTAAAAATTTCATAAAAATCAATTCAACCCCTTTGGTTTACAATCGCACGAAATTATTTTTTCTTGCCTTTAGTTTTCTATTTTTAGCATCTGCCTTTGCACAACCTATAACAGAAAGAGGTTTAAACCTTCCTACTTTTTATAACCGACGTTTGCATTTTGGTTTTAGCTTAGGTTATAATCAAACAGATTTCAGGATACATACTATACCCAATTCTCAGCTTGCTCACAATATAAATGATAGTATTAGATATCCAAACGAAATACTAAAGCTTAAATCGATTACCAGTAAAGCTGATCCGGGTTTTAACTTAGGAATTATTGTAGATTTTAAAGTTCATAAATATGTAAGACTTCGCTTTTTACCCGGAGTTTCTTTTGCATCACGTACCCTGTTTTACAATTTTGATATAGTAGGCACAAATCCTGTACAGTCATTTACGGCTACCCGAAAAACCGAATCGGCATTTATTTTATTGCCTCTTAATTTAAAACTGCAATCAAAACGTATACGTAATTTTGGCGTGTATGTTATTGGTGGTGCCACTTATAGTATAGATTTAGCTTCCGGGAAAAAAGATCAGGCGAATGCTGATGTAGTACGTTTAAAGCGATCTGATTACTATATTGATGCAGGTGGCGGAGTAGATTTTTACTTCCCATATTTTAAATTTGCCATAGAATTAAAAATGAGTAGTGGTTTAAATAATATTATCATCAAAGATAATACTGAGTTTACAACCCCAATTAATTCTTTAAACTCACACGTTTTTTTGTTTAGCATAACCTTTGAAGGATGATTAGTACTCTTAATCTGTCGCTTTCTCCTTCGGAAGCATTCTCTGAAAATGAAATTAAACACAAGGTTCGCTTAGAGCTAGCTCTTTCAGAAAAAGATGAGTTACATATTGTTTTACAAAAACGCTCAATAGATTCTCGTCAAAGAAATGTTAAGGTAAACGTAACACTACAAGCTTTTGTTAATGAGCCTTTACAAGAAGAAGAAATTAAAGCGGCCTATAAAAACGTATCCGATAAAAAGCAGGTAGTTATTATAGGTGCTGGTCCAGCAGGACTGTTTGCCGCTTTGCGTTGTTTAGAGTTAGGTTTAAAGCCCATTATATTTGAGCGAGGGAAGGATGTAAAAACGCGTCGTAGAGATTTAGCTGTTTTAAATAAAGAACATATAGTAAACCCCGAAAGTAATTACTGTTTTGGTGAAGGTGGTGCAGGAACATATAGTGATGGTAAACTTTACACCCGTTCATCAAAACGGGGCGATGTGGTTAAAATTTTAAAAGCTTTAGTGTTTCATGGGGCTGATAAAACCATTTTGGTTGATGCACATCCGCATATTGGCACTAATAAATTACCCAAAATAATTGAAGCCATCAGGCAAACTATTTTAAATTTTGGTGGAGAAATTCATTTTAATGCTAAGCTCACCGATATCATTATTGAAAAGCAACAAATAAAATCGATTGAAGTTTCTCATCTTGAAACAACTAAAACTACTAATCATTCAGCAAATTATTTGGTACTGGCTACTGGACATAGTGCCAGAGACATATACTATTTACTTAATGATAAAAATATAGTAATAGAAGCCAAGCCCTTTGCTATGGGTGTTAGGGTTGAACATCCGCAAGAAATTATTGATAGTATACAGTATCATTGTAATATTAATCAATTAAAAAATGTACGTGAATTTTTACCTGCTGCTTCATACAGTTTAGTAAATCAGGTAAATGGTAAAGGCGTTTATTCTTTTTGTATGTGTCCTGGTGGCATTATAGCCCCTTGTGCAACTGATGTTAAAGAGGTTGTTACCAATGGCTGGAGCCCATCTAAACGCAATAATCCTTATGCAAATTCAGGCATAGTAATTGGGTTAGATACAGGCGATTGGAAAGATTTTGAGAAACAAAAAAACTTAGCCGCGCTTGCATTACAACAGCAATTAGAACATAAAGCATGGATTGCCGGTGGTAAAACACAAACTGCCCCTGCCCAACGTTTGATAGATTTTATTGAAAATAAAACAAGCTCTACCCTACCCGATTGTTCTTATCAACCAGGTTTAACAAGTGTATCTATGTTACCTGTTTTAGGGAATGTAATTGGTAAAACTTTACAAGAAGGTTTTAAAAATTTTGGTACTAAAATGAAAGGTTATTTAACCAACGAGGCTGTTATTGTTGGGGTAGAATCGCGTACCTCAACCCCAGTACGTATACCAAGAGATAAAGAAACTTGTCAACATACTCAGGTAAAAGGCTTGTATCCTTGCGGAGAAGGTGCCGGTTATGCCGGTGGCATTGTTTCGGCTGCTATGGATGGAGAGCGTTGTGTAAACGAAATTTTCAAATTGATTTCTAAATAAATAATGGAGTTAAAAAACACCTATACAGTTATTGGTTTAATGAGTGGCACATCACTTGACGGGCTTGATGTGGCTTTATCCACCTTTACAAAAAATAAAGACAAGTGGGCATATAAAATTGTTGAAGCCAAAACGTTTGCCTACAATAAAACATGGAAACAAAAATTACAAAACACCCACTTACAAAATGCACAGGAGTTTTGGAAGCTGCATGTTGATTTTGGAAAATTCTTGGCGCAAACAGTTAATCAGTTTTTAAAAGGAAAGAAACATAAAGTAGATTTAATTGCTTCGCACGGACAAACTATATTTCATCAACCACAAAATGGTTTTACCTGCCAAATTGGAGATGGAGCCGTTATAGCGGCATTAACCGGCATTACAACTGCCTGCGATTTTAGAAGCACCGATGTTGCTCTTGGCGGACAAGGGGCACCTTTAGTGCCCATTGGTGATGAGTTACTTTTTAGTGATTATAATGCTTGCTTAAACATTGGTGGCATTGCAAACATATCGTTTACACATAAAAAACAAAGGGTAGCTTTTGATATTTGCCCTACAAACTTGGTGTTTAATTTTTACGCCAGTAAAGCCGGAATGGCTTATGATAAAGGTGGCAAACTTGCTGCTAAAGGAACCGTTAATCAAGCACTACTAAAAAAATTAAATGCACTTTCTTTCTATAAAAATTTTAAAGCTAAATCATTAGGCCGAGAGTGGATTGATGAAAAAGTAATTTCTTTATTAGAAAATGAACCCATTTCATTGAATGATAAACTTGCAACAGCTATTGAACATAGTGCCATTCAAACAGCAAGAGTGTTGAATCATTTCAACATTAAAAATGTTCTACTTACAGGTGGCGGGGCTTATAACACCTATTTTATTGAACGAATAAAACACTACACCAGTTGCCGGTTAATTTTACCCGATGATAAAACCATACAGTTTAAAGAGGCTTTAATATTTGCTTTTTTAGGCGTTTTGCGTTTGCGAAACGAGGTTAATTGTTTAAAACAAGTTACAGGGGCCAGCAAAAATAACTGCGGTGGAGCTTTATATAAAGGATAAAGCCATAAACAAAAAATCCCCCTTGAAACAAAGGAGGATTTAGTATTTAAAGTTTCTAAAATCTATTTAGCGTAACTGGTAGCTCTTGTTTCACGGATAACAGTAACTTTTACCTGACCCGGATAGGTCATTTCAGTTTGTATTTTTTGCGAAATTTCAAATGCCAGTTTCTCTGCATTTTGGTCAGTTACTTTATCAGACGAAACCAATACACGTAACTCTCTTCCTGCTTGTATGGCATATGTTTTTTCAACACCAGGGTAAGATAGTGCAACGTTCTCTAAATCTTTTAAACGTTTCATATACTGCTCTGCCATCTCTCTGCGTGCACCAGGACGGGCACCGCTTATAGCATCACATATCTGAACGATTGGAGATAGCATGGTGGTCATCTCAATTTCATCATGGTGAGCACCTATAGCATTACAAATTTCAGGTTTCTCTTTATATTTTTCGGCCAATTTCATACCGTATATAGCGTGCGGAAGTTCTAATTCTTCGTCAGCTACTTTACCAATATCATGTAATAAACCGGCACGTTTTGCCATTTTTGGGTCTAAGCCCATTTCGGCCGCCATAACAGCACAAAGGTTTGCAACCTCGCGGCTATGCTGTAATAAATTTTGCCCATAAGATGAACGATATTTCATTTTACCAACGTGACGAAGTAACTCAGGATGCAAAGCATGAATACCTAAATCGATACAAGTACGTTTACCTGTTTCAATAATTTCTTCTTCAATTTGTTTTTTAACTTTTTCAACCACCTCTTCAATACGAGCCGGGTGTATGCGTCCATCTAACGCTAATTGATGCATGGCTAAACGTGCAATTTCACGACGGATTGGGTCGAAACAACTAAAAATAATTGCCTCCGGGGTGTCATCAATAATAACCTCAACACCGGTTGCAGCTTCAAAAGCACGTATGTTACGACCTTCTCTACCAATAATACGACCTTTCATTTCATCGCCTTCAATATGGAAAACAGTAACCGAGTTCTCAACTGCGTGCTCTGCTCCTACTCGTTGTAAGGCTTGTATAACTATCTTTTTAGCTTCTTTATTAGCGTTAATTTTAGCCTCGTCCATTATGTCTTTCACAAAACTCATAGCCTCAGTTTTAGCCTCACCTTTAATGGTTTCAATTAACTGCTCTTTGGCTTCTTCGGCACGTAAACCCGAAATTGCTTCTAGCTGTTGTACTTGTTTTACATGTGCTTTATCAACTTCTTCCTGTTTTTTATTAATGACATCTAACTGCTGAGTAACCTGAGCTTTAATCTTATCCGCATCTTGTTGTTTACGGTTAGCTTCTTCATTCTTTTTGTTAAGATCGGTTTCTTTCTGCTTAATGTTATGCTCTCTTTTTTGAAGTTCTTGATTTTTTTCAGCTACTTGTTTATCGTGCTGAGTTTTTAATTGAAAAAATTTTTCTTTGGCCTGAAGTATTTTTTCTTGTTTAACAGCTTCGTTTTTTAATTCGGCTTCTTTAATAAGGTTATCTTTTTCTTGCTGACCGCTTTTGTTTAAACGAGAATTAGCGAGAATAAACCCAACAACCAGTCCGCCTATTAAGGCTACTGATATGGCAATGATGGCTATAATTATGTTCATATATATTTAGTTTGTGGCTACAAACCAAACCTATACGAAAAAGAAATTGTTTTAAGCCTGTACTTTTTTAGCATGGTTTTCTACCATACTATTAAGTTCGTCTAAAAGCGTTTGTAAGCGGTATATCTCTGAGGCTTGCTGTTGCTTAGTTTTTAGCAGTTCGGTAACCATTTGAAGGCTAACCATGGCAAGAAGGTCACGTTTTTCTTTAACGGGATAATTTTTTTCAAATTCAGAAATATGTTCATTAATAAATGTGGATGCCTGCTGAACCATATCGTGGTCTGCTGCATCTAACGTTAGCTGGTAACTTAGTCCTGCTATTGTTATGTTTACCGAAGTTTTACCCATCACTTATTTATTTTTATTCGCTTAACAACGCTATACAATTTTCAATTTCACGTATCAGTTCGTTTATAGCCTGTTTGGCTGCAGTTTTATCTTTTACCTGCAACATTAATGTTTGCGCTAATTTAATGTTTTTATTGGTGTGTTCCAAATTATAAATTGCACTCTTTTGATTTTCAATCACTTGAGTAAAACTAGTTAAAGTTTCATTAGCAGCTTGTAAATCAGCCTCGGTTGTTTGAAACAGAGTTTCAAATGTATGTTTTTGTTCATTTAACAAATTAACCTGACTTAATAATTTATCAATAAATGCCTCATCATCTGTTTTTTTAGAACTGGTATTATTTAACTCTTCTTCTTTTTGCGATACAATAGAAGTAAGCTGTTCTAATTGCTGACTAAGATTTTGTTTTTCTTCTGTTTCTGTTAAAATACTTTCTTGCAACGAGGCTATTTGAGATTGCAATGAACCAATTTCAGCCTGTAACAACACTACTTTCTCATCGCGTTGTTGCGATATCATTTCTAATTCGTGCTTAACAGCTTGTAATTCAGCCGATAAATGCTCTTTTTCCGTTTCTATATTTTCAACATTACTTTCAACATTTTCAACAACCGATACTGTTTGCTGAAGCTCGGTAAACTGCATATATAAAGTAGAGTAATCAGCTTGTAAAGTTGCATTATCAATTAATAACTGCTCTTGTTGTTGTTGCCAGCCAGCCATAATTTCTTCGGTTTGAGATTTTAACGATGTTAACTCAGTTTTATGTTTCTCTATATCTAAATTTTGAGAAGCCACTAGTTGCTTTAAAGTACGTTCTGAATTGCTGATTAAATCCAGTTTCTCTGACATGCCTTTTAACTCAGCTGTTTTTTCTTCTAACTCACTTGCTTTATTTCCAAATTCGGTTTTTATACTAAGCTGTACTTTAAGGTTTTCAATTTCGGTATTCTGACTATCTATATGGTAAATCAATTCTCTAATTTTCCCTGTGTACTCCTCATTTTGAATGCTAAGTTTAGTAAGCTCTTCTGTATCTTGTAATTTAGAGCTTATCTCTTCTTTTTCAAGCTGATGAGCAGACTCAATAGTCGATATTTTTTCCTGAAGCGATTTTAACTGATTCTTTAAAGTCTCAATCTCATCATCTTTTTGCTGAAGAATGCTTTTTTTCTTCTCAACAAGCATGTTAAGACTGTTTATTTCAATCTCTTTTTGCGATACAATTTGTTGTTGCACCTTAGTGCCCTCTGAGTTTAAAAACAAGTTGCGGCGTGTATCCTGCAACGTATTGCGGTTAGATAAGTCTTCAATAAGAAGTTTCTCTAATTTCTCTTTTAAATCAATATACTCCATGTAAACAAAAATTAATTGTTGCTAAAATATGTAATGAAAGTGCGTTTTTTAAGCTCCATAATTATTGTTTTAAACAATAAAAAGTTAGTATTGTGCTTTTACTATACATTTGCAAAAAATAAATATATGCTGCAATCAATGACGGGCTACGGAAAAGCCTCGGTAGATTTTGAAGATAAAACCATTACTATAGAAATTCGCTCGCTTAACAGCAAAGGTCTAGATGCCTCATTACGTATGCCAAGTTTATATCGCGAAAAGGAAATTGAATTGCGTACTGAACTTGCTAAGTTATTTGAACGTGGTAAAGTAGATGTTTCGGTATCGGTTGATTATAGAAGCGAACAACCATCTACTCAAATAAATGTGCCACTTGCCGAAACTTATTATAATCAACTAAAGGAACTGGCCATAAAAGTACACGAGCCTAATGCTAACTTACTTGAAATGGTTATGCGTATGCCCGATGTTACAAAATCGGCTACCAGTACACTTACTGAAAAAGAATATACACAGTTTTTAGAAGCCTTTAAAAAAAGCGGCAAAAGGAACGATTAATTTTAGAAAAATAGAAGGTAAATCTTTAATAACCGAGTTTACTAAAAGAACAGATTTATTATTAGGCTATTTAGAAAAAATTGAAGTAACCGATCCATTACGAATTGAAAAGATAAAAACCCGCATACATAAAAACATTGCCGAGTTTGTTGCTGCCGAAAGCATTGATAAAAACCGCTTTGAACAGGAACTTATTTATTATTTGGAAAAAATTGATGTTACTGAGGAAAAAACCCGTCTTCGTACACATATAAAACATTTTATGGATACAGCTAAAGAGCCAGCCGGGGGCAGAAAGCTAAACTTTATTGCCCAGGAAATGGGACGCGAAGTAAACACCATAGGTTCAAAAGCTAACGATGCCGATATACAACAGTTAGTTGTGTTAATGAAAGATGAAATTGAAAAAATTAAAGAGCAAACGCTAAACGTTCTTTAAAATAGACCAAGTTTATTTGCCTTTCTTTTTGTCTAACAAACTATTTAGTTTTTCAATAGCCGGCTCGTAATTTGGCTTGGTTTGCACGGCCATTTTGTAATCTGCTTCGGCATCAGCATAGTTTTTTAAATCTTCGAAACATATACCGCGCGCTAAGTAAGCCTCGGCATACTCTGTATCGGTATCAATGGCTTGGGTAAAATAACCTTTTGCTTTTTCTATATCTTTTAAAAAGGCATAGTTTATAAATCCTAAATTATATAAAGCGTTTTTATTCTTTTTATCAATACTTAGTAATTTATTATAAGCATCAATGGCTTGCGGTATCCTTTTAGAATCCTGATAAAATTTTCCAACAAAATAAATAACCTCGGTACTATTTGGTTGTATACGCAACGCATTGTTAAAATACTCAATACATAAAGCACTTCTTTTTGCGGCCAAAATGATTCCCAGTTCTACATAAGCATCAAAGTATTTGTCATCTTGCTCACAAGCAGTCTGCATACTACTTATGGCAAGAGCGGTGTCACCAGTCTCTTTATAACACATTCCTTTTAAAAAATAACCCAAAGCATTGGTTGGCTCTATTTTAAGAGCACTGTTTATATTATTTATACTTTCCTGATATTTCTTCACAAAAAAGTACATTTCGGCTAGTTTTAAATAAGCCTTGGTAGATGTTGGTATATTTTTTATGCAACGTTCAAGAGCCTCTTTAGCCTGACGGGTTTGACCCGATGTAAAACTGGCATCGGTAAGTAAAATATAAAAGCTATCGGTTTTTAAACTATCTACTTTAAGCGCTCTGTTTGCATCCTCAATAGCTGCATCAAAATCTTTAAAACCTAAATAAACTTTACCCCGTTTATAATATAAATGAGCATTGTTTGGGTCTGATTTTAATAATTCGTTCAGGTTTTTTAACTCTACTGAGTTTATTTCTTCACTAAGCGTATCTTTTGTGGCTGTGCCTTTTTTATCTGATTCTTTATTAGAGTTTGTGCAGCTTGTTGCAAGAATTAACAAAGAGGTAATAAATGGTAGAAATTTTCTTATCATGCCTGCAAAATAAATAATATTTTTACTGTCACTGCTTAAATTATCTAAAATTAATAAAATGAAAAAATTAGTACTTGCTTTATTTGCGGGTTTATCATTTAGCTTATTTGCCCAAATAGGCGATACTGTGCATGTTAAACCCCTTAATCAGGTAACCGTGGTAACTAATCCCGGTACAGGCAGTAATGGCTATAAAGCTTGGGGAGTGTTTCCTGATACATCAAAGCATATTCGTAAAATAATAGCAACGCTAAATTATAGATGTGCGCCAGGCATGAGTTGTGGCGCATGGGATTATATAGATAATTTATATTTAAGACGTTTAGGTGGCGTTAATCACCCTTCACAAAATACAGAGATAGTTAGGTTTATTACGCCTTATGGCGGAAGTTTTAACCGAACCACCTGGGGTTTTAGCTGGCACATGGATGTTACTGATTATGCCATGTTTTTACACGATTCAGTTGAAGTGGAGTATGTGCATGGTGGTTACGAAGGAACCAATGTGGGTTGGCAAGTAACGGTTGATTTTGCCGTAATTAATGGCGACCCAATTGCAAACCCCATTAGTTTTAATCAACTATGGAACGGAAGTTTTAATTACGGAGATACGGCACACCCAATACAAAACTACCTAACACCTGATACCGTAACAATAAACCCTGCAACCATGATAACCAAAATACGTACTATACATACAGGCCATGGCGAGGACACAAATAATTGTTCTGAATTTTGTCCCGTTATACGTACCGTAAAAATTGATGGTAATGTAGTAAGCATCCGTAACCGTTGGCGCACATGCGGAGATAACGCTTTATATCCGCAAGCGGGTTCGTGGATTTATGACAGGGCCAACTGGTGTCCGGGCTCTATTGTTCATCCTGATTTTGTTTTAAGTACTACGCTTACTCCCGGAAATAAACACGTTTTTGAATTTGTTATGCCTCCTTATATCGGTGGTGTGGCAAGTAATGGCAACGGATATGCTTATGAGGCCATTGATGCGCAGCTTTTTCAATATACAGGTATCAATAAAAGTATAGATGCTTCTATTGAAGAAGTTTATCAGCCATCAAATATGCCGGAATATAGCAGAATAAACCCTGCTTGTGATAATCCACGTATTTTGGTTAGAAACAATGGCAGCACAGCTATCAGCTCTTTAGATATAAAATACGGATTAAAAGGTGGTAGTTTTCAAACTTATACCTGGAATGGGGCTTTAAATTTTGACGATACAGCTACCGTTTTGCTGCCCAATTTATCGTTTCCATCAACTACCACAACCACTGCGGTTTTTCAGGCTTATATAACCAATATAAACGGAGGGCAAACCGACCAATATCATTATGATGATACAGCAAAAGTTCAGTTAACAAACCTACCTCCTATTTATGATACAGCTTTTATTGTTTACTTAAATTGCAATAACGTTTTAGAAGACAGTTATTATGTTTTAGACGCACAAGGCAATATTATACACAGCCGGGTAGCAGCTAATTTGCAAGCTAATGCAGTATACAGAGATACACTACACCTTGCACCGGGTTGTTATACCATGATATTGTATGATACAGGTGGAGATGGATTAAACTCTTCTTTTAATACAACTCAAGGGCAAGGGTCATTTATGTTAAGAAAAATAGGTGGAATTCCTTTGGGTTATTATTATAAGATTTTTAATCCCGATTTTGGTAATTTTACCCAACTGTCTTTTTTTGCGGTGCCCCATGCCTTTGCTACTTCTATTCAGGATGTGAAAAGTAATGCTGATTTTAACATGTCGGTTTACCCAAATCCAACAAACGGAAAGGTTATTATTCAGTATAAAGCACCGACAGACAGCCACCCTACCTTATTTTTATTTAATGCCCTTGGTCAGCAATTAATACAAACCAGCTTACTTAACTCCGAAAACCTATACGAAGCCGATTTAAGCAGCTTTAGTAATGGTTTTTACTACTTAAAGCTACAAACCGAGCAAGGCAGCAGCATAAAGAAAATTATTAAAGAGTAATTGGCTTTTAACTAAAAAGTATTATATTTGCACCCTTAATTATATTAAATTTCATGAAAAAAGACATTCACCCAGAAAGCTATAGATTATGTGTTTTTAAAGACATGTCTAACGATTTTACATTTTTAACCCGTTCTTGCACAGATACTAAAGACACTATTAAGTGGGAAGACGGTAATGAATATCCTTTAGTTAAATTAGAGATTTCTAACATGTCGCACCCCGATAATTATACTGCCCTGCAAAATTTAGGTACTTTATATAAATTAACTGATAGAATGGATTTAGCGGCAGAGCAATGGAAAAAGGTTTTAAAAATTAAGAAAGATTTTGTGTATGCTTATCAGGAACTTTCTAAATACTATTTGTCTAAAAACGATACGATAAATTATGTTAGCTGCCAACGAGCCATTAGCCAAATTAAATAATTACAAACTTATCGGAAACAAAGAAGCCCTTTTTATAAAGGGCTTCTTGTAATCAAAAAACAAATAAAATTATTATTTAGCTAAAGTTAACGTTAAGTTACCTGCACCGTTAGGTTGAGGCGATTCAATAACTAATTTGGTTTCGCTTAATTCAAGTACTTTAGATACGTCAGCTTTACCGGCTTCGGTTAAAGTAAGTTCAGTAGCCGCGTCGTTAAGTTTCCAAGTACCGCCACCTGCTTGCCCTGCAAAGTTGTAAGCATAAGTGCCATCTTCTTTATAGTTAAAAGAAGAGCTTGCTTTAATTTTATCAACCTGAGCTTTTAACATAGCTTCATACTGAGTTTTTAATGAATCT
>Ga0207046_10293_pt1 | contig 12636 bp, 7 predicted proteins | sample Alteio_BWMinCont_66_FD_153303 | JGI IMG/M metagenome (GOLD analysis project Ga0207046, IMG submission 153303) | Enriched cells from forest soil in Barre Woods Harvard Forest LTER site, Petersham, Massachusetts, United States -... | ecosystem: Environmental > Terrestrial > Soil > Temperate forest >...
ATTGCTTGAAAAGGAGGGCTTGGCTGGTCAAGTGCAGATGTTTTACTTCGATCCACCGTATGGGATTAAGTACGGATCGAATTTTCAGCCCTTTGTAAATAAGCGAGAGGTAAAGGACGGCAAAGATGAGGATCTGACCCAAGAGCCGGAAATGATACGAGCATTTAGAGATACGTGGGAGCTCGGAGTGCATTCGTATCTTTCGTATCTTCGAGATCGCGTCCTGCTTGCCAAGGAGCTTCTGCACGAATCGGGATCATGCCTCGTTCAAATCAGCGATGAAAATATCCATCACGTTCGGGAGTTAATGGATGAAGTTTTCGGGCCGGACAATTTCTGCGCCGTCGTCTCGTTCCTGAAATCCAGCGCAACGACAAGTGAGATATTGCCAGCTCCCGCCGACCATATTGTCTGGTATGCAAAGCATCGAGCATCCCTCAAGTATCGGCAGCTTTTTCTGGACAAGCGTTTGGGAGCGGCGGGTGCGGGTGAGTACTTTCGCGTTCTGGGACCAGATGGAAGTCGTCGCACCTTGACTGAAGAGGAGATGGTGGACTCTCGATCATTACCGAAGGATTCCAGAGTGTACCGCCTATCTAGCTTGGTGAGCCAAGGCTTTCGGCAGTTTACGAGCGTTCCATTCGAGTTCCAGGGCAGAACTTTTGATCCTGGTCAGAGCATGAACTGGAAAACGACCCTGGAGGGCTTAGCTAAACTGGCATGCTCGAACCGTATCGAGGCCCGTGCTAACTCCTTAGCCTACGTTCGCTACCTAGACGATTTTCCGGTCTTCGCAGTCACGAACATCTGGACAGACACGATAATTGCTGGTCGCCCAGGTGAAAAAGTCTACGTCGTTCAGACAAGCCCGAAAGTCATCGAGCGCTGCCTTCTCATGACGACGGACCCCGGTGACCTCGTTCTAGACCCGACCTGCGGCTCTGGCACTACCGCTTACGTTGCCGAGCAGTGGGGCCGCCGCTGGATCACGTGCGACACATCCCGAGTCGCGACCACCCTAGCCAAGCAGCGCCTTATGGCTGCCGACTTCGACTACTACGACATCGCGCATCCAGACGAGGGGGTCCGAAGCGGATTTCGTTACAAGACGGTGCCTCACGTCACGTTAAAGTCCATTGCGAACAATCCTGAGATCCACGAAGGCATGACACGTGAGCAGATTGATACGGCGATCGCTCGTTACGCGGATCAGGAAACACTCTACGATCAGCCTTACATCGACAAGGGCCGCGTGCGGGTAACAGGACCGTTCACGGTGGAGGCGGTGCCCGCGCCGACCGTCAGGTCGCTGGAGGATATTGACATCGGTACAGCCGACGCTCGATCGACCTCAGGCAAGCCTCAGCAATCGCTGGCTGATTTCCGCCACGCAATGACACCGCTGCTTGATGCTTCTGTCGCGCGGTCAGGACCGACTCTGCGGCACACGGAATGGCGCGACGAACTGGTAAAGACCGGCCTACGCGGAAAAGGCGGAAACCATATTGATTTCTCCCGCGTTGAGCCACTCGCTGGCACCCGTTGGCTTCACGCAGATGCAGAGACGAAGGGGGTAAAGCCAGAGCGCGTCGTGATCTCCTTTGGGCCCGAGCACAGCTTGCTTGATCCGCGGCAAGTTGAGAACGCATGGCAGGAAGCCAGGACGCTGATTCCGAAGCCTGCAATGATTGTTTTCGCTGCATTTGAGTTTGATCCTCAAGCGGCGAAAGAGATTGACGACTTAACTAAAGAAAAAACAGGCATGACATTCTTGAGCGCGCAAATGAATGCCGATCTGCTCACCGCAGACCTGAAAAAGAAGCGTGCGTCGAACCAAGCCTTTTGGCTGGTTGGACGGCCCGATGTCGATCTGCGACAGGTCACAAAGGGCGATCACAAGGGTAAATGGGAAATCGAGGTTAAGGGTTTCGACTATTACAACACTCGAACTGGAACTATTGAGTCAGGAGACACATCCAAAATCGCCATGTGGCTCCTAGACACCGATTACGATGGTCGCAGCCTTTATCCACGTCAAGTCTTTTTTCCGTTGGCCGATTCTGACGCCGGATGGGCGCGGCTAGCCAAGAATCTAAAGGCTGAAATAAATCCCGATTTGATCGAGGCTTATCGCGGCACCGTCTCTCTGCCCTTTGAGCCGGGTAACTATGTGGCAGTTAAGGTGATCGACGACAGAGGAATTGAAAGCCTCAAAGTCGTCGAGGTGAAGTAATGGCAACGCACGCATCTTCCGCAACAATCGATCAGCTCATCATCAGCTCGCCTTACCAGGCACCTACCGAACATTGGAAGTACGATCGCGAGACGCGCCGATTCACCCGTGAACCCGGTCGCCGTCCTGCAGGATACGTGCGCGCTTCCGACGCTTCCAAATCCTTTGACGATCCGGGCGAGTTCGTCGAGCTACCGTTAGTAAACAAAATTCGCCCTCGGGTGGATGCGTGGCGAGCCGCCGACTATCCCGGTGCCAGCGGTATCACGAGACGTCTGATAAAGCATTGGCGAGACACCGAACAACGGGAGGGCAAGCGTTTCTTTTTTTGCCAGCTTGAGGCAATTGAGACGCTCATGTGGCTCGCGGAGGCTCCCGAATCCGACCGTGTAGGCATTAAAGTCCCCGGAGACAGTGGCGACTTTACACGCCTGTGCTCGAAGATGGCTACGGGCTCGGGCAAGACAATCTTGATGTCCATGCTCATCGCATGGCAGGTGTTGAATAAAGTCACCAATCCGCAAGACAAACGCTTCTCCAAAAACATTTTGGTAATCGCACCCGGCCTCACGGTCAGGAATCGGCTGGAAGTGTTGGTCCCAGGTACCGCCGGAAACTACTATCAAGAATTCCAGATAATTCCACCGGGCCTTGAAGACAAGCTCCGCCAGGGGCAAACGTGCCGCGTGCAGGTCCGCAACTGGCACAAGCTCGATTGGGAGAGCGAAGAGCAGCTCGGCAAACGACGCAGCGTGGACAAACGCGGAGCTCTGAGCGATGAAGCATACGTCCGCGAGGTGCTGGGCGAGATGCAGTCGGCCGAGAACATACTGGTCATCAACGACGAGGCCCACCACGCTTGGCGTGTTCCCCCTAAGGTAAAGATCGCCGGAATTTCCAAAGACGAGTTAAAAGAAGCAACAAAGTGGGTAGGCGGGCTTGACCGTATTCATCGCGCACGCAAGATTTTGATGTGCTACGACCTGACCGCGACGCCATTCGCTCCGACCGGGCGCAAGAGCGGCGAGGAGACGCTGTTTGGATGGATTGTCAGCGACTTCGGCCTGAACGACGCCATCGAATCGGGCCTGGTGAAAACCCCTCGCGTAGTAGTGCGTGACGACGGCGAACAGACCAGCAAATACAAGTCGAAGTTCTACCATATCTATACCGACCCAGAAGTAAAACCCGATCTGAATCGGAAAGTGGAGCCTCACATTCCTCTTCCCGATCTCGTCGGCATGGGCTATTACTTCCTCGGAAAAGACTGGCTGGAAACCGCGAAGAAGTGGAGAGAAGAAGGCAACGCTAAGACGCCGCCGGTGATGATTACTGTCGCCAATCTAGTCAACACAGCGGCGCGCGTGCAGTACGCGTTCGAACACAAACGGATACGCATTGAGGAACTTTGCGATCCCGACAAAATTCTGCACATTGATTCCAAGGTGCTCGACGAAGCCGAAGCGCAGGAAGAACCCGCGGAACTCTTCGTCGAAGACGAAGATGAAGCTGTAGAGGAAAAAGACCAGGAAGCTGGCGAGGACACCTTGGAAGAAAACGGCGACGCGCCGAAAAAGAAGCTCACCAAGAAAGAACGCGCGGAACACTTACGCAAGACGGTAGACACGATTGGGCGCCAAGGACAACCAGGCGAGCAGATCCAGAACGTAATTTCCGTCGGAATGCTCTCCGAAGGCTGGGATGCCAAAACTGTGACGCACATCATGGGATTGCGAGCGTTTACGTCGCAGCTTTTGTGTGAACAGGTAGTAGGTCGTGGCCTACGTAGAACCTCGTATGACGTGAATGAGAATACCGGGCTATTTGAGCCAGAGTACGTCAACATCTTCGGAGTGCCCTTTACGTTTCTTCCTCATGAGGGCAGTGCCGATGCGCCGCCACCTCCTCCCGCGACTGGCAAAACCAGAATCGAGCCTCTACCTGAGAGACAGGGGCAGTACGAGATGACGTGGCCTAACGTGATTCGGATCGATCATGAATATCGACCACAGCTCACACTGACGCCAGAACAAGTGAACCGTCTCGTGCTGGACGCCTACAAGACTCCGAATATCGCAGAACTCGCCCCGATGATCGACGGAAAACCAGATTTCACCAAGCTCAAGGAAATCGATCTTGCCGGCCTCGCACAACGCTTCCGGATGCAGCGGATTGTCTTTGAAACCGCAAGCGAGGTTTACGATCAGATGGCGCCCAAATGGAAAGGCAGCCGCGAATATCTGCTCGCTCAACTCGTTCGCATTGTGGAGCAGTACATCAACAGCGGACGGGTCATAGTTGATCCACCGCTATTTAACGAAGATGACAAACGGCGACGGATCGTCATCACGTTGAACATGACCAAAGTCGTTCAGCATTTATGGGAAGCAATTCGTTTTGAAAACGCTCTCACGCTGGAACCGGTGTTCGACACAGAGCGGCCCATTCGCTCCACTGGGGACATGCTGCCCTGGTACAGCGGCAAAGCGTGCGAGCACACCAAACGCTCGCACATCAATATGTGTGTTTACGATAGCCGGTGGGAAGCCAACGAATCTCTTGAGCTCGATCGCAACAAGAATGTACGCGCTTGGGTGAAAAACGATCACATTGGTTTTGAGATCACCTACTCGTTCAAAGGGATCATTCACAAATTCCGGCCAGATTATCTAGTGCGGCTCACGAACGGCAAAACGCTGATTTTGGAAGTAAAGGGTCAGGACGACCAGCAACAGCAAACGAAGCGGGAGTTCCTGTCCGAGTGGGTCAGGGCGGTCAATGGGCACGGAGGTTTCGGCGAGTGGACGGCAGACGTTTCTCGGCATCCAAAAGATGTAATAGAACTCTTGGCTAAACATAACGTCTAGTTCGTCGCTAAGCGGAGACGTTCCTCCAACCGATGAGCCTCCGCGATGCCCATGCGAACGAGGATGCCTAACAAGCTGTCGATATCTTTCCGGAGCGGCTCGTCCGACGCGAACGGTTTCGGATCGGAAGCGAGAATCGCCTCCATCAATGAACAGAGCCGGCGCCCGATCCCTTGATCAATCCAGAACTCCTTGTTGTCCGGACGGCCGGCCAGCCAGCCGACGCCCGCCGCGACGATCACTGGCAGATGAGCCGGCTGCGGCGCAACCTCAAGAAGGTTGAGCAGAGCGATAACCGCGAGCAAGAATTCGGCGCTTTGCGCCACTTCCTTCAACAGGGGAAGGAACGGGCCTAGGTGATCGACGCCCTTCGGTTTCAGATAGCACTTTGGCGGCTGAAAGCCCCAGTATTCGTTAAACAGGACTACCGCGACTGCCGGTCCGAAATGGTACTCGGTCGACGTTGACCGCTCGCGAACATGGCGCTCCCAGGCCCTCGTGGTCACGATCCTCTTGAACAGGGCGGTTCGTACCTGCACGGCCTGAGCGTCCTGCAAAGTGAAGTGATTGAAATAGACGCCGTCCACCTCTGGCAGGAACGCGCTCGTAACATCAAAGAAGGCTCCGTCCGGCAGGCCAGCAATTGGTGCGAGCGCGACTTCTTCAACTTGGGCCGTTGTCAGACCGGGTAGACAATAAGCCAAGAGTTTGAAGAAGGCATTGTTCCATTCTGTCGGACCGCGATCCGTATCCTCGTCCTTCTCAAGTTCTGATCCATTCGCGACAAACGTCCATCCGCCATACGCCTTTACGATGTCACGCAGCCATGGCCGCTTCGCGACATCAAAGAGGCTCGCCGCGCCTCCCAGCCATAATGCCGCACCCCGATGATCAGTGCGTACATCCGGTTCAGGAAGGACGGCAGCTCCGGTCGCTGTGGTGGAGTATTCCTGAACCTGGATCAGGTTTAATGGGAACAAGAAAAAGAAAATGCCGATCGCGGCATACAGGAACAGCGTGAGCAGGTTCGCGCCACTGAAGCTGCGGGATTTGAACAGCGAAATTGGCAGCATCGGCTCACTGACATTAGCCTCGACTAACACGAACACAATAAGGCAAGCAAAGCCACCCAACAAACTTCCAAGAACCAGGGGATTTTTCCACCCGAGGTTGACTGATTCAAGGAACCCGTAGACCAAGACGCCTAATCCGACGGTGGCAAGAATCGCTCCCAACCAGTCCACGCGCCTTGCAGTGCTGCTGCGGCTCTCTGGAATAAAGCGAAGCGAAATGACGATCACGGCCACCGCGAGAGGGAGATTAATAAAGAAGACCCACCGCCAGGAAGCGTGTCCGACCAGCCATCCTCCGAGAACCGGGCCGATGGCGGTCGTGATTGCGGTAAAGCCTGACCACGTGCCGATCGCCTGGCCGCGGCCCTGCTCGTCAAATGACGTGCTGATGATTGTCAGGCTGCCGGGCACGAGCAGCGCAGCTCCCACACCTTGAATGCTCCTGGCGAAGATCAATTGATGGATGCTCGACGCAAAGCCGCAACCCGCGGACGCCAGAGCGAAAATCGAGACACCGAGCACGAAGATCAAACGGCGGCCAAACAAGTCGCCAAAAGATCCGCCGACTAATATCAACGCGCCCAGAAAAAGTCCGTAAGACTCAACCACCCATTGCACATCCACCACAGTTGCGTGGAAACTAGCTTGTAGCGCAGGCAGAGCAACATTGATGACAGTGCTGTCGATGAAAGCCATGCTGGAACCCAGGATAGTTGCGGCGAGTATCCAGGTTCTCCGTTCTGCTCGGCAAGGCGCTCTGGGAGAGGCTGATTGCATTACGGCTTCGTCGCAAGGTGTTCTCATTTCAGGCTATGGATGCCGTTGCAGAGGCGTTTCTGGATTAACCGCTACGATGTACTGCTGACCGTTCACATTCATGTTGATCTTCCTTTGCAGGTGTAGGCGCGAGCGTCCTCGCTCGTGCCCTTTGTCATTCACAGATAAACATTTCGTAAACCACGTTTAATCGGCTGCCTCGTCATTGGTACCTCCGATAATTTCATCAGTGTACGCCTGCTTTCACAATGGCCGGAATGACCTCTATTGGCTCAATGAGGATCGCTCTGCGTTTTGAGCACTTGGTCGTAGCGGTGGTAAACTGCGCTTATGGCCGCTAAGAAGAAATCTAAGAAGACCACCAAGCTGAAGAGAGTTGCCAAGAAAAAGGCGAGTCCAGTCCGGAAGGTTGTCGGGAAGAAACGGGCTGTAAAGAAGACAACCTCCAAGACGAGTACGGCTAAGAAAGTCAATTTGAAAAAATCGGCTTCGCGAGGAGGCAGCCTTGCGGAGAAGGCAGCGGACGCGAAAACTGTACGCTTGTCCCGGAGACGGGCTCCACGAAAAAGTTTGTCCTTGGATACGGACCCATTTGCGTCGCAGGAGATGAGATCACAGTCCGCGGGGCAATCAGGAGATCTGCAAGGACTATCGAACGCCGAACGGGCGGATTCGGAGAGTGTGGATGAATTGATCGAGGAAGGCAACGCATTCGAAGCTGATGCAGTGATGGGCGTAGAAAGTGCTGAAGACGAGAAGGAAGTTCGGACGCACGAAGTGCCGGAAGACGACGTTCCGGAGGAGTATCTGGATAAAGATTAATTGTGCAGCTCGTCCCGGTTGAACAATCGCGGTACTGATTCGTTACGATCATTCACCTTCGGCACACGCGAACAACGCCGAGCCGATCGGCTTTCAGAGTGATTATGGTCTGACCGCCTTCTCGGCTAAACTTGTTGCGCTTTTAGTGTTGTTAATCAGCACAGTGACCACGCCCGTCGAGCTTTGATTCAGACTGTCTGCGATGCACGCCAGCACTATATCGGGACGACCGTCTTTATTCACATCTGCAACCGCGACCGACGGCGCCTCGGCTCCGCCTGATGGGAAAGTTTGCATTGGTTGGAATGTGCCGTTGCCCTTGCCCAGCAAAACCGTGACAGCACCGTCATTTGTTGCCGGGTTGGCCGTACCCCAATTTGAGACCACGATGTCGAGCTTCCCGTCGCCGTTCATATCAGCGGCAACCACGTTGAACGGCGAGTTCGCCGCCGGGTAGTTCACCACCGGTTTAAAGGTGCCATTACCGTTCCCGAGCAACACTCCGACGTTGCCCCCAGGAGAGCCAGGACCGCACGCCTCAGGCCCGCAATTGGCGACGAGAATATCTGGCTTGCCATCCTTATTCAAATCCGCAACCGCCACGGAAACCGCACCATCTCCGCCTGACGGGTATGTCTTAACCGCCCCAAATGCGCCGTTGCCCTTGCCGAGAAGGACACCAACCGATCCCTCTACCGGTGGATAACTACACTCCGTTGAGCAATAATTCGCCACCACCAGATCGGGCTTCTTGTCGCCATTCACATCTGCAATCTCGACCCAACCGATGGCATCGAATCCGCCGGTGGGATAGGTCTTAGCTTTCTTGAAGGTTCCGTCGCCGTTTCCCAACAAGATGCCGATCAAGCCCTCTGGGCAACCATTGCCGCACCCGGCTCCGGTGTTCGCGACTGCGAGATCGAGCTTGCCATCGCCGTTCAAGTCACCGACCGCGACGTGCGCCCCAAAAACGGATGCCGCGCCCGACCTATAAGTCTTTGCCTTCTTAAATGTCCCGTCACCATTCCCCAACAGCACGCTCACGCTACCCGTGGAACAATCGCTTCCGAAGCAACCATTGGCCACCACCAAATCCAGCTTGCCGTCGCCATTAACGTCAGCGACGGTTATCGAATAAGCGCTTTCCCCACCGGAGCTGTAATTCACTGCCGCATGAAACTTTCCATCACCCTTCCCGAGCATGACACTTATCGAACCCTGAGGATCGCTCTTGCTCTGCTCCTCGTTCGCGACAATCAGGTCGAGGTTACCGTCGCCGTTCACGTCGGCAATCGCGACCGAGTAGGGGTTGTATCCGCTCGTCTTATGAGGTACGGCTTTGCGAAAACTTACTGTGCCTGCGCCGGGAGATTGCGAATTTGTGTTGGGGCTCAGTGGCCCAATGAGCGGAGCTTCCACGGCACTCGGCCGCGCAAAACGTTGCCACGGCCGATCATAATCGGGAGCTGAGCCCGTCTCTTGGGCTGAAGTCACCAGAGTGAAAGCAGCGATGACGAGAAGAACAACGGTGAGATTGCAGACGTGAGCGAAGAATTTGCGCGACATGGAGTCTCCTTGATGGAACTAATGGGCCCACCGTGGAACACTCCCGGGGGTCTTGCCCGATTACCTATCCGTGCGATCGGTGAACCTCGCACACTTCGAGCGCGACAATTCTCATGCAGGAAAAGAATGATGTCAAGCCGTACCAGTGCAGGCGCGGGCGTCCTCGCCCGTGCGGGCCAGCAAATCGCACATTCTTTCCGAAATATTTCTTCTGCGAGCACGAGCGAGGACGCTCGCGCCTACACGTGCAAAGGAAAGTCTCATAAGCAATCAACTAAATCGTCTCCGACATTCCTATTGCAACCATGAACCCATAGGCGCATAATTCCTCCCCGAAGGAGGTGAACGTATGCGACGATTTGCGTTTGTAGCAATGATCGCGCTGGCGGCTGTGATCACAGGGCATACTTCCGTACCGGCTTCTGAATGGGCGATTAACGCTACAGCTATCGAAGCCTGTAGCTGTCCCCACTTCTGCATGTGCTACTTCAACACTCATCCAGCAGCGCACCACGATCATGGGCAGGCCGAGCACTACTGCAAGTTCAACAATGCGTACAAAGTCAACCATGGCCATTACGGCGATGTCAGCCTTGAGGGCGCAAAGTTTTGGATCACGGGTGATCTTGGCAGTGACTTCTCGCAAGGCCAGATGAACTGGGCGCTGGTCACGTTCGATAAGGCGACCACTCCTGAACAACGCAAGGCCTTAGGCGAGATTCTGGGCCACGTTTTTCCCGTCAAGTGGAAGTCGTTTCAGACTGCCGAGGGCAACATTGATACCTGGACGTTTGACAAGAACACGGCGCATGCCACCCTGAACGGGGGCACAACCGCGGAGGTAAAGCTGAGACGGTTTCAGGGAATGACGGACGAACCTGCGGTGTTGAAAAATGTTCGCTACTGGGGTACACCGCGCAACGATGGTTTCGTAATGATGCCTAATGAGATTGAAACTTATCGCGAAGGCGACAAGGCTTTTGAGTTCAAAGGTACCAACGGGTTCATGTTGACTTTTGATATGACCTCGAAAGATGTACCCACGAAAAGCGAAGGCTCAATGGGCCAATAATCCACCGACTGACAATGCCGCCGCCCCACGTTAGTGGAGGCGGCTTTTTTATTCCACACAATGACGTCGTCACTCTGAGATTGGGAACTCCCGGCAACCTGAAAAGAGATGTTCCCGGTCAGGGCCGTGCACTGTAATAATTGGACAGAGAATTCAGATGAAAGCCGCTGTTCTAAACACGCCGCAAAATGTTTTGAAACGCCCGTTGAGGATCATCGATGTCCCGCGCCCTCAACTTGCGCCCGGATACCTTCTGCTGCGCGTGCGTGCTTGTGGCGTTTGTCGTACTGACTTACACATTGTAGAGGGCGAATTAACGCCGCTTCGCCAGACCCTCATCCCAGGCCATCAAATAGTGGGCGAGATTATCGATGGGGCCACATCGGAGTTTCCCTTGGGGACTCGCGTGGGTGTTTCCTGGATCGGCGGCGTCGATGGAACATGCTGGTATTGCAGGAAGAATCTCGAAAATCTTTGCGACTCTCCCATCTTCACCGGATACTCAGTCGATGGAGGATACGCCGAGTATGCGCTGGCTCGCGCTGATTTCGTATCCACTCTTCCCTCCGCCCTCGATGATCTCCAAGCCGCACCGCTTCTTTGCGCCGGCATTATCGGCTTTCGAAGCATCCGCGTTGCCGGAGTAGAAAAGGGAGATCATGTGGGATTATTCGGTTTCGGAGCCTCGGCGCATCTGGCAATCGCAGTTTTGCGCGCGTGGAAATGCGAAGTGTACGTTTCCACCCGTGGAGCTTCTCACCGGCAGCTGGCAGAATCCCTTGGAGCTACCTGGGTCGGCAGCGAGTTAGACAAACCCCCTATCGAACTCGACCGCGCGATCACCTTTGCCCCGAGCGGAGATGTAGTTGTTGCCGCGCTGGCCAGCCTGCGCAAAGGCGGCGTTGTTGCCATAAACGCAATTCATTTAGATAGGATTCCAGAGTTTAACTATGATCGACTGCTCTGGGGCGAACGTCAGCTTCGCAGTGTCGCGAATATGACTCGTTCCGATGCTCGGGACTTCCTGCAGATTGCTGCCGAAATAAAACTTCGGCCGAAGATTACGGTCTTTCCCTTGGATCAGGCAAACGAGGCCCTGGCTGCGCTGAAGAGTGACTCGATAGACGGCGCAGTTGTCCTTACTCCGTAACACCATTTTGGCTCAGAAGCGGAGATTTCTTAACGCGCGATTTGCCCAGTCTGTTTCTGCTCGTATAACTACGATTGATGGACGCTCTTTCCTTGCCAAGAGTGAGAGACTGTTACAGAACGTTTCCTTTCCCCTATGAAATCCGCTGATAACCGGCTGGTCCGGCTGATTGCGTTGTTCAAGCTGCTAAAGGCCGCCATGTTAATAGCGGTTGGCATGAGCGCTCTCCATCTGCTCCACAAAGATGTGGCCAGCATAGTGGAACATTGGGTTAGGGTGCTTGGACTGGATCCGGGGAACCGGTACGTCGGTCGGGCGCTGCAGAAGGTCGCCGATCTCACTCCGCAGAAGATAAGGAGTTTGGGTGTTGTCAGTTTTATCTACGCAGGACTATTTCTAACCGAGGGGATCGGCCTGTGGATGGTGAAACGTTGGGCCGAATGGTTCAGCGTAATCATCACTACGTCGCTGATCCCCTTCGAAGTTTACGAAATCTACCGCCATCCAAGTGCGATCAAGTGTTTGGTACTCGTCGTAAATATCGCGGTAGTGGGATACCTTCTTAATCGAATTCGCAACGAACGCCCGGAAACTGAAGTGCCTCGATGAGTGAAGTCATCGCCGAGGTTCAGTTTCCTTTTTGCCGGCCAAAGGAAGAACTATTACCAGCCCGATCAAGTTCCGTTGACTCCCCTGGTGACTGCAAATTGGAAAGCACCGAACACTAACTTCAAGGGGCGGGCAGCTCGAAGACCGTCCCATCGTTAGAAAGCCCGCCCTGTGAGGTAGTGCTGTAGAGGTTGCCAGCGGAATCCATGGTCAAACTGGCCCTCGGATACGCTCCGTCGGAGTTTCCGTGAAGGGCGCCAGCAAAGTTGTGAAGCACCTCTAACGTGCCGCCCGTATCTAACCTGAACACCGTTCCGCAACCGGTCACGCCAGCCTGGTTGCAGGGTCCAGTTCCTCCCGTATAAGTTGTCCCGTACAGGTTACCCGTCGAGTCCAGCACTAAACCTGCGGACGGATGCGATCCGTCTGGCGAACCTGCGAAGCTGTAGAGAACGGTTATCGTGCGG
>Ga0207046_10259_pt2 | contig 12629 bp, 13 predicted proteins | sample Alteio_BWMinCont_66_FD_153303 | JGI IMG/M metagenome (GOLD analysis project Ga0207046, IMG submission 153303) | Enriched cells from forest soil in Barre Woods Harvard Forest LTER site, Petersham, Massachusetts, United States -... | ecosystem: Environmental > Terrestrial > Soil > Temperate forest >...
GCAGAATGCTCGCGTTGATGAAGGCGTCGACACGCGCTGGCGGGCTGGACCAGGGGAGCGATGGAGCCTCAGGCGCTGCTTCGCTATGACCCGCTCTGGGCAATCGTATCGGTCTTTACCGCCGTGGGATTGGCATTCATTTCGCTCAGTATTCGGTTCCGCTTTCGTGGGTCACAATCTTCAAGCATCACGGCCACATTGATCGCTGCGGCGGTGATGGGTCTCGCGGTCGCAGGTATGCACTACGTCGCGATGCACGCGTCGCTGTTCATTCCGCTGCTGGATGCCTCTGAATCCTTGATGCCCCTGGTAGCACCAGTACCGCTCGCCGCGATCATCACGATCTGTGTCGGGCTGGTCGCGAGCATCGCCCTGGTTGCCAGCATTGCGGGCAGGCAGGCGGAACTTGCCCAAAGGCTGAAGGCAGAGATCGCCGAGCGCGAGCGCGCCGAACAAGAGCTGACACGAGCGCGCCGGGCGGATGCCCGATTAGTGCACGCTATCGAAGCATTACAGGCTGGCATCGCTCTATTTGACGAGAACGACCGGATGATCGTGGCGAACCCGACCTATCGCCTCATCCACGAGATCATCGAGGATGTGCTGGTTCCGGGCGTGACGTTTGAGACCATCTTGAGGGAGAACGTTCGACGCAGCCGCTTCGACCTTGGCGCTGATGAGGCAGAAGCCTACATAGCGCGCCGCCTCGACCAGCACAGAAACCCTGGCCCCGTGGTCGAGCGGCGACTTAACGACGGTCGCTGGGAACAGGTCCGCGAGCAACGGCTGAGCGATGGCGGGCTACTCTTGGTGATCCTGGACATAACCCAGGAAAAGACCCGTGAGGCGGCCCTTACGGAGACAAAGTCGGCGGCGGAGGAGGCCAATCGGGCCAAGACAGATTTTCTGTCGACGATGAGCCATGAACTGCGAACGCCACTCAATGCGATCATCGGCTTCTCCGATTTAATGGTGACCGGCGTTTTTGGGCCGATCGGATCGCCGAAATACCTTGAATACGCCGAAGATGTTCATCGCAGCGGCCATCTTCTGCTCGATATGATCAACGAAATCCTCGACTTGTCGAAGATTGAGGCGGGTCGTTACGAACTCTACCCCGAGGACGTCAGCGTCGCGTCGATAGCCGAAGATTGCGTGACGGTCCTTAGCGTCATTGCCCAGCAGCGTGAGGTCGCGCTGACGTACACGACCGACGGGTCTCTAGTGGCTCAGGTGGACGATCGCGCGTTCAAACAAATCCTGCTGAACCTGCTGTCGAACGCAGTGAAATTCACGCCGGCGGGCGGGCGCGTAACACTAGATGCAACGGCTGCTCCCGACGGCATGATCGCCATCGCCGTTACCGACACTGGGATTGGCATCGCGCCAGATGATCAGGAGCGCATCTTCGAACCCTTCCGCCGAGGCGAGGCCTCAGTGTCGAGGGCGCACGAGGGGACCGGCCTCGGCCTTACCATTACCAAACGCCTGGTCGAGCTGAGCGGCGGCCGGCTCGCTTTGGAGAGCCAGATCGGCTTGGGGACCACGGTGACAATTTGGCTCCCAGCGGCACAAACCAACTCGGTCGCGAGACGGTAGTGGGTCCTGAGGCGTCCTCAGCCAATGACCGAATTGGGGCGATTGTGTTGAGAAAGTCTGGGGTTGCCGACGCTCGGCGGAGCTGATTCAATCCGGCCTGGGGGACTGGAGTACAGCCGATGATGGGGGAGCGTCGGATCGGGCAGGAAGCCCTGTTCTACGAGTTCTCGCTCGAACGCCATGTACCGGCGGAGCATTTGCTGCGATCGATCGACCGGTTTGTCGACCTCGACGGGTTGCGGCGGGAGCTAGCGCCGTTCTACAGCGAGATGGGTCGGCCCTCGATCGATCCGGAACTGATGATCCGGATGCTGATTGTCGGCTACTGCTTTGGCATCCGCTCCGAGCGGCGGCTGTGCGAAGAGGTTCATCTGAACCTCGCCTACCGATGGTTCTGCAGCTTGGGTCTTGACGGTGCGGTGCCAGACCACTCGACCTTCTGGAAGAACCGGCATGGCCGCTTTCGCGAGAGCGATCTGTTGCGACGGCTGTTTGAGACCGTCCTGCAGCGCTGCATCGACGAGCGCCTGGTCGGTGGCGAAGGTTTTGCCGTCGATGCCAGTCTGATCCGGGCCGACGCCAGTGACCGCACCCGCGTCAAGGGAACTGCGGGTCTGCCACCGGGAGCGGCCGGTCGCGCGGTCGAGGAATATCTGGCCGTGCTCGACGACGCCGCCTTCGGCGCGGCAAGCGAGGTGACGCCTAAGTTCATCGCGCCGGCCGATCCGGCAACGCGGTGGACCGCGGCGCATCGCGGACCGGCCTTCTTCGCCTATTCGGCCAACTATCTGATCGATGTCGACAACGCGATCATCGTCGATGTCGAGGCGACGACCGCGATCCGTCAGGCCGAGATCCTGGCGGCCAAACGCATGGTCGACCGCTCGATGGAGAGCTTCGATCTCTGCCCCACCCGGCTAATCGGCGACACTGCCTATGGGGCCGCCGAGATGCTGAACTGGCTGGTCGATGATCGCGGTATTGAGCCGCACATCCCGATGTTCGACAAATCCCAGCGCACCGACGGTACCTTCTCCCGCGAGGACTTCACCTACGACCACGCCGGTGACACCTACCGATGCCCCGCTGGACAGACCCTCCAGCACTATCGTCGGCGGTTCACGACGCCACGGACCGGTGTGCCAAACGACAACCTAATCCGCTACCGGGCGAGCACGCACGACTGCGGGCCATGCCCGCTGAAGTCGCGCTGCTGCCCCAAGGCACCGGTCCGCAAGATACTGCGCTCGATCCACGAAGGTGCTCGTGATCTGGCTCGCGAGATCGCCAAGACCGAGGCCTACCTGACCTCGCGCCGTCAGCGCAAAAAGGTCGAGATGCTGTTCGCCCACCTCAAACGTATCCTCAAGCTCGATCGGCTCCGATTACGCGGGCCCAATGGTGCTCGCGATGAGTTCCACCTCGCCGCCACCGCCCAGAACCTCCGCAAACTCGCCAAACTGATCCCCGCACCCGCGCCGATCCCTGCGATGTGAGGCAACAGGCCTCCTCAACTCTACTCGTAGGCCCCGGACTTCGCCGTTCCGATTGCTTAAAAGCCGACTTCTTCAACGCAATCGGGCATGACCGGTAGTCCAAGACAGGAACGGCGAATGGCCGCTTAGCGCTCTGAATCGGTCGTTCGAAACTGAGCGCAACGGACGGCGAGGTAGCGCCGAAACCGGACATCTGGAAGCAAGGGCACCCTTGGGTAAACTGCCCTACGGGGGTTCAGCGAGCCCACCGTTGTCCCGGTGCGCACCTGCGTCAGCGATCCATCCGGCCTTTCGCAGACCCGCTAACATATGGGCATGGTCTTCCTGCCGGTGCCAGGGCACACCGCGGACGTATGTCGCGAACGAGGCGGGAGCCATTGCCACCGCCTTTTCCAACGCCTCTTTGGCTTCGGAGGTGCGTCCGAGCTGGCCGAGTGCCGCGGCAAGCCAGCGGTAGGTCAGCGGGAAATCGGGATTTGAGCGGATGGCTCGCTTTGCCATCTCAATCGCACTCCCATACTCGTTGCAAAGATAAAGACCCGATGCCAACAAGTTCAGACGACTCGGGCGCGTCGGATCATACGGATCGAGCCGTAAGGACATCTGGAGGGCGGAAATACCGTCTTTCGTGCGGCCGGAGAAGATTAACGCCGCACCCAAAGCGGCATGTGCAAATGCCAGGTTCGGGCTCATCTGCAGCGCTTGCTCGGCCTCACCCAGTGCTCCTTCGTAGTCGCCGCATGACCACAGCATTGTCTCTGACAAAGTTGCGCGGGCTTCTGCGTCTGTGGGGTCAAGCGCGATTGCACGGCGGGCCAGAGACGCAGCCAAACTGTACGAGTCGGCCGGGTTAGCAACCGCAAACACGCCGGCGGCATGAATGTGGGTCCAGGCTAGCCCTTTGTAACCTCTAGCGAAGTTGGGGTCGATGTCGGCACTTTGTTGAAAATACCTTTGTGCGACAGCGTTTTCCTCCTGACTACCTTTGCAGAAATGCCAGAGACCGCGCTGGTAAGCGGCCCACGCATCGAGCTTCCCCGGAGGGCTGCGCATTGCGCGTTGCCGTTCGGCGGAGGCGATTGCGGGAGCTATTGCGATCGTAGCTGCTTGCGTGATGTTGTCTTGTACCAGGAAGACATCAGCGAAATCGCTGTCATAGCGCTCTGCCCAGACATGTCTGCCGGTTTCAGCCTCTACCAATTGCGCGGTGACACGGATCCGGTCGCCAGATTTGCGCAGACTTCCTTCAAGAATGTAACGGACGCCTAATTCGTGCCCGACCCGCTTTGTGTCGACAGCACGGTCCTTGTACGCAAAGGATGAGTTGCGAGCGATTACAAACAGAGAGGGGTAACGCGCCAGGCAGGTGATGATATCTTCAGCTATGCCGTCTGCGAAGGCCTCCTGCGCGGGATCACCGCTTAAATTCGTGAAGGCTAGCACCGCAATTGAGGGTTTGTCGGGTAGCGAAAGGGCCTGAGAAGGCTGCGTCAAGCGGTCCGACGCGCCCCCGGCAAAAGCCGTCAGGCGATAGCCGCGACGGGGAACGGTGACAATGTAGCTGTGGCCTCCGCCGTGCTCGTCGAGCGCCTTCCGCAACCCCGAGACATGTACGTGGAGGTTACCCTCCCCAACGACGCGGCCAGGCCACAGCTGCGCCATCAGCTCGTCCTTGCCGACGACTTCGCCGTTCGCTGCAGCCAACACGCAAAGAATGTCGAGCGCGCGGCGGTGCAGCCGTACGAGCGCCTCGTCCCGCCGCAATTCGCGCCGGCCGAGGTTGAGCCGGAAGCGGCCGAAGCTGATTTCCTCGTTCTCCATCGGATCAGGCCGAAATTGTGCGCGGTCCGAATCTTTTTAGGTTCTTAAACAAAGACCTTAAGTCAACTTCACCAGTATCGTCCGGAACGATCACGGTCACTGTCGCACTTTGAATAAGCGCAAGACGAGGCCCAGGGTGCGGTGATGAAAATAGCGACCGGTCGGTCATAGAAGCGCAGGACACCCGGGAAGTTTCTTCCCTCGCTGGCCGCTCCACAGTGCGAGGTTGCCCGTCCGCCGCAATTCGCGTCGGTCCTTGTCGAACGAATAATCGTCGAAACCGCAAATCACTCAATCCCTCCCCAGGATGCGACCGCTCTGAAGAAACAGAAAAAAACAGGGCTCGCCCGAGGGTATCTCAAAGCGGAAAACAGCACTAGAGCGCTCACTAGATCTTGCCGCGACCGCTCATACGCGTAGGAAGGCAATCTTGGATATCGCGGCGTCAATCGCGCTGGGTTGCGCCGCCGGATCAGGTGCCGGCCTGTTGGCGGGGCTGATCGGCATTGGTGGCGGCATCGTTGTCGTTCCTGTTGTGTATTATGGACTTCTCAACAGCGGTGTACCGCCGGACGAGGCGGTACATGTCGCTGTTGCAACATCTTTAGCCGCGATCTTGCCAGCGGCCATCGTGTCGTTTCTCGCGCACCGGCGTGCAGGTAATACCGATTTCGTCTTCTTGTGGGAGTGGGGGCCGGGCATCGCGGTTGGCGTTGTCGTAGCCCAGTTCACCGCGCCGCATGTACGCGGCAGCCTGATGACCGCGACTTTTGCTGTGCTCTGTCTCATTTTCGCTGTCCGGTTTGCTTTTCCGCAGCGTTTTCGCCCGTTTGCGGATCAGCCGCCCAGTGGCGGGTTTCGTCATATGGCGGGTTTGGGCATCGGACTTTCCTCCGGATTCGCTGGGATCGGAGGCGGCATCCTCACCAATATCGTGATGACGCTGTCCGGTTTGCCGATGCACAAGAGCATCGGTCGCGCAGCCGCAGCAGGCGTCGTGGTGAGTGTCCCAGCCACAATCGCAGCGGCATTAGCATCGAAGGCAAATCACCCGCTGGAGCTGGGTAGCATCGATATCACGATGTGGGCTTGCATCGCGCCGGCCCAAGCCGTCGCGGCGTGGTTTGGTGCGCGACTAGCCCCCGCTATCTCCGCCGAGTATTTGAGCCGCGTATTCGCGATTGCCCTGTCAGTGACGGGGGTCATCATGCTGCATTCGAGCCTGGCTTAGGTCATGGGAGCAGCTCGCCGCGCTCGCCCGTGGTTGGCCATCGTCTGTCTGGTTCAGCTCGTCGTCTCGCACGCACAGGGACAGAACCAGACAAGTAGCTTCATTACCGCGGGCACCGCTGTGTGTGATGATCGCGAGGCAGCAAATGATGTCCTCGCGATTATGCGAGACCCCGACGAGGAGGTTGTGCCCCGGCTGGCCCTGATCCTTCGGTCGGGTGGGTGCAGCGATCGCCTGACCGGCGAGCCTTACGAAATAGTGGATCTCGAACCGTCGGGGATCGTTAAAGCGCGCCTGCGCAGTCACCTCACCGTCTACTTGGTTCTGCTTATGGCTACACCGACGGACGCACCAGCCGCCGCAACGGCCCCAGGCGTCACGCCAAGCCAAGCGACGCGGCGAGCGACCGGAAGCTTCGGATCATGACGACGACCAGGCACTTGTTACGAAAAAGACAAGCCCGCCTTAAGGGCAAAACAAGCTGGTCTCAAAGTCTTCCGCGGCGGTTCCCGGCAATCTCCACTGGTCGAAATTCCGTAGCGGATGGGCCATGAAGCACAAAAACTTAATAGAGCGAGAAGGCACCGAGGCAACGTTTGCAACGGTCGCGCGCGTCTCGGATAGCCCGATCGATCTACGGCAGGTCGCGCCCAGGGTCAGCTATCAGGCGTACCTCGCCGGGCTCGGCGGTTGGCTACGCACCACTTGGCAACGCGAGCGTGAAAGACGCGAATTGGCCGCGATGAGGAGCAGGGATTTCGGCGACCTGGCAGTACCGCCCGGCCTGATTATCGAGGAGTTGCGTCGCTGGCCCTGGCAGAAATCGAGCCCTCTCTGGAGCCAAGCCCTACACGGACGATGTGGCGATGGTGAGGGCGCCCCAACCCAGCGACTTCCCACATCAAAATCTGAGGAATGAACCTAGCCGCAAGGAGGAGTTCGATGCTTCGTACTTACCTTGTCTTGCTAAGTTGCCAAGCGGTCGGTGAACTGCTTCACCACGTTTCTAGATTACCACTGTCAGGACCGATCATTGGCATGGTCCTATTGCTGATATTTCTTCAAATGGCCGGCGGCGGCTCCGAACCATTCAATCTCGCGGGACAATCCATACTCCGCTATCTGCCATTATTTTTCGTGCCGCCGGGAGTAGGCATAATGCAGCACATAGCGCTGATGCGTACCATGTGGCTGCCGACACTATTGGCCCTCATCATATCAACCACTCTAGCGATGATTAGCGGCGCGATCGTCATGCAATCGGTAAAAAGGCTTCAACGTCCTCACCGTGCGGGCGCGGTTTTGAAGACGGTTGGCAGTGGAGATTGATGGTGACCTCTCTCGGCGCGGCGGTAAGCCTTCTCGAGCAAAATCCTGTATTCGGGGTGACGATAACACTCGGCGCTTATGAAATCGGGAGCTGGATCCAACGCCACTGCGGGGGCTCTCCACTGGCAAACCCCGTGCTAATCTCCATTACCCTGATCGTAGCTGGGCTCGAACTCGCCGGAATTTCTTACGACACGTACCTTCGGGGCGGTGGGCTTGTTCGGTTCTTGCTCGGCCCAGCGACTGTCGCGCTCGCCTTGCCAATTTACCTTAACGCCGATCGCATTCGGGGGGCCGCCCTCGGCATTTTTGCGGGGGTGACGGTGGGGGCAACCGTCGCTTGCGCCAGCGCGGTCGGCATTGCCTGGCTGATGGGTGCACCTGATGATCTTCTGTGATCGATCGCGCCAAAATCGGTCACGACCCCGATAGCCATTGGCATCAGTGAGCAGATCAACGGCCACCCATCGCTAACCTCGGTTCTCGTGATCACTAGCGGGATCATCGGGGCGATGCTCTCGGGGCGTCTCTACGACTGGATCGGCGTCCGCGACTGGGAAGTCCGCGGTCTTGCGACTGGCATTGCCGCGCACGGGATCGGGACCGCCCAAATGTTGTCCGTCAACGAAACTGCGGGCGCTTTTGCGGGACTCGCGATTGGTTTAACCGGCCTCTTCACCGCTACCCTCCTGCCGATCGTGATACATTTGCTGTGAAATCAGTTCCGTATCCTTTGCTCGTCGGCCAATCGCCTATCGCCCTGAGGCAGTTTCGGGGCATGACCGGAAGCCGCGACATCTACAACGAAGGGCCGTTTATGGATCGCAAACCAGTCGTTCGAAGCGAGGCGTGCCAACGGCGGCATGGCGCCGAGAGCAGACATCCGGACCAGCGGATGAGGACAGAACGCGGCAGCGCGGGACGGACTGCTGGCCGGTTGTTAGCGCCGCTGTGATTGTGACCCAGGTCGCCGATTGAAAGCTGACCCACTGGCCAGGCTGTCCTCCTCGATGGGGAGGGGGCTAGATGGTGGGATCGGAGGCGAGAACTTACTCACTACATGCGGCCCAGTGGCGTTGTTGAAAAAGCAGCGCGAAGATCAATGCGACAGGAACGAGCGCGGGCGGCTGACAAATGGGAGAAGCATCAGTCCGACGACGAACAGCGCACCGATCAGCAGCAGCAAGTCGTTGTACGTGAGCACAAGCGCTTCGCGTTGCACCGCGTTGCTGAGCATTTTGACCGCCGCGCGGCTGGACTCGCTGGAGATACGCCCCTCAAGCCGGTTGGCTTGCGCCTCAAGGAATTGCCGGACCACCGGACGGGCCATATTGACGTGTTCGATCAACCGGTTCCAATGAAAGTGCAGTCGCTCATTCATCAGCGTAACAATTGTCGCCAGCCCGATGGCGCCGCCGAGATCGCGGCTCAGATTATAGAGACCGGCAGCATTTCTTAGAGCGGCGGGCGGTAATGTGCCCATCGCGATCATGTTGGCAGGCAGGTAACAGCAGATCAGTCCCAACCCGCGCACCGCCAGCGGCACAAATAGCTCCCAGAACCCGGTCTGGTTGGTCAACGTCGCGGTCAGATACATCGAGTAGGCGAAAAGGCCGAAGCCGATTGCGAGCATCACACGCAGATCGAGTAAGCGGGCAATGCGGGTGCTAACCGGCGACATCACCATCGTGACCAGACCGGTAACGACGACGATCAGGCCGATCTGAAGCGGGCTGTAGCCGCGCACCTGGGCCAGAAACAATGGCACGAGATAAGTCGTGCCGTACATGCCGACGCCCATAGTGAAAGTGAAGAATGTGCCGAATGCGAAATTGCGGTTGAGGAAGGTGCGAAGATCGACAATCGGTTGGCGGTAAGTCAGGACCCGCCAGAAGAACAAACCGCCGCCCGCGACCGAGACGATCACCGCGATGCGGATTGTGTTGTCGTCGAGCCAGTCCCAGCGCGGCCCTTCGTGGAGCGAGTATTCGAGACAACCGAGAAAGCTCGCCATCAGTAGCACGCCGACGAGGTCAAAATCGCGAAGGAGCGACAGGTCGGGTTTGTCGATATCGATCGTGACCCACACCACCCCGGCGACCACCACGCCGGGGACGATGTTGACCAGGAAGAGCCAATGCCAGGATAGGGTATCGGTCAAAAACCCGCCGACAGTCGGGCCAACGGTCGAAGACAAGCTGAGTATCACCGAGATGATCGAGATGACGGTTGCCAGGTGCCGTCCTTGGAATTTTGTGTAAATGACGGGCCACACGGTCGGGGTGATCGCGCCGCCGCAGAAACCTTGCATCGCCCGGTAGACGATCATCTCACCGAGACTGGTGGCCGTGGCGCACAGCACGCTGGCGCCCGTGAAGCCCAGCGCGGCGATGACGAACAACACGCGGGTCGACAGCAATCGAGACATGAATCCGCACATCGGCACCATGACGACATCGGCGACCAAATATGCGGTTTGCACCCAGGCGATCTCGTCGGTACTGGCCGACAGCCCGCCCTGTATCTGGGTCAACGAACTGGTGACGATCTGCACGTCCATGATCGCCATGAACAAGCCGGTGCCCATCGCCAGAACGCCGATCCAGTCGCGCAGTCGGGGCGCATCGCCTTGCTGAGCAGCCGCGGGCGCCGTCATACGGCCAGGCGCAGCGCCGGCCGGCTTCCAAGGGGTTGCCGACACTCGCGCGAGTACGCCGCGCCGTAGCGTTTCGGCGAGGGTCATTGACGGTGCACCATCGCGTCAAAGAAGAGCCATTCGCCGAGACACGCTCAAGCGATTTCAGCAGTCGGCCGCGCGTTCTTCATCTTCTTCAGCAACAGACCTCAAGAGCAAGGGCTCGTAGCCCATCCTCGTGAGGTCCGCCGCAGGCACAAGGACGGTTCCCGCCGCGGCGCTTGAAAGCCCGCTGTCCGTTCCGTCAGAAGACATTCGCCGGGGCGCGCGGCAACCGATACCGGCCGTTCCCCGGATAGCATCGGACGGCTCAAATCGACCCACTGCGAGGCCGACAAACTCCCCTGAACGTGCGGGAGGGCGACGTTGAGGATCGTGTTGTCCACGCCCTGCATGATGTTCGCCAGCATAATCGACAAAGTGATTATGCCGCGGTTTGGCACCGGGGTGAACGTCTCCCCCCTCATGGCTCGCCCTCGTAACGCAAAGCCAATTCCTTTAAGGTCAATTCGGCCGAGCGCATTCCCTGCCGGCTTTGCGGACTTCTCGAACTGTGCCTTCGGCAAGCCGGGCAAACATCGCGAGTATCAGACCATATGACCGCTGAGCAGCTGCGGCAATATCTGAGCGAGAAGCCGGCGCGGTCAGCGTTTGACGAACTTTAGAACGAATTCGTCCTTCGGTTGCAGCGGATCCGGTGTGTTCTTATCTCTCGGATCGTTAGGATTACGCAGAAAATTTCCCTCCTCCAGTAGTGTGAATCCCGCCGCTTCGACCTCCTGCCTAAGAAACGCTTCTTCTATGCGATGCAAGGTGCCGGATTCGGAGATGCCGGTGCCGGGCCGACCTGAGTGATCGGCGATAACGTAGAGACCTCCTGGCTTAAGCGCGCGGAAGACGGCCCGGTTCATCGCCGCGCGATCCACGCCGAGATGTCCGAGGTCGTGATAATTGAACATCAAGGTCACAAGATCGATGCCCTGTGCCGCGAGTTCGGGCGGAACGGGATCTGGGAATGGTCGGGAGATTGCGACAATCGGCGCGGCTGGGACGCCGGCGCTTCGGAGGTTGCTGTCACGTTCGGCCAAGGCAACGGCGGACGGACGCGGTGCGCTCGCGGGCGTTGCCGGTGCCGCGCTCGGTGTGGCGGTCGGGTGGCTATTGCCCTCGGGCGCGGGAGGGGGTGTGGGCACGCGGCTGGGATCGCGCGGCTGGCTTTGCCCATAAACCATACCCGTGGGCCCAATCGCTCTGGCCAGCAGCTCGGTGGTGTAGCCGCCAGCCGCGCTGAGATCGAGCGCGACGATACCGGGACGAATGCCGATGAAGCCCAACATCTGCTCCGGCTTGCGGCGCAGGTCGTTGGTACGATCGGCCTCACTGCGATCCGGGCTCGCCACGATCTGGGCAATTTGCTCGGACGAAAGTTGCGGCGAACTCTGCTGCGCCGGCGCTACGCGGGAGCTCAGCAACAGGACAGCACTGACAGCGAGTGCAGCCAGGAGGTCTTTTCTGCTGATTTTCATCGGCTTGCCCTTTGCCCATTCTTGTTAATAGGCCCGCCGACGACTGTAGATCGTTGCCAATGCGCGGCCAATGTCCGTCGCAAGATCACTTGAGACAGAGCGCCGGTGTCCGTCCAGTGTAGTGACCGAAAGACCGCCGATTTGAACGATGCAACTTCGCCCGTCAACGCGCGCATTCCACCAAGCGTCTTCTGAGACAAACCGCCGGCGCTGAGCGAATGGCTGCTTCGGGGCATGACCGGAAGACCACGACCGCAACAACGAATAACCGCTTTGGCCCGAACAGCGGACTGCCAATGACGGTGTGAGACGCAGCCGCTTGCCGGCTACTGTGCTTTCGGCAAGACATGGCAGGCAGGCACGTCGATCTTCTCTACGTTCTCGGTTTCTACGACCTGGCTGAACACTGTGCAGCCGTCGCCATCGCGCACGATAATTTTTGCCACGGGGAAGTCGTACTGCTTCGGATTGCTGCCAAAGGATACTGGCACCTTGTCGCCGGTCGATATCTGCAGCGGCAGATCGATGTGGTGATAGAGATTGCAGCCGAAACCTCCGACGGGGCACATCGTCAGGTCGCCCGTGCCGCCAGTCTCGATTGCCCTTACCTCGTCAGCCGCGACAGGCTGAATCGGCATTGCCAGCAAGGCGACGGCAACGACGGTCAATCCAAGGCAGTGCGTCGCGGTAGTCATCGGGTTGCTGTCCTCAGGGATAACATTTAGCAGCCAACGAGACGAGCATCGGCGGACCGGACGCATCAACTTTGCGGAGCAGTCTGTCGTTCGAGCGCGTTTGACGGCTGATTCGCGATTGCAGGGTGTCCGAACGAACCGAAACCTCTGCGGACAGCGAGGCAAGACTTGAGCAATTCCAATAGCGGCGATCGGATGGAGCGGTTCTGTTATCGATCTCTCGGTTTCAATTATTCG